>Ga0209341_10000380_pt1 | contig 46042 bp, 53 predicted proteins | sample RifCSP13_2_FD_184020 | JGI IMG/M metagenome (GOLD analysis project Ga0209341, IMG submission 184020) | Soil microbial communities from Rifle, Colorado - Rifle CSP2_sed 13_2 (SPAdes) (version 2) | ecosystem: Environmental > Terrestrial > Deep subsurface > Rock core/Sediment | place: Rifle...
ACTTTCCATGTCACCAAACAGAAAGATGTTGACTGGTTCTGTTGAAGAGGCATTAAGACTTGGAGCAGATGGAGTATCGCTTCACATCAATATAGGAGGAAAAGAAGAGCCTGAAATGCTTGAGCAGCTAGGAAGAATTGCTGATGATTGTCACACGTGGAACATGCCGCTTTTAGCTATGATGTATCCAAGGGGGGAAAAAATCAAAAATCCGCACGACCCAGAAATTGTTGGACATGTAGCAAGAATTGGAGCCGAATGTGGTGCGGATATTGTAAAGACCCTGTACACTGGCGATGTAGATTCATTTGCAAAGATTGTAAAAAGCACTCCAGTTCCTGTAGTAATCGCTGGCGGTCCAAAGGCAAAAACTGACAAAGAGGTTCTAAAGATGACCGAAGATGCAATGACAGCTGGAGCAAAAGGTGTTACATATGGAAGAAACATCTTTGAGCACAAACACCCTGAAGAAATGACCAAAGCTTTGGCTGACATAATATTTAGAAAATCTACTGCAAAGGAAGCTGCAAAACGTCTTGAAAAAAAGTAGAGAGCTGATAATTTCCCCTAGAGTATCAAGGGGACAGCTTGGCAAATTTCTTTCCGAGCTTGAAAAAGAAGGAATCAAGACAGTTAATGTGGATCCAAAGAGCCTGAAGGGATTAAAGACTAGGCTTGCGACTATACACACCTCACCTAGCGCAAACTATGTCATATTGGAAAAGGGTTCCACTTCAAGGCCAAGGGGCAAAAAGATTGGACTGAGAGTCAAGGTATTATCAAATGCAGATATAGAAAACATACTAAGATATGCAAAGTCGGGAATTAGTTTTGTTATAGTTGATGTAAAGGACTGGAAGATAATTCCACTTGAAAACATAATAGCAAAACTACACAAACTACACACCAAGGTATTTGCGACTGCAAACAATCCTGAAGAAGTAAGAAAGATGTTTTCCATTTTAGAAATAGGCGTAGATGGAGTAATATTTTCAACAAGCTCAATTAACGAAGTAAGAGAAGCTCTAGTATATCTTGGAACAAGAAGTTTTGATCTAAAACCTGCAAAAGTTTTAGAAATAAAAGAAGTTGGCAATGGCGAGCGAGTGTGTGTAGACACTGCGTCAATGCTTGGTAGAGGTGAAGGCATGCTAATTGGTAGCAGATCAAACTTTTTGTTTCTAGTTCACAATGAATCAGTTGGCTCTTCCTTTACATCACCAAGACCGTTTCGAGTAAATGCAGGAGCAGTTCATTGTTATACTATCTCGCCAGATGGAACTACAAAATACTTGTCAGAACTAGAGACAGGCTCTGAAGTTCTTGTTTTGGATTCAAAAGGCAGGGCAAGAAGGGCAACTGTAGGTCGCTCCAAAATAGAAAGCAGACCAATGCTTATGATCAAAGCTCAGATTGGTGATGAAGTTGGTGGAATAATTGCACAGAATGCAGAGACCATACGATTTGTAAGGCCTAATGGTCATTTGATATCAGTCACTCACCTCAAAAAAGGAGATGTTGTCTTAGCTTATGCCAAGCCAGCAACAGGCAGACATTTTGGCATGGAAGTAGATGATGAATATATTATTGAAAAGTAGTTTAATTTTTTTCAAAACACTTTAAATTACACAAAAAATCAGCTATTCTATGACATCCCCTACTAATGACAAATCTCCAGAATTCGTTGACCTTTGCGTAATATGCAGACAGGGAATAACTCGTGGTAGTTTGATGTTTGCAGACAATAAGGCCTATCACACTACTTGCTATGCAGCGTTTGCTACAAAACAAGGTAATGTCAAACCTTCCTAAGGCTTATTTCTATTCCCAGTATTTTGCAGAAGGGTTACTTGATCTTCCTTTTTAGCTGATTTATCTGCACCATTTCTTCTCTAAGGTGTCTTCGAAGAATAGCTTCATGCTCACGCTTATGTCTCCAGTATAGGTTCATTAATCCCTGTCGAGATTTTGACTTTTTTATAGCTGAAGTAAATGTTCTGTGGCTTTTCTCAACACTTCTGCAGTATCCTTTGGTATTTGATGTAACCATGGGTTGGTTTACGAATATGCGTAGATAACCTTTACGAATTTTAGATCTTGATCGTTTGATGCATCAAACATCAAGTGGTTCTGGTCTTTTCCAATATGGGACAAGCTGCATCTCCCTAAGAGCATGCTTCTCTAAAGTTCGTTTTCGTGCAACCTTTACGTATTTTGCTGACTTGTCAACACCTATGTATTTTCGTTTTAGGAATCTAGCAATTTTTGTTGTCTGACCACTGCCAACAAAAGGATCAAGTATCAGATCTCCCACGTTGCTGTAAAGTGTAATCAACCTGTACGGAATCTCTTCTGGAAATGCAGCTGGATGAAACCGTCTGTAGCTTGGCGGAACGGGTGCAATATGCCATACTGAGTTGGCTATTTCTTTTTTCATCAAATCATTGATTCGTAACTTACTTTTTTTATCCTTTATGTTAGAATAGGGGAGTTTTCTTAGAATTATTATTTGCTCATGCATGATGTTTGGATAATAGTATGTTGGATATGGGTGCTGTACGGTCACCCTGAATCTTTTCTTTCCTCCAGTAACCTTGTTCCAGATAATCTCTTCAAAAAAACTCCAGCCGACATCTTCTTTTGTTAGCTCTACAAGCAATAGGGCTGGAAGAGGCAGCTTGTTTTTTTCTTCTATAATCTCGTTTCCTACTACAATACAGCAATAGCCACCAAGCTTTGTAACCTTGTATACTTCAGAAAAAACCTGTCTCATCTCATCAAGCCAACTATCAATAGATTCGCCTACTGTTCCTCTGTACCATTCATCCGAAGTCTGGTGTTCTTGGTAGTTTATTGCATTATGATATGGTGGAGATGTTACAGTAAGTGCAACTTTGTTTATGCCTATTTGAGAAAGATCTTTTGAATCAGCATTAACAATGCAATTTGGTTTCCACACGAGAATCATAATTTAGTTATCTATTTAATATTTGAAATAAAGGCTTAATTTTGCAATAAGACACACAAAATCATGGCAAACAGGATATGTGTTACACTAGTGGAATCAAGTCCTGCCAAGCTAAGGTCACTTCTAAAAAAGGCGCTTAGAAGATCTGACTATGCAGAGCTACGACTAGATTTTATGAAACCAAACATGGTTCCACTTGCATTAAATTTAGTAAAAAGAGATCTGAAAAGATGCATCTGCACACTACGGCCAAAGTCAGAGGGAGGCAAGTTTTCTGGCAGTGAAAAAAATCGAATCTCCATACTAAAACTAGTCGCAGAGTATAATCCATATCTTCTTGATGTGGAATACAACACTATTAAAAAAAACAAAGACCTGCGTCAGTATCTAAAAAGATCAAAGACAGATCTGCTTGTATCTTGGCATGACTTTAAAAAAACTCCCAACACTACTGCACTAAAGAAGATGACAAATGAAATGTTCAAGTTTTCAAAAAATATCAAGATAGTAACTACAGCAAGATCAATAAGCGATTCAGCAAAGGTTCTGTCTTTGTACAAAAATGTACCAAAAAACGGCAATCTAGTTGCCTTTGCTATGGGGGATTATGGACGAATGTCAAGAATTCTTTGTACCCAGATAGGTAGTCCATACACTTACGTCTCACTTGGTAAACCAATTGCACCTGGCCAGTTTAGCCTAGATGAAGTTAAATCAATCTTCAAGATGACAAAATAACAAACATGACTAAAACTTATGCGGTGATAGGAGACCCAATTGACCACTCGCTTTCACCAGCCATACATAATGCTGCTTTTGCATTCCTTGGACTAGATTGTGCCTACATAGCATACCGGATTCCAAAAGACGACCTTGTGGCAGGAATTGAATCACTTAAGCTAATCAACATTGCTGGATTTAATGTAACCATACCACACAAAGTTGAGATGATGAAGCTTCTTGATTATGCCGATGAAGATTGCAAAACAATTGGTGCAACCAACACAGTAGACAGCGAGAACGGCAAGTTCAAAGGATATAACACAGACATGGATGGGTTTTTAGAGCCAATAAAAAAACGAAACCTAAGTTGCAAGGACTCTGATGTATTGCTTGTTGGTGCAGGTGGAGCCGCAAGAGCCATTGTAGCTGCATTTGCTAAAGAAAAAGCTCACAAAATCACAATTGCAAATAGAACCAAAGAAAAAGCTGAAGAGTTGGTCAAGTTTGCAAACAAGCTTGGGCTAGAATCAGAATATGCTGATTTATCCAATGCTGGCAACACTGCAGGCAACTACAAGTTTATTGTAAATGCAACTTCGGTTGGCATGAAAGGAAACAGCAGCCCGATATCTACTCGGACCATCAATAAGGACTGCATAGTGTATGATATAGTATACATGCCAGTAGAAACTGAGTTACTTGAACAGTCAAAAAAACAAGGCGCGACCATCATATATGGCTGGGAAATGCTTCTTGCTCAAGCAATGCATTCTTTTGAGATTTGGACTAAAAGAAAGGCGCCCTATGAAGCAATGAAGTTGACGCTCTTGGGGAGATTTTGATAATGCCAAAGGTTAGAGCGGTCATGCATGGAGCTGTCTCCATTGTAAATGCGATTGCAACAGGAAAGGGAGCAACTCTTGGCATCTCGCTTCAAGTAGAAGCCATCATTGAAGCAACCGCGGGAACAGGAATCTTTTATGAAAATAAAGAGTCTAGTCGCAGTTCTCGTCTCATAAAGTCGGTAATAGAAAAGGCAGTGCCAAAAAATGATCTTCAAAACTCCAAGCTAACCATTTCTCTAAAATCTGAAATACCTTCAGGTTATGGATTGAAAAGCTCAAGTGCAATCTCATCTATTGTATCGCTTGCCTGTGCCAAGCTCTTCAAATCGCAGATAAATGACTTGGAAGTATTAAGGCACGGAGTGGAAGCTTCTATAGAGTCCAAAGTAAGCATCACAGGAGCATTTGATGATGCGTGTGGTTGTTATTTTGGAGGCTTTGTAGTCACGGACAACTATAACCAAAAAATTGTAAAAGCAGAAAAAGCTCCAGAGGATCTATCTGCTGTAATATTCATTCCCAGATCAAGAAAAAGGGGTAACATAAGAAAATTAAAAGTTCTTGATGGAGTCTTTGCACAAGCATGGACTCTGGCTAGCAATTCTGATTATTGGAATGCCATGCTGCTAAACGGTCTTGCAACCTCAACTATCCTGCATTCTGACCCTAGGATTCTTACAAGTGTGGTGGAGGCAGGAGCTTTGGCTGCCTCCGTATCAGGCAATGGCCCATCTATTGCAGCAATAGCAAAAAAAGAGAATGTCTCAAGTGTCAGAAGGGCATTTTCCTCGCTTAATGGAACAACCACGGTTTCTCCAATAAACAACCAAAAGGCTGAAGTCTATGAAGTGTAAAATCGAAAAGGCCAGACTTTCTGGGAATATAGTCTGTCCTCCAAACAAGAGCTATACTCATAGAGCCATATTTTTGGCAACACTGGCAAATGGAAAAAGTCAGATCAGAAATGTTTTGTTATCAAGGGATACAATTGCAACAATTAATGCGTGCAAAAACTTTGGAGCCTATATCCAAATAGAAGGATCTAATGTAACGGTAAAAAGCTCAGGAGAGATAAAACAGCAGACTGCAGAGATAGATGCGTCCAACTCTGGAACCACCATTAGAATTGCAGCAGCTATTTCATCACTCTCAGAAAATAAAACTAGACTCACGGGAGATTCCAGTCTTCAAAAAAGACCGATGCAGCTACTGCTTGATGCGCTGCAAGACCTTGGCGCAAGTTGCACATCCACCGACGGCAAACCACCAATAACTGTTAAAGGAAAGATTCGTGGCGGTGAAGTAAAAATTTCTGGTTCTGTATCAAGCCAATTCGTTTCTGCATTGATGATCGCTGCACCAAAGACAGAAAAAGGAATCACGTTAAACATAGAAGGCGAGCTTGTCTCAAAGCCCTATCTTGAAGCGACTGTCTCTTCAATGAAAAAGTTTGGTGCACATGTTGAGGTGAACAATCCATACAAAAAATACACAATTCCAAGACAGACGTACAGACCTACTGATTTTACAGTGCCTTCTGATTTTTCAAGCATGGCGTTGCTTTTGTCAGCAGCAGTACTTCTTGGAGATGATTTGACCATTTCTGCATCTGTAGGAGACCTGCCGCAAGGTGACAAGGACATGATTACACATCTTGGAAAACTAGGAGTCAAAGTAGATTTCCAAAAAGATACCGTCCGAGTCACGTCACCACAACTACTTGATGGTGGAAGATTTGACCTATCAAATACACCAGATCTTTTGCCTGCAATGTCTATTCTTGCGCTCAAGACATCAAAACCAATTGAGATCTACAACGTAAAACATGCAAGATTCAAAGAAACGGACAGAATTGCTATCTTGGCAAAAGAGATTGCAAAGCTTGGTGTACAAGTTCAGGAAAAAGAGGATGGCTTGATGCTAGGCGCACCAAAAAATCCACGCGGTGCTGATTTGGATTCATCTGATGATCACAGATTGTTTATGGCATTTTGCATAGCTGGAATGTTTGTTGGCAACTGTACAGTATCAGACCCAGAATCTGTTGATGTCTCATATCCAAGTTTCGTTGATGATATGAACAAAGTTGGAGCAAAAATTCATCCAAGCTAGCTTGGAACGATTATAAGCATCGAAGAGAAAATTTCATTATGTCATCTAGTTCTATTGGTGAAAGATTTGTGCTTACAAGCTTTGGTGAAAGCCATGGAAGATGTATTGGAGCTGTAGTTGATGGGTGCCCAGCTGGTCTTGAGCTTGAAGAAAAAGACATACAAAAGATGCTTGATCTTCGAAAACCTGGTCAGTCAATGGTTACTACACAAAGAAAAGAGGGAGATAAGGTAGAAATTCTATCTGGAGTTTTTAGGGGGTACACCACAGGAGCTCCTATTGCGATGATAATTTGGAACCAAGATCAAGACTCTCGCGATTATGAAAAACTTAGAACAAAACCAAGACCTGGTCACTCTGATTATCCAGCTTGGGTAAAATACAAAGGGTTCAACGATTATCGGGGCGGTGGAAGATTTTCTGGAAGGTTGACTGCCACGTTTGTAATGGCAGGAGCAATTGCAAGAAAGCTTCTTTTTGTAACTTTGGGAATAGATACCTACTCGTACACTTCACAGGTTGGTAAGATAACGATGAAAGGTCAGGCAACACAAAAGATGAAAAAAGCAATCTATTCAAACGAGGTAAGATGCCCAGATCAAAAAACTGCTCAAAAGATGCGAGCTGTAATACTTGCGGCAAGAAAGAGCGGAGACTCGGTTGGGGGAGTAATAGAATCTATCACATCTAACATACCAGTAGGACTTGGAGAGCCAATCTTTGGTTCCTTAGAATCGGATCTTAGCAAGGCGCTTTATTCCATACCAGCTGTAAAGGGAGTTGAGTTTGGTTCAGGATTCTATGGCTCTACTACAAACGGTTCTGTAAATAATGATGAATATACCATAAAAAATGGAAAGATAGTTACAAAGACAAACAATGCAGGCGGAATACTAGGCGGGTTATCAAATGGAATGCCAATTGTTTTGCGAGTGGCCTTCAAGCCTGCTTCTTCCATATCTAAGAAACAAAACACTGTAGATATCAAGACAAAAAAGCCAATTGCGTTACAAGTGGCAGGAAGACACGACCCATGCGTTGTACCTCGTGCTCCGCCCGTAGTGGATTCGCTTGTCTCAGTAGTACTTGCAGATCACGCCATTAGAAGCGGTTTCATACGCCCCGTACTTTGATAGAAAATGTCTGATATTGACAAGCTACGCGACCAGATAGACAAGATAACACTTGAGATGATTAGACTACTCAAAGAGAGAGTAGAGGTTGCAAAACAAATTGGTAGTCTAAAAAACAACCTTGGTCTTGGGGTAACAAATGAAGAACGTGAAAGCCAGCTTAGAACAAAGGTCATTTCACTTTGCAAAGAAATAGGTTTGGATGAAAGAGTTGCCACAACGCTTTTGAATTTTCTTTTAAATGAATCCATAAAGATCCAGTCTTCGGGCAAGCAGACACATCTTTCTATATTTTTAAAAGCAAAATCTTTGGAGCAACAGGGAAAAAAAATTATCCATATGGAAGTAGGTGAACCTGACTTTTATCCACCTAAAGCTGTCAAAAAGGCACTCAGTCAAGTCTATGACAAGGGCTTTACAAAATATGGTGAATCAAAAGGAATGCTAGAATTTCGTATTGCGCTTGCAAAAAAGACTTCAGAAAGATACGGTACAAAAACAAAAACAGAAAACATCATGGTTTCCCCTGGTGCAAGGTTTTCAGTCTTTTTGGCAATTTCTACGCTGTTACATCCAGGTGACGAAGTCATAATAATCGAGCCGGCATGGCCTGCATATAGAGAGAATGCACTTAACGCGGGCATTAAGGTAAGAACAATTCAGACCACATTGGAAGGGAGATGGGAACCGTCAATAGATCAAATTACAAGCATGATAAACCCAAACACGAAAATGATTGTGCTAAACTACCCAAACAACCCAACTGGAAAGATTTTGCCAAAAAAGATACAAGATGAGATAGCAGAGGTTGCAATCAAAAATAATATCTATCTTCTAAGTGATGAGATCTATTCTGATTATGCCTACAAGGACTGGACAAGTGTACTCTCATACGAGTATGATAGAAGCGTCATAACACAGTCATTTTCAAAATCGCATGCAATGACTGGTTTTAGGATAGGGTACGCTGTCTCAAGCCCTGAAATCATAGACAAGATGGCAAAGTTGCAGGCACTTTGCATGACAAATGTAGCTGAACCTATACAGTATGTCTCTCTTAAGGCACTAGAAGCTGATACAAGCGATAATACTAAAACTATGCGAAACAGATTAGATCTTGTGATACAAAAGGCAAAAGACATGCAACTGGACTTCGTAGAACCAGATGGTGCACTGTATCTTTTTGTAAGAGTTAGAAAAGATCATTTTGATGCAACAGATTTTACAAACAAACTTCTTGATTTTGGCGTAGCGGTAGCACCTGGCGAGGCGTTTGGCAATTATCAAAACTTTGTAAGAATTTCTGCCTGCCAACCAGAAAAGACTCTAGAGAAAGGAATGCAGATATTAAATCAAGCTTTGAGCGCACAGAAATGAAAAAGAAGATTGCAATAATTGGTGCCGAAGGACAGATGGGCAAATGGTTTTCAAAATATTTTGTTGAAAAGGGTTTTGAAGTAATCGGTTATGATTCTGAAAGAGAGATATTAAACAAATCTGTGACCAAAGCCAAATCACTTGTTGGTGCAGTTCTTACTGTGGATTATGTAATACTTTGCATCCCAACAAAACGTACACCGGAAATAATACGATTGATAGCAAAGGAGATGAGAAGAGATTCTTGTCTTATAGATATATCATCGCTCAAGTCAAAGGTAGTCTCTGCCCTATCAAAGATGCCAGACAAGGTAAATCCAATTTGCATACATCCCATGTTTGGACCTGGTACAAAAAAGCTCAAGGGTCAAAATATTATTTCCATTCCAATACGTGACTCAAAAAAGGAACTTGCCGTAGCTAAATCACTATTTGGTGAGGCAAACTTTGTTACTATAGATGCCGCAGAGCATGATAAAAAAATTGCAGTGATCTTAGGTATGACACATCTTGTCAATCTTGCCCTTGCAAACATTCTAGCAAAAGATGAAAAGCTTTCTCTTACTGAAAAGATGGCTGGCACCACCTTCAAGGCTCAAAAAATACTGACTTCAAGTATAATGACAGAGGCTCCAGAACTGATAGAAACCATAATTTCAAACCCTGAAATTAGAAAACATGCAGAAGAGTTCTGGAAGGATATAGGTAGGCTGCTCACCTTAATTCAAGAGAACAAGTCAGAAGAAATTATAAAATACATCACTTCTACTAAGGAGAAACTTTCAAAGGGCGTTGATCTTGAAGACTCTTACAAGAAATTAATTACTATGATAAACGCTATTGAAAAGTAGTTGCACTTTACAAAAATAGTAACATCATTTCTTTCAAATGAAGACAAGTTTCTTATCTTAAAGCGAAGTGATAAAGTAAAAAGCATGAAAGGCTTGTGGGGTGGAGTAAGTGGAATAATAGAAGAAAACGAAGAACCACTTCACAGAGCAAAAACAGAGATATTTGAAGAAGCTGGAATAAGTGAAAAGCAGGTTACACTTCTAAAAACGGCAAAGGAGTTAGAGGTGGTATCTGAAAAATATTCTAATCATGGGTGGAGAGTCTTTCCTTTTTTGTTTGCTACACAAGAACCAAGGGTAAAGCTAAACTGGGAAAATTCAGAATATAGATGGGTGAGTGCACATGAGATCACAAATTACCAAACTGTGCCTAGTCTTGATAAGGTTCTAGCTAGTCTGATGTAGCTTTTCTACTTCTTCTGGGGTGTTGTTTCTCTGCTGTGGCAGCATAATATACACACAGGCCCCACCACACATCGTACAGGGAACTGTGTTTCCGTTTATCTGCCCAGTCCTTCCATGTATACGAGCTGCCTCTTCGGGGTCTATGGAAAGTGCAATCTGCTTTTCCCAGTTCAGAGTGCGTCTTGCTTCAGTCATCTCCATGTCCCATCTTATTGCTTTGTCACGCAGCTTCACTAAGTCGCCTGCATGCGCAGCTATTCTGTAAGCAATCAGCCCTGCCTTTACTTCTTCTGCGGTTGGCAGTGCCAAGTGTTCTGCTGGTGTAAGATAACACAACAAGTCAACTCCTTCGCTTGCAGAGATTGCAGCTCCTATTGCACTTGCAATGTGATCGTGACCTGATGCCACATCAGTAACTAATGGACCCAAAACATAGTAGGGAACTTCACCAATCAATGACTTTGCTAGTCTAACGTTTGCTGCAACTTCGTTTAGTGGTACATGGCCTGGACCCTCAACCATAACTTGCACATCCTTTTCATGTGCACGCTTTGTAAGTCTTGAAATGTTGATCATCTCTTGCACCTGAAGCTCATCATGTGAGTCAAGAATTGATCCTGGTCGTAGTGCGTCACCCAAGCTAAAAGTGACATCATGGTTTCTTGCCAGTTCAATCAGATAATCAAAGTGTTCAAAGTATGGATTTTCTTTATCGTATTTTAGCATCCACGCAGCGGTGATTGTTCCACCCTTGCTTACAATACCTGCATGTCTTTTTACTGCAAGAATTCTCTTTGCAATCTCTTTTGTGATACCAGAATGTATTGTGGTATAATCGACACCATCTTTTATGTTTCTCTCAAATGCATTAAGAAAATCGTCTGAAGTGATATCAAGGGGGTTCTTGTGTTTTTCAACCCCATAGTTATATGCCTCATAAACAGGAACAGTACCAAATGCTATTGGGGCTGCTTCCAAAAGAGCCCGTCTCACCAGTCCCACATCTCCTCCGTCACTGAGATCCATTATTGTATCTGCGTGATACTTGACTGCCACTTTTGCTTTCTTTATCTCCTCTTCTAAGTTGTTAGTCAGGGTGGAGTTACCAATGTTTACGTTTACCTTTGTCTTCATTCCTTTTCCTATACCTACTACTCTGATTTTTTGTGGTCTTACATTATTGTGTGGAATAATTATGGAACCGTTTGCAATCTTTGGCAAAAGCCATTCTAGAGTCACATCTTCATCTATTGCAACCGCTTTCATTTCTTCTGTTGCAACGCCTCTACGCGCTGCATTCATCTGTGTTCCCAAATTACTATTCCTACATAACAATTGGATTTAAACGTGAGTTTTAGGTTATGTTTGTGTGCACGTTCTATCCATAGCTGGTTCCGATCCTTCTTCTGGTGCTGGTATCCAAGGCGATCTAAAAACATACTCTGCCCTTGGGGTTTATGGTCTGACAGTTGTAACCGCAATAACAAGTCAAAACACTTTGAAGTTTTCTAACGTTGAAGAAATTTCTGCAGGTATCATAAAAGACCAACTTGAATCAGTCTTGTCTGATTTTAAAATTGATGCAATAAAGATTGGTATGGTTTACAGCTCTTCTGTAATACAAGCAATTTATTCCAAACTCAAAGGAAAAAAGATTCCAATGGTTTTGGATCCAGTATTTAAATCAACTACTGGCGGAGTTTTACTGCAAACTGATGCATTGCCTGACTTTAAGAGAATGCTAGTACCACTAGCTTTTGTCATAACTCCAAATATTATGGAAGCAGAAAGACTGACAGGTATGAGAATTAGAACTAGGAACGATGTTAGGCGTGCAGTTGTTCAGATACAACAGATGGGTACAAAAAATGTGGTCATCAAAGGAGGTCATCTCAATGGAAAGAATGTCACGGATTTTGTTCTTGAAGGTACAAGATTTTATTCATTTTCTGGTAAGAGGACACTACGCACAAATCATGGAGGCGGATGCAGTTTTTCAGCGTCGCTTGCTGTAAGTTTAGCTAAAGGAAGAACTCTTAGCGACTCGGTCAAGTTTGCAAAAGAGTTCACAATGAAATCTATAAAAAATTCACAAAAAGTTGGAAAAGGAATTTTCATAGTAAAAGTAGACAACGTTGATAAAATAGAAAAAGATCTAGCTAATGCAATTACAGATTTTAGCAATATAAAAAACGTCTACAAGTTAATCCCTGAGTGCCAAACAAATTTTGTTTTTTCAAAGCCCAGTCCTAGATCTTTAGGTGATGTACTTGGAGTTTCAGGCAGAATTGTAAAAACTGGAGAGACTGTCACCGTGGCAGGAAGTCTGAAGTATGGAGGTTCAAAGCATGTTGCATCTGCAGTTTTGGAAATGAACAGAAAGTTTCCGAATATAAGATCAGCGTTGAATGTAAAATATGATGCTAGGCGGATTAGAAAAGGAATTGCAAAAAGATTTTCTGTATTAAGCTATGACAGAATCGTGGAACCGTTGAAAACAAAAACCAAAGAAGGTTACACAATATCATGGGGCATAAGAAATGCAATTAAGAATGCAAAAAGGCCACCTGATTTAATATTTCACAAAGGTGACGTTGGAAAAGAACCCATGATTTTGTTATTTGGCAAAGAACCAAAAGATATTCTCACCAAGCTTGCCAAGCTTGTCTGACTGAATCTTTCCATCCTTCAACATAAATACCCATAATCTTAATCTAAATCTCGTGAAGGCCGTAATTCTTGCCGGAGGACTGGGTACAAGGCTTCAACCTTATACAACATTTCTTCCAAAAGTAATGCTTCCACTTGGCGAAAAGCCACTTCTTGAACACCTCATCGGATGGATAAAAAAGAACAAAATAGATTCCATCGTGCTTTGTGTAAGCTATCTTAGGAAGACGATTGAGGATTATTTTGAGGATGGCAACAGGTTTGGAGTCAATATAGAATATGCAGTAGCAAACAGGCCACTTGCAACAGCAGGACAGCTAAAGACAGCTGAAGAATTTATCGACAATACATTTGTGTGCGTATATGGAGATACGATTTTTGATTTTAATTTACGAAACATGATAGATTATCACAAAAGAAAAAAATCGTTTGTCACAATGGGGTTGTTTGAATACAAAACAAAGCTACAGTATGGATTTATAGAAACTGACAAAAACAACAGAGTAACAGCATGGAATGAAAAGCCGGAGGTAAAGGGTCACATCAATATTGGTTGCTATGTAATGGAACCAAAGATCTTCAAACTCATCCCATCTAACAAGGCGTTTGGTATGGATGATGTAATAAAAAGAGCTCTTGCTCGCAGAAATAGAGTAAGTGGTTTTACAATCAAAAAGGGCTTTATGGATATTGGAGACAAGAACTCGTACAAACAAGCTTATCAGCACTATCTTGAAAAGCTTGGTCAGGTTTAATGCTAAACTATGACTGATGTAAAGATACGTGAGCTAGAAGAAAAGGATCTTTTCAACGGCTTTTTAGAATCACTTGATTCGCTCAGAAAAGCAAGCGATTTGGATCCGAAAAAGGCAAAAAAGATACTCAAGAAAATGAGATCAATGCCCAACCACAAGATCTACGTGGCTGTGCTTGATTCAAAGGTTATAGGTTCGGCGACCATCTTTATTGAGCCAAAATTTATCCACAATGGTGGAACTGTAGGTCACATTGAGGATGTTGTAGTGCGAAAAGAGTATCAGGATAAAGGTGTTGGACAAAAGCTTGTAAAAGCACTTTTAGAATATGCTAAAAAAAATGGTTGTTACAAGACCATACTTGACGCTACTGATGAGGTCATGCCATTTTATGAGAATCTTGGATTCAAGCATCACTCAAACTCTATGAGATATGATCACTAGTTTTAAAAATACTGTTTTTTTGGCTTGGGTTTTATTCTAAATAAAATTGCACCTACTATCATAATTGGTATTGATATTGCCATAAAGAGCGGTGGGGTAATTGTGACTTCGGTAACAAGGTATGACTTACTTATCTGCAAAAGCAGAGTGTTTGCATAGTACATGCCAACTAAAAGTATAGCTCCACCAGCTATTATCATTGCAGCAATAGATCTTGAGCCATGTCTACGTGACAACAAAAATGCGGTTCCAGCTAAAATCACTGCAGGAGCTACACCAATTGAGATGTATTGCAATATTTTTCCACCCGGTTGAATCTCCTGAGAGGGATTTATCAGATAATTAAAAACTGTTAAAATTTCGGCAACAAACATTATAAAGAGTCCAAGACTTGCTGCAGCAACCCATTTTTCAATTGCCATACCATAAATTTTTCATCTAGATAAATAAACCAAGTGATTACTAATTTCGTTAGTGTTTAGAAAAATAATATGTGTTTTGTTATACTATACCAACAAGGCCAGCTAGCTCTTTTCTGCATGATGCACCCAGTTCTTCTGCAGCTTTTTCTGGTGTGATTTTATTTAGAAACACTCCAAAGCCTCGTTCAAGTCCTGACCAAGATTCAGATTGAGGATAAACTTCAACATGCCAGTGTATCTGCCTGTTGTTTTTCTTTTCAGGTGATAGATGAAAAACCATGTTGTAAGATGGATTCTTCATAGTAGCTGCCAGTCCGCCAAGGGTTGCACGCAAAATCAAAGAAAGATCATTTATCTCCTTTTGCGTGATCTTTGAAAAACTTGTTATGTGTTTTTTTGGATATATCCAAAATTCGTAGGGGTGTGACGGTGCCCATGGGCAAAAGGCAAGAAAGCCTTCAGTCTGCAGTATCTGCCGCGGCCCTGCAGTTTCCGTGCTCACTGTCTGACACATCGGACATATGCCCTTCTCGTTTAGAATCTTGTGCGAAGCTTCTGCTTCCTGCTCTATGACTGGTGGAATTGATGAAAATGTTACTATGTTAAGGTGCGGGTGTGGTGTAAATGCGCCAGCCTCTTTGCCATAGTTTACATAAATGGAGACATATGTTACACCTCGCTGGGTGTAAAGCCAACGTAGCCTATCCTGAATTACGACAAGAACATTTGACCATTGTTCTGTACCGATTGAGGAAAGTGACTCTTTGTGTTTTTCAGATGCTACAACAATATAGTGATAGCCGTATGCAGGTTCGCTGTAAAGTGGTCTGTCGCTGTAAGAATTTTCCGATGTGGTGGCTACAACAGGACTTTTGCTTTCAAAGACTCTGACAGACCAGCCTTCCACATAATAGTCCTCGCTGTCTTGCAGTCTTTGCAGCATTCCGTCTTTTGCCACAAGAGAAAGTGATGATGGATTTGTCATGCTTTCGTTTCCCGGACAGAACGGACATTTTTTTGGATCTACTACAACATGATTTTCTGAAGAGACGATCACATACCTATCAATAACATAGTCCTTACGTAAATCTCCCATACCACTAACAATCGGAGTGTAGTAATTTAAAACCTTTTCAATCCAGCTACATTCAATTATGCTTTACGATCAATGGAAAGCTTTTCAGGGACAGATTTAAAAAATTAAAGTTTATGTGTAACACAACAAACCCGAAAGTGAGCTGATAAAAAATTACTGACAACTCAGATATTCATATGATCTATGTTTTGTTGGATGGTGTAGGCGATCTTCCACATCATGATCTTAAGGGAGATACTCCACTTGGGTTTGCAAAGACTCCAAACCTTGACAGGCTTGCAAAAAATGGCACTATTGGTCAGGTAATTTCTGTCGGCGAAGGCATTGCGCCCCAGTCTGATATTGCAGTTTTTAACATGCTTGGATACAGGTTCCAGCATGCAAATTATGTAGGCAGAGGTGTAATAGAAGCCATAGGGATAGGCATAGATTTCAAAGATGGTGATCTTGCATTACGAGGCAACTTTGCAACCATAAACGATGAAGGTATCATAATAGACAGGCGAGCAGGTAGGAAAATAGAAAAAGAAGATGCGTTGAAAATTGCCCTTGAGATAGAACGTTTCATAAAATTTTCAAATCCAAAAGCATTCGTCGTTGTAGCACCTACCATAGATCATAGAGTTGTGGTTAGAATAAGATGTAATGGTGAAGATCTTTCCTCTGAGATAAGCAACACAGATCCTGCATATGCAAGGGTAGACGGGATGGGAATTGCAAAAGCTGTTGGCGATTATCTTAAGATTGAAAGGTGCCTTCCCCTAAACGAATCGCCTGGTGCAAGACTTGCCGCTACTCTTGTTAATGAATTCACAGAACAGTCACTTGCAATAATGAAAAAAAGTGAGGTTAACAAAACTCGAAAAGAAAATGGCAAGAAGCTTCTAACCAGCATACTTTTGCGCGATGCTGGTAATAGATACCCTAAAGCTGTGCCCATAAACGAACTACATTCGATGAAATTTTCTTGTATTGTTGATATGCCAGTAGAGATTGGAATCTCAAATGTTTTGAAGATGAAGACGTTTAATGCAGGTGGCGTAACAGATTATGAACAAAAGGCCATAGTCGCTGCAAAAGCAATGGAAACTCAGAATGCAATATATGTTCACATCAAAGGACCAGACGAGTTTGGCCATGATGGGGATGCACTAGGAAAGATGAAAAACATCGAGGAGATTGATAAGAGGTTTTTTGGAACGTTGATGGATAATATTGACACATCAAAAGTTTACGTTGTGGTATCAGCTGATCACTCTACCCCATGCATAAACAAGGGTCATGGTGCAGAACCTGTTCCCGTATTGGTTTCTGGCAATTCTATTAAAAAAGATGGTACTACAAGGTTTACAGAACAAGAGGCAAAGAAAGGAAGAATTGGCCTTCTTGCTGGTGCAGATGTAATCAAGACTGCTATACAGCTGATCAAATCGTAAAGGTCTCTATTACTCCAGTACGAACCATGTTAGAGATTTTGTTACGCAACGCGTCTACATCGATTATGTGATATTTGCCTGTGGCATTTCCAATCTTTTCAAGTGCACGGTGAAAAATTGAAAGGCAAGTCTCATTTTCATCCTTTTGATAATGAACCAAAGCTGCGGCAACGAGGATTATACCGTTGAGTAAGTCTTTTTCCTTTCCATCTGATTTCTTCCATACTCCCTCCAAGACTTCATGACACTCCCAAAATCTTTCATAGTTAAAATAATCTCTGCCTTTTTCTATTGCCTCTTCTTTCCCAATCACTTCATCTACTACATGCTTTGTATGGTCAAGAGGACCAATAGGTTCTAGTTTTTGTATTAGATGATCGAGCTGTTCTTTTTTTATAGAAACATCAAACTCAAGATACCTGCTTGAAACTCTCGCGTCCCTTATTGTGATATCCATTTCAGATGAAATCGACCGAGCTTGCAAAAGGAGTTTTGTTGCATCCTTTGGCACATATCCTGAATTCTTTAGGTGAATCATAAAACGGTCCACGCTCAAACAAAGATTTGATTTCTTAAATTTGTTAGCTATTACCAGTTAAGATTTATATGAACTGTTTAGGGGTTTGGAATACATGTCTATGGTAGAGACTGTACGTGATGTAAAAAACAACCTACTTTCAAGAAGAGAGATCACATGTACGTTCAAAGGACTAAGTGGCAAGCTGAAAAAGCTAGAAGCCCTAGACATGGTGTCAAAACAATACAAGCTTGATGGAAAGGTAGTAGTTCCAATAATGTTAAAAAATGAGACTGGACGACCAATGATTTCCGGTACATTCTATGTATATGATGATGAAAAGCTGGCACGAGCACACCTCAAGCCAGCTATTTTCAAGAGATTAGAAAAGGCAAAAGGTGGCGGCGAAAAGACAGAGGGGGAAGCAAAAGAAGCACCTACTAAGAAAGAAACAAAAGAGAAATCAGAAGAGAAGAAAGAAGCATCGCCAGAAAAGAAAGAAGATAAGGCAGCTGAGAAAAAAGAAGCAAAGGCTCCTGAAGAAAAAAAGGAAAAACCAGCAAAAAAGGAATCCGCTGAACCAAAGGAAAAGAGTAAGTAATGGCAGGAAAGAAAGGTTCCAGTCCTAGTGTTTACAAGTTTTATAAAATAAAAGGAGACAAGACGGAAAGAATAAAAAAAGAGTGTTCTAGGTGTGGCAAAGGAGTGTTCATGTCAGAACACAAAAACAGACGCACATGTGGCAAATGCGGTCTGACTGAATTTTTGCAGTAATCAATAGTACTTTTTCTTTCTAAGCTTTGAGACCTTTTGTTCCATCTCATCAAGTTTTGATGAAAGATCTGGAGCTATCTTTGTCTTGGCAATTATATCAGCTGGCACCTTGACAATGTTTGTGTCCAATCTGATATTTGTAATTGGCAAGTTTTTTTCAATCCAAAACTTGACAACCTTGTCTTCTAGTTTGTAGTCTCTAAATCCCTCAGGAAATTTTTTTGTGATGTGTAAAAGCAGGGTCTTATCATTAAAGACGGCGCGTGGATCAAAAAGTCGTGTAATATCTGAATAGATTCCTTCAAAGAGGTTACTTGAAAGCTCATCAGACACTAGCTCCATTTTTGAAACCTTGCGACATAGTTCCAAATAATGTAGAAATTCATGTGCAAGGATTGCGTGTATTGTCCCTTTTAGTCCATATGCTACAAGAGGAGCTGTGATTTGTATAACAATCTCAAGGTGATCGCCCGAAATAACTGGCAGAGTTCTTGCAAACATAATCCCATAGTCAAATGAACCTGGATGAGATTTAGTAAGCACTATTGATGGTGTTATATATGCTATAGGAAAGTTGATTCCTGAAGCCTTTTCTATTCTGTTAATTCCTTCAATTGCTATACGAAATCTCTTTACAATTAGAGCATGGATCTTGTCAGGCAAAAGACCATTTTTGTGAGCTTCATGAACTTTTTGTAACGGATCCAACGCATCAACTTGAGTCAGACTATAAAAAAACGTTAGTACGGCTTAGTTCCAGAGATATGCCAAAAATGTTTTCAACTTGAAACTTTAGTGTGTGAGTGCGATCTCGTAAAAATCAAAATGTTTGCACTTACATGGATTTTCCAGTATGCTGCTTAAGCTTGGTGTCACCTCTGACCCATTGGCAAGTCTTTTTAGTGGTACTCCACCGTCTGCTTTCATAAAAAGTGAGAAACAGTTACTGGACTTTTTTTTGTACCGTATATCGTAAATGTTTTTTTGGCTTTTTTTGCCAGAGTTTTCGTAGATTGAGATTGGTTGTTTTTCGAGTTTATGGAGATTTTTTAGCTGCGACGGTTTAATTTTATTTTCAGTCTGAACTTCCATTTCTACCCTGGATCTGAATTTCATAACGTTTGATGGAATCTTTGTAATTATCTTAAGGTCATGAATAAGAACCCCGCCAAGCTGTATTTTTTTTCCTAGTCTGGCCTTTCTTTTATGTGGGTTTGCAAGTTTTACAAAGAATGGTCTTCCCTTCCCTAAAACAAGACTTGTCTCATCCTCGCTTCCAATCCATGTGATCTTTGCTTGCTGCGCCCCAAATCTTTCATATAGAAATTTGGCTATTTTACCCTCTACGCTATCAAATTCTGTAATCCCATGAAATTGACATAAATAACATCCTTTACCACCACAGTTTTTGCATGGTCTTTGTTTTTGTGGAATGCCTCGAAGATTCTTTGTATATCTACCAGAAAGAAAAACAGGTTTTGGTTTTATTTCACATTCTGCATTTTTAAAATCAAGTGTAAAGATAATATCGGGGTTTTGATAATTCACTTTGGTTCTAGTTTTCCTGCCAAATCTCTTTCCAATTTCTCTAGTAACGTCTGCTTTTATGCTGCTTATTCCTTGTAGCTTGAACTTTGAGCGTATCTGATCATCCCTGTCTAATATCGATGGTTGCAAGATTGCACCAACAAGAAATGACGAAAATTCATAGTCGTTTGACATTTCAAGCATTTTAGAAAGCTGTAGGTCAAGCTTTGACATCAGGTTTTTGCAAATATAACAGCTTTTTGTATTTTTTTTGCGTAAAATATTTCTGATTTTATTTCCAAGTTTTTTGTGTGACGATAATCCAAGCTTTGTAGCAAACAATCTACCAAGACAGTTATCACAAAGTTGGTGTTCTTTTAGAATTTCTTTTGTATCAGAAATGATTTTATCAATATTATCCAATACCATTTTTCTCATTGAGCTCTAGTAAATAGCATGTTTTATTCGTAATGATTAAAGTTAGGAAGATAACAAACTGTAATTGCTTGCTGTCTGTTTACCAAGGAAACAGCTGTCTTTTTGAATTTGTATCTGTGACATGGATTGCCTTGGTAGGGCACATCTGTGCAGCATCAAGTATCGTTTCAGATTTGGCACCGGCTTCGTTTATTACGTGAGACTTTGGATTTATTCTAGCACTCTTATCAACTTCAAAAACTGTTGGCGCCATAGTCTCACAGCTGCAACATCCTATGCATAGGCTTTTGTCAACATTTACAGATACTTGCACATCTTCTTCCTTCTCTGGCTGTTCAAATTCGTCAACTTTTGTAGTTTTTCTAGTTGCCTTTTCGTAATATTCCCAAAAAGTCTTTTCGTAATATTCCCAAAAATCGTTGTAGGCAGACTCAGTTTCCCGTGTATACCTTCCCCAGTCTTCTTCCGGTGGTTTGTCAGTTGGTTTTGCTCCCCACCAAGATTTTTTTCGTGAATTAAAAGTATGGTCTTTGTTTGAATTTTTATCATTGTATTTCCACGAACTGTTGTTGGCAGAACCATATGGTTTGGAACTTATTGCTCTCTTGTGTTCTGCCCTTAAGATTTGATATGCCTCTGTAACCATCTTGAATTTTTTTCCATCTTTTTCTGACATGTTTTTGTCAGGATGAAGTTGTAATGCGAGTTTTCTATAAGTGGATTTTATTTCTTTAAATGAAACATCATTTTTGATGCCTAAAATCTGGTAGCATTGATGGCTATTCACTGCTTATTAGATATAGAACTAATTAAAAAACAGTTAGATGATTAACCAAGGCCCATTCTTCTTAACATGCCTTGCATCTGTCTTCCCTTTGATGCCTTCATCATATCTTTAGAATTTTTGTAGGCTTTCACAAGTTCTTTTACGTCGTGTTCTGACCAGCCAGCGCCCCTTGCAATTCGTTTTATTCTTGATGCATTTAGCAGATCCGGATCATCTTTTTCCTGTTTTGTCATAGATTGGATCATGTATCTCCATTTTTGCATTCGCTCTTCTGTTTGGTCAAGCTGGTCTTCTTTTATCATTCCTGACATACCTGGCATGCTGTCTAAAATGTTACGTAACCCACCTGCCCGTGTCGCTTCTTCAATTTGATAGTAAAAATCGTCCATGTTCATCTTTCCACTTGAGATGCGCTTTAGTCTCACCTCGTCTGCCTCGTTTTCAAGTCTTTTTGCCATGTCCAAGAGAGCTTGTATGTCCCCCATGCCAAGCAGCCTTCCAACAAATCTTGTTGGTGAAAACTTTTCAAGGTCGTCTATCCTTTCTCCTGTTCCTATGTACATTATCTGTGCTCCAGTGGCAGTGGCTGCAGCAAGTGCTCCACCACCTTTTGCGCTGCTATCAAGTTTTGTGATTACTATTCCACCAACTGGCACTGTCTTGTGAAATGCCTCAGCCTGATTGTAACATTGCTGTCCAATAGTACCATCAATTATAAGCAACGCCAGATCTGGTTGTGTGACTTTGTTTATCTGTGTCATCTCTTCTAGTAATTCCTTTTCTTCTTTGTGTCTGCCAGCAGTATCGATTAGTATTATATCAAAATTAGCGTTCTCAAAGTGTTTTAGACCATTTTTAACAATTTGTGGCGAATCTTTGTTCTTTTCTTCACCATAAACTTCGACATTTGCCTTTTCACACATCGTTTTAAGTTGTGTAAGTGCACCGGGTCTGTATGTATCTGCTCCAATCACTGCAACTCTATAGCCTTGCTTTGTAAGGAATTTAGCAAGTTTGGCAGTGATGGTAGTCTTTCCACTTCCCTGAATTCCAAGCATCAAAACTTTGTTTGTCTTTGCAGGCGTGAATGAAAACTGTTTTTCTGTGCCAAGCATTTTTGAAAGCTCATCGTATAGAATTTTGACAATGTGATCTTTTCGTGAAAGTCCTGGAGGAAGAGTTTCATTTAGCGATCTTTGCTCTAGATTCTTTGTTATCTCAAAGACTAGTTTTACATTAACATCGGATTGTAAAAGTGCCCGCTGGATGTCTTTGGCAAGCTCCTTTATGAGAGCCTCGTCTATTCCTGACGAATTTACAATCTTTTTTAGGGCCGCACGAAGACCATTTTTTAAAACATCAAGCATTACTGGTCTAAGATGGCCTCGGTTATTTCAAATCTTCCTCTGTATCCATCCCATATTTTCTGTGATTTTGTAATTCTAATTGGCGATGAGAAAAGCGGACAATCAAGAACTAGAGTTTCTGCTTCGCCTCCCTCAAAGCTTAGATTAAAACCATGTTTTTTGGCAAGCTTTTCAAGCTTGTCAATATCTTCTTTTTTGATTTCTTTTCCAAGCCACAATTCATCAAGTCCTGCCGACGATACGCTTGTGATCATAAATCGAAATTTTGATTCTAACAAATTATTCATGTATTCTTTTTGGTTTGTTTTCCACAATGGAGAGATCATTTTTAAATTTAGTTTTGTACAAATGTTTTTAAAATTATTTTTTTGAAACTCACTTAATATTCCACCATGTACAAGACCTTCAATGCCATGATTTTTTTTTGCATCAGTAAGAAGTTTTTCTATTTCATGTGTTTCATCATCAGTCATGTTTGAATTCATCTGGCAAAAAAGATGTGGGATATTCATTGATTTTGTCTGCAATGTTGTTAACCATATGTTTGGGTGATGAAGCAATTTACTTTCGTCGGATTTTGGAAAAATGGTTACAACACATTTTATGTTGTGTCCTTCTGATTGTGCCTTGTAGATAGCAAATGTGCTGTCCTTGCCACCAGAAAAGAGTGCCGCTAGATTCAATTTGCAGTCACAGAGTTTTGTAGCAAATTAATTTTTTTCCAGCTTGTGTACCTGCTTGAAGCATTTTTCACACAGTGAAAGGCTGTCTTTTACAGTAATTTCTACGTTTGAGTCCAAGCAGACATGACACAATCCCTTCATGTGTTACATAATGGTCAGACGCGTGTATAATCCTATTTAGGGCTGTTTTAAATCCGGAAAAGCCTAGGATGCTTCAATACTCATAATCTTCATCATGATTCAGAAGGCTTTTCTCCTCATCATCAGCATCCGTAGCTAGCTTTTGATTCGGACTATAATAGTTCTATCCATTACCTTCCAATATTCTACATCTTGTCCCTGTGCAACCTTGTCTTTTATCTCATCTTCAATCTGACTTACATCAAACACTTCAAAGGTCTCAGAGTCCATTACTTGCGTTATAGACTCTGTTTTTGAGATTACAGAGCCAACTCTTTTGTCAATGAGCGGAATTTGAATTTGGGCACTAACTGGTGATACATGAGGATATTTTTTCTTGTCAAATATGCCTACTGCTACGATCCTTGCCTTTGCTGCGCCATGTTTTCCAGGTTTGCTTGTGTCAAATTCAACTATCTTACATGGCTCAGCATTAGGGTTATCAACTGGAAGTAATATGTAAGAACCAATTTTTAGTGAACCAAGCTCAGCTGGTTTGCTCATGAAAAAACAGAATTTGGCAAAGTATTTAACTTTTCTATTTTAATTTGTCAATAACTGAAAGACTGACAAGATTTGTCATCGTTATTCCTTTTCTGCTAACATCACGTCTTGTTTTTTCACAGTACTTGTTGTCACTTTGGTGACTCTTGTCACTTGAGACTTCAAGAACTACCAAATTTTTACTGTAAGGAAATGTAAACTTTGGAATTTCGTTGGCAGATAGATCAAGGTGTGCAATTCCAGCTCTTCTTACCTTATCACGTCTAGCAACAATTGCAGCAACATCTTTAATGTCATCATCCGTTTGACCATATTCCAAATAGTATACTGAAACAAAATTCAGTTTGCTTTCTAGATCTCTTTGGAAGATCTCACCGTCTAGTGTAAAAACAAAGGTAGGTGTGTCTTGCTTGAATCTTTCAATCTCTTTTTTCATCTTTTTGTTGTCTTTGAATCTAGCAAGGATATAGTGGTTTGAGCATGAAGGAAAATAGGCGTTACCGTCCTCAGAAAACGTAGCTGTTACAAAGTACATGTCCTCTACATCTTTTGATTTTTCCCAGTAATCCTTCAACTCAATTGATGGGTGGTTGTGCAAATATGGTGCACAGACATAACCCCCATCTAATGCTGACATCCCAGACACAGGATCGTGTTTAGTATAGTTTCTTATATAGTGTTGGCAGATCGCAACTAGTTTTCAATTTGAATGCAAAAATCATTAAATTTCTCAAAATTACAGAATTTGTAAACAAATTATCGATAGATATTAAAAGTTGTTGGTTGGGTTAACCATTTTGCCTTGAGTAATCATGTCTGATCTTCGCGCCTTATAGTCAAAGCAATTTAAGAGCGGTGACAGAAAATAAGTGTATGACAACTAGGAAATACTCGTAACGATTACTTTGTCAACATTTCCATCTTCATAGCTACCGCTGACTTTTGCCCTAAATTTAATCTTGAAATCATTTGTTAAGTAGCTACTTAAATCCCAAGACTCATCATGCCACTGGCCTTCTGCATCAACATTTCCATCTAAACATCTTGATGTTCCCTTGACACCATTATTCCAAATACCATTAGAAAAGATATCTAAACAAATGTATTCGCCAGCATCCCAATTACTTTCTATAAACCAGGAGAAAGTTAGTGTTGCACTTGTTTTGCCTGCTAGATTGACAGGGTTTTTCATAGTTATTGTTGCACCATTAGCAGAACCATCAACTTCAGCAGTACTAACACCGTCTCTTGCTCTTTGCTTAGAAACAAACCAGTCCTTCTGCGAATCTTGCACCCACTTATTCAAAGTAGCATCCTCAAAACTGTCTGAAAATTCTACAACTGGACCAGATAAAGTTGTAAAGCTATAGTAATCTACACCATTTTTATCAAATGCTATATTGCCAGAGGGATCAGTGGATTGAACCTCAAAGAAATATGTTGTGCCCGAAGAAAGTCCTGTCAGCGTTACTGAATGGCTTGTTACAGAATTGGCAACTGATACTGTGCTAGTCGGTGGTGTAGAAGTTCCGTATCTTACTAAAGAGTTGCTTGGCTCGTCAGTAGTCCATGTTATTGTTGCACCATTCGATGTAACAGTTGGTATCTGGACATTAGAAATAACTGGCGGGCTTATGTCTGGCACTGTAAGTGTTACACTGGTAGTATGAGTCAGTAGTCCACTAACTCCAGTTGGGGTCAATGTATAGATCCCAGGTGCAATTGATGCACCAACACCTATTGTCAGCATGGATGTGGTTGAGCCTCCAGATGGGAGGGTTACTGGATTTGGTGAGAAGGAGCTAGTTACACCTAAAGGATTGTCAGAAAGTGATAATGTTACAGCAGAATTGAATCCATTCAATGATGTGACAGTTACAGTAGAATCACCAGAGCTCCCCTGTTGGATAGTTAGAGAGTCTGGAGATGCTGATAAGGAGAAGTCAGGCGCTGGGATTATTAGTGGTATTGTAGTAGAGTGTGACAGTGCATCACTTGTCCCGGTTACTGTTAGACTATATGTCCCTGCAGTAGCTGTTCCGTCTACTAAAACTGTAAGTAGAGACTGTGCAGAGCCGTCTGATGGAGGTGTTACTGAATTATCGGAGAAAGACGCCGTCACACCTGCAGGACTTCCAGAAACTGATAAAGTCACGGGGGAACTAAATCCGTTTATTGATGTAACAGTTACAGTAGAACTGCTAGAACCCCCTTGCTGGATCGTCATTGAGCTAGGAGATGCTGATAAGGAGAAGTCTGGAGATCCAGTTGCTGCACCCATAAAACTGGTTATTTCAAATTGATCAGGGACATTTCCACTAATGTCCTTGAAATAACACTGAGCTTTGTTTGCCTGTCCTCTTACATTAAAGGAACAAAATAACGCACCATAGTTGGCTCCTTGATCAATTGTGTAAATGCTTGCCCACAAACCATTACAACCATAAGGAAGTATTGTTGGTAAGCAACGATCTTGATTTCTAATACTTGCACCACCAAGACCTGAAACGAACATAAAGGAAGAGCCTGGCGCAACCCTCTCATCGTTAGGCATAAGCCATTCAGGATCGATTATTTGATTTTGCATGCTTATCAAAGTCTTTGTTCGTTCATAGCTATGTTCGTGGGCAGTAGCAATTATTGCTCCACCATTTTTACATTCTTCATACACCGCCCATCCTGTTGCATCAGATTTACTACCTACCTGCATAGCGTTCATGTTCTTATGCCATGAACAAATGCTCCAGATGGAATTATCCTGAGCTAGTTGATCTTTGATGTAAACATCATGACCAGTACCCATGGTACCTGCACCAGAAAGGATAAAGAATATTCCTTGGTAGGTGCAACTTGACTTAACACCCAAGTCTCCGCTACAAATAGCTCCATCGATTTTAGCTAGTCGGTTGTATAATTTCAGTTGGTATCCAGACCAAGCTGCCACATCGTGGTTACCAATAGATGCAAAGTAAGGGAAGGAATCACCCAAAACACTAGTAATCTGATTATCCCATGCATCAGGGTTGTCATTGTAATCAAAGTCTCCCTGATGGATTACCATACCGGCTCCTTCATTTTTGATGAGTTGAAGGACAGGTATGGAATCAGTTGAACCTAATCCCTGATCACCGATAAAAGCTATCTTAAAGCCTGCAGGAGTAGTAGCTTGTGCACTTGCCATCTGGATTGGTGTGAACGTGAACATTGTTGCTACTAGTATCGTTGCTACTACTATTCCTAGTATTTTCATCATTTACCAAAAATAATCCCACAACCTTATAAGATGGATCTCATTGCTATTTCAAGTCTAAATCTTCAGATCGTCTTTATGACTCCTCTTCGATAGTTATTTAATACGAAAATACAGCGTGAAATCTAGTCCCACGCTAGCTCAGCCTGGTAGAGCTTCCGGCTGTAGTGGTTGGCTTTTGGCTAACTGATGTCAGCCTACCAGGCTTACAGAAACCGGGTTGTCGCAGGTTCAAGTCCTGCGCGTGGGACCATAACATAAAATTCAAAAGCGCTTCAAACCGTATAGAATCGATGTCTGATGACGATTGGTCAAACTTAGATAAGGTAGACCAAAAAATTATTGCAATTCTAAACAAAAATGCACGAACTCCATCAAAAGAAATTGCAACTGAATTAAGAAATTCAGGTCTTGATGTGTCAGACAGAACTATACGAAAAAGAATCGAACGTTTGGAAAAAAATGGAATCATAAAAGGATACAAGGCTGTTCTAAGCGACGTATCAAGCTCGGACAAGTTAGAAGCTCTTTTTTTGAAATTTAAAGTAACAAGGTCACTTGATAGTATAACAGAAGCAATGAAAGATTTTGTAAAAAGCTTACAAAACTATCTATTTGTTGCAACCATTGATGGTGAATGGAATATGCTTATAGTTATGAAGATAGAAGAGCTACAAAAAAATCAATCTTCAAAAATAATTGAAAAGTTCTCAGAACAGATTCTAGATTACAGGATAAGCGAAATTCAACTAAAGGACATTAATTTACTTAACATGTCGCTTTTGCTACTAACATAGATTAATCAGATTCAGCAATGTCGAGTGCACGTTTCAAATCATCAATATCAAATGGTTTTTGGATGAAGGCGGTTGTTCCCAAGCTTATAGTACTTTGCACCCTAGGAGTGGTTTTTTCGTCGGCAGTTATCAAAATGATTGAAAGGTCAAGCTTCGAGTCTAACAGGTGACTTGCAACAACGTCACCTTCTATATCAGGAAGGCCCATGTCAAGCAAAACGATCGGATTTTGTGATGAATCAATTAATTTTTTGCAAGCACGAACTGCGTCTGAACCCGTGTTAAAAGTATGTATGTTCTTGTAGCCAAGCTTCTTCAAGTAGCCTTCTATCTTCACTATTACAGCTGGGCTATCGTCAACAACAACTATCGGTCTTTTGCCTTCAACTTTTGCAATATATTTTTTTGACATTTCAAATGCCTTTCTTGCCTCTTCATACTGACTGACCCGTAGAAAACATTTTGCTGCACAAAGATATGCCTGCCTTGCATTGTATGGTTTTTCTTTTTTTGCAAGCCTCATATAGAATCGCCCAGCTTTCAAAAACTCGCCGTAGCCATCCTTTCCCTGCTGTACTTTACATTCGGCGGCAAGCATAAAGAACAGTCCTGCACGAAAGCTTGCGTTTTTACTTTCTTTTTCTGCAAGCTCCAAAAACAGGTTATATGCAGAAATGCTTTGCTTATTTTTAAGATAGGTAAGGGCTAGTTCATATTTTTGCTTGATGTCTTTTTCTGCCAATAGGAAAAGTAAGAAAAGTTTGCTTATATTATTTTAAAATCTAGTACTGGTGAACATCGCGTTCTAAAAGACCAGCGCCGCCATGTAGTCTATCCATGTGCTTTGAAAGTGCATCTTTGTCATCAGATGAAGATTGACAGTATGCACAGACTGCTTTTGCACTCATATCATAAAAATTCTGAAATGTTTCTACTCAGTTTATGGGTTTATTACTGCACGCCCTATTATTTTTCCTTGTTTTAGCTCTTGAAGTGCGATGTTTGCATCCCCAAGTAGATACCTTTTTGATATTATTGGATTTATCACTCCGCTCTTTGCAAGATTCAATAGTTCTACCAGGTCGTTGTAGTTTCCTGTGTATGCACCTTGTATTGTAATTGCCTTTAATGGAATTGTTGGCAAAACGATTTCAGCAGAACCACCAAAGAGTCCAACTAGGATCAAGTTTCCACGTTTTCGCAAGACTGCAAGACCCATCTTTACTGTTGGCGGCGTGTTTACAAAATCAATTACACATTCTGCACCCTTATTGTTACAAATTGAAATTATTTTTTGTGCTGTGTCTGGATCCTTTGAGTTTATTGTGTGGTCTGCTCCCATCTTTTTTGCAGCTGCAAGCTTGTTGTCATCCAAATCCACGCAGACTATAGTTGATTTTGTTATGGCTTTTGCAATTTGTATACCCATAAGCCCTAGTCCGCCAGCCCCAACAATTACAAGAAACTGTTCAGGCTTTGCATTGGCTTTTTTTACAGCTGTAAATGCAGTCAGTCCAGAACAAGCAAGCGATGCCACACCTTCAAGATCAATGCCAGACACTTTGATTAGATACTTGAAATTTGGTACTAGTACATATTCTGCATATCCACCATTTTGAAAGACACCTAGCGAACGCGGAGCATCACAAAGGTTCTCACTGCCTATCTTACATGCAGGGCATACACCACATCCAATCCAAGGGTATACCAGAACTTCATCTCCTGTCTTTATGCCTTGAACCGAACTTCCTGTGTTACTTACTGTTCCAACAACTTCATGACCTGGTGTAACAGGAAATTTTACACCTCTGTCTGTTGCCTTCATAAACGAACCAGATCCTGCATCATATCCTCCCTCCCATAGGTGCAAGTCACTGTGGCAAACTCCTACTGCCTTGACTTTTACTACGACCTCAAATTCTTTTGGGTTTGGAATTTCCAAATCCTTTATCACAAGAGGCTCTTTAGGTGTTACAATCTGAGCTGCCTTCATGGCAGTAGTGTTTTTCCTCTAATAATATAAGAGTTGACTGTCACGGACAGAACAATGATTTTTTAAAGTCTTCTACCTCGACCTCATAGCCGCAAGGTTTGCAGTAAAGCCAGCTGCGTTGCTTTAAGACCTTTAGTGGCGTTTCATATCTAGTATAAAACAGACCATCACTGTTACATCGTGGACATGTTACGTTAAGCTGTTTCATTAAATATAGTTGAGAGATTTTTGCTTATAAGCGGCGCGTATAATTTGTTAGATCAAATCATCCATAGTTGACCAGCTCAGGGAAAAAAATAGAGCGTCTAGATATTATAAACAAAAAATTGTTTTACTTTAGTGAGCCAAGATAATTCTAGCGTAGGCATTTCGCAACCACCTATCAACGTACTCTTTAATCCAATTGATATCACAAAAAAAGATGTCTGGACCATCGACATAATACGAATTTTGGAGGTTTTGATTAAAATTCTAAATCAGTCAGGCAAAAAAGATCTTCGTGTGGCAGAATTGCAGCACTTTCTTCGGCTATGATTCATAGAATGAAAGTAGAAAGCATATTTGCACTACAGAAGGCCGCGATGGAAAAAAAGCCTCTACGCCAGAGACTAGACGTGGATGTAGATATGATAGAAATGCCATACAGGCACGAATCAACCTATCCTGTCACACTGGATGAGCTTCTTTTGGTACTTGAGAATCTAATAGGCACTATTGCAAATCCCCGCTCAAGCAGAAGACAGTTACAGTTTGACCCAGTTGAGGTACCAGACTTTAATGATTATTTCATAGGTCTTGAGAAAATAATTGGTCAGTATGAAGAACTTATTGTAACTAAGATACGCTCGACGGGGACCGGCTCGTTTCGGATGATAGTTTCTGCGCTTGAATCAATAGATGTTGTAAGGTGCTTTTTTGCTATCTTGTTTCTTGCAAGAGACGAAAAGGTTGAGCTTGAGCAGCTTGAGGACGATATCACTATAACTTTGGTAAAATAGAAGCTCACAATATGATCAACACCAGACAAGGGATCCTTTTAAGTACATTTTGGGCCCAGTTTTTTCTAAAATGGGCAAGGTAGAAAATGACGATGAAGCAAGCGCTAGGCTTGAAGCTGCGCTTTATTCAGCCGGAAGACCACTTACGATTGAGGAGCTGATCAAGGCATCAGGAACTGAATCAAGGACCAAGACGCTTGCGTTGATGACTAATCTAGTAAAGAAAACAAAGTCTGCGTTTAAGGCAATTGAGGTTGCAAGCCTTCCTGATGATTCGTACGTGTTTCAACTTAAACCTGAGTATAATACTGTGATCAGAAAATATGCCTCAAAACCTCTCTTGCCTACCGCCACGCTAAAGACACTGTCCTATATTGCGTATATGCAACCAATCTCCTCAAAACAGCTTGTGGAGATACGCGGTTCTGGTGTGTATTTGCACCTAAGGCTTCTGCGCCAGCTGGATTACATAGAGAACCAAAATGTAGGCAGAATGAAGATCCATACCACCACTGACAAGTTCCAAAAATACTTTGGAATCCAAGGAGACAAAGATGCCCTAAAACAGAAGCTCTTTACAAAGGTACGAAGTATGCCACAACCAGTGGTTCAACAGGTTCCAGAACCTGCAGTACAAGCATAATCTATTCACAAAGTTGATGCATAGACATCTTTGTAATTTAATGTAAATTTGTTTAATTGATATTCAATTTTGGCAATGAATTTTTAGAAGTTTATGATTATAAAAAATATGAAACTGAATATTGGTATAAATTAGAGTCTTTTTATGGACAAGATATGAAAAAGTCTGTCGAGAACCTTGCAACAAGCAAGATAACAGGTGGAAGAAGATATCCTCTTCGAACCAGAAGAAAATACGAGCTTGACAGATATCCTGTAGAGACTTTGTCTGGAACACAGGAAACAGTGACACGTAAGGTACGTGGCAAAAACTCAAAGACTGCATTAAAGACAACAGACTTTGTCAATCTTGCAATTCTAGGAGCAAAAGTAAAGAAGGCAAAAATTTTGAAAGTTCTAAAAAACCCATCAAACAACGACTATGAAAGACGTGGAGTCATATCAAAAGGCGCCGTCCTGGAAACGGAAGATGGGCAGTGCAGGGTGGTATCACGACCTGGTCAAGACGGCGCAGTAAATGCAATTTTAATAAAGTGATTTCATGAAAGATTACGAGCATGTCGTAGTCTGGCTTGATTATTTTAACAAGACCTTACCAAAAAAGATGGGCAGAAAAGTTTCTCGCGAAAAAAGTGTTTTTGATCCTTCGCTAAAAGAATTGATTGATGCTGCAAAGGCTGCGGGTTTTGAGCCAAAGGAAACAAACGATCAAGTCAGATATCCAAGGAGGCCCTTTGTTAGGTCTGGATACATTATTCTCCCAAAAGGGATATCAAAATCCAAGGCCATAACAAAAATTGCGGAAAGACTTGTTGCAAAAAGGGCAAAACAGCCAAAGTAAACAGCTCTTCTAGCTTGTTACTAAAGTAAAATTGACAGAACTCTATTGATAACAGTGATTCGATCTGAGAATTTACTTGCAGGGGGTAGGCGAAGTTTTGCATTTAGCCAGTAGTGGCAGAGTCATAATACGACTTAGTACGACAGTACGTGACGGTCAGCTGCTAGTGGATAACAGTGGCAGAAAGATAGCTAAAGTGTCCGAAATGATTGGTCCGGTTGACGCACCATATGCATCTGCGACTCCGCTTACAAATAACATCCAAAAATACGTAGGTAAAAAAATTTTCATGGATGAAGAAACCCCCGCACAAAGACCAAAACGATTTAGAGGAAGAAAAAGATGAACAACCTAACAGAACTACAAACACATTGTCCGGAATGTCAATCGGCTTTAATCCATGACGTTCACAACGGAGAAAAAATTTGTTCTGGCTGCGGTTTGGTTGCAATGGAACAAATGTCAGACTATGGTCCGGAATCACGGGGCACAAACCTAGAAGACAAGATGAAGCTTGCAAGAGCGACAGGACAGACTACATATTCACAACACGACCTTGGTATCAGGACTGAGATCGCAATAGGCACAAAAGACTATAGTGGAAAGACGATCAACGCCGAGATGGTAAACCAGATGTACAATCTGCGTAAGTGGCAGACTAGGATAAGGGTATCTTCTCCAAGGGAGAGAAGGCTTGCCAATATTTTATCAAAGATAGGAGAGACGTGCCAAGCACTGTCGTTGTCAAGAAATGTTCTGGAGACAGCATCTATGATCTACAGAAATTTTGAAGGCCAGTTTGAAGCAAAAGGAAAATCAATTACGTGCATGTCGGCTGCCACCATTTACATGGCGTGTAAGCAATGTGATGTGGTAAGATCCCTTGACGAGATCTGCAAGGCCACAGGAAGTGCAAAGGAAGAAAAGATGAATGTCAAACTGACAGCAAAATATTATAGAACGCTTGTGATGGAACTTGGGTCAGAAACTGCTCCTGTCGTGACCTTAGACAAGTACATCTCTAAAATAGCAAACCTAGCAAAACTTGAAGTGCGAGTTGAAAGACTTGCCGCTGAGATAGCTGAAAAGACGCAAGATCACAACCTTGCGGACGGAAAGGCTCCAAATGGGCTAGCTGCTGCGTATCTGTACATATCTTCAATTCTGCTTGGACAGAGCATACTGCAAAGAGATGTCTCAAGCATAGCTGGAATTACCGAGGTTACTATACGAAACAGGTGCAAAGAGATTCTGACTGCATACAAGATGAGAGTTACACTGCGACCTTCGTTAGCCAAAAACTAACCCCTTTCTTTTTATTTTCTATTAGATTAAGCTAATTTTTCGTTCGTATATATACAGAAACCAGACTTTCCAAGAACATGGCAACGCTTGAAATCAAAGACTTGCATGTTAGAAGGGAAGGAAAAGAGATCCTAAAAGGTGTCAACCTGAAAACTAATCCAGGCGAAGTACATGCCATAATGGGACCAAACGGTTCGGGCAAAAGTACACTTGCATATACTCTACTTGCTCATCCAAAATACGAAGTTACCCAAGGCGACATTTTGTTGGATGGTAAAAGTATCTTAGATTTGAAAACTGATGAAAGAGCAAAGAAAGGACTCTTTTTGGCATTTCAATATCCTACAGAAGTTTCTGGTGTTGGGTTTTCACACTTTCTTAGAACTTCATACAATGCTCTAAGCAAAGCTCTTGGCAGTGACAAACGCGAGGTCTTCCTTACAGTAAGAGAGTTTCAAAATTATCTTAAGAAAAATCTTGATGCAGTTGGTCTAAAACATGACTTTTTGGCAAGATATCTAAATGAAGGATTTTCTGGTGGAGAAAAAAAGAGATCCGAAGTTCTTCAAATGGCAGTTTTACAACCAACCATTTCAATTTTAGATGAACCAGATTCTGGATTGGATATAGATGCAGTACAATCTGTTGCAAAAGCAATTAGTCAGACTGCAAGACCTGACTCTACTATAATAGTAATTACTCACTATGCAAGGATTCTAAAGTTCCTTGACAAGCTTGACTTTGTGCATGTTCTGTCAGATGGAAAGGTAATCAAAGAAGGGCCAAAAGAGCTTGCAGATGAGCTAGAACGAAGTGGCTATGTTGGGCTTGGAATACAAGAAGCAGCTCAATCTTAATTTTAAATAAAGCTGAAAGAGACAATCCCCCATGGAAGAAGAAAAACGACAATTTTTCAATTTCTCATTTTTTAAAGTAGACCCAAAGTGGAGATGGATGGCAGATTTGGCAAAGGAGGAATCGGCAAAAGAGGTTGAAAACATACTAAAAACTGCTAAGATAAAGCTTAGAACATATTCAACACTTGGATTAAGAGACGATGCAGAATTTTTGTTCTGGTTTGCCTCTGATACTGTGGAACAAATTCAAGACATAATGTCAAAGCTATACCTTACAGTTTTTGGCAAATACATAACTCCAACACATGTTTACCTGTCATCCACTAGGCCTTCTATCTACGCAAAGGGCTCTGGCGTACATGGATGGCTTGCAGGTGAGGAACAAAAAAAGTATGTAATTGTTTATCCATTTATAAAAACAAGGGAATGGTATCATTTACCACTTAAACAAAGAAAAGAGATGATGGACGAACATATTGGAGTTGGAAAAAAATATCCTGAAGTGATACTAAACACAACTTACTCCTTTGGAATTCATGACGAAGATTTTATGCTGGCTTTTGAAACAGATCGTCTTGACAAGTTTCAGGATCTGATATTGGATTTAAGAGAAACTATGGTAAGTACGTACATCAAGGTAGACACACCAATGATTGTTTCAGTAAAAAAGGATATTATTTCATTGATAAAGAGTCTTGGATGATGAATGCGCTAAAAGAGTGGGCAACTGTAGTAAAAGCATTAGAGAATGGAAACCAAACTGTTCTTTTAAGAAAAGGCGGCATACTTGAAACTGATTCAGGATTTAATGTAGAGTCAAAAAAATTCCTTCTTTTCTCCACCTTTGAGCATCAAGAGTTAGCTTCACTCAAGTCGCAGTTTTATGGATACTTGGCAGAGGTACGAGAAAATCAGCCAAAATCGGGCTTTAATAAAATAACATCTTATGCCGAAGTTGTAGAAGAGTGCGATATCTCTTCCATAGAAAAAATTGAAAATCTTTCGTCATTTCACATATGGAATGATTCTTACATTAAAGAAAGAATGAATTGGCTTCCAGACAAACCCATGAAAGTGTTGTTTCTCAAAGTTTTCAAAACACAGCCATTTGAAGTACCGGTTCTTGCAGAATATCAAGGTTGCAAATCTTGGATAGACATAAATGTAAATGCAGAATCTGGACAATCGGTTTTGAGCGATAAAGAGCTAAACGAAAAGATTGCAGAATTTAGGAGAATTATAAATTGAAATACAGAGCACTTGGCAAGAGTGGAATCAAAGTTTCTGAAATAGGGTTTGGGGCATGGACCATAGCTCTTGATTGGTGGGGCAAAAAAATAGCAGACGATGAAGCAAAAAGAATGCTAAAAAAAGCCTACGATCTTGGAATTAATTTCTTTGAGACAGCCGACATGTATGGAAAAGGAAAAAGTGAAAAATTGATCGGCGAGGTCTTCAGGGGGATGCGCAACGAAGTGGTTATCTCAACAAAATATGGTTATGATTTTGAAAATGCAGATCAGGTAGGACACAGCGAACTGCCGCAAAAATTTGATCCTGTGTTTACTGAAAACGCACTACAAAAGAGTCTGGAGAGGCTGCAGACTGATTATATTGATGTCTACGGATTACACAATCCAAAAATGCATCACGTAAAGGATGACACCATATTTGGGACACTTGATAAAAAAATCGAGGAAGAAAAGATCATCACTTATCAAGCAGCACTAGGCCCTGCAATAGGTTGGACAGAAGAAGGGCTAGAAGTTATGAATCGAAAAAACGTCAGCGCGGTGCAGACAGTTTACAACATTTTAGAGCAAACTCCAGGAAATGAATTAATTGAAAATGCGGAGAAGAAAGATGTTGGAATTCTAGTGCGTGTACCTGATGCGTCTGGAATACTAACAGGAAAGGTAAAGGCAGACACAAAGATAGATGAAAAAGATCATCGCTCGGTGCGCAAAGGCGAATGGATAAAGGAATCTCTAAAAAAGGTAGAACAGCTAAAACCCATAGCTGAGCGCAATGGACTGGATATAATAGATCTTGCAATCAAGTTTATTCTTTCAAAAAAATCAGTGTCATCTGTTTTACCTACTGTAATCAATATAGAAGAAATAGAACAGTTTGCAGCAATGTCAGACGGAAAATACCTCAATACCACAGATATGAAAGAGATTAATGGATTGTATAATCAATGGCCTCAATACGAGCTAAAGGCATCAGTTCAAACAGCCTAGTTAGGTCCTAGTTGTAACTTGATTGCGTCAATTTCTGATTGCAGTGTTGTAATTTTTGAATCAATTTCTTGCTCGGGGTCTTTATCGTCAGTTTTGGATTCCTTTTTCTTTGCGATTGTTTGCCATCCTATAAAGAATTGTAGAACTGATAAGGCATTTATTATCATAGTTTGCTCAACACTTCCTCCAGAAATAGTTCCTATATCAAAAACATGCCATTGATTAAGTGAATTCAATGTAATTACAGAGCCAGATATTAGAAGAGATGTATTCCTAACAGGGCGTGCTAGATAATTTTCCAGAGTAGGTATCATGTAATCATTAACATGACCAAGTTTTGATAAGGGAAGAAGCATTCCTTGTGTGAAAAAAAGACTTGGCTTGAATGTCATGCGCATATCATCGATTTTTTTATTTTATCAAACGAAGCTTCATAGCCGCATTTTTTACAGTAATGCCAACTGCGTTCGCTTAAAATCCTTAAGGGGGCATCATATCGCGTATAAAACAGATTATCGCCACAACGCGGGCATTCAATATTAAGTTGTTCCATGAATTACTTGATGGAATTTTTGGATATAAGGCGCGCGTAGAACTGATAAATTATCCATGATTTTAAGCAGTGATGTAATCTTCTATGTTGAATTCGTGCTCTACAAAATATTCCACTCGAGTCTTTTTGAATTCACGTGCGCTAAACAAAATTCTATAATCATCCACATTGATGTGTCTTTGAATTTCTTTTGCCATTATTTCCGCATCAGAAAACGATTTGCAGTGCACCATAGAAAAGACATTGTAAGGCCAATCTTGGTATACTGGTCTTTGATAACAATGACTTATCTGAGGAAACGCGCCTAGCTTTTCACCAACCTCCTCAATTCTTTTGGTTGGAACCTTCCACACTATCATGCCGTTTGCTACAAAGCCGGCATCTCTGTGTCTTAGAATGGCTGCAAACCTACGCATAACCCCAATCTCTTCGTAATGCTTTACTTTTTCAAGCAACTGTTCTTCCGTGACTCCAAGCTTTTGTGCATATTTCAAAAATGGTCTGTTTACAATCTCCAAATCTTTTTGTAGCTCACGTATGTACTGCTTGTCTTCTTCTGTTGCAACAAATTTCACATCATGAATCTTTTTCTTTTCTTCCGTTGGTTTAACCTCAGGCGCACTTTCTTCTATCATATCTAGCTTTACCCCAATCTTGAATAGTTTTATTGTTGGAAGAAGCCTTACTTTTTTAATTCCTGATAATTTTGAAAACTTGTCAACTTCAGTTTTAAGATCACTGCCAGGCGGTACAGCAAGTGTAAACCACAAATTGTATTCATGGTTTCTTTCATAGTTGTGACTTACACCAGGGTGTTTATTGATTTGGCTTGCAACATAATCGAGTTTCTCTGGCTCAACTGACATTGCAATTAATGCACTCTTATAACCAAGCTTTCTTGTGTCAAAAATTGCACTTAGCTGTCTGATTATTCCTGTCTTTTTCAGAGCTACTAATCTTTGCATCAGTTCTTCTTCTGAGAACCCAAACTTGCTAGCAATCACTGTATATGGCTCAGGTACAAGTGGGAAAGTCCATTGAATCTCGTTTAGAATCTTCTTATCTAAGCTATCCATAGACATTACCGATAAAACAACATTTGCAATTAAAAAACGTACCGAGTTTGTTCCAGCCTGTGAATTATTTAAAAAAATAAATACAATTGAAAACCTGCAGAATCATTGATAGTCGACCTAAACTTGAAGGGAAACCTGGTCATTGTGGTAGGCGGCGGTCAAGAGGGACTAAAAAAAATAAACTCCCTTTTAACACAGGACTGCAAAATACTACTGATCAGTGATAAAACAAATCAACAGATCTTAAACTATGTTAGACAGAAAAAAATAACTTTTAAAAAAATGAAATTAAAAGGCGCAGATTTTTTGTCAAAATACAAACCCTTTATGGTGATGGCTACAACTGATGATAAAGAGTTAAACAGAAAGATTGTAGAAAAAGCAAAACAGATGCGATGTTATGCTTATGCAGCTGATGATCCTTCAGTTAGCGACTTTTCCCATCCGTCTGCGATAAACATAGAAGATACTGTTCAGATCGCAATTTCTACTGGTGGTAGGAGTCCTGCCATGGCAAGAAAAATAAGAATGCAGGCAGAAAAGGTCTTTAAAAAAATTATTAAAAAAGAAGACATCTACCAGATAAAACTGCAAGAAATAGCTAGAACTGCGGCAAAAAGCAGGCTTGCAACACCTATCGAACGCAAAAAATTCCTGTACAGCGTCTTAAACGATAATCAAGTAAAACAGTTAATAAAAGAAGAGAATTTTAAAAAAGCACAAAAGCGTGTTATGAAAATGTTAGGTGATTTGAAATGAGCCTTAATGTAGTCAACGCCAGAGTTACTTTTCGTAATTCCCCAATCCACATGCTTGAAAGATTCACCTTCAGGGACATGGGTTCTGCCTACTCTGCCTTTTTGGAGCACTCTGGACTGCGTGAGTGTGTCATACTTCAGACATGTAACCGCGTTGAGATCTTTGGAGCAGGAAATAATCATGATGTTGATAGAATAAAAAAGACATGGGCATCTATAGCAGGCCTTGAGGAAAATGCCTTCAAAGAAAACCTGGAAGTAAGTGAAGGTCATGATGTATATGAGCATCTTTTGAAGCTGACCGCAGGACTTGACTCGCTTGTCGTTGGAGAAGAGCAGATACTTGGACAAATAAAAAACTCGATCACAACTGCAAGAAAGGTAAAAGCCTCTGGAACCCACTTGAATACGCTTTTTGATAAAGCAGTCCGAGTAGGCACTCAAGTAAGAAACGCCACTGGAATAAACCAAGGCAGCGTCTCGATTGGTTCCATGGCAGTCAAACTTGCTGAGGAAAACATTGATGATTTAAAATCAAAGCATGTTTTGCTTATAGGAACAGGCGAAGCAGCTAGTCTTGTTGCAAAATCACTTAAAAAAAGAAACATGGGGTTTTTGGTAACAAGCAGAACCTTTGAGAGATCAAAGGCATTTTCAGAGACAGTTGGTGGAAAGCCAATCAAGTTCGAAGATGCGCTTGCAAATTTCAAGGCAGTCGATGTCTTGTTTGTTGCAACAGTTGCACCATACTTCCTTGTCACATATGACAGAATAAAAAATGCCATGGATTCAAAAAAGAAAGGCATGATGATTCTTGACTTGTCCAATCCAAGAACCGTTGATGAAAAGGTCGCTACCATAAGTAACATAAAGATGTTCAACTTGGATCAGATAGCAGAAATGGTTGACAAAAACATGCGAAGCAGGATTGGCGAGGTTTCCTCTGCGGAAAAAATAATTAGTGAAGAGCTCCCAGTTGTAGAGGCGGTAATGAAGAGATTGGAAGTAGAACCTGTCGTAAAAAGTGTGTTCAAAGACATCGATATGGTTCGTGCAAAGGAGCTCAAAAAGGCTCTACAGATGCTTGGAGAAACAGACAAAGAAAAAATACGAATAATAGACCAGCTTACACAAGCAATTGTGGAGGGAATCATATCAACTCCAATGAACAATCTAAGACGGGCATCAGAGCAAGGTGACTCTGAGTTGCTTAAAACCGTCAGCAAACTTTTTGATTATAAAATAAAAGAGTAACAGATTATATTGCTACCAAATAGTATTTTTTGCGTATGACTTTTCCTAATGTTAGACTAAGACGACTACGAAAAAGCAAGAAAATTCGTGAGCTCTTAGAAGAAGTAAGACTCTCTCCAAAAGATCTCATATGTCCTATCTTTGTTCAAGAAGATTTGAAATCAAGAATGCAAGTAGAATCCATGCCTGACATCGAAAGACTTCCAATAAAAGATGTAGTATCCGAAGTAAACTCTATAGCTAACCTGAAGATTCCTGCAGTTATGATATTTGGCATTCCGGCAACAAAAGATGACAAAGGCACGTCAGCTTTTGCACAAAATGGAGTTGTACAAAAAGCTATTTCTGAAATAAGAAAAAACCTTGGCAACGAAATTGCAATAATGGCAGACGTTTGTCTTTGTCAGTACACAAGCGCAGGTCACTGCGGACTAGTCAAAGGCGATAAAATAGACAATGATTCCAGTTTGGATGTCCTAACAAAGATAGCTGTAAGCCAAGCTCAGGCAGGGGTCGATGTAGTATCACCTTCTGCAATGATGGATGGGCAAGTAAAAGCAATAAGGCATGGACTAGATGATGCGGGGTTTACTGATGTGGTAATAATGTCACACTCTGCAAAACATCGCTCTTCTTTATATTCGCCATTTAGGGACATGGCTCACTGTGCCCCGCAGTTTGGAGACAGAAAGACATACCAGCTTCCATATACAAACCCGACAGAGGCAATGAGGGAAGTAGAGGCCGATATTTCTGAAGGAGTTGATATTGTAATGATAAAGCCTGCACTTGCATATCTTGATTTGATTGCAAAGACAAGAAGTAGTTTTAACATACCAATATCTGCATACAGTGTTTCTGGTGAATATTCTCTGGTAAAGGCAGCTGCAATGCAAGGATGGATTGATGAAAATGAAGTTACTTTAGAAATTTTGACTGCAATCAAACGAGCTGGTGCAGATATGATAGTTACATATCTTTCTAAGATTGCTGCAAAGACGTTAAATGGGTAGGAAATGCAAGAAGACGATAGCTTTGAATTAGATCGTGCCTTTGATTTGATACCGCATGTCATAGGATCAAGTTGGGCAGTAATCTGGTTTCGTGTAAACAAAATAAAAAAACCGACAAGAGAGGAATACAGGAACAAAGTTGCAGAGTACGTCAAAATGTTAGACGGTTTTATAGATTCGTTTCCCAAATCTGATGATTTTCAAGAAATGGTTGCGTTTGCCAAAAAAAGACACAAAGACGAGATAGAAAAAATTCTTGCTGGAAAAAATCCTGAAGTAGAAAAAAGATTTGACAGATACGTAGATTACGGTTAGATCTCTTTTTTCAAATCAAAAAGAAACTTTTTCATTATTTTGGTTCTACGCCTTGCTTCTATTTTTGCTGCCTTTGTGTTCATCTTTTTTTCTAAAAGCACAAGTTTTTTGTAAAAATGATCCAAAGTCCAAGTCTGATCATCTGGCTTTCGAGTGTAGCAAAATGGATCATGTTTATTAAAAAACGGCCTTTTTTCGGCTCCCCCTACAGAAAACGCTCGAGCTATGCCGATTGCACCTATGGCATCAAGTCTGTCTGCATCCTGAAGCACCTTGCCCTCAATGGTGCGTGGAACCAGCCCCCTTGAGAAGCTGTGGTCACATATGGCCTCTGAGACTATCTTTATTTCATCATTTGAACAATCATATTTTTTGAGTATTTTTTGTGCCGCTAAGGCACTTTTTGTGGACGAGGTTTTTGATCTACTACCTGATTTTGGAAAGGAAATGATATCATGCAAGAGTGCAGCCACAAGGACAAGCTTCATGTTTGCCCTTTCTTTTTTTGCTATGTTTTGTGCATTTTTGTAAACCCGCATCGTATGTTCAAAATCATGTGCAGGATCATTTTTTCTCATTCTTTTTTGAACTTCAATCTTTAGCTTTTCAATTGATCTCAATTTAGAATCGCCACAATTTTGGTTTTACAAATGAAAGCTTTCTTTCAGTCAACAATTTGTTCCAGTTTATACAAGCAAACACTACAATCATGACCAGACTGCCAATATCTGCAACTAATATGCCAATCAAGCTATCATCAAATAATTCTAAAAATGGCTTTAGTGTTACGGTGCTAATTGACAACATTATATAGTATGCAATTGCCCTACCAATCCAGAATCCTGCAAAAAGTGCTATATTTTTCACCTTCATTATTCCGTATGCCATAAATAGCAAGTTACTTGGAAGCGGTGTTATCGCAAAAAGAAACGACGCGGAAAAAAATCCATATTTTTTGTTTTTCATAAATTCAGCAAGTTTGTCAAGGTTTGATTTTCTTTCAGTACCAATGAATCTGCGGAAGAATCTGCTGATATACATTAGTATAACCCTTCCAATTAATGCTCCTGTTGCTCCAACAATAACAAGTGTAGGCTGGTCTAGTGTTGGATCGACGTTGTAAAAAGATGCCAAGACAATCCAAGTTGGTGGCATTAAAATCGGTGATGTATTCATTGCAATAAGTAAAAGAAAAATTCCAAGGTATGATAGCTCGCTTAATGTTTCAAAGATGTCTACCAATAGCTTTCTAAATTTACCAGATCCTTTAATTGATTCTAAATCTCTGTCTTTGATAGTTTAGGCGTCATGAAAATGCAAAAAGAAGTAGAATTTCATTAGAAATTGTAATCTTATTTGGTTTAGATCGGATGTTCTATAATAAAACAGACAGATTGTCAATATACTTATAAGTCAAAATGACTAATTGTATAATGTGAGTACAAAAGCGTGGAAGTGTTATAGATGCAATCTGACTTTTACTGACGAATCCCACGCAATGCTTCACGAAGATCTCTCAAAACACGCTGTCCGTGAAGTCCAGATGCTCAAAGTGTAAATTATTATAATTATTTTGCAGTGGATTGAATTTTAAAAAGATGAAAATATCTCCGTTATTTTAAAACACGGTATGGGTGAAAACCATCGCGGTTTTGATGAACTAAATCGCAAGCAACGATTACGACGTCAGAAAAAAGTTCGTAATAAAATGCAGGGGGAGGGATTTGAACCCCCGAACCCCTAAGGGAAAGGATTTCCCATTGCCAAGATCTTGAGTCCTTCTCGGTTGGCCGGGCTTCGATACCCCTGCAAGGTGAACTTCAAATCATGATTATATAACTGAAACTAGTTTCCTATGGTTGAGCAGTCTTTGATTGTGTATTCTTGTTACGCATTTTTTTGAGGACAGTTATAGCGATTATTATCAATGCTGCAATTGTGATGAATTCTAGATATTGAATGGGGATGGTCGAGTCTACATCTTGAGTTTTATCAGCCATCATTGTTTTTGGAGTTATTCGATAAATTGCATCGTGTGTGAGTGATACTACATACAGAGAACCGTCGGGTGCAACCTCCAAATCTGTTATACAGCCAAATCCTGTTCCAAACACAATTTCTTCCATTCTTTCACCAGCGTTAATTACCCTATCAGCTAAAGCTGGATCATCAAATACAAATTCTGTCCTGTCTGAGTTTAGTTCAAATTTGTATAGGTTCCCAAAATTGCAATCGCCTACAAACAGGCTGTTTTTGTACTTTTCAAATCCGGCGGAATCAGTAAAAGAGAGTGCGGTTGGTGTAACCACTTCTTGCCAGCTAAACTCAGGTTCGCTGTAAACAAAATTTTCAAAGCTAGGCAAAAGTGAGAGTTCAGATTCTGTAGCAGGACCCATTATTGTTTCCCATCCGCTGTTAAAGTTTGGATGCACCAAGTTGACTTCGTCATAGCTATCTGGTCCATTTTCTGTTTGCCAGAGATTACCGGTAAGTGGATCTATTGCCAAACCAAAGCTGTTTCGTATCCCTATTGCCTGATAGGTTCCTTGCTCTACGCGCAAGATTACACTTGTATCGTCTGGCTGGCCAGTTGGATAGTTTTGCAGTATGCCGTTTCTGTTTAGGTCACCTATGACTGCATATACGGTACCGTCCAAACCTGTTACCATGGCTCCTCCATCATGGTGGGGGCCAGGCGTTGCTGGAAGATCCTGGATCAATGCTGGATTTACCAGTGCCTGCTCATCCCAGTCATACCTGTAGATTCTATTTCCAAGAGGTTGTCCACCGTCAGCAGTTGATTCTGTAAAGTACAGATAGACTGTAGAACCCACCGTAGTGATTCCAAGCAGCCCCCGCTCGCTATCGTTACTGACATTTACGTCAAGGACCGGTTTTTCTTGCAGGATGCCATCTCTGACAAGGCGTACCTTCCCATCATTTTTTTGCAGAACTAGCATGTCATCTCCCACAAAAGCCATGGTAGTAGGGCGTGAAAGACCTTGCACAGATTTCGTAGTAGCTACATCCTCATATTTTAGAATTGGAGCGCCAAAGACAGGCAAGATTCCAATAAAAACGAACGCCACAACAAACATGAGTTTGATTTTCAATACATATGGATGGAAATGCAGACTATTAAATTTCTAAATCTGTAATGACAAGGTCAGCTTATCTAAAACAACGAATACTTTGCTAGCATTTTGTCGAGGCGACAAGATAAAGTGTTACTGGTTCCTCATAATCTTCCTTGATTTCAAATATCTTGAAACCCTCAGATAGATTCTCTATTTCTTGTATTGTAAAAAATCTAATCTGAAATCCGTTAATATCATAAGTTTCATCATCTACTCTAATTCCCTTTCCATAGAATTTATCGTTATGATTCCTTACTGAAAAGAAATGAAATCCATCGTTTCTCAAAACTCTCCTAATTTCTTTGAAAATGAACTTTAACTGTTCTTGACTAAATTTCATGCTAAAAAGCATGTGTGAGTATACTGCATCAAACTCATTATCATTAAACGGAAGTGGTTTTGTAGTGTCATATACAGAAGCCTCTATAGGAAGACCAGTTTGTTTTGCAAGCTTGGATAATTGCTCTATGGCAAAGCGTGAGTAATCTAATGCCATTACTTTGATGCCTTTTGATGCGAAAAATAAAGAATCCCGTCCTTGACCACATCCTAATTCTAGTATTGTCTTGGTTCTATCTTTCATGGTACCATAACAGGATACGGCAAAGTCACTTGGATTATCACCAAAAAATGAAGCGTCTCTTTCGTATATTTTATCCCAAATGTTACTCATACTAGATATTACAAACTTGAAACTATTTCTACAATTTTTTGCTTGTGTTTTGAATCAAAACTCCCCAACTTAACACACCAGAGCCTTAATTGAACAGCGGGAGAAAATCCATCAAATGATCCGAACATTGAACAGTGTATTGCATCAAGTTCTGTTCAGAATCTGGGGTTTGATATTCAAAGATTCTTGGTGTTAAAATTCGGGTTTGGTTATTCGACTTTATTTGTCCCTATAATCTGCCAGCTTACACCATCATCTAAACTTCGATAAACTTCCTGAAAGCCTTGAGATGAATAACCAGCTATGTAGATTATCTTGTTTTG
>Ga0209341_10000383_pt1 | contig 45966 bp, 55 predicted proteins | sample RifCSP13_2_FD_184020 | JGI IMG/M metagenome (GOLD analysis project Ga0209341, IMG submission 184020) | Soil microbial communities from Rifle, Colorado - Rifle CSP2_sed 13_2 (SPAdes) (version 2) | ecosystem: Environmental > Terrestrial > Deep subsurface > Rock core/Sediment | place: Rifle...
AAGGTTTAACGTGTGCCATCGTTAAATTCTCCATGGGGAGAACTGAGATAAAGGCAAGGGCGCCGGTCTTGGGGGAGGTCGGCGCCCTCTCTTTATCTTTTGTCCGCGATCAGTTGTCCATGGCCAGTCCTCTACAAGACACCACACGCTTTTAGCGTCGTGGAGCTTCAGTTTTGGCCTAACCCGCACCCCCATAGGAACTCTTCAAGACACCAAATGGTGTCTTAGGGGGTCTGATACTAACCAATGAACACGGACCACGGACAATTGACCACTCCCATTGACTCGCTAGATCAATCCGGATAACAATTCGCCGCACCTGCGAAAGGCGATCAACCATGCAGCGATTGATTCTGGCCCTTCTAGCGTTAGCCACTCTCTTCCTTGCCGCGCCGCCGCTTTCAATATCGCACGCTGACACGTTCCGCCCCGTAGTGCGGGGAAAACGAGGCGTCGTCGCTGGCGGACACCCACTGTCTGTGGAAGCAGGATTGAGGATTCTTCAGAAAGGGGGAAACGCTGTAGATGCCGGCGTTGCGACGATACTGGCGGCCTCCGTCATAGAGTTTTCGCATTTCTCATTCGGCGGCGAGGTGCCGATACTCATCAAGTTGAAGGGCAAAGACGTTGCGGTGATCGAAGGCCTTGGTCCAGCACCACTGAAAGCTACCCGCGAGTTCTTCTTAAATCGCTCTAAAACTGACGGCATTGCCACTATGGCCGGGGCGAAAGCCGGCGTGATTCCCTCCACGGGGCCACTCGCCGCTACTGTACCGGCAGTCCTCGAGGCATGTGTGCTGGCCCTCGATGCGTTTGGCATGAAGTCACTCGCTGAAGTGATGCAGCCCGCTATCGAACTAGCCGATGGTTTTCCCATTGATGAACTTCGCGTGCAATACATCCAGACGCGCTCTTCAGTCTTTTCGCAGTGGCCTGATGCTAAACGTATATTTTTGCCGAATGGCGACGTGCCGCAAGTTGGCGATCTCTTTATCCAGCCGGAGCTCGCGCACACATTGCGAGGAATCGTGGATGCGGAAAGGCGAGCGGCTAAGCGAGGAAGGCATGCCGCTCTTATAGCTGCACGCGACCATTTCTATAAAGGAGCGGTCGGTCAAAACATCGGCCGGTACATGGAGCAGAACGGTGGATTACTCACGGCCGCTGATTTGGCTCGCTTTCACGGCAAAGTGGGTATACCGGTCAAAGCCGATTATCACGGTTACGAGGTCTTTAAGGCCGGCTTTTGGACCCAGGGGCCGGCGCTCGTAGAGACATTAAACCTGCTGGAAGGATATGACTTGAAAAAGCTCGGTCACAACTCAGTTGATTACATCCACACGCTTACTGAATCGCTGAAACTGGCCTTGGCTGATCGGGATCGCTATTACGGGGACCCCGACTTTGTAAAGATCCCTTCAACGGAGCTGCTGTCAAAAGACTATGCCGCACTCCGTAGACCTCTGATCGAAATGGAACATGCCTCGCTGAATCAACAACCAGGCGATCCGCTGAACATGAGGCCGGTGCTTGCCAGTGCCACCAAACAAGTGGGTCAGTTCTCAGCGGTCACGGATATCTTACGGGCCAATGACACCACTTGCGTGAATGTGATCGACAAGGACGGTAACCTCTTCAGCGCCACACCTAGCGGTGCCTGGTTACCCGCAGTAGTAGCTGGCAACACGGGAGTTTTGATGGGCCAACGCTTGCAGTCGGCTCTAACTGACGCCGACAGCCCAAATGTCGTGGCCCCTGGCAAGCGTCCGCGTATCACATTGACGCCTACGATCGTCTTAAAGAATCGAGAACCGTTTATGGTCTTGAGCACCCCGGGCGGCGACAATCAGGATCAGGCGCTGTTACAGGTGTTCCTGAATATTATTGAGTTTGGCATGAACCCGCAGGAAGCCGTTGAAGCACCCCGGTTTGACACCCAACATTTTGTCAGCTCCTTTGATAATCATGAGTTTCTCCCTGGCTCCCTCAATCTCGAATCGCGGATTCCGGAGAACACCATTGCCGTGCTGAAAGCTCGTGGCCACAAGGTGAAACTCCAATCCGCATGGGGCACTCTGTCTGCGCCCACTGTAATCGTTTACAACCCGCGAACCCGTGTGTCCGCAGCAGGAGCGGATCCGCGTCGCGGAAGGTATGCGGTTGCCTGGTGAAGCAACTGGAGCTCCGACAAACCACCTTTTGGCAATGGGCTTTGCTTTGTGGATGAGAAAACACTATTCACCGGTCAATGAAAACGTGCACTGAAAGATAAGCATTGTTTTTTAAACGAAAAGGGACCCGCTGACAAAATGAAGTGGTCTACTGACAGAAGCGTCTTCGGTGGCCTCGCCCTTGCCCTGGCGCTTCTTCTTATCAACAGCTTCGTGTCCTATCAAGCCAGCAAGCAAGGAAGCAGTGTGAATGTAATGCTGATCATTCCTAATGTGCTCGCTTGCGCCGTTTTGGTAATTATGATCAGAGATATGGTCCTGCGCAGGCGTTCGGAGGAAGCACTCCGTCAGGAGCACGGATGGCTGGAGGTAACACTATTAAGCATCGGAGACGCAGTTATCACGACTGACAGGAATGGAGCTGTAACATTCTTGAATCCTGTTGCCGAAAGACTCACCGGGTGGAAGCTTGAAGAGGCGCGAGGTCAACCGCTCGAGCACGTGTTTCGTGTTGTTAACGAGATAAGCCGTAAGCCAGTCGACAATCCCGCCTTGCTGGCAATGAAAGAGGGGGTGGTTTTCGGACTCGCAAACCACAGCATCCTGATTGCCAGGGACGGGAAGGAAATACTGATCGATGATACTGGGGCACCCATTAAGGAACACAATGGAAGAGTGCTTGGCGGCGTTCTGATCTTTCGTGATATCACAGAGCGCCGCACCGCAGAACGGGAAAGTGCATTGCTCTCCAGGATAGTAGAGTCGTCTGATGATGCAATCATCAGTAAGAATCTCGATGGAATCATTAAATCATGGAACGCCTCTGCCGAACGCTTATTTGAGTATTCAGCGGCGGATGTGATTGGGCAACCAATTACTGTAATCATTCCGCCGGAGCGGATCCATGAGGAGGAGATGATCCTCGAGCGGCTGCGTCGGGGTGAGCGGGTCGAGCATTTTCAGACGGTGCGTGTCTCTCGGAGCGGCCGGCGGTTGGATACCTCGCTAACCGTTTCGCCGGTTCGCGACGGCAGCGGTGAGATAATAGGCGCTTCAAAGATTGTTCGAGACATTACTGCTCGCCAACGCGCGGAAGAAGCATTGCGCCAGCACCAGGAATGGTTGGCGGTAACACTCTCGAGTATTGGCGATGCCGTGATCGCGACGGACACCACAGGCGCCATCGTATTTGTCAATCACGTAGCTGAAGCACTTACCGGATGGGAGCAGGAAGAGGCCCAGGGAACTGCTCTCGAAAAAGTCTTTCGCATCGTAAGTGAGCAAACAAAACTCCCAGCTGCCAATCCGGCATTAAGAGCACTGGAAGAAGGAGTGATCTTTGGTCTGGCCAACCACACTCTATTGATTGCCAGAGACGGAAGAGAGATACCGATTGATGATAGCGCTGCACCCATAAGAGGTAGAGATGGTGAGTTACGAGGAGCTGTCCTGATTTTTCGGGATATCACGGAACGCCGCCGTTCAGAGAACGAAAGGATTCAGCTACTTAACAGCGAGCGAGCGGCGCGCGAGCGGGCCGAGGCTGCCAATCGAACCAAAGATGAGTTTGTCGCAATGATCTCCCATGAAATCCGCTCGCCTCTTAGCGCAATCGTTGGGTGGTGTCACATGCTCCGCCAGGGCAACCTCGAAAAGGCCGAAATTGACCGGGCCGTTGAGACAATTGAGCGCAATACGAAGACTCAGGTACAACTCGTCGAGGACTTGTTGGATATCTCGCGAGTGACGGCCGGTAAGCTAAACCTCAACGTGCGTGCGGTGGAACCTATAAAGTCGATTATGGCAGCCTTGGACTCCATCCGTCCGGCTGCCGAGGCCAAGTCCATCAAACTCGATGTTCAGATTGAACCTGCAGTGAGCCTGGTCACCGGTGACCCCGATCGCCTGCAACAGGTTTTCTTCAATCTCCTTTCAAATGCGGTGAAGTTTACTCCCACACATGGGCATATAAGCGTCGAAGCGCGGCGTCTCGACTCACAATTGAGCGTCATCGTAAGAGACTCCGGAATAGGCATTAACCCTGATTTTCTCCCTCATATCTTTGATCGCTTCACTCAGGCCGATACGACAAGCGCTCGGAAGCACGGAGGTTTGGGTTTAGGACTGGCAATCGTCCGCCACCTTGTGGAACTGCACGGTGGCCTGGTGCGGGCCGAAAGTGAAGGCGAAGGACGCGGAGCGACCTTCACAGTAAATCTTCCCGTAAGAGCGACTAAACCCGAAAGCGATGATGCTGGATACCCAAATCTGGCGGGCGCAGTCAAGGGTTTTGCAGATCTATCAATGCTGGAGGGTATAAAGGTATTGATCGTTGACGATGAACCGGTGACGCGCGACTTGCTCGCCGCAATCGTGGCCCAATATGGTGGAGAGGTAAGAGTTTGCGCTTCAGCAGCAGAAGGATTAGCAGCACTAGAGGAATGGGATCCGGCAGTGTTAGTTTCCGACGTTGGAATGCCGGAGGAAGACGGTTATGCTCTGATAAAGAAGGTGAGACAACTGGAGTCGGAGCAGCGAAACGTTCCTGCCGTGGCGCTCACTGCGTACGCACGAGCCGAAGATCGTATGCGTGCGCTGGCTTCTGGTTTTCAGATGCACCTGCCCAAGCCAGTAGAAGCCGATGAGCTGATAATGGTCATTGCAAGTCTTGCCTCACGTCGAGCATTCACTGCATAAAGACGTCGTCAAGTCTCCACAGACGTAACCATGTTTAAGGCTGCTCCGGCGCACGTGAAGCACGGACTGCCAAAGTTCAAGATACCGAGATTTACTCGAACTCTTAGCCACTGGCTGAATCTAACGGTTCAAACCGGGTTTCACTTGGAACGGATGGAGGAGCCACAACCGAGCGATGAAACTGTCCGCGAGTGTCCCTACGTGCAAGATGCCCAGGTTGTGTCGTATTTTCTCCATATGCGTTTGAGAAAACCGAATACAGGTCTTAGGGAATGAGCCGTAAACCGACATACCAGGCAGCACAGACCGTAGCAGCGGCTGTTGAAGCTCATTTCAGAGGCCATCTGGCCGATGCCCGATTGCGCGGCGAACTCGAGTTGGCCCCTGAACCCAATGCTGGAGCGATTGAGGCTATTATCGATGCCACATTCTGGGCAAGCCTTCGACCCGAGGAAGGCCGCTTTCCACGGATTTCGTTGGCGCTCCTGCCACCTGACCAGGCAGGCCAGCCCTTAATCTTTGAGCAACGGCTTCCGCTTACTCCCAGCATTCTCACAAAACTTGCGCCTTCAGTTGAACGGCCGGGAATTCATCTCGGGGTGTGGGGCGACGATGATGAGCTCCACATATGGGGCACGACGCGCGTCATTCCCAGTTTCTGTTTTGTTCTGGAAGACATAGAGCCGGGCTTGCTGGTAGTTAAGCATCGGCGCGCTGATCGCTTCGGCAAATATGCAAATGTCGCGGTGCTGAAAGGCGGACATGTCAAGCTGGTGGATGAACGTGGCACCAGTCTTCCGGATTGTCCGGCCCTTCTCAAGGCGCTTCTGGCCTTCACTGCCTCTGACTCGCGCGCCGATTCGGTAAACGTGCTTGTGCAACTAGCTGCTTCGATGCGTTCTCACGGACACGGCGGCACGCTGTTGGTGGTTCCTGTGGCGGCCCAGAATTGGCGTCAGTCAATTGTGCAACCGGTGATCTATTCGATTGCGCCTCCCTTCTCGGCCCTTGCAGATCTTGTCCGCCTTGATTTGGCTGAGAGAAAAGAGAACCTATGGGAAGGGGCGGTTCGGAGCGCAGTAGATCACGTCGCGGGTTTGACGGCAGTGGACGGAGCAACCATCATCAGCGAGGACTATGAGGTGCTCGCGTTTGGGGCAAAGATAGCACGCCCGCCCGGTAGTGCTCCGGTTGAGAAAATGGTTGTGACGGAGCCCATTCTGGGCGACGAACCGCGGGTGGTCCATCCCGTGCAACACGGTGGCACACGACACTTGTCCGCGGCGCAGTTTGTCCATGATCAGCGAGAGACAATAGCGCTGGTCGCCTCCCAAGATGGACGCTTTACCATCTTTGCATGGTCACCATGCGAAAAGATGGTCCACGCACATCGCGTCGACGCACTATTACTGTAACCTAACTTCAAAGATAAGGAGCTTCTGGATTATGCGCTGGAGGGGTCGTCGCCAAAGCGAAAACATCGAAGATCGTCGGGGAATATCAACTGGAGGAGTGGCTATCGGAGGGGGCATAGGCGGAGTCATAATTCTGATACTCGCTCATCTGCAATGACAAATGGATCCGTCCTCATATCATTTGACATTCGAAATGTTTTTAGTGTCCCAAAGGCGTTTGCCTGACAGATCGACAAGCCCTCACAGATCGTGATACAAACCGGGGCCGCTATGATCGAAACCGCCCCACAGCAACCCGCGCCGGAACTCTCAACTCGATCGATCGTGGTAGGCCTGATCGTCGCCGTTATAATTGGCAGCGCTTATCCCTACTGCGTGCTAAAACTCGGCTTCGGACCAAACCTTTCGGTGGTCTCGGCCTTTTTTGGATTTATCGCCCTGGTTCTGATTCTGCGTGCTGCGGGGACAAATGCGCGTGAAAACAACATTGTTCAGACGATGGGCACGAGTGCCGGACAGACGGCTTTCATGTGTGTGTTGCTGGCAGCTTTCGACCTCCTTAACCAGCAGGGCGTGCTGAGTCCACCTATACATCTGGGTACTTGGCAGATCTTTTTCTGGCTCTGCAGTGCCAGTCTGCTGGGCATCTTATTGGCGGTTCCGATGCGGCGCCACTATATAGACGAGGAAAATCTGACATATGCCGATGGTCTGGCCGCAGGAGAAACCATCAGAGTGCTGCATGAGGGAAGGGACAAAGGCACCTCTGCTGGACCCGTAAGGGCGCTGGGCTTAGGGAGTCTTGCCTCTGGGGCATTAATGATTGTCACCAGCTTCATAAAACTTATTCCCGATACCTGGTTCCTGCCTGGTATGCAACCGATGAATATTGGACTCAATTGGAGCTTGCTATCGTTCGGCTCCGGCCTATTAGTCGGATTCCGTATCTGTCTGGCAATGGCGATCGGCATGTTCATTAGCTGGTTCATACTGCCTTCATATCTCGTCGCGCAGGGAATGATTCCAGAGCAGACCTTTCCCATGACCCTGCGCTGGGTAATGTGGCCGGCGACGGGTTTGATGGTTGCGGGCGGGCTCACTTCGCTGGCGCTAAAGTCGAATCTGATAGTGAAGACCTTTCGTGGACTCAAGGGCAGCCAACTGGGCCAGAAGGATTTTCCAATGCAGTGGGTTGTTTTTGGTTCGATCGCCATGACCATAGTGGTCTGTCTGGTGCAATACTTCAGCATGGGCATCCCGGTATGGCTGTCACTCATTGCGGTCCTTCTTTCACTACCGCTGATGCTGGTTGGCCTGCGCGTACTAGGCGAGACGAACTGGGGACCCATCAGCGCAATGTCAAACATGATGCAGGCCATCTTTGCATTTATCTCGCCCGGCAATGTTCCAGTCAATATGTCTTCAAGTGGTTTGACTGGAACCATTGCCGTCACTTCCGAAGCACTGATGCAAGATTTCAAAGCGGGGCAATTGATCCGTTCCAACAGCCGCAACCTGACTATCGCTCAGCTGATCGCCGCGCCAGTTGGGTCAATAGCCACAGCAGTAGTCTACCCTGTGCTACGTAATGAGTTTGGTATCGGGCCGCAGGGCTTGTCCGCCCCCATTAGTGTCAAGTGGGCCGGTTTTGCTGAACTGCTGACAAAAGGATTGAACGCGTTGCCACCAGGCTGTTTGGTCGGACTAATTATTGGGGTTGCCGTGGGAATCGCCCTCACACTGCTGGCCGAAAGATGGGCCAACTTCGTTCCTTCGCCTTCCGCGATCGGAATCGGCATGCTTATCCCCGCCTCGGTCTTGATCACCTTCATACTAGGTGGTGTGGGGCAGCTTGTCTGGTCCAGAATGTCGCCACAATCTGAGAACGATTTCCGGATTCCGCTCGCTTCCGGGCTGATAGCGGGCGAGGCAATCCTCGCCGTAGTACTTGCGATCCTCGCGTCGACAGGCATTTTGTGAGCCCGATAAACTATCCGCAGATCACGCAGACATAATCACCATAATGAGGACCAATTAGCAGATGATCATGAAAGCTGTTCGCCTCTTGGCCAACTTAGCTCCGGCAATCGTGAGTGTAATGTTACTTATAGAACCGGCCGCGTCCCAAACACCCGTAAAGACTCTGCCGAGCGAGACTCCAGCTACGTTTCAGCCAACCAATGAGGGCTTTGAGTATGTTAAGCGCGACGTAATGATTCCCATGCGCGATGGGGTGAAACTACACACCGTAATCATCGTGCCCAAAGGCGCGAGGAGTGCACCCATCCTGCTGACACGCACACCGTATAACGCGACGGTACTCACAAGCCACGCTGCCAGCTCTCACCTTGGACCGATCCTCAGCGGCTACGATAATGCCACCGACGTGATTGTCCAAGGTGGCTACATTCGCGTTGTGCAGGACATTCGCGGTAAGTACGGCTCTGAAGGCGATTACGTCATGAATCGGCCGTTGCATGGTCCGCAGAATCCGACATCCGTCGATCATGCTACCGACACTTATGACACTATCGATTGGCTTGTAAAGAATATTCCCGAGAGCAACGGCAAAGTGGGAATTCTCGGCATCTCTTATGATGGATTTCTGCCCTTGATGGCGCTCGTCAATCCGCACCCGGCGCTTAAAGTGTCGGTGCCCATGAATCCCATGGTTGATGGCTGGATCGGTGACGACTGGTTTCACAACGGCGCCTTCCGCCAGCAGGGCATGAGTTACATCTACGATCAACAAGCGACACGAGCCAATGACATTAAATGGTGGACCAGCCATTTCGATGATTACGATATGTTTATGCAGGCCGGCTCGGCTGGCGAACTCGGCCGTCGTCGCGGACTCGAACAGGTGGGTTTCTGGCGCAAGATTCTGGAGCACCCAAGTTACGACGCTTACTGGCGCGATCAGGCAGTCGACAAGATCCTGGCCGCGGAGCCTTTAAAGGTACGAGTACTATTGGTCCATAGCCTCTGGGACCAGGAGGACATTTATGGCGACATCGCTGTTTACAAAGCAATCGAACCGAAAGACACCCAGAATGATCGGGTCTTCCTGGTGCTTGGGCCATGGCATCACGGGCAGATGATTGCCGATGGCAGCGCGCTGGGGGCTATCAAGTTTAACAGCGATACGGCTCTCGCTTTTCGCCAGGAGATCTTGCGTCCATTTCTCGATCAGTATCTTAAGGACAGCGCGCCAAAAGCCGGCACATCTCCCGTTACAGCCTTTGAAACCGGAACAAACAAGTGGTTGCGCCTGCAGTCCTGGCCCGCGGGCTGCACCAGTGGCTGTTTGCTGAAACCAACTCCACTCTATCTCAACGCCGGATTGAAACTGAGTTTCGACGCTCCAGAATCCGGCGGCTCAGCTTTTGAGGAGTATGTATCAGATCCTGCCAAGCCTGTTCCGTACCGTGCTCGTCCAATTGATGGGACCAGTTGGTCACGATGGCTGGTGGATGATCAAAGAGAGGCGTCTGGCCGTCCCGACGTCGTGGCATTCGTTTCAGACGTTCTCAGCGAACCGGTGAAGATCAGCGGGGAACCGATTGTAAATCTTATTGCTTCAACCAGCGGGACCGATTCCGACTGGGTAGTTAAGGTGATTGATCTATATCCCGATGAGGTCGCTGGTCAGCCGGGCATGGGCGGCTATCAGTTGATGATTTCCGCCGATGTGTTCCGTGGACGCTACCGAGAGAGCCTGGAACAGCCGAAGCCTATTGCCGCAAACGAACCGCTCCTTTATCGCTTCGCCTTGCCAACTGCAAATCACGTATTCCTGCCCGGGCATCGGATGATGGTGCAGATTCAGTCGAGCTGGTTCCCGCTTTACGATCGCAATCCGCAAACCTTTGTGCCGAGCATCTTCTGGGCCAAGCCTGCAGATTACAAGAAAGCCACGCAGCGTATATATCACGCTCCGGGGCAGGCAAGCTTTATCGAGTTACCGTTGGTGACGATGGGAAATGCAAGATAACGAATTAGAGCATTCTTGTGAATGATTTGTCTTTGTGATCTAATCCCTCTAGTACAGTCTATCCACAGGGAGGTTGATGATGTTCCGGTTTCTAGTAGTTCTCGGCGTTGTTGCCTTTGGGTTGCTGGCCTGCAAGCCTGCTGAGACAACGAAATCAAACACGCCTGACGAAACCGCGGTTGCCAAGCGGGCAATCATGACATTGAATAAGCAGTGGGAAACGCTCTTTAAGAATCGCGATCCGGCAGCACTAGCAAATCTCTTTACTGACGACTGCGTGAGAATGCCAGATGGTGGAGCTACGACTGTCGGCAGGCAAGCGCTTGAGGCAGCATACCGGCAGGAATTCGCAGATATCTGGAAGACCGAATTTAGCGCATCTATATTCACCGATCAGATTGAAGTTGCCGGCGAGTTTGCCTTTGCGCGAGGCACTGACACTCTCAGCCAGGTAGACAATGGAAAGCTCAAGCAACAGACAGGAAAGTGGATGGCCACTTATCGCAAGCAACCCGATGGCTCCTGGAAGTATTTCTGGAGCACTTACAACAGCAATCAATAAAACCTAATCATCGCCTCTGCGGTGGATCTGTCAGGAAAGACCACTCAACGCGGAGGCGCCGAGAACCCAGAGGACGCGCAGAGCGAAAAATTTATCGTCGTCAGCGCTGAAACCAATGAGGTCGTCTTCGAGGCCACGGCACGCAGGATCCCGGGACGTTGGGGAGATTTCCAGTATCATTCAGAACTCGACTTCTCACCGCTGAAAAAGGCAGGCGTCTATTTCCTGCGTTTTGGCAGTGATAGATCGTCGAACTTTGGCATCAGCTCGTCACCGTATGCAGAGTTGCCGAATCACCTGCTGGAATTCATGCGCCAGCAGTGCTGTGGCTACAATCCCTGGCTGGACGCTGTTTGTCATAACTTTGACGGCCGTACTGCCTATGGTCCGCTACACCCGCCGGCTCATACCTGAACGCCACCGGTGGCTGGCATGATGCCGGAGACCTGCTCAAGTATCTGCTGACCTCCAGCAATGCCACCGCTCAACTCCTGCTCGCCTACCAACTCCACGGTTCCACCACAGGGATAAGTCCTTTCCCGATCGGTTCAATGGTCTGGGTCAACCAGGTCCCAATGGCGTACCGGATATTCTGGATGAAGCAAGGTGGGGACTCGATTGGATGCTGAAACTGCACCCGGCACCCGACCGGCTTTATCATCAGGTAGCCGATGACCGCGACCACAAAGGATGGCGTTTGCCGCAAAATGAGACTGTTGACTACGGTTGGGGTCCCGGTAGCTATCGGGTGGTCTACTTCGCCGATGGCCGGCCTCAGGGACTGCAACAGTATCAGAGTGCTTCAACCGGCTTGGCTAATCTGGCCGGCCGGTACGCGGTCGCAATGGCTCTGGGTTATCAGATCTGGAAAAATGATGTATCTCGGTCATTATCGTCTATACGATCTTGTAGGTCCGAGCAGTCGCCGCTTGCTGGCAAGCTACTATAGACAAGTATTGATTGGCTATTGGGACGAAATCCCTGGGGAGTCTCGATGTTTACGCTTATTCCGAGCGACGGCACCTACCCAAAAGATGTACACTTGATGACTTAATGCGATATTGCAACAGCAGGTGCGCGGCGGCCTGGTTGACGGGCCAGTCTACCGGCGTATTTTTCTATCGCTCCGGGGCGTGACGATTACAGAACCAGATCCGCTTGCAGAGTTTCAGGACGAGCGGGCTGTATATCATGACGATATCAAGGATTACGCCACCAATGAGCCGACCATGGATGGAACCGCATCGGCAATCTTGCTTTGGAGCCTGAAGAGCTGATTCGCCGACTCGTGTGTGAATGTTTATAACTCGAATAGGAAGGGAGGATAAATCAGTGAAACGCGGTTACTTAACTTTTCTTAGTTTGATAATTCTGACCTCAGGCGGTCTTAGCCCGATTTTCGGGCAGTCTAAACCAGCGCCCACAGGCTCCGCATTTCGCTCAGAACTAGTGCGTCAGTTAAAGGACGCAGAAAACAAGCTAGTTGCGTTAGCGGAAGCTATGCCTCAGGAAAAATACTCCTGGCGACCGGGGGAGGGCGTGCGTTCGGTCAGCGAAGTTTTCATGCATGTCGCCGCCGGAAACTTCTTGATCCCTGAATCAGCTGGTATCAAAGCGCCGGCTGGACTGGAAGCCAATCTGGACAAGATCAGCGAGAAAGCAAAGGTTGTGGATTTACTGAAGCGTTCTTTTCAACATGACCGGCAGGCGTTTGAAAGCACCACTGATGCCGACCTCGACAAGACCATCAAACTATTTGGCAGCGAAACGACAGTTCGGGATCTGTTTTTGAGGCTTGTAACCCATGCACATGAGCATCTGGGCCAATCGATTGCTTATGCCCGCATGAATAACATCACGCCACCGTGGACGGCAGCTCGCCAGCAGCAACAACGGTCAAATCCACGTTAACAGCATCCGATAACGCAAGCTGTCGGCTTGCGAGTTTTATGCCTCATCAGGATCTTGATGTACTAGTCATAGGGGCTGGCGCAGCGGGATTGGCCGCCGCTCGGGATCTGAGCGTCGCAGGTCTGAAAGTCGAGGTTCTTGAGGCTGCTGGGCGACTCGGCGGCAGAGTCTATACCCTTCACGAGGCTCTCTCCCCAGTTCCCATCGAGCTTGGCGCTGAGTTCATTCATGGCCGCCCACGGGAACTGTTTGAGATCCTCGAGGCATCCGGGCTGCTGTTCTGCGATTCTACGGATCGCCATTGGCACTTGCGCCGCGGCGAACTCATCAAATCTGGAGAGTTCTGGCAGAAGCTCGAGCAACTAATGGCCGATATGAAAAAGGTGGGTCCGGCGGATTGCTCGTTTCAGGACTACATCAATTCCCTGCCAGATGATAAAGAGTCGCGTGAAACCAAATCCATTGCTTGTTTGTTTGTCGAAGGTTTTCATGCCACCCGTGCAGACCGGATCAGCGTTCAGGCTCTTCTTAAACTAAACGCGGCCGCGGACACGATTGATGGTGACAAACAATTTCACATTTTGAGCGGTTACGACTCTGTTGTCGAATGGTTGTGGCAGCAAGCAAAACGTCACGGGACTCGACTTCAACTCAATACGATTGTGAAAGAAATCGGTTGGAAAACCAATCGAGTAGAAGCCATTTGCTTAACGAAAGACGGCGTGCAGCAAGCTGCGGCCACTCGAGCAGTAATTACCTTGCCACTTGGTGTATTGCAAACGCCTTGCGAGGAGGCAGGGGCAGTTCTCTTTGATCCTCTCTTGCCAAGCGATAAGAAGGAGGCGGTCAACAACCTGGCAATGGGCCATGTTCTAAAAATCATTTTTCGCTTTCGCGAGCGTTTCTGGGAGAAGCTGACGCTCCCGCATGACGGCACGCGCAAACCGTTATGGGAACTCGGCTTCATTCATTCTGCGGACCACCAATTCCCGACCTGGTGGACCCGGCTTCCGGTGCGTGCCCCGATCATCGTCGGGTGGGTAGGCGGTCCCCAGGCAGAACGCGGGGACAATATGCTAGATTCCGCGACCGATTCACTGGCCAGCATCCTGTCGGTGACGAAGGCGACTGTTCTTCAAAATCTGGAGCAGAGCTACTTCCACGATTGGACTTCCGACGTTTTCACTCGCGGCGCCTATAGTTATGTTCCGGTCAACTGTGTGGAGGCACAAGCGAGCCTTTCGCGGCCACTTGCAAACACGCTATTCTTTGCCGGCGAAGCAACCAGTCAAGATCACATAGGTACGGTTCACGGAGCTTTGGCGAGCGGCCACCGTGCGGCCAATGAAATTCTAGAACTAATGAACTGAGGTCTTAAGGTATGCGAAAAATATCGTGGGTAACTGCCGGCGGCAGGTCGCTGTTCGCTTTACTCTTAGCCACTGCGGCTTGTAACGGTACCCGTGCTGCTGGCAACAAAGTCGCACAACAAACGCCCGTGCAATCCTCTAATCAGAGTGGCGAATTGCGATATAAAGCTCCGGAAGGCTGGGCTAACGAGAAGCCGACGTCATCGATGCGTGCGGCGCAATACAAACTACCCCGAGCAGCAGGCGATAGCGAAGACGCTTCCCTTGTGCTCTACTATTTTGGCCCCGGTCAGGGAGGTTCGGTGTCCGCCAATATTGATCGTTGGATTGGTCAAATGGCCCAGCCAGATGGAAGCTCTTCCGGGGACAAAGCGAAGACCGAATCGCTTGAGGTGAACGGTCTGCAAGTAAGCATGGTTGACGTGAGCGGAACCTATACGGCTGAAATGACTCCCGGTAGTGGCACGCGCGAGAATAGATCCGACTACCGTTTGCGGGCGGCAGTAATTGAGACGCCAAAGGGCGCTTACTTTGTAAAGTTGATTGGTCCGGCAAAGACTGTTAACTATTGGGACCAGGCCTTCCTGGATTATGTTAAATCGTTTGAGTTCAAGTGAAGGGTTACAACTATGGCCCAAATGAAGCCTATCATGGCTGATCAAGAGGCGGCGGCGGAATGGGAAGCTCGTGTCAATCTTGCTGCGACCTATCGCCTTGTTTCGCATTACGGCTGGGACGATCTGATTTTTACACACATCTCAGCACGAGTGCCGGGACCGGAACATCATTTCCTCATCAATCCGTACGGAATGTTATTCAACGAGATCACGGCTTCCAGCCTGGTGAAAGTAGATCTTGCTGGAAATAAAGTGACCGAGTCGCCTTACATAATCAATCCAGCCGGCTTCACTATTCACAGCGCCGTCCATGCTGCGCGTCAAGATGCCCATTGTGTTATTCATCTCCATACCGAATATGGCATCGCTGTCTCGGCGCAAAAGAATGGCTTACTTCCAATTTCACAACAGTCTCTCTTCGCGCTCTCCTCCCTTGCCTATCACGATTACGAGGGTTTGGCGCTAAATGAGGAAGAGAAACCGCGGCTCGTCCGAGATCTGGGAGACAAAGCCTACCTGATTCTCAGAAACCACGGCCTGCTTACAGTCGGCAGAACCACGGCTGAAGCCTTTCTTTCCATGTTCATTCTAGAGCGTGCTTGTAAGATACAGGTTCTGGCACAAGCCGGCGGGAACGAGCTCGTATCAATACCGGAGGCCATTCTGCGTCGCACGGCGGGACAACTCAACGCGGTAACCGCGAACCAGGGGGCTGACCTGGCCTGGCCGGGTCTGTTGCGCAAACTGGATCGAATGGATCCGTCTTATCGCGAATAGCAAGCCGAAGCAGTGGGTTCTTGCCTGCGGATACCTGCTCGTCACAGTTGTTGGCCGTTTCGTCACATTAGTCTTCCTTTAATGCTTCCCGTTTCATAAGAGAAGTAATGATCTTCCAGAGGCGTGGGCGCTCGCCGCTTTGCGTTAAATCGGCGCCTGGAGATTCTTTCAGCATATCCGCACATAACAACCGGAGGAGTAATTTGAGATGAAAACTGATCCTGTGTTCTCTTTCCCAATTAGACTTGCCTGTTTTCCGGGCTCACGATCACTCGTCAAGAAGGCCACCGCTTATCTGGGGCTGTGGGTGTTGGTCGCGCTTTGTACGGTGTCTGCGTTTGGTCAGACGCCGGGAGCGTATTCGATTAGTAAGTTCACAATTACATCGGCGGTGCTCGGGGAGGAACGAACGATTCTGGTTCGCACCCCGGCCGCCTATGAAGCAAACACGGTGAAGTATCCAGTGCTCTACATGACGGATGGAGATGCGCACATTGGTCATACCGCGGGTACGATAGAGTTCTTAGCTCGCAACGGCCGGATCTCCGAATTGATCGTGGTGGGTATCACCAATACTGATCGCACGCGTGACTTGTCGCCAACGAAACCAGCCGTAACTGGTGGTGAGGGCAATCAGCTGGCCACGGCGGGCGGTGCCGACAAGTTCTTGAAGTTCATTGAGACGGAACTGATCTCCGAAGTGGAGAAGCGCTACCGCACGCAGCCTTATCGAACTCTCGCAGGGCATTCCCTTGGCGGCTTGTTTGCGATTCACGCGATGATATCGCGCCCCGCATTGTTCAATTCTTACGTGGCTGTTAGCCCTTCTCTGCAATGGGACGACGAAGTTGTGGTAAAGCGCGCGGAAGAGTTCTTCAAGTCACACAAAGAATTTAATGCGACGCTCTACATGTCGCTTGGTAACGAGCCGGGAGCGATTGCTGTAGGTTTCAAGAGCTTCAGAGATCTTTTGACGAAGACCAATGCCAAAGGCTTTGAATGGGAAGCGCAGCAGATGGAAGATGAAGACCATGGTTCGGTGGTGTTGCGTAGCCACTATGCTGGTTTGCGGAAAACCTACAGTGGCTGGCAGGTGCCGCGTGACCCGCAGACAGGGATAGTCACGGGCGGGTTGGCTGGCGCCGAAGCACACTTCAAGAAACTTTCCGAAAGATTTGGTTATGCGATTCCGGTACCTGAGAACCTGATCAATCAGATTGGCTATCAATATCTCTTTGCTGGTAAGAGTGACGAGGCCATTGCAACATTCAAGACGAACGTCGAGCGGTATCCGATGTCAGCCAATGTCTATGACAGTCTGGCGGAGGCCTATGAGAAAGGTGGGCGCATTGACCTGGCGGCGCCGCTTTATGAGAAGGCATCCACTCTTGGCGAACAGAACAAGGACCCAAACCTGGCTATCTACAAGACAAATTACGCGCGCGTCAGCGAAAAGGTGAAGGTAGCGGAAGCTGCTAAGAAGAACGAGAAGAGGTGAAGAACGGACGTGCGCGTGAAATAGACCGGCAGGTTCTGAATTGTAGGGGCAGCACTCCGTGGCTGCCCTTCTTCTTGTCACGCGCCTCCCGGCTTTTGACACGCCCTCGTAACATCGAGCGGTCACCGAGTGCATCTTAACGAGGCGTCGCGCAACAACCGCTATGGAGAAAACATTTCAGCAAGAACAGATAAAACATCCATTTGGACGCGCCTTTCAATCTTACCAAGCCTCTTTAGCAAGCGAGTCCTATCCAGGGTCCGTATCTGATCGAGCACAATCAGACCCTGCTTGCCTTGAAATCTGCATGCGACTCTTGTCGGATAAGCTCGACCCTTCGTAGTCATCGGTGCGACAATCACAGTCTTTATAAACCGATTCATCTCGTCGGGTGAAATTACAAGGCAGGGGCGGGTCTTTTGAATTTCGCTGCCGATTGTGGGATCAAGATTCACTAGGTAAACATCAAAGCGTTTAACTACCACTGCCACTCATCCTTGTCCCATTGAGTTTGAATTATCGAATTATTATCAAGCAATAGATCGTCGCCGAGTTCCGCCATGGCACGAAATGCACTCTCCCAATCCTGTCTCGGCTGCGTCGTCGAGCGGATAATGATTCGGTTGTCCTCCGCTTCAAGCTCAACTTCCCCGGCAAGATTGCTTCGTTCCAGAAGCAATTTGGGGATACGAATCCCTTGCGAATTGCCTATTTTGACGATTCGTGCTCTCATAATTACATTGTAATTACATGATTGGTCGAAGGTCAAGGACGGGCCCAGGCCGCAAGCCAATAAGTAGTTACCGATAAAGTTTCCATAGACGAACAAGCTCATGTGAAACGCCCTAACCCTCACGGACGCGAACAGCACACCCATATAAAAACGTGCCTTCAGGGGTCCGTCGATCGCCTTCCATTACTTTGCCTTCAACAGGGCTCAAACCCAATCCGACTCGGTATATGCGAACCAATTTGCCCTCCGAATACAACATCAATCGTCTCTTGGTCTTTACCACCACGATCCTGGGCTGGACCAAAGGGAGGGGCAAAAGGTTTTCATTGGAAGCAAATTCCTCACCGTGCATGCGATTGTTATCGGAATGAGAAGAATCAGACGACCGGGAGATGCTTGAGTGTGCGCACGACGCACTGAGAACACCGGCGCAAATGAAAATTGCAGCTAGATCTCGCATAGGACTTGAACAAGCGAGCCCTATTACAGAACACCCGTTGAATGGTGGTCAGGCGCGGCGGCTGAAGCTATATACTACTTACCCAAAGATCAACCAGATTATTCCCTGGACCAGCATTGCCCTGGCCGGCCCAAGCAAGACGAAAATCTGCGAATTCACAACGCCGACTACTATTCTAGATTTTCATAGCATGAATAATCAGCGTATTGCCGCCGAGCAATATCTCGTCTGATTGAAGTTCGGCTGTCCACCTTTCACGCCTTCTTTCTTCTGACTGAAAGCGATTCAGCATCCGGATTAAACTCACGATCGGCCGGTAAGCCCATGAATTTTTCTTCGGCTTGTCACGATACAGGCGCACAATTTCAAAACCACATTTCTCAAGAATGTATCTAACCTCAGGATAGGCAATAGGATTAATGTGCAAAGCAACCTCCTCAGCACCAATCCACTGATCACCGAGGCTTTCGAGATACCCACGCGAGAGCGGCTTAAAATGTGATGTATAACCATAAAGCAGCCATTTGAATCTTTCCTCTATGTTAAGTGCATTCGGAATGCTCAGAATGAGGTGTCCACTTGGACGTAGTATGCGGCTGAACTCGCGTAATGCCTGGTGCGGATTCTCTATATGCTCGAGCCCTTCTATGCAGGTGATGTAGTCAAAACTACTGTCGGCGTAAGGAAGTGCGTTTGATAAATCGCCCTGCTTGATCTCAACGCCAGGCAAACGGAATATCTCTGGATGAAGATCGCAACACTTCACATCCAAGCCGAGGCGCAACAGATGCGCTGCCAATGCCCCTTCCCCTGCCGGCACATCGAGTATCGTACCCGGTGGGAGGGCCTCGAGAATTCGGGCTACTGTGGCATATATCACCTCATGCGCCAACGGCCTTATCAATTCGTCTTTTACCATCACATTTAATAAGCCTGCTGGTCGACAAATTTCAGTTCCTTATAGAAGATAACGGCGTCATGCGGAGTTCCGTCCGGATCAAGTGCATACCCCGGGATCGTCCCTGCATGAGTCCATCCCATATGCCGATACAACTGCTCCGCCGCTTCTCCCCGCTTTGCGTCCAGCGTCAAAAGGGTAAAACCGGCGCGCCGCGCCACGTCCTGAATGGTTTGCATCAACTGAGTGCCCAGGCCGGTGCGGCGTCCCCGCCGGTGGACCAGCAACTTCGCAATCTCCGCGCGATGCGGCTGGTTCGGCGCCCAGGCCGGATGGAGCTGGACCGTACCAACGATTCCTTCAGCATCGCGAGCGACAAGGAAGATTGCGCGGGCCTTGGATGCAGAAATGGTCCTTCGCCACCAGTCTTCAGCGCGTTCGAGCGTGAGAGGCGCGAGAAAACTGACTGCAGCTCCCGACTCGACCGCGTCTGCCAGAAGCTCGGCTAAACCTCGAAGATCGGAGTCACTCACCGGCAAAATCAATTGCTCGATTGTGTGTGTTTGTCCGGTCATGACTGGCTAGACCGCACTTGCAGAACACAACGCCGATGCTGCGCAAAACGAATCCAAGATTCCACGGTGTTAGTGTTCTTCGATACCTTTGGGATAACGATCAGCCACAAGGTTGAGTCTGACGTTATGCTCGAGAAGCGCTTTGAGGCCGGCGAGCACCAACGAGAATCCTTGCGTCGAATCTGTTACCTGTTTCACCAGTGCATCCCCATCCCCAGTGAAGCCGGTCTCCGTGATACTAACGAACGTTGTGCCATCCTTTTGGGGCGCTAATATCCACTCCACGATTGTAGGACCACTGTATCCCGGCCATTCGATCACAATGCGCTTGTTCGCTACGATGGCTTTTGCCAGCACAGGAATCGAGATGTCGTACATTTCCCATTCCCATTGAACTTGCTTGCCGGCTTCGAGCCTTCCACTGCTCTTCGTGAACCAGAACTTCGTTGTGATCTCAGGGTTGATAAACGCTTCGAACACCTCGGCGACAGGCTTACGGATAAGCATTCCAGTCTTTGTAATTGGCACCTTTTTGAGTTGCAGATTGTCCATACTGGCTCCTTTTGAGGAGAAACTACGATCTCGAGAGTTGAGGCAATTCCCTCACCCGCAGGACACTCAGGGTGGAAATCTACTATCACATTCATATTCAACTTCTTCCTCATTCTCGACCTTTGCGTTTACAGGAACAAGACAATTGACGCCTCATTCCATTCTCTCTTAGCACTCAACCGGTTGGCCTAAAGTTGAAAATGACTGGGGCGTCGTGAACAGAGCAATGTTCTATCCGCCCATTGCGTAGGGCCGGGTCATGACTTCGAGCAGATGCCCATCCGGGTCCTCGAAATATACGCCTCGACCGCCATTGTGCTCATAGATCTCGCCCAGACGTCCCTTGGCCTTGCCGGGGTCGGCCCAATATGGCAGCCCACGATTACGGATACGGCCCAGGACTTCGTCGAATTCGTCTTCGCTGACGAGAAACGCGTAGTGCTGCGAGGATATGTCGTCGTCGCTCTCGTAGAAGTCGAGCGAAACACTGTTGTTGAACTTGACGACGAGCATTGGGCCAAACGGAATAGGAGCCGGTAGCCCCAAGAGTTCGATGAGGGACGCTGCCGATTTCTCTTTATCTCGGCACCAAACGATCGTGTGATTTAGCTGCACGCTGGTCACTGTCCCTACCCCTCCTAAGCTGATTGCTTGTATCCTGTTGGATTTGACTCCAAACCACTGAAAGCCTTTCGCAGGGTGACCATTCATGGTAACCACATCAATCTGGTCAAGCGCAAGCGTGTTAAAGTCCCGCGTCAGCGACTCGATCCAACGAGGATCGTGATGCCGAACAGTGACTCCTTCTGGCAGATCAAACGCGCCATATATTCCATACTTCGGCTGGTCGCGAATATATCGCTCTGTATTTCGCTCGTCTGTTTGCAGCCAGAGGTCGCTGATGTAGAAAAGCCCTCCGGGCCGTAAGACGCGATCGACCTCTTCAACGATGGTTCGCTGACCATCGTCCGTCGGCACGCAAGTCAGAACGCTGAACAATAAGGTCGCGTCCTCTGAAGCTTCTGCAAGAGGAAGACTTGGGGAGTTAAGCTCTTCGAAGGTAATGGCTGGAAACCGCTCGCGGGCCGAGGCGACCATCGCCGGTGCAGGATCAAAGCCGCAGGTAGCGTACTGTTTCCCTGCCTTTGGCAATACGAGTTGCAACTCCGAAATATTTTGCTCTTCTTTCCACTCGCCGTTGGAGGTGACACAGATCGGCTGAGCCAGACGAAGCACCCACATCCGCTCAAGCAGATCCCCTTTAGCAAGGCTCTCGTAATTTGGAGGACCAGTAAATCTCCTCCGTTGGAGTATTGAGGGTTACCGAGTCTGGCTCGTAACTGAGACAATCCTGTCCTGCACGGGCCGATGTCGGAAACGGCTTCAGTACAAAGATAGACAGAAGCAAAAGCGCCTTACAGCCGGCCTAATTTTATGGATCCTTACTTTCAACCGACTATCGACTTCGGAGATGCAATCTAACGTCTGCCGCTTCAGCAACTCTCAAACGCACTCGCCAGAGAAGCCGCGTACCGGCAGTCCGCTGCATTAGCTTTTTCCGATGCGGCGTCGCTGTGACAATCAGCTCCGGTTAATTTCCCATTTCAAAATGAACTCAACGTCAGCGGCTGCAGCCGCAGCCTGACCTCGCACGTAATGGCTTGGATCACTCAATGCTGCTTCGATCACCGGCTTCACTTTGTTCTCGTTCAGCAACCCATGAATACGAGCGATGTGCCCAAACCCAAGAATTGCATTGCCTCGGACATTAAACTGTTCATGCTTACTCAGGCGCAAACAGATGGATTCGGACCAGTCGCGATCATCGGAATACAAAGCTGCAGAAAGGACCGCATGAAGGAGCTCGTCAGGATCATTCCTTGCTATTGCTGACTCAACCTCCTGCTTGCTTCTTCGTTCGATAGGCTCGTACTTCATTTGTCCAGATAGCCTCGCTGCTGTTTACCGCCGGCGAGCGAACACCACAAAGTTTCTAAAGATTGATGGGAGGATTTCAATGAATTTATCAATAGTGCCCGGTCGGACCGCGCCTCACGGACTTGTCTGCGGTGGCAGCTCCCCGCACATGCCGCCGATGATCTCCCAAGTCTTACCGTTCTTCCGCCACGTATGTGTGAACTTGAATACGCGATCACGGTCCACAACCCGCCCGTCTGGGTACTCATAGATGATGGGCGTCTGGTAGTAGATAACCACTATGTCACCGAAGTCGGCAGCACCCTCACGCGTGAGCGAATAACGCAATTTGACCTTCTGGTCTCGAATGTCGCGAACCCAGTCGGCAATGTTTGCCTTGGTAGCCGTGTGCTGGGCCTTGCAGGGCCATCCCCGAAAACCCTCGTTCCAAAGTGCACGATAGTTGTCAACATCGCCTGCTTGAACGAGACGCCAGTACAGCTCCTCTCGTCCCCACACAGCTTCGACACGGGCATTCCGATCCTCGCTCGGTGTGGCCTGCTGTGCGTGGCCAAAACTAGTTACGGAAACGATCGCCAGGATGGCGAGCGCTGCATTATTCAACCAGTGCCGAGTAGTCACGTAATCCTCCTCTTAATGAAATGTAAGTCGCCCTCGAACGCTGCCTTCGGGGCAAGCAATATGTCAGCCTCAGATGGCTTGTTAGGCTGCTCGTCAAGTACCGAGGCCCACGGTTGCCAACGATCCAGTCCTTATGCCGACCAGCTCGCATTCTGCAACACCACTCGGTAGCCCGTCTGGGTCTTCATACGTGCGGCCGTTGCGGTCCCAGTACGGATTGTACGCCGTCACTGCCTGGTAGCCGGCGGCCGCCATTTGGTCAACGGCTGCTTGCCACACTTGCTTGTCGGGAAGATAGAACACCAGCAGGTTGTCCTCGGTCGGAGCACGACCGGCCCTGTGCCCGCGTTTGCGAGTAAACTCCAGGTGGGAGGGCGCATTGGCCAGGCCGAGCATGACGCCGTCGAAACCCTCATGATCCTCGAATGACCCGAGCACGGTCAGGCCCACGCCCTCGGTGTAGAAACGCACGACTTCGTCGAAATGGTCGGTCGGGCGTGCTGACGCGAAGCGTTGTTTCTCTCGGTATCACGATCGTCAGCGCTCTGCCAGGGCCAGCCGGAACGCGACCATCTCCTGGTCGTTGCGCACCAGCAGGACGTCGTGGACGATTACCGGGTGGTTCCAGGTCTTGCCCTCGACTGCCGGGAACCGTCCGAGCTCCGTGAACTGGTCGGGGGTCGCCCTGACCAGCGCCACCTGGCCCTCCTCCGACACCACCAGCAACAAGTCCTGATCCGGTAACAAGACGAGCTGGCCGTGGCCATAACGTCCACCCTTCCACTTGCGCTCGCCGTTCTTGAGATCGATGCACGCGAGGATGCTGCCGTCGAAGCCAAAAGCATGGTCCTTATGAACTACGAAATCGTTGAAGTACGGCTTCAGCCCTGTTGATGTCCAGCGCTCTTCGGCTGTCCATCCGCCAGGCCCGTGTGCGATCGCGAGGCGGCACACGCCGACTTCGGAGCCGATTCCGGAGCCGCTGCCGAGCAAGACGTCGCCGTCTGCCGTAACGGCCGGCTGCACGATGCTGTCGCCCGACCATGCGTGCTTCCAGAGTACCTTGCCATCGACTGGGGCAACGCTAATCACGCCGTCTCCGTTCACAAGCAGGACCTGCGCAACACCGTCGATCGTCGACAGATGTGGCGAACTGTATCCCGCACCACCGGTCGGGCCGATCCAGCGTGGATCGCCGGTCACGACGTCGTAGGCGATGAGCACGCCGGAGGCGGCGACGATCGCGACGTCGCCAACTACAAGCGGCGAGCTCGCGAAACCCCAACCGGGCAGCTTCGTCTTGGTGTCGGACGCGGCATTGCGTGACCAGACGACGGAGCCGTTGCGGGCATCAAGCGCGTTCACGATTCCCGTTGCACCGAACGTGTAGACGCGGTCGCCGCTGAGGGTCGGCGTGGCGCGGGGACCGGCGCCGGCGTTCGACTCCCAGAACCTGGCTGCGTTGCGGTGTTTCCACACCGGTTCGCCGGTGGTCAGTTTGTAACATGAGACAACCTCGTTGTCGCCGCGTTGCTCCTGGGTGTAGAGGAGATTGCCGCGGACTGCGAAAGATGACCAGCCAGGTCCGATTGGCCGGCGCCACAGCGGGACCGGCGGCTGCCGAGACCAGTCGGTCTCAATGCGCGCGCCGCGAATGATGCCGTCGCGCTTCGGTCCGCGAAAACCAGGCCAGCTCGAGTCCGTTTCCGCTCCTTCGTAAGTTGCAGAGGCTGCGGGCGTCCCGTTACCGGATTGATCTGGCACTCGCTTCTCGGCAGTCTCCGCGGCTGCCGGAGCCGACGTGGGATTTGTCGGTTCGTCGCCGGCTTGAGCGAGCAACCGTTCCTCGGGAGTCTTGGTCCAGCGCCAATGGAAATCCGAATCGACGTCGCCGGTGATGCCGCCGGTTCGCAGGAGCGTGAACACTCCACACGCCATCGCAATCGCGACGACCATCGACGCGCGCCGAAGACCGTTGGACATTCGACGGCTGACCACGGCCCAAGCAACGAGGGCGAGGCTCAGGGCGGGAATGCTGTAGATAGGGAACAACATCCCCATCATGCCGTTCGCAATAGACGGGTGAACGACGCGCTTGGTCGCGATGACCGCGACAACCATTAGCACGATGGCGCCCACGCGCTCGACCCAGGGCGCTCGGCTGAAGAACAGCCACCAAACGGCGACAGCCAACGCGCAAGCGAGTGCGCCAAGCATTGCGACCATGGTGGCGTCGGGAGCGACGATGGGGACGATTAACCAGAAAACCCACTGGAGCACCACGGCGGCCACGCCGGGCCACAGTCGGAGCGACTTCTGCAGATTCGGTTGGTCGATCTGGGGGATGGCCATATCAAACCCATACGTTCCCCAACAGTCCGTTTGTTCCGGGTTTCAGAGCCGTGGTGAAATTCTTTCTGCAGCCTCCTTAGAGGGAACGACAGGGTAAACTTCGAACTCGACAAGATCATTCCAATTTTCAAGCCATTCGTCGAGAAGTTGGCGACTCTCGGCCTCCATCAGTTGGAAGCAACGTTCGAACTTTTCGTCGACCCAGCTTTATACGTATCGCACTCCTTCCGGAGCCAGGCGGCCGTGATCCCTAAAGCGCCTATATACAGGCAAAGGATCCTGATTCCTAAAGTGTTCAATAATTAGGTAGAGCAAAGCCCTTCCTCCGTTGCGCATCTCTATCGCGAGATGTGGCGCAGTGACAAGATCACGAGCGTGGGGGCGGCTCCTTGCGAACCAGCGCCGGTAGGTGCAAGCGTTTTTTGTTGGGCCGCCGGGTGATACTAGGCTGCCGACAATAGTGCTTTCTCTGCCGCTTTTGGTAACTCTATCGGCAAAAAATAATCTTGGGGATAAAGGTACACCCTTTATGATTTTGAGCGCCGTTGAGATTTATTTCGCTCCTGCCACTTATCAAGCTGGCTAAGGTCGTTACTCGCATATTCAACTTCGACTGTTCCAGAGCATCCGCCTGTCGAGAGCGCACCTTTGCGTAGGTAAGCATAAACCAAATAGCTTTTCGCTTGACGGAAGTAGGGGCCCTCACGGTGTACATAGTTGGTTACTGTTACTTCGCTCGCACGAACGTACTTCCACGACTTTGATACACTGAATCTTACTGCCTGAATCCCTTCAGCCTCCTTCATTCCAATCACACGACCAGTGAAGACCGCCTTCGAGGTTTTTAACCTCTCAACTGCCGCTACTAGTGCGCACTTTGGCGCAGAGATTCTTCGGTGGGCAGACACCAAGTTGGCCGTTGCGAGCGATGCTATATGAAGGAACAGAACTATATACGCCACTCTCATGACGATCTTGAAGCACTCAACCACAAGCATAACGTTGCGCTTTCAGCAGCCTAAGCTCGTTATGCTGCGGCCTAGGTGAAGTACTCAGCGTAGTCAACGAAAAAAGTGAGCGGTGCGATAAAGAGGTTGGCGCTCCTGAAAACAGGATTGAGTTGGATATCCTGACGCCCCGGCTCAAAACCTCAACCACCGGTACTTGGATGAGTCGTCACCGCTCACCGGATGAGTATAACCGCTGAGAGTAGAAGGCGATAGCATCCAAGCTGAAAATAAAGCCACTACTTGAGAAGCATGGCTATTGTGCCGTCAGCTGGAAGTGCTTGTAATGCGTGCCATTGTCTCAGGGATTCATCCGGCCCCGATACTTTATCTTGCAGTGCCTTTCCAGCTTCACTGCGCTGAGTTCGAGATCGAATTCAGAAGGGATCTTGGGCTTACCCAGTTCAGGAGGCCAGATCCATACTTGGACGCTGACCTCTTTTCTCCATCCCGCATCCGTCAAGACAATTCGCTCAGACGATACACCCTGATGCACCAAGTAATTCTTCGCGCGAATACCTCGCGCCTTAGCTTCACCGGCACAGGCGGTTTTACCCGCATGGATAAAGAGATAAATTATACTCAAAGGCCATTCTTTTGCTTGGATGGCTAACTTATCGAGGCGTGCATTTTCATCATTCAAGCGAATGTCGCCCCATTGATCAAATCTTTCCGGTGCCATGATCAGTGGAGCACGATTCGATGGTTCTTGGGCGTACGTAATCGCAGGCAACATGCAAAGACAAAAGGTAATTCCAATCAACGGCTTCATGCTCTGCCATCCCATAGCAAGTGGCGCGTAAACGCTCCGCCTCAGCGGCAAGCGATTTAGTCCGCTGTAGGCGCTTGCTGTCTGGATCATAAGGCACAATTGAGAAAATGAGCTATTGCTTCAGCACAACTTTGCGGGCTCACGCTGCAAGAGAAGGTGGGGGCCTTCGATCTCAACAATACTCTTAGAGGGATGGTGATGAGTCCGAATAAAACCAGTTTCCGCATTAGACTACCACTCCTCGAGCCGACCGGCCGAGCAGCTCATTGGGATGCGACGAAGAAAACCATTCAGGTTACAAATCTTCTGGCTTAAGACCAGTGTGTTTGGCAATACGAGCCAGCATCTTAGGACCAATCTCCTCTCGATCGTGAAACGCGAATACCAAGTTGGGCCAACCTGGCCGGGAGAGAATCTTATGGGAACCGGTTTCTCGCTTAATGCTCCAGCCGATGCGAACAAGCGCGGTGAGAACACGCTTAGCCTTTGCCGAGGACCATTGGCTCATGCTGCGGCAAAAGAGATGTCCAGGAATTCAGAAGAACTCTCTCCATGTTCGAGGCGGTCCGCTAATACCCGGAGTGCTAGAGCCTGCGTCTTGGCGACAGCCTCTTCTGATGTCTGGCCGTAGGCTAGGGTGCCTGGCAGCTCGAGCACCTCAGCCAACCAGCGTCCATCGTCTTCTTGCTCATACTCGACTGTGAAGGTCATAAGATCTCCGTGGGGCCGATTTTAGCACGACAGCAGAAACCAAAGCAGCCTAACGCTGATGCGCGTCAAGTTACGCCGCGCGATCAGCATTCACAAGGAGGGTTTGGTTTTTTGCACAAGCCTCTCAAGCAACTGCAAAAAAGAAAAGGACACAGAACGCCGGCATCAGAGGCATGTGGTTGTTAGTCGCCGCTGTCGGACGTCCGATCCAAAATCCATTTGCAGACTGCCCATGCATGGCACTCATGGAAACAGGCTTGCTTGGTTTGCTTGGCCGGTAGCCAATATAGTTGATGCTCACCAATCCCGGTGCTCACTCTATCCGTGAATTCGCCCGCGAAGAATACAGCGAACATTTCGTAATGACAGTTGTCTGCGTCTGAGTAAAAGTATTGAGTCGCCCCGCCCAGCGTGCGAAGCAGTCGCACAGGCAGGGCAAGTTCTTCGTGGACCTCACGCACCACGGTCGCTTCGGGGGTTTCGCCTGGCAACGAGCCCCCGCCAGGCAGAAAATGTTTTTCCCCAGCCTTGACCATGGCGACCTTACCATCATGGGTGATTACTACGTAGGCCGCTCGTCTTTTGACGTACTGAACATTCGGCTTCGGAGAGCCGAAAACCAGTGTCTTAGTTGAGACCGGGTTCTTTACCATTCAAGTGTTCGGCCCAACGACGGCAATCTCAGGAAGGGCGTTGCTTCCCAAAATCACGGTTTCGTGCGCTGGTACTTTGTCTCCACGGCCTTCGCTTCCTGCCCGTCCGGCGTGATGTTATATGCCGTAATCGTGAGATGATCGTCGTCGATCATTTCAAAGACAGTCTTCCAACCCCATGGTGGGGCATTCGCCGCGACATCGTATTTTCCCTTCACAACGAATCCCCGCGGCGTTGCTTCGCCTTCTGAAAACATGATTGCGTAATTCATGTGGAAGTCGTCGACCCACGAAATTTGAAATCGCTTCGTCATCGAACTAAATGCGATCGTTTCCTCCCCATGTCGCGGTCGCCCTTGAATCGTGGCCTCATACTCGTGACGGAAGAATCGTCCGTCAAGCAGCGGACGAATCTTGCCTGAGATCTTTGACTCGTCGGCAAGTTTGCCGGGTTCAAACCATGTACGGCAGGTGCCCTCCCAGGAGCCCACCATCGACTTCAGCAGTTCTTTCGGCATAACTTGCCCGCCTTTCATGGATGGAGTTTCGCCCATCGTGGAATCTTGCGCCGGAGTCCCCGTTGGAAGTGCAAGTACCAAGCAAATCACCAAGAGAGCCTTTTTGATCATTCTCATGTTCCTGGTTCGCTCCTCCTGTTCTCTAGTCAGGCGCTCTGGCCTTGCGCCACTCCCTTCTAAGGCTACGGAGAATACAGAGCGTACACCGCCACGCCAATTATGGACGCGCTATATCAGAGATTGGGTTGCACCTCTGAAATAGCACAACTCCACAGTCTTCGATCGCCAATGCAAGCGGGCGAGCCTCCCTTCCTGACCGTGAGACATTCACTGCTTGTTGGATTGCGTTTGAGAGGAACAAGACCCGGACTTTTCTTAGCGACCATTACGGCCATCGCTGAAGTAGCGGTCGACCACAACGATCAGATTCCGCAGATTCTCGTCAGTGCGGATTTGCGAATCAACGAGCGAGCTGATGTTTACATTGACATCCTTGAACCCTTCGAGAGTCGCGTGGGCAAGCCGGGCTACCACCTGCTCCGTTTGCGCTTGGGTCGCCTGCAATTCCGATTGTGCTTCCCGCAACTGCTGAATATCGGAAGCAAACTGCGCTTGCTGCTCAATGATGAATGCTATTCTTCGGTCGACTTCTTCATTGGTCATGGTGAGGAACCCTCCATTTAGTCTGCTCTTTAGTCTAGCGAATCAGCGATACTTAGACAATACGAGCAATCCAACGTATGGCTTAAGCGGCGAGCCCACTCAACGTACCAAAGAAGCCGCGTGCCGGCGACTCCGCTGCCAGCTTATTAGGCGGCGGTTACGTTGAAGCACGCCCGCTGCGCAAAGAGCCACCGCAGCCAGGAACGAGCCGGCTCCGACTGAAACGTATAAGTCTCGACGGGCGCTCCATGCCCTGTGCCACTGTTCAAACTCAACGCCTTGAGGCCCCCAAGTCTGAGGCTTCACATCATACATCTCCATAAAGAGCGCAATTGAAACAAGACCTACCATCAACGCTAAAGCAGAGGCAGCAAAAAGGAGTTCAGATTTCATTATCGCTTAACACAGAAGGCATCCGAAAGAGGAGGCCGCCTAAGGCGGCGCAACAAACGGTGAGTGCCTACCTGCACTTGAAGCGTTACAACGATTCATCAGACACCGAACTGCCGCAGGTGGTGGTCGCAGTGCTTGTGGACAAACACGCCCCAATCACGCCCACTCATGTGACCAAAGAGGGCGTGGTCCGGCCAGTTGTCTTCCGGATCACGAGCGGCGAATCGCTCCAGGAGCCGTTCGAGTTCTCGAATATCCGCCTCCCATGATGTCGGCTGAGTCGTAAACGCTTCGGGAGGACCCTGAATGCGGCCTTTGGGCCAGGGGAGCAGGTAAATTGAGGCGAAGCGAACCGGCGGCCATCTTAACTTACCTGGCCTTGCTGTTACAGGATCATCCCCCAGGGCGTGGTGCATCTGGTCCGTTAGATGGGCGACCATTTGGGGTGCGCTCATCCGGCCCCAGCGCCTATTAGCGTCCGGCTTGAGAGCGCGCAGCCGTGCCAGAATCTTCCGTCGGCACGAATCGTCAAACAGGTTGTGCCAGATCTTCATGCTATTCTCCGCGAATTATCACTGCGGCCGAACGCCGCGCTTGAGCTGCGGCGCGCGATCAGCATCCAAGCTGAAGGGGAAAAGATTACTCGAGAGGATGCTAGCTTAGGTAAGCAGCTTAAACGCGTGAATCCAGTCATTGTGGAGGAAGCCTCCGATATGGCCCTTCGGATTCTGCTTCGCCCAGTCCGCCAGTTTGGCAGGCGTGCAAGTACCCATCGTGAGGTCATGACCATGTTTGAGAAAGCCGCTCCCCAGCGTCTTTGCCATATCACCCGAACCGAGGAGTCCAACTTTCATGCTGCTATCCTTTCACCGAAAACTTTGGCCTAACGCTGATGCGCTTCAACGGCCGGGCGACGACTGCACTAGCGGCAAGTTGTCGATGACAGGGAGGCTGATTTTCCGCTGCCAGCGTTACCTATCTCCCCGACCGTCCATTGTTAGGCACTATAGGCGCTGTGCTCTCTTCGGTGAGCCGCAGCGGCAGCAGCAGTATCCATGTATTCGTGGAATCTTACGACTCTACCATCATGTACAGTGAACACATGCGCAAAGTCACCGCCGAACTGCCTACCAGTAGATTTAACAAGCCAAGCATAATGACCCAGAGCCACGACTTTATCACCATGAGCGATAAACTCTCTTGGTTCAAAATGCTGAACGTCTTGAGTATCAACTAGCGACGCGAAGAACTCCCCCATCTGTTCCTGACCTCGGCGTGTGCCAGAAAATGGCACATTCTCTATTTCCGGTAATTGCCATTCGATGTTATCTGAAAGCAGATTGAGTAGAGCTTTAATGTCTCCACTCTTGAAATTCTCGTAGACTTGTTGCACGAGTCTCGTGTTCTCTTGCTCGCTCATGATATGCGCCTTTCTCTATATCCACTACCTATGGTAAAAGCGAGATGTTTTCATAGCCATTTTGTCGGTCAGTCAATTGGGGAGCAAGTGCCCAACGCCCCGCTTCACCTGCCGCCCGACGATACCCGAGCAGCCTAATCGGAGGGCGACAGCATTGATGAGAGACAAAGCTGAGGGCGCTCAGGTGCTAGCGATTATGCGGCGGGGCATGCCAAAGACATTAGCCTTCATTAAACGAATCATCCCGCCGTCTTCTGCAGTCCCTGGTTCGGCGTCACTGCCTCACACCCAACGACAGAGCACAGAGGGATTGCTACACGACAACAGCCATTATCTTCATGTGGACCCTGCCTGGTGGCATACGCCTTGAGGTATAGAGCGGCTGAGCCAGTCCTCGAAACGCGTCCGGCCGAGGCGTGGGCTATCGCCGGGGGTGAGGCTTTGATCGTTCAACTCTATACCGAAGTAAAGTGCGTGGCTGTCTGTGGTCACCTTCCGTGCGTCTCGGGTTGCGCTGAAGAATCGTCGGACGAGTTCGTCGAGTCTTATTGGTTCGGGACCCGCCAGTTCGACCGTGCCGTTCACCGGTTCCTCGACTGCGACGTCGGCTAGTGCGGCAGCGACGTCATCTGACACGATGGGTTGCACAAGGGCAGGTGACAACCGAACCGTTTGCCCGTCGGTGGCCGCTTGGGCGATGCCGCTCACGAACTCGAAGAACTGCGTTGAGCGGATGATCGTATAGGGAATCTTGGAGGCCTTGATCAGGTTTTCTTGGACCATCTTCGCGCGGAAGTACCCACTTGCCAGAAGGCGATCGGTGCCGACAACCGACAGCGCAACGTGATGTCGCACGCCAGCAGCGACTTCCGCGGCAAGGAGGTTGCGACCTGACGTCTCGAAGAACTTCAAAACTGCCTTGTCCTCGAACGAAGGCGAGTTCGCCACGTCGACGACAACCTGAGCGCCTGCAAGCGCTTCAGCAAGTCCCTCGCCAGTGACGGTATTGACGCCCGAGGACGGTGATGCCGCCACCACCTCGTGGCCCTGCTGACAGAGGTTGTTCACGAGCTTTTTCCCGATGAGCCCGCTGCCGCCTATAACCACAATCTTCATGTCGAATCTCCTAGTTTTTCGCCCGCAAGTCGGGCTAGGTTGTGACCGTTAGTTAGCCTTTGCCACCTGTGCGATCTCCGCCGCCGGACGCTGCTGTTCACCTACGCTGAGCGAATGCCATTCAATCACCGACGCAAGGAAGTTATTTGAGAAGCATGCTATCGAGGCGTCAGCTCCAACAGCTTCGTTAGGCAGCAGTCTGCTGAACCGTATACTCCAACGACACAATCCCCGTCTTGTATACTTTGTGGCCCGTCAGCTTCAGTTTCGTTTGCTTGGCCGGAGGTAGAAGCAGCGGAATCCCCCCGCCGAGAAGCACCGGGATTATGCCAACCTCCACCGTATCAACCAAGCCTGCGTCGAGGAGGCTGCGAAAGAGCGAGCCGCCGCCGAACAACCAGATGTCCTTGCCCGGCGCGGCGCGTAGGGCAGCCACCGTCTCCTCCGCCCCCTCGGCGACAATTGTCACTCCGGGGTAATCCTGCTGTCGGAGCGTCCGTGAGAAGACGAAGGTCTTCATGCCGCGAGTTCCGCGCTTCCCCCCGCGTCCCATCGCCTCAAACGTCCGGCGCCCCAGGAGGAACGTGTCGAACCGCTCGAACAGAGCGCGGAAGTCGATGTCCGGGTCCATGATGATCCAGTCCGCCTCGCCCTTCGGGCCGGCGATGTACCCGTCCAGACTCGTCGCAACCGCGTAGCGAATCCTTCTCATGGACACCTCCTTAGCACTTTGCGCTCACGAAGATCGTGTAAGGCCTGATCAAGGTTCGCGTTGTAGTTCACGAAATACCAATACGGGTGACCACCCATCTTCGATCCCCTAATGTGCCCGCCGCTGCTGTTTACCGGCGGCGAGCGATCACCACACAAGCAACGATGTAACTGAATTCTTTGAGAAGCATGCTATCGGCAACAGCTGTTGGGCGCCGAACGAGGAAAAGACAGCACCTGAACAATCTACGACTTCCCGTTACGGCCGCGTCGAACAATGTCGATTAGGGCGCTGAGCCGTTCATCCGTGTGAGTCTGGGCCGCGGCAAGAGCAGCCATGTTTGCTTCAAGAGTACTGGACCCAAATCTATCCAATCTTGAATCGGTATTCTCAGCCAAGCGGACAAGAAGCTGAAAGGATTCCTCCAGGCGAGTCAGCCGAGGATTATCGCGGATTCGTTCTTCCGGAAGTCGCTGGATATTGGCGGCAAACTGAGCTTGCTGCTCAAGGATAAAATGCATGGTTCGCTGAATTTCTTCGTTGGTCATACGTAACAGAACTTGTGAACGGCCAACGGATCGTCGCAGTCTACCAACACATGCCCACCCCACTCGCCCACTCGCCCACTCGCACTACGAACAACTCGATCTTGAATCCGGCGGGCGCCTTCCATTGACCGAACACCTGAAGTATCCGCTTCTGGGCATTCTCGTACTCCGCAGGCGAACCTTGCGGGCGTTCGAACCAGCTGATCATGTACTTCATTGGCATCCTCCTCGATTGAGTTGAAATCCTCCGAATGACTGCTGTTTGGACGGGCTAACGCTGATGCGCTTCAGCTGCGGCGCGCGATCAGCATCCTAGCTGAGCTGAGAAAGATTACTTGATAAGGATCCTATCGCGCCGGCAGCTGCAGGCGCCTGTTCGGCGTCAACGAAATCTAGTTCCGCGCCTCCTTGGCGCGCTTCGACCATTGCCAGAGACCACCCGTAATCTCAGTGGGCAAACGATAGCCCAACTGGCGGGCGAGCATCACTATCTGCCCACGATGGTGCCCTTCGTGCGCAACGAAATAGGTTAAGACATGCCCCACGTCTAGAGGAAGATTGCGCCAAGTATACGGGGAAGAGACGGGGATTGCACCGCCTCGGTCAAAACCAAGGGTAAGCAAATTGATGATGCCGCGGCTACTGTGGCGCAGTGCTGGAAGCAGCTCCTTCGGTCCAACCTTGTGTCGATTGACAGGTCGCGGCACCACGATGCCGTGCTCATTTCCTAGCGTCTTGACCCACATACACCGCGTATTATGAATGTGGCCGGCGATCATCCGAACGGTTCGTCGTGGAGCACCCGGCACTGTGGCTCCCCATAGCTCGTGGGGTAAGTGCTCGACTAGGAAGGCGGTGACGCGGTTGTTGGTTCTCCACGCGGCAAGCAGCATATCTCGCTGGTCAAGTGCTGATTGCATCACAACTCTTCACGGAGTGATCAAACTGACGCCGAACGGTTGGTTGACCGGGCGCGGCGATTACATTCAACCTTCGAATCGTAGAACAAGTTAACAAACACGCTATCCGCGCTCCGGTCCAATGTTATGCGGCGATGTTTAGGAATGGAGGCACCATCTCAGATACCGCATCAGTGACATGAACCTGAGCAAGAACTTATCGCCCCACATCGCAGCCATGATTCCCACAGCCACCACGAATATGACACCCAACGTAAGAGGTATACCGCCCCACAACACCAGACCACCTGCCAGGATCGCCCCGAATATGAATCTCAGGAGTAGGGTCACAGCGAACTATTCTCTTCTCACGAAAGCTATCGGATTCAGTGCCAAAAAATTTCTTCGTTAAAGGAAGACGCCTAGACGATGGCCTCCAGCTACGGCGCGCGATCAGCATTCAAGCAGCGGTCAACCAGACTACTTAAGAAGCATCCTATCGCGCCGTCAGCTGCAAGGCTTTGTTAAGAATCCTTAATTTGTTGGGCGCCACTATTTCAACTCCTGCGCCATTTTCCAGATTGCACACACCGTTCTCCAATTCCGGTCCGTCATCGGCACTCCGAGCAATCTCTCAGCCTGGGCAGCAAGTTTGGATCGACCCACCCCGTCCGGTGCATACAAATAGAACACGCGACCGATCAGACGGAATCGTTCACTGTCACTCTTAAGGCTTTCGAGCGTTTTTATATCGGGGCGCTCCGGAGTTGCGGCAAGAAAGCCCGCGTGTAAAGTTGTTGGGTTGCTTTCCGCTTCAGGGAACGGGTTCTGCCGGATAGCCGTTTCAATCTCGTCTAGCCCCAATAACAAGACGTAGGGTTCAAATCTGCGGCGCTTCTTGATTTCTTCCCTTATTGTCTTTGCAAGCCGTGGAGCGTCTTTTTCCTTGCCCACAAACACCGCATTGCCGCTTTGAATATAGGTTTTGACCTTTCGAGCGCCCAGGTCTTCAAGAATGGCAATCAGCTCTTTCATTGGCAGAGCATTCTTCCCACCGACGTTGATGCCCCGAAAAAGTGCAATACAGGTCTTCATCTGATCACTGCTTCGAGCGTGACGCTACTCTTGGCGCCCAACGCTGCTGTTCACCGGCGGCGAGCGAACACCATTCAAGCAAGGTTGGAATAGAATTGTTTGAGAAGCATGCTATCGAGCCGTCCGGTGCAACAGCGTTAGCTGGCGCGTTTGGGTTTTTGGGCTTTTGGCGATCGCTGCCTCTCGGTTACTTTGAAAAGAAAGTCTATGAGCTTTTCGTCTCTATCCAAGCGAACCTCAACATCCTTCACGGTTACGGGTTTGATCAGCTTGAGCTTGCTCAAATTGCGAACACTTTGCTCCAATAATTCTCGGGCAAAAATGTCGCCCTCGTTAAATAGGATTCGTCGCGCCAAGATACTGTGCCGAATTGTTTCATTTCCTATGAATTCAACTTGACCAACTGTAAATTTGTTCTTTGCTGCCTCTTCTATGAGTCGGGACTGTTCCTCCGCTTGGGGTGGTTTGTAAGCAAGATAACGTAGGCCTACAGATGGATGATAGGCTACAACCAGAAACAATAATATCTGAACAAAGCGAACTAACATATTGTCCTCAGTAGCCAGCTAACGTTGCGCTTCAGCGGCGAGCGATTCCACTCTACTTCAGGATCAAGTGACTACTGACGGGAGCTTCAACCGAGTCCGCTGCAAGCGCGTTAGATGGCGCGTAATGGCATGAGCGCGCCCCGTCGCCGTAATACGAATGCCGCCTCGAATACCACCAAGACATAAAAATACCCAAATCCGAGAATGAAAGGAACGCAGCTCAGCAGCATTCTAAGGACTTCCGACGCTGGTAATGCATCTTCTGGTCGCAGCCAACCCTCGCAGGAGGTGGCAAGAACAAGAAGCATTGCGAAGACGGCGAGCATGAAGATAGGTGAGAAAATGAGCGCCCGCCTGAATTGAGTATCGCTCTTCCTACGCCCCCACCAAAATAGTAGACCGACCAACACCAGGTAAGGAAGACCTCCGATAATACCTGAGTACACCGTTACAAGTACGACCCACCCGAGCCACTCAGGTAACTGGAAGTCAAGAACTAGTAGCGGAGCAATCAGCACAGGAACAGCTAGTGGCAGCACCAAGGATAATCTGTAAAATCTAGATTCTTTCATCTCAAAACACGAAGCCATCTAACGCTGCTGTTCACCGGCGGCGAGCGAATGCCGCACAAGCAGCGAAGTGATTGAGACGTTTAAGAAGCATTCTATCGAGCCGTCCGGTGGAACAGCTTGTTGGGCCGCGAGCAGGAACGCTAAGCCGCTGACAGCAGCGCTTTCTCTGCAGCTTTCGGCAACTCTATAGGAAGAAAGTATTCTTGGGGATAGAGATAGTCTTCACCCGATTCGTCGATTACGCGAATGTAACCGTCCGTTGCGGCAGCTTCATCGGGGACGACTTGGTACAACTTGCGCGGCTCTAGATCTTCACAATCTTCATTCCGGATACAGAGGACGAATTTGTTAACTGACTTTCCCCGGCTCATCGTATTCAATCCAAATAACGCTTGATTTTCAGCTTCTTCTTTCCAATCCCATGCGCTTCATACCATGCAATTCTACCTTTCGGACCCTACGATTTGCTAGCCGAACAGTAGCAACGCCTTTGAGCTTTCGCCACTTGCCCGGTCCGAACTGTTTACGCAGCCGCGTCCGCTCGCGGAGGGAAGGACCACGCGCAATCTTTTCGATCTCGCTAATCTCACCGACGATTTCGAAATACATGGCCCGGCATTGTGCCATGCTCGGTGGTAAGAATCATCCCAGCGGCCCAACGATGCGCTCCAGCTGCGGCGCGCGATCAGCTTTCAAGCCAGAAGGAACAAGACCACTTGAGAACCATGCTATCGCGCCGTCAGCTGCAAGCGCTTGTTGGACAGCCCGTGGGGTAACTCAGAGCACGATGCGAGCCTGCTCGTGGAGTCGCTTCGCTGCGTACTCTTTATGTTTAGCTTCAAAGCCAAGCTGCTTAGCAAAATACTCTGCTTTGTAGAATTTGTTGTAGCAATCATGCCCAGCTTCAATATCTGCAAACGCCGTTGATAGGTCGGTGTAGCGTTCGAACCAAGGCTTACCTTCATCTACAAAGCGGAGCGCGATATCTTCAACCGTCTCCTCTATGTTGGAGCCATCACGCTCGAACCACCAGATATCCTTTCTAACACGCTCGGCTGGGTTAGATAGTTGATCGGAGAAGCGACTCTGATCTAAGGAGCGTGATAAATGAGAACGCATGTGACAATACGCTCTCTACGTAAAAGCCGTGCATGACCGGGACGTTTGGGACGGGTTTGGTGAAGTGCACCTACCGTTTGCACTTGCTAAAAAGTACCCGAACGCAAATCGGGAGTGGGGCTGGCAATATGTCTTTCCGGCGGCATCCCGGAGCCGTGATCCTGTATCTGGAATGATCTATCGTCATCACAGTTGAAGCCACCCTTGCTTGTAGTTAGATCCTTACTTCACAAGGCAACATTGAAGTTAGTCTCATTCCTGTCGCGAGGTGGCACTGACCAACGCATGTCCCTCGTGTGGGTCAGTAGAGCGGTCCTGAAGTTAGTCTCATTCTTGTCGCGAGGTGCTACTGACCAAAGCATTTCCATCGTATGGGTCAGTGGAGCGGTCCTTTAAAAGTGGCCGGGGATTGATTGGGCCATCGGCGGTGTAAACAGCAAAATGAAGATGCGGCGGAGAGCCTCTCGCATTTCCCGTCGAGCCAACAAACCCCAATACAGTTTGAGTGGTCACATAATCACCCTCCTGAATCTGGGGTGCATAGCCGTCAAGATGAGCATAGTAATAGAGTCGGCCACCTGCCCCGATAACCGAGACCGTCTGGCCACCTAAGTTGTTCTCGCCAATGTTGAAAATAACTCCGGACGTCGCTGAGTAGATCGGCGTTCCACGTGGAGCAAATATGTCCTGCCCTTCATGCAGACGCTCGCCGGATCGTGGCGCGTGCCAGGTGTTGGCTATTCCCTTCTTGCGTACATCTAAAAGAGGCATAGCCAGTTTGACGTCTGGTTCACGGGTGTAGAGTCGAATAACCCTTGCATAGAGTTTCAACTCATTGGCAGCCCTATCCGCGCCAACCAGAATCAACTGCCAATTGAACATTGCCAGGATTAGTAATAGAGCGGCGAGGAGGACAAGATAGAGCTTTCTCAATTGCTGCTTGCGTCGAGAGCGAGAAGAGGATCCCGTGCGTTCCATGGTTTCGAATGGCTCTACGTAACTGAAGGAGTAAACGAAGTACTAGTTTCTGAAGTTCCGCACGAAAATATGGAGCACTATGTAATATAGTGACTTGGTTTAAATGAGTCGCTGATATCGACAACCAAGGCTAATCGCAAAGTCCGTACCGGGGCGATAGCAACCGGTGTTAATCGTAGCTAGAGTGTCGCGCTAGTTGACACCCGGTCGCTAGCGAGACTGTGTAAATACGCAATGATCGATTACCAATTCCACAGACGCATCACTCAACGTCAGTACCGGGAGCGGTAGAAGCTGTGAATAAATCGCCGCTAATCAACAAACAAGTGTTGATGAACTACTCAACTCCTTGCAGTGCGGAGACTTGTCACCGCTTTTGACTCAAAGGATCGCACATTGGAAAGCGGTGACAAGTCTCCAAGGAGTTGAGCACTCTCTAGGGTTGAGCAATTTATTCACCAGCTTCGTAGCGACCGGGTCCGTTCGCGCCGCTACTTGTGTGTCTTTCAAGGACTTACCAGGTCGCTATCGCTCCCTGTACTGACATTGAGCATACCGTCGCCCGCATCTGACAGCGCGTGAGACATGGCACCGCACGCGTTTTGATACAGTCTCTATCGCTCCCGGTACTGACTGTTGGCTAAGGCTTCTGTTTCTTGCCTCCGGAGTTTTGCTTCGACTCCTTGCGAACGGCCTGATTCTCTGAACGACGCATTTGCATCTGCTGTGGCTCAGGTTTGGCTCGTTGCTCGCGCTGCACATGCTTTGGCGGAGCCTGTTGCCGCGGCGCCTCTTTTATTGCCGGCTGCCGGACCTCCTGGCGACGAATTTGCTGACGCTCTGGTTGGACCATCTGACGCTGATTCGTTTGCCGTACAGGTGGTCCCTTAAACTCAACCCGTGGTCTATCCTCCTGGCGAGTTCGTTGTATGGCAGGCTGCTGCTTAACCTGATTGGGACGAGGAACATTTTGGCGACGCATAACTTCTTTGGCCGCCTGCTGACGCCGCCGTTCCCGTTCTTGCTGCGCGCGGACTGCATCCATCTGCCTGCGTTGCGGCACTTGTGGTGGAACCTGTTCCGCCCGCGCATGCTCAAGGCCACTGACACGAGACGCTTCCACGCTTGGAACGCCGCGCCGCTGCCTTTGAGCGCTTTGGCCAGCTTCAGGTGACGCAATTGCCTGACGCTCATCTTTAAACTTGAGCTTAGCTTTTTTCGCTTTTTCAGGAACTGCTTGAATGCGAAGCGCGCGAGTTATGTCTTTGCGGAGGCGAGCAGGCGCCGGTGTAGCGCTCGCAACCACAGCAGTCGTATTCAACCGTTCGACCAAAGCTGCCGGGGGTTCTACACGTCGAAAGCGCCCGTGAGCTTTCAGCGCTACTGGCCGTAATGAGTCAACCGCTAAAGGATCTAATACAGGTCGAAGGCGGGCGAAACTCTGTGGCTCCACCTTCTTGATGTTGCGGCGATCAATAATCCGGTCAAACTCACTAAGCGGAACGACTGTTATTGCGTTGGGTACATCCTGATACCTGACGTGCTGCTGAACGACTTCAGTCCGCGTTAGATAGTGTGGTTGCCAATTGTCGCCGTAGTATCTCGGCACATATGGATCACCGGGCGCCAGTGGTATCCATCCTATGCTGCTGGTATCCGCTACAGGCACGAAGGCCACAAGTGCCGGAGCGTAGACCTGTCTGCTGCCGCCCGTTTGCGGCACCCAGAACCATTGATTCTCAACAAGTGCCCAGCGACCATAGTGGTACGGTGTAAAACCCCAGGGCTCGTTGGAAACCCAGGTCAGGCCATAAGGATAATCCATGGTCCAGTAACCCGACTGATACGGAGCCCACCCTGAATCAACGTTAGGATGCCAGCAATATCCGTAGTCATTCAGATAACGCCAATCGCCATAGTAGTCGAGATCATAGGCTCCCGGTATGCGATCGGTAACATACTGGTAACTAACATAGTGTCGGTTCGGATCATAGTAATAAGGATCCGTTAGGTAAGCGTCATAACTGGCATAGCGCCCGTCGTAGAGTCGCGGATAACGGTAGCCATAGTAATCATTCACCAGTGAGCCGGCATAACCCGGGTCTATGCGCGAGAGAACAACACGGGCAGCCGTCTGTCCGACCAGCGTGAGCATCTCTCCTTTACTTATCTGTCCGGATCCAGCCAGACCGACGACTTGCGCAAGACCGCTAAGAACAGAGATGAATGCGCTACCGTTGTCATTAATGCCCACTTCGTAAAGGCCCGGTTCGAGGAGATCGACCGCCCCATACGGCGTTGCGACTTCGAAGAGTTCGCCGGGAGCAAGAGAGCCGATATCAAAAAGGCCTTGCCCATCGCGAAGAGCTACTTGCGTTCGCTGATCAGAGAGAGACAGGACATCCACGGAGGTCAAGGGCTCGATGCGAGCAAAGTTGCGGCCGTTGAAGGCGAGCGCGGCGCGGGAGTTCTCGCGGGTAAAAATTCGATCACCTACCGAGATGGGTGTGTTTGGGGTAACTTCAATCCAGTCGGTAGTCGCGCCACCGTAATCGAGACTGCGATTGAGACCTACCTGTCCATCCACTCGCTCCACGCGGGCCACGTTCGGCAAAGTCGCCGCTTCTACGTTCTGGCTATGCTTGACCCAGAGCGCCGCTATTACGCCACCAACAGCGGCAAATACCAGGGCAATTCCTGCTAGATGTGGCCAAATCTTTATTCGATTCATAATCCCCCCTTGGCTTTTTCTCAAAACCACCATAAACACTGAGCGCACATTGTGAAGGGGAACAGGTTATGACGCACGAGCTATTGGCCCGGTTTCCTGGGAAACCAAAGGTCAGATGCTCATGTTATTGCGAGAGTATTGCGAAACAACAATGTTTGGAGAAGGCTCCCGCCTGTTTTACTCGTAACGCAGGGCCTCAATCGGATCCAACGCCGCTGCCTTTCGGGCCGGGTAGTAGCCGAAGAATATTCCGACCGCCGCGGAGAAGATGACTGAACTGAGAATGGAGAGTGTCGAAACGAGTGTCGGCCAGCCAAGCAGACTGGGGATCACAAATGAGACTATTAAGCCAAGGACAATGCCGAGGAAGCCGCCGGTGAGGCTGAGAACGATCGACTCTATCAGGAACTGCGTGCGAACGGCCGAAGAGCGCGCGCCAATCGCCATACGTATTCCAATTTCGCGTGTGCGCTCTGTGACCGAGACCAGCATTATGTTCATGATTCCAATTCCACCAACAAGTAGAGAAACGCTGGCAATGCTACTAAGTAGCAGAGTCATGATGTTGTTTGTCTCATTGGCGGCATCGGCCACATCGCTCATGTTACGAACGGTGAAATCGTCAGGCTCATTAGGCGTCAGTTTGTGTCGCTGACGCAGGAGCTCCGTTATCTGCTGTTGCGCCGTGTAGGTGGCGTTCTCGGAAATTGCTGAGGCAAAGGCAACCTGCACCCGCGGACTGCCCAGAACTTTCTTCTGCACCGTAGTGTACGGCGCAAAGGCCAGATCGTCCTGATCGCGTCCCTGAGCATCCTGTCCCTTGCGCGCCATTACGCCAACGACGCGAAAAGGCAGGTCTGCAACTCTCAACGTCTGGCCGATGGGATCCATCCCTGGAAACAGGTTGTCGGCAATCGTTTGGCCAACAACTATTACGCGGGCAGCGTTGCGAACGTCGGCCTCTGTAAAGAAGTCACCGCTCTGTACCAACCATTTCCTGATTTGTGGATACTCTTCACTGACACCCTGAACTGAGGTATTCCAGTTTTGATTTCCAAACACCAATTGGGATCTGGCATTAACTGTCGGAGTTACCATGGAAACACTGGGCACTTCTCGTTTGATTGCCTCCAGGTCTTCCACAGTCAAGGTGTTTGTACCGCTGTCGCCGGTGCCACTACGCACGCCGCCAAGATTTTGTGCTCCCGCACTGACGAAAAGTAGATTAGTCCCAATACTTTCAATCTGTGCCTGCACAGAAGCCTTCGCACCCTGGCCGATACTCACCATTGCAATCACCGCCGAGACACCAATAATGATGCCGAGCATAGTCAGGGCCGCGCGCATTTTGTTGCGCACTAGCGCCCGAAAAGCCACACGAATGATCATCATCAATCCCATTGCTTAGTCCTCTTCAATCTCTGGCAGCGTCTTCAACTCTTCCGCCGCGTCGCGCTGTTCGATCACGGGATAGTCTTTGCGAATCTTTCCATCCTTAAAGATGACGACTCGTTGCGCATATTGGGCGATGTCGGCCTCGTGAGTAACGAGTACCAGAGTAATGCCTTGTTCACGATTAAGCCGCTGAAAAATCTCCATCACTTCGATCGAGGTTCGGGAATCGAGATTGCCAGTAGGCTCATCGGCCAGGATAAGGGCCGGGTTGTTTACCAACGCGCGAGCAATCGCCACCCGCTGCTGCTGCCCACCCGAAAGTTGATTTGGCTGACTCTGCTCACGACCCTCAAGTCCGACGGCATAAAGTGCTTCGCTTGCACGTCGCTCGCGTTCGACTGTTTCCACACCGGCGTAGAGCATTGGCAACTCGACATTTTCGAGAGCTGAAGTGCGCGGGAGCAAATTAAAACCCTGAAATACAAAACCGAGCTTGCGGTTGCGAAGATCGGCACGTTCGTCCTTGGAGAGGCCCGATACTTCGTGGCCATCGAGAAAGTAAGTACCACTAGTGGGCCGGTCCAGACAGCCGATGATATTCATTGCCGTTGACTTGCCAGAACCCGAAGTTCCCATGATCGCTACGAATTCACCTTCTCGAATGGTTAGGGAAATGCCCCGCAACGCATGCACTTCGACGTCCCCCATACTGTAGGTCTTATGTATCTGGTCCAATTGGATGACCAGGCTGGCCACCGGGTGCTGGGCCAGTAAGGCCGGATCAATCTGGAGCTGTTCAGGCGCTATCACTAAATTCGCTGACATCATTGACCTCTCGTCGTCTACAGTTGGTTATCGCCTGCCGCCGCCGCCGCGAACTCCTGTGCGCGGAGCGCCGCCAAAGCCCGGAGCTGTCTGACCCGTCTGCGCGCTGTTTGTGGCGGAGAGATTCTGGCCTGTTATTACCATGTCCCCTTCCTGCAGATTGCCTTCTACAACCTCAGTTGACACCCCGTCCGTAAGTCCTATCTTTATGCGGCGCCTCTGTGGTGTATTGTCAGCGCCGAGTACCCACACAACTCGAGTCTGACCCTCAAGAACTGGGGCGCTGGGAGGGGCAAAGTTGCTGTCACTTCTCTGTTGCCCGGAGTTCTGACCCTGGTTAGTGGCTGCGTCGGGATTGTTGCCTCCCTGCCTCCTGGATTGGCTAGCACCTCGATTAGTGCTTTGTTGTGCGCCCGTGTTTTGCGGACCGAATCTCAACGCAGCATTCGGGACTTTCAAGACATTGTTGCGTCCGTCAATTGTGATCGTCAGGTTTGCAGTCATTCCTGGTTTCAGTTTTTCTTGCGGGTTCGAGACGTCAATTACCACATTGTAAGTAACAACGTTCTGTACGTTCTGGGGATTGATTCTCAACTGCTGGATCTTTCCATCGAAGTCTTCGCTGGGAAAAGCATCGACCGTAAACTTGACTGATTTCGCCTGCCCCACAAGTCCGATGTCCGCCTGGTCAATGTTGGCGATCACCTGCATCTCGGTAAGATTATTGGCAATCGTGAAAAGAGTCGGCGCTGAGAGGCTGGCGGCGACAGTCTGGCCCACATTCACATCCCGCGACACGACAATGCCGTCAATGGGTGAAGTGATGGTGGTATGCGCTAGATTAACTTCGGCCAGGCGGAGTGCCGCTGTGGCTTGTTCGACCTGCGCCTGCGCTTGTGAAACTTGCGCCTGTGCTTGCTCCACTTGCGCCTGCGACTGAGCAACTCCGGCGCTCGCAGCCGATTGTTCACTGAAAACCGCCTGATCTAACTGCGCCGCCGCCTGGTTGTATCGCGCCGCAGCCGCCTTATAGCTGGTGTCAGCCGTATCGTAATCACGCTTCGCAATCACGCCGGCCTTGAGCAGAGATTCCTGCTGTCGCAGAAGACTGAGTGCATCGTCACGCTGAGCCTCGAGAACAGCGAGGTTAGCCTGAGCGCTGGAGACACCGGCCTTCTCATTTTGCACTGTTGACTTTGCCCCTAGCGCCCGGGCGCGTACATCGACGACCGCGGCACGCGCCTGTTGCAACCCAGCCCGCGCCTGTTCGAGATTGGCTCGTGACTGCGCAACTTGCGCCTGAGAAACAGCCGGATCCAATTGAGCAATCACCTGACCCTTTTTAACTTTGGAGTTGAAATCCGCATACAGTGCGGAAATCGTCCCTGAAGCCTGACTACCGACTTGCACCGTTGTGACAGCTTGGAGCGTGCCGGTGGCGGTCACTGTGTTCCGCAGATTTCCGCGCTCGACGCGAGCCGTCAGGTACTCGGCCGCACTAGCGCGGTTGCCCCAGAAATAGAAAGCGGCCAGGCTGGTAAGTGCAATGGCTAGAACTGCCAATGAAATGCGTTTCGTCCGGCTCACCTTAAGTTTCTTCCAGTTTGACTTAATCCACTTCATTTTGTTGTCCTCAAAATTGGACACACCATGCCCACATTAGGCTAGACACCGAGGCGCCGGCCTCGGTTACACCGGCTTTTTGGGAAACCGAGTAGCAGTGAGAAAAATGGCGGAAAATCAGCGCTCAACTAAGAAAGCCTCTGGGTTGGGAGGGGCTGCTTGCACCCGCCGGTTTAGTAAATGTTCAAGCCAGGAAAGCCGAAGCTCAACTGTAAAAGGTTCAGAGTCAGGAAGGGCTGCTTGCACCCGCCGGTTTAGTAATATTCAAGCCAGGAAAGCCAAAGCTCAACTGAGAAAATCTCTGGGTTGGGAAGGGCACCCGCTGCTCTGATGATATTCAAGCAAAGAATCAAAAATCCAAGATTATCTGAGTTGAGTTGCCACTTTGTGGGTTGAATCGTTACTAAACTGGCGGGGTCGAGTAGACGGGGTGCTTTCTGGCTGGGGGTGACGTGCACCATCACCTGATTACTGCCCCGTCCCTCACAGAACCGTACAAGCAGTTTTCCCACATACGGCTCTTCAAC
>Ga0209341_10000384_pt1 | contig 45900 bp, 51 predicted proteins | sample RifCSP13_2_FD_184020 | JGI IMG/M metagenome (GOLD analysis project Ga0209341, IMG submission 184020) | Soil microbial communities from Rifle, Colorado - Rifle CSP2_sed 13_2 (SPAdes) (version 2) | ecosystem: Environmental > Terrestrial > Deep subsurface > Rock core/Sediment | place: Rifle...
GATCTCATGCACCTGCGAGGCCGTGACGTCCAGGCTGGTGTGAGCCCACACCAGCCGCTCATAATGCTCCGGACCACCTTCGAGATGAACCAAGCCCGGCAGGTGATCGGGGCGTGCAGCCGGCAGGGTGCGACTGGCGAGAGTCGAACGTAGTCGGCGGAGTGGCGAAGTAACGGCATCGTCGAGCAGGTTGCGCAGCTCCCCGGTGAACGCCTCAATAGCCTCGCCGGCGAGGGACGAGGGTGGGGACTGGCGAGCAAGCTGGCCTTCCGACAGTGGCCTTTCCAGCCGACGGTCTAGCGCAGCGATGAGTGAAGACACCAGATGGGAGATAGGGGTAAGGCTCTGGTCGGCGGCGTCGCTGAGGCGCCCTCCCCAGGCGTCGATGAAGTCCGGCAGGCGTCGTATCTTCTCGAGATAGCGGTCGCCATCGGCGGCGGTGACCAGCGGATACCGGGGGAGGAAGGTGAATATCGCCGGGAAGATGCCGGTGGTGTGGTTGACCCATTCCAGTTCCGGCTGCCAGCGCAGTTGGAGCGACTGCGATCGCCCGGTGAAAACGATCGTTTCTAGCAACATCCGATCGTCGGCGTCTCCGGCTTCGAGAACCTCCCCCCGTTGGGCGAAATGTTCCAGGGCTGACAATCGATCCGCGACTCCCTGCTCGGAAACATCGGGCCACATCTCCAGGTGGGTAAGTTCTCCGGCCCACAAGGCCCGGTCGTGTTCGGTCAGCAACCGATAGGCCACGAAATCGTCGGCGAGGGCGCGGGCGGCAGAAGGGGCTGTCAACATGCGGCGACCATAACGGAGACGGGGGGCTTCATCCCAGAAGGAGGTGGCCGTTTGGTCGAGGCGAGCCAGTCCCGGTGACGCTCGCTCCCTAGTGCTCTGTCTGGGAAATAGCGTGAGGGTATCGGCGAGGCCACGGCGTTCCTGGCCAGGACGCACGACGCAGGCGCAGCCCATGCGCTGCGTCGAGGAGGAGGACGCCGCCAGGGGCGTCGTGGGCCGGCGAGACCCCACGATTATTTACCAGACGGTGCACTAGCTCTCGCTCGGGGGCGGAAGGCCGGCGTCGACGAAGATGCTTCCGTTCCAGAAGGCTTCTATTCGACGGGTCCGCTTGCGGAGCCCCTTCCGGTCGAGGTGCAGCTCGTCGGGCTCGTCCATCCGTCCGAAGTCGTAGTGGACGGTTATTGCCTGCGACTCCACCTGCTTGAACTGGTGGACGCGACGCGAAGCCTGAGTGAACTTGGTCTTCCGGCTGGTCCCGGGGGGTTCGCAATGCGCCTCCAGCTCGAACCAGCCGCTAACCGGCCCACGCTTGGGCCACAGCCACACCCAGACCGCCCCCCCCCGGTCCTGGATGAAGTCGAGGGCTCGATCGGTGGCGACGACCTTCATTGACTCAGCGTGCCGGCACCTCTTCCTCGGGCGGTATCACCGGTACGTAGGGCTTCCTGGCCTGGGCGGCGAAGTAGTAGATGGCCCCGATCAAGATCACCACGATCATGATCAGCTCGATCACCGGGATCCGGTTGAGGAAGTCGATCCCAAAGTCGACGAATTGCTCGCCCTCCACAAGGTAGTCGGTTTGGATCGCGCTCGGGTTCGTCAACACACGAAGTGTCGCAGTGTCGCTGAAGGCCGAGTCTCCCGGCGACACCCACAGGAAGTTGACCAACATGCCGGCTCCCCACAGGATTGCCACCGCGTTGACAGGTTTGGCCCAACCACCGAGCTTGAAGGGAGCGGCCGCCTTCGGCCAGCCGCGCTGCCGCGCTCGGAAGATCGCCAGGTTCCCAAGCAGGTAGCTCAGGTAGATCATGGCCGTGGCTGAGACGGCGACCGTAGTGGCCCCAGCGAACTGGATGAAGGGGATCGCCGAGAACAGCCCGACCGCCACACAGGACCATACCGGGGTGTGCAGGCGGGTGTTTACCTTGGCAAGTGGGTTCGACACCGGCAGCTGGTCGTCTCGGGCCATTCCAAAAGCGAGGCGAATGGTCGAAGTCATGATCGCCATACAACAAACGAAGATGGCCGCCGACAGGACGAACAGGTAGAGGGTGGCGAAGGCGCTTTCGGCCCCGAAGGCGTCGTTGATCACATTGCTTGGGAAGGTTGCCAGGCCCTCTGCGGCTCCCTGCAGGTCTGGGATGGCCATGAGCGTCCCCCACAGGAACACCGCTCCGACCACGAGCGCCCCGAGGATCGAACCGAGCACTGCCTTGGGCGCCTCCGCACGCGGATTTCTAGTCTCCTCTGCGAGGGTGCCGGCCGTGTCGAACCCGTAGATCACGAACAAGCTCATGAACATCGCCACCAGGAAACTGCTCGCATTAACGGTCTGGCCAGCGCTATCGAAGATGACATCGAGGCCTTGCTCGTTGTGAGCCACGCCCAGGATGATGGCAAAAACCACCAGGCCGAGGATCTCGAAGAGCACTCCGGTGTTGTTGACAATCGAAACCAGCCGCACTCCATAGATGTTGAGGACGGTGATGATCACGAGTGTCACGATGGCGATCCACCGTGCGTTGGGGATGGTGTTCTCGATGTCGATGCCGATCCCATTGAACAGCGGAATGAGGGCGAGGGGCAGAGTGGCGCACACGGCGGCGACCGTGATGATTCCGGCGAAAAGATAGATCCACCCGGTGATCCAGGCATACCCGCGCCCGGCCACGTACTTGGTCCACTGGTAGACGGATCCGGCGATCGGGTAGTGGCTGGAAAGCTCGGCGAAGTTGAGCGCCACGAAGAGTTGCCCCACCGCCACGACCGGCCAGGTCCAAAACATGAGGCCGCCGATGGTGAGGGCAAGGTAGTAGAGGGTAAATATGCCCGTCGCCGGCGAGATGTAGGAGAAGGCGATGGCGAACGAGCTGAAGGTGTTCAATTCTCGTTTCAACTCTTGCCGATACCCGAAACCCGCCAGGTCGGCGGCGTCGCGGTCGACGCCTTCATGCGGGGTGGTTGACATAGCCTCTGCCTCCTACTCGCGCCTGGCCGGGTGGGCCCGTCGGCGACGGTAGTACCTCTCATGCTGCCACGCCGCGAAAACCGTGCTTGTGGTTGGGGTCAGCGCCAGGACAACCACACCCCGGGGGTAGTCAGTTCCCAGGCTCCAACCCGGCGAGCACCGGCATCGTCGAGTCGGATTCAACCGCTCGAGGTCAACGTGCCTTGCATCCCGCCGGTGAAGTGGCCCTCGATCGCACAAATGATCTGATAGGTACCGGCCGGTGGGGCCTGGAAGGTCAGGGTCTTGGTCTGTCCGGCCTCTACCTCTTCCTCCACGTTGACGAAATCAGCGAGAAGCTCTTCCTCGGTGTCGGGCAGATCGTCCTCGCTGGTGATATTCACACCCTGTTGGAGCAGCACCCACTCATGGGTGACTGTGCCCTGATTGGTGATGTCGATCGAGATCTCTTCACCAGCCGGGACCGTCCAGGTGTTGGGGGTGAATTGGAACTCCTTCACCGTCACCTTCAGGTCCGTCGACGCTTCGTCACCGTTCCCGCAGGCACTCGTCAACAACGCCATCACCACCAACAGGTGCATACCCACTACAAGCCTCGGCTTCATACGTTCCTCCCAGATCGTGGCCAACCTGGGAATGTAGCCGTCGTTGTTCGGCCGTGTCGAACCGATCGGAGACAGGCTGCGAGCAACTATCACGCGGATCGGAATCAGAGGTAGGGCCCGCGGGGATTACTGGTAGAGCGCTATCAGGTACGCAAAATACCCGACGACCAGCGCGCCTCCCGCCACTCTGCCGAGCCGGCCCCTCCTACCGCCTATCCCCAGTATCAGGAATGGGAGCGCAGCTGCCAGCCATGCCGCGGGGGCGACTCCGGTGGTCGCGATCGGCCGGGCGATGGCGGCACCCCCGAGGGTCATGGTGGCGTTGTAGCCAGCCGAGCCGACCAGCCCCGCCACCGCCAACTCCCCCACATCGCGACGCACGGCGGCCACGGCCAGAGCGAAAAGCTCGGCGGTGGTGGCCAATGCCACCAGGCTGAGCCCGACCACCGAATCGGACACTCCCAACATCGCCACCACGCGCTCGGCCCCCAACACCGCCACCCAGCCGCCGCCCGCCATCACCGCCACCCCGGTCAGCGCCAGCATCAGCCCGCGTGCTCCCTCTTTTTCCCGATTGGGAGTCTCCTCGAGTTCGGCCAGCTCACCGATGGCCGGGACTCGGCGCTCCCACCGCCAGACAGTTGTCACCGCGGCGACATACAGCACGACCAACAGCATCCCTTCGACCCGACCTAACCCGTCGGGGACCAAGACAGCCGCCGCCACCCCGAGCAGTCCCGCTCCACCTAGGTAGCGCGGGACGCGTCCGCCCACCGGCATCGGCCTCGCCATTGCCGCCAACCCCAGCACCAGCGTGAGCATTGTCACATTGGCCCCGATGGCGTCGCCGGCGGCAATCCCACCTCGGCCCCGGAGGGCGGCGACCACCGCGGTGATCAACTCCTCGGGTTCGGCCCCCGCCAGCAAAAGACCCACCGCCAGAACGGTGGTACCGAGCCGGTGTCCCGCCGAGACAGCGTGCTCGACGAACAACTCCGCCCCCCACCAGAGCAGACCGGCGGCGGCCAATAGCAACACCAACCCGACCATCACCGCACCATACGATCAGCTGGCCGAGGTCCGGGCCCTATCGGGCGGTCTGGTCGACCCCCGAACCTGCTTTTGGCTCGGAGTTATGCCCATATAGGGGCATAACTCCGAGCCAGAACGGGCCCGGCGCATCGGTCAGCGGGGAACCTGCGGTCTAACCCCTGGGGTACCGGTCAACACGGATGACACGAACGCGACCACGGTGTCGATGGCGGCCGGATCTTTCAGCGCACGACGGTGTCCGAGGCCGGCCAGTTCGACCAGGTGTGTGTCGGGGCGCCTTTCCGCCAATGCAACCGCTGTGGCAAACGGCGCGTCCGGATCCTCGGGGTCGTGCATGATGAGGATCGATGCGCCGGGTATGTCTGCCTGGGCTCCGATCGTGACCTCGTGCCACCTTTCGCCAACGAAACGGCGGACCCGTCGCCGCAGCGACTGAACGGTCCACGGGGCCAACCGGGCTCGGGCACAGAACCGACTCAGTGCTTCTCGGAGGTCGAGAATGGGAGCGATGAACACCACAGCTTGGGGAAGTCGGTCGAAGGAAGCGAGAACGGCCGCCATTGCCCCCAGCGAATGAGCGATGACGGCAGCCGGTGGCCCCACCTGCTGAGCCAGGGCCTCGAGGGCCGCGGCCATCTGGAAACCATCGGAGGTCGGCTGTTCATCCTGGCCGTGTCCGGGGGCGTCGACGGCAACGGCTTTGAACCCGGCGGCAGCCAGCCTCTGGGCGAGGTGTTTCATTTGACCGGCAGTCCCTCCCCAACCGTGAGCGAGGATGATCAGGGGACCTTCTCCGTACCCGTACCCCGGAAGGGGACGGCCGTTCACATTCACGGTGATCGGTTGGAAACCGAACAACTCCGCCTCGTCGCGGCTCATCGTTTCCGATCGGGGTCGGGGGGGGGTAAACCAGACCCGTTCAGCGATTGTCGGCACGAGCCGGACCGGGTACGGCACCCTCACAACTGCGCTCCCCACTCCAACATCCCCGGATCGAGATCAGCCAGCAGGTCACGCTCCGACAGTTCGAGCGAAGGCAACGGTTCGATCCTCAATAGCCAGCGGAGCAGGCGTTTGCCCATGGTTCACCTCCAGGTTGGTTGCAACTTGAAACGAACTCTACCAAGTCCGTTGCACTTTGCAACTCGAAGACCTAGAATGAGCCCGTGCCAGCTAGAAAAAGCCTCGCATTCCTCAACTGCTCGGTCGCCAACACCCTGGACATCATCGGAGACCGTTGGACCGTCCTGATCCTGCGGGACCTCTTCATGGGGGTCCGACGCTTCGAAGATTTTCACGACGATCTGGGCATCGCCCGCAACATCCTCTCCGATCGTCTCGACCGATTGGTTAGAGCCGGCGTGGTGGAGACCCGCCGTTACCAGGAGCATCCAGCCCGGGACGAATATGTGCTCACCGAGAACGGCAAGGATCTGGTCGATGTCCTGCTCGCTTTGTGGAGGTGGGGTGATCGGTGGGCGCCAGCACCTGGGATGGAGCCCCGCCACCTCGTCCATCTCGACTGTGGCCATGTCACCCACGCCGTACCGAGTTGTGCCCACTGCGGAGGCGAGCTCCGCCGTTCCAACCTCCGCATCGAGCCCGCTCTCCCAGTGGTCACCGAACGGGCCGGCCTGAGCGTGTAGCTGGCTCCGCCCAATTACGTCATCTCGTCATCCGTCCGGCGAAGAGTTCGCTGCCCCGATCAAGTCGACGGCGCGCCTCGTCCCACCTCCTGCAAGACCCAGCTGTTGTCGTCGGGGTCGCTGAAGTCGGCAAACGAGGCGTAGTCGGCCGACCCCTGCTCGCTATCAGCTAGTGCTTCTTGTGACGGTTGACCACGTCGGCGGTAGGCGAACCGTCACAAGAACGAAAGAGGCTGGCTTTCGGTAAGACACCGAGCGACGAGGTCACCAGTCGGTCGACCAGACGCTGCAGAATGCCGGCCGCACTCGCGAACAGCATGTAGAGCACAGAGATCGCACCGATGGCAGCCGGGGCTGTCCCCCTGTTGTCACCGGTCTGCCGTGCCCGCCAGCCGAAGTACGCGGCGAACGCTCCCGGCAGTATGGTCAACAGCGTCAACGGTACACCGACCAACAGGGTGACGCCCATCGGCGGTAAATCGTTCGAATCACCGCCCGGATACCCGAGCGTGTCCAGTAGCCCTTCGCCGACAACCAACGCGACTACGAAGGCGACCGGGATGAGAGCTACGAAGATCCACGCCCATTTGAGTAACGGACTACTTCGCCCCGCTGGGATGTGGCGGCCACTGGATACAGGAGACGTGGTCATGGCGTCCTTCTTCCGTCCCTGGTTTAGGGACGAGAGAACCGTTCGAACAGGGTCGCTGGACCAGACAATGGCTGTCTTATCGCCTCCTGGCACGAGAGGCGTTGGCAGATGGAGGCGACCTACGCTACGTCTGTTCGGGGGGCTCCCCCGGGGGCTAGCAATTGGTTCCCTGTGGGTCGGCCTGGCTGTTGAGGATCCCAGGGAAATTCGACCTCTCCCAAGGGCTGGCCGTGATCATGATCGGCGCCGCTGGCCGCCCCGGGTCGCCGATCGCATCACGAGACCCGATGGCTCCTGACGCCACGCCGGTGGGAGCACAGCCAGCTTGGGCCACGGGGTGGACATCCGCCAAAGCCGGGATGGCGCCGAGAGCAAGAATGGAAATGACGAGCAAGAGCAGAAACAAGGTGATACGTCGCATCTCTTCTCCTTCGTAGCGGGTCGGCGACCCGTCCGTTCCATTACGTCGAAATCCCCGGGTCGGTTCGCACACTCAGCCATTGACCTCGGTCGATGCCGGAACCACCCTTTGGGCTGGGGCCATTCAGCGGTAGCATTCGTGATGAGTGGGCCGGGGGGCTCCTGTTGAGGAGGAGAAATGAGAGTCCGTTCCAAGGTTCGGTTGCGGAGGCGCCGCCTTTTCCGCATGACGGCCCTTCTGGTGCCGGTGATGTACTTGACTGGAGTGGTGGGCGTCGGCGTGGCCTACGCCGGGGACGGCAACTGTGCGGGTCTAACCGCCACCATCCCCTCAACCCCGGGGAACGATGTGATCATGGGCACCCCTGGCCCGGATGTGATCGACGGCGGGAAGGGCAACGACTCGATCATCGGCCTGGGGGGGGACGACGTGCTCTGCGGTGGAACGGGCGAAGACACGATCCAGGGCTACGCCGGTAACGACCATATATATGGTGGGTCGGGCAATGACTTGCTGGATGGGGGTGTGCTCGGGTGCTGCGTTGCCGATGACTCTGGCGACGACGTCATCGTAGGGGGGCAAGGAAACGACGTCTTGCACGCCAGCGATTTCGGCAACAACACCCTCAAGGGTGGACAGGGAGCCGATGAGCTCCACGGATGGCAGGGGAACGACAATCTCTCGGGTGGAGCCGGTGCCGACACCCTGAGCGGATACATAGGCAACGACATCCTCTCCGGTGGTGCCGGTAACGACGTCTTGGACGGCTTCGACGGCGACGACCAGCTCAAGGGCGGCGGTGGCCATGACGACCTCGTCGGTGGGATCGGCAACGACCAGCTCAGCGGGGGCGGGGGCCGTGACCATCTCGACGGTGGGCTGGGCACCGACACGCTCGCCGGTGGGGGTGGCCGGGACACCTGCGTGGGCGGCGAGACTCTGACCAAGTGCGAGTTGCCCTGAGACTCACCTGACACCGTAGATGAACCGAGAGACCGGCTGACAGCCGGTCTCTCCTATTCGCTCTCCGGCACGGTCTGATTACTCGCGGGTTGGGCGCCGAGCCGACTTGTTCCCGCGTAATGTCCCAATTGAACATGCGGCCGACTGAGGAGGCGGAGTGGCAACACACGAGATTGACATCGCGATACCGCCGAGGATTGTGCTGCACAAGGACGTCAACTTCGTGATCAAGAGCGATGGGATAAAGCTCGGCGAGCTGCGGATCAGCAAAGGAACCATCGACTGGCGCCCCGCCAACAAGAAGAAGGTGGTCCGCCTCAGTTGGGAGCGCTTCGACAAGCTGATGCAATCGAGCAGCTAGGAAAGCCCACGATCGCCGACGCCTCCACCTCGGGACGTACCCGGTCGAAGAGCACTAGCTGCCGATTCAAGAGAGGAGCGATATGCAGGAATCGTCTGACGTGAGGGATTCGTTTCTGTTGTGGTGCGATCGACTCTCAGCCAAAGACGTGGGAAGCTTCGATGACCTGGTCTCGAGTCACCCGGCCACCCTTGTGATCGGTACCGCCCCGGGGAGTGGGTGACCGAGCGACCCAGTTTGCGGTACGGTTTCGAGGCCGAAGGCCTCCGGCTCGAGCCCAAGAATCCGCGGGCCTACCAGGAGGGCTCGCTGGGCTGGCTCGCTGACGAGCCCACCTTCTACTTTCCAGATGGGTCGGCGATGCAGACCCGCCTAACCGGCATTGTCCGCCGGGAAGACCATCGTTGGAAGGTGGTCCACATGCACTTCTCGGTCGGGGTTCCCGATGAAGAGGTGGTCGAGCTGCAGAAACGCTGGTCGGGCTCGACGTAACGTTGTGGCCGCCTGCAGCGACCCCTACAGCACCTTCTGGCTCATCGAGCGGCCTTCTTCTTGGCGGCCAGGGCCAGATTCTCTTCGATCCTGGCCTTGACGAGCTTTCTCACGAGCGCAGCCGGAAGAGGCTTGCTGGCCGGGAAACGAATGGTGCCCTTGGAGGTGTCGTAGGGTTTGAGGTCGTCCTGGTGTGCTTCCATCACCGCCGGGCTCATCACGAAAAAGGAACAATGGTTCTTGGCCGCCCCAAAGGATACGAGCGAGCCGTGGAACTTGAAGGTTGGGATCTGATAGCTGATGACCTCCTCGGCCCCGGGGGCGGCCGACCTGATCGTCTTGCGAAGGTGACTGAGCGCCGCCTTCATCTCCGTGGGTAGCGCCGCCAGATAGCTGTCTACGTCCATCGCTGGAGCCCTCATCGAGTTCCTCCCCCGCCAGTCGTCCGCACCCATCAGCTCTCCGAGATGTCTTGGACAATCCCGAAGAGATTCCCCTCGGTGTCCTTGACATACGCCAGCCAACCCACCCCCTCCATCTTCGCCTTGGGCATGGCGATGCTGCCGCCGTTGGCCTCGACCGACGCCAGCGTCGCATCGAGATCCTCGACCCCGACCGTATTGACCCAACCGGTCGCCTCGTCGCCGCCGCCACCCTGGCGGGGCAGCATGCCACCGTTGATCCCGGGTGTTCCTTCCTCGCCGGTGGTGATCAGGGAATAGTCAACGTCGCCCCACTTCTGGAACGACCAACCGAAGACGCTCTGGTAGAAGCGTCGTCCCCGCTCCATGTCGTCGACATGAATCTCAAAATGGAGCGGACGTGCCATGGATGCTCCTCAGTAGCGGGTCTTCCAGACCCTACCTTTCTCCGAGTCAGTAGCGGGAACCCTCGGAACCGAGGCATGGACGCAGACTGATGGCAGAATCCCGCCGGTTCGCGGCTACGGCCCACTTGCTGCCATCAGGATCGTTGAGGTCCGTCGTCAGCGGACTCTGGTGGGTGCCGGTGTTGTTCCCCGAGTTCCAACTCGGGGTTCTTGGCCTGGAATTTCGACGGTTTCAAGGGTGTCCTCGCTATCTTCCTCTGGCATGGCATCTGGGCGGCCAACCTGAGCCTCATCTACAACCCGCTGCCTGCTGACGAGTTCGAGGCGTTGCGGACCAGGTCGTAATCCCACCGCTATTTGGACCCGACCTCGAGAGGATGGCGTCGAGACGGAACCTTCTCGTCGCGATCGTCCGTGTCCCGCTCCGGTTTACAGAGATCACTTGATAAGAACCTCGATCGGGCAATCGAGTCCTCCCACACGGCCGAGCCGGCCGTTCCGGGTGATGAAAGTGGCGCCGAGAGCTTCGGCCAGAGCGACGTAAAGCCCATCCCAGGTTCGCACCCGGTCTCGCAGCTCCCATGCCCGTCCTAACAGCGATCGATGACCAAACCGTTCCCCCGGCCATGCCCGCAGGTCCTCGACAGCCTGATGAGCGGCAGTTGGGTCAAGACGGGCGAGGCTCAGATCTCGGCGGATGACGCTGAGGACCTCTGCGTCGACGAGCTCGGGAGCCGCGTGATCCTGGTCGAGTGCCAGCCGTCTACGTACCACTTCGGCGGATGCGGTATCGGCTACAACCTCGTAGAGGCAGGAGGCGTCAACGACCAGCATCGGGCCAGAGGCCGCGCATGCCGTCGAGCGCCTCCACCACCTCGGCAGTGGTGATTTTCGAAGGCCTCCGCCGCGTCCTCTCGAGCCATTCCGACACGGTAGGTCGGGCGGCGAGGCGCGCAGCTTCTCTACGGAGGAGATCGGGCACCGTGATTCCGGCTTCGACCGCCCGGCGGGCAAGTGCGTTGTAGACGTCGTCGTCGAGGTCTCTTATCTGAATCGTCTTCGGCACGGCTGCATCATAACATGCGGGGACGCATGAAGCCATGCATCTGACCTTGGAGGTGCGCCAAGCCCAGGCGGCGCGTTTACTCGGCTTTCCGGTCGTCGGCACCTCGAAGAAGTCGAGATCGCCGGCCGACGATCATCGGGAGGCGATCAGAGATTGATGCTGCTAGGACCAGAACCTGTCACTAGCGGCCTGGTCACCCGGATGGAACCAGCTCTCGACAGCCTTCCCATCCCGGAGGTGGAACACCTGGACTGCGTGGTCGTCGAGGCTCTTACCGCCGCGCTGGGCGGTGTCGCGGGTTAGGGCAACGCCGTGCTCGTCGTTGGCCAAGATGTCGTGCACCTCCACCCGCAAAGTGCCGCCCGTCAGCTCGACACTCTTGCCGAAGTACGCCAGGACTTCGTCCCGGCCCTTGTAGTCCCCGGCGAGCGGATTGTTTCCGGGAACATGCCAGACGATGTCATCGGCGAATAGCTCGGAGATCGCCGCCATGTCACCTCTCCCGAAAGCGTCGTAACCGCGACGCAACAGGTCCTCGTTTGGATGCGCCATCGTCGTTCCTCCTTTTCGGACGATCAGCCGAGCCTAGCCATGTCCATGAGAGCAGTGCGGGGTGACGACAGCGCCGGGGGTAGACGGAGCATCTGGGCGGGAGTGAGCGCATGCCGGTCCGCTCGTCCGGGTTACGACGAAGGCGCGGAGCGCGACTAGCTGGCAACGAGACTGCCGACCTAAGACCCTCAGGATACGGGCAGTTTCGCACCGATCCCAGGCGACGTTCTGCACGTCTGCCGACCGGTCCCTTCCGAGCTGTCGGCCCCGGCGTCACCATCCCTCGAGCGGTCGCTGCGAATGCATCTCCAGGTTCGTCACCTCAAGGTCGAAGCGGGCCGGGTCGAACTCGGGTGGCGCCCACTCCCGGAGGTGCGCATGCTCCGGATGGTCGGGGTCAGCCAGCGCCTTCAGCAGATCGGTGTAGCCCCACGGTCCGCCACAGTCCTCAGGCGGACAGGCCCTCCGCCCGGCCAGGCACAGCGGGTACTCGACACCACGCTCGGGAAGGCTGATCGCCTCGACCAGCACGTGGTGCTCCCACCCGTCGCCGAAGTCGTAGTCCCACCGCATCTTCGCCCCGACCTTCGGGAGTACGTCGTCGAGACGGAACCGATTCTCGTTGAGATCGTCCATACCCCAATCCGGGTCAGGTGTGCCGTACCGCGTCCCGCCGACATTGAACAAGTGGAGGTGGCCGCCAAGCCAACCCATTGCCGCCTCGAGCACAGAAGCGAGCTCTCCAAGTGTCAGGTCGGATTCGACCACGATCCGCCGCCACCTTCACCTCGCGCAAGGTCACCTTGAGTTGATGGACGGTCCTCGTCACGACGCTTCCTTTGCGATGGACTCTGCCACATCGAGCTCGCCGGTGAAGGCCGCCGTGATCAGCGCCCGGCAACGTTCGGTGAGATCGATCATGCGGGCGATCTTCACCGAGCGAGATGGCGTCACGGACCCTCACCGTCACGGTCCTCCACTCGAGTCCTGAGAACCGCGACGGTCACCTCAATTCGGGTATGAAGGCGGAATGCAGCTCGCCCTCGACCGACTCGAACAGGTAACCGAACGCCTCACGGCCTAGCCAACCGAAGGAGCTTCTCGAACCCCCAATTCTCGCAGGGTTGGGAGTAGCGGTGCGGTGGCCGACATAGCGCGGTGTTCCGGATAGCCTCTCGGCTCCTAGCCGAAAGGGGAGATTCGTATGCGTCGCATGCTCGTGATCGGGCTCACGACTTCGCTGATTATGGCGATGGCGGTACCGGGCGTGGCTGGCTCCAATCAGTACCCCGACCTGATTCAACTGCCCAGCGGGTTCTTTCCGGAGGGGGTCACCATCTCCGGGCACACGTTCTACACCGGGTCGTTGGTCGATGGGGCGATCTACCGAGGTGACCTTCGCACCGGCACCGGCGGCATCCTCGTCCCAGGAGAAACCGGGAAAGTTGCGGTCGGCATGAAGATCGACAACCGCAGCGGCGACCTGTTCGTCTCTGGCGGTGCGGACGGCAAGGTTCACGTGTACGACGGCGACTCCGGCGCACCGGTGGCGGTGGTGACGCTGGCGACAGGCGCCTTCATCAACGACGTGATCATCACCGAGAAGGCGGCCTATTTGACCGACTCCTTCCAACCTCAACTCTACGAGCTACCTCTCAACCGTAACGGCGAGATCGCCGGTCCTCCCCGGACCATCGTCCTAGGTGGAGACTTCAGATTCGAGCCGGGTCAGTTCAACGCCAACGGCATCGAGGCTGCCCAAGGTGGAGGCACCCTGATAGTCGTCAACAGCTTCTTCGGCGAGATCTACGCCGTGGATCCGTCGACGGGCGTTGCCGATTTGATCGACCTGGGGGCAAACGTCATCAATGGCGACGGCCTGGTGCTGGTGGGGCGAACGCTGTACGCGGTGGAAGGTTTCGAGAACCAAATTGCCAAGATCCATCTCAATCTGTCCGATCTGTCGGGACAGGTGGTCGACATCATCACCGACCCCGACTTTGACGTGCCCACCACCGCTGCCAAGTTCGGGACCTTCATATATACCGTCAATGCGAAGTTCACTACCCCACCCACCCCTACGACACCATACGAGTTGGTCCAGGTGGACGGCTGAGCCGAAGCCCTTCTTGTCGCGGTTGACCACTCCGGCGGTAGGTAAACCGTCACAAGAAGGGCTTGCTAGAGCCGCCGCTTGGGCCGTGCAGACACGTGCGGGTGGTAGGCACTAGGTCATACCTGTGGTAGGATGCAAGTGTGAAGTTGAGTGTGAGCCTACCCGACGAGGATGTGGAGTTCCTCGACCAATACGCCCGAACCCAGGGATACCAATCCCGCTCGGCGGTGGTGCACAAGGCGGTCCGCTTGCTACGTTCCGCCGAGCTCGGTGAGGCGTACGCCGGTGCGTGGAGCGAGTGGTCGAACTCCGGTGAGGCCGCTGTCTGGAACGCGGCCGTCGGCGATGGTCTGGGCACCGGCTGATGCAGCGCGGCGAGATCCGGCTCGTCGACCTCGATCCGGCCCGGACCGGCGAGGCGGGCAAACGTCGCCCCGCCGTGATCGTGTCGAACGACGGTGCCAATGCGACGGCGGCGAGGTTGGGCCGGGGAGTGGTGACGGTGGTCCCGGTCACCTCCAACGTCGATCGGGTTTACCCGTTCCAGGTCCTGCTGCCCTCCGCCGAGTCGGGTCTCGACCGCGATTCCAAAGCTCAAGCCGAACAGGTGCGTTCGGTGTCCATCGAACGGGTGACCGACAAGATCGGCAACGTCCCGCCAGGGCTCATGCTCGACGTCGACGAGGCGCTCCGGCTCCATCTAGGGCTCTAACAGTGGGGCGAAGCCGGCGGTGAAGTGGCGCAGCCAGATTGACTGCTCGACAATACGGAGCCCAGTCAGTTGATCAGCCTTCGCCGCCACCGCCCCGATCACTTCCCCTACGTAATCGATGTGGCTCTGGGTGTACGTGCGGCGGGGTAGTGCCAGTCGCACCAGCTCCATGGCTGCGGGAATCTCGGTCCCATCGGGTTGCGGTTTGCCGAACATCACCGATCCGATCTCCACTCCGCGTACTCCCCCCTCGAGGTAAAGAGCGCAGGCGAGAACCTGGGCGGGATAATTCGAAGCAGGAATGTGAGGCAGAAGGCGGGAGGCATCGAGGTAGACCGCGTGACCTCCCGGCGGCCGGACGGTGGGAACTCCAGCCGCTTCGGCCAGCTCGGCCAGATACGCGGTGGAGCGGATCCGGTAGCGGAGATAGTCCTCGTCGAGGGCCTCCCAGAGGCCCTGGGCGACAGCTTCCAGGTCGTACCCGGCCATTCCCCCGTAGGTGGTAAAACCCTCGGTCAGGATCAGCAGGTTGCGGGCTGCGACGGCGGTCTCTGGATCGACGAGGGCCAGGAACCCGCCGATGTTGGACATCCCATCCTTCTTGGCGGACATTGTGGCTCCGTCGGCCAGAGCGAACATCTCTCGGGCAATATCCAAGGGGGTGGCTGCCGAGTAGCCCGGCTCCCGCTGCTTGATAAACCAAGCGTTTTCTGCGAACCGGCAGGCGTCGAGCATCAGCGGGATCCGATATCGATCGCACATCGAACGGACCTCTCGGAGATTCGCCATCGATACCGGCTGGCCTCCTCCGGAGTTGTTGGTGACGGTCATCATCACCAATGGGATCCGCTGGGCACCGACCTCCGCGATGGTCTTCGCCAACGCGCGAACGTCCATGTTTCCCTTGAACGGGTGTTCGGATTGGGTATCACGTCCCTCGGGGATCAAGAGGTCCCGAGCCTCTGCGCCCTGATACTCGACGTTGGCACGAGTGGTGTCGAAATGAGTGTTGGAGGGAACCACATCGCCTTTGCGGACCTTCACCGAGAAGAGGATCCTCTCCGCAGCCCGCCCCTGGTGTGTCGGTATCACCTCGGGGAATCCCGTGATCGACGCGACCGTTTCCCGGAACCGGTCATATGAACGGCTCCCGGCATAGGATTCGTCGCCCTGCATCATCCCGGCCCACTGGCGGGTGGAGAGAGCACCGGTTCCCGAATCGGTCAGGAGGTCGATGATCACCTCCCTGGCTTTGAGCCCGAACAAGTTGTATCGAGATCGTACGAGGGCTTCCTGCCGCTGCTCCCGGGTAGCGAAGTCGATGGGCTCGACCGAGTGAATCCGGAACGGTTCAACGATCGTTCGGAAACGGTTACCGGAGGTTGATGACTCAGCCACGAACAACGGGTTGAAGGACCCGTTTTGCCGAGAGACTGCGGCCGCCGGGCCCTTTGGGGCTTTGCGCTCCGGAGCCATCGCTCAGACCTGGAACGGTTTTGTTCACAGGATCGCCGAGGAGGAGCACCGCTGTCAGCACCAATCCCGTCTGGTACGTGCTGATGGTCCCGATGCCGCCCGCTACGAGCAGCACAAGTCCTATCGCTGTGAGTCTCCGGCCCGACGCCAAGGCCGACAACAGAGTCGCCACCAGACTTCCGAGGGCGAGGGCGTAGGCGATCCCCGGCAGCCACCCTGGTACCCCCAGATTCCACAGGACGAGGATCGACAGTGTCGACGCGCCCGCCATGAAGGCACCAGCGCTGAGCACGGCGGCAGCGAGTCCGGCGAGAACCGCCAGTCTGTGTGGAGGACCCTCGAGCAGTAGTGGGGCGGTAACCGCGGCGAGGATCAGAGAGATCTCCGCAGTCAGTATGAGACCGTCCACCTGCCTTCCGGTCAAGTTACCCAAGGCGCCCTGACCGAGAACGGCCCAGCCTGCCGCAACAGATCCGAAAACAAAAAGGCCGATCGGAAGCGTGGGGAGTCCTCGCCACGCTGCTGTGGTCACGACTACGAGCACTGCGAGTGAACACCATGCGACGATCGGCGCCGAGAGCACCCCGAGACGCCCGGCCCCGGCAAGACCCAGAAAGACTAACGCCCCGATACTGCTGGCCTTATGGCGTCGGGTCCGGGTTCGGAGGCCCTGGTAGGCCAGGATGGCCAGCGTGGCCACAAGGGAGACGACAGCTAGGTAGTAGGCGAAGCGTCCCACCTCGGCCAGGACGCGGATCGGAGTCTCGAATTGACCGAGGCCCGGGATGTGGATCAGCGTTCGTGTCCCGGTCCGCAACAGGACCAATTCGGCCACGACCACAACGCCGAGCAAGCTGGGAAGGCCTGCCAACCACTCCCGGTCACTGGTCTCGTACATGCGATTCCTTCTGGCCTCGACCGGCATACACCCAGACGCCAACGATCACGATCAGGAGCAATCCGATGAATCCGATGGACACGCCCAACATCGGAGTGGGCGGGGTATAGGCAGGCCAGTCGTCGGTTGCCGCGACCGCTCGTCGTGGTGGATCTTCAGCGGTGATGGTCAACTGCGTGAACGGGGCAACCGATTTGATACCGTCGCGTTCACCTTTGCTGCCGTCCCAAACGGCGAACGCAACGTCGATCGGCTGGCCGGCGTCGAACGCCGGCTGCAAGTCGCCTGATGGCGCAAAGGGACGTGAATAGACCACCATCCAGCGACCACCCGAGTGCACGCCGTAGCCGGAAAGCTCGCCATTATCGGCCGCAGTCAGAGTGCCGAAACCACCGGCGACCAGATTCTGCACCGGGGAACGGTCCAGCTGGGAGAGCGGGTTACCCGCTGCGCGGGCAGGGAAGTAGAGATCCTCGGTCGATGGGTACATGTCCACGTAGCCGTCGGCAGGCAGGATGGGAGCGTCCTGTTGCTGGTCGCTACGCCACTGCCAGATGTTCACGGCCAGGTCGGCCTGGCCCATGCAGATGAATGGGACCGCGCTTCCCGCCACCGCGGGGAACTGGATGGCGGCGGCATCGGTGAAGGCCTCGTATCGGTCCGCGACATTGTCCGTTGTGGGATCGGCCCATTCCAGCATCACATACAACCGGTCTTGCCAATGAACTGCCCGCACCCCGACCCGCGCGATGGTGCCTCCGCCCATCGGCGGTGTCACCTGCTGGGCGGTCATTGGCATGAAAATGGGGACGATCGATTGCCACTCGGGAGCCGATCCGTCCATGACCGGCTCGGAAGAGACACGCCATGCGCCGATCGTCTGGGTCTGCGCGATGGCAGGATTTGCATCTGTGACCCGGAGAAGCACAGCGACCAGGACCAGGCTCAGGACGACGGTCAGCCGGGACAGAGTCCACCTCATCGGCCCGAACCCTCTGGTGGGACCGGACACGGACCACAGGTCCCGTCGTCGGGTGGGTCCTGGGGGAGGGGCTCTTCCACCACCTCGACCGGGAGTACTCCGGCCGCCGAGGTGTCCTGCTCGATCCAAAGCGCGATCAGGCCGCCGAGGCTCCGATACCAAGGGCTGTCGGTCACCGCGGCGGACCGTCGACCAAACGCCGGCCCCCAGCACCCGAGGTGATCCTGGAGAAACAGGGTGGCCGTTTCACGACAGATCTCTGCGTTCTCGAGCTGGTCGCTCTGTAATGAGAGGACTTCCTTTCTGGCCAGAACGGCCATGAACTCGAGCTCGACCGTGATGTGATCGAGGCGTTCCTTTTCGCTCCCCCCGGCACAGAGCCCGTGAGCCCGGTAGAAGCCGGCGATGTCGGCAAGCAGTGCCGCCTGCTGGAAGATGCCGTCACCCCGGTAGGCGGTCTCATACCCGGGCGCATCCTGGGAGGTGATCGGCGGAAAGAGAGCCATGTGGTCGTCACGGGCGGCCTCCCGGTCGGCGGGGAGGTTGGATCCCAAGATCTGGATGGCTTCGTCCAGGGCATCCGGCATTTCGAGCGCCTGGACCGCCGGTAGCAGCGTCGTGCCGAGCAGGGACAGCCTGTGAGCGGTTGGCAGAGCTAGGCCCGTCGCCAGCAGCGAATACACGGCGGCGCGTCCGGCCGCCTCGATTACCTCGTCTTCGCGCTCGATGGTCGTAGTCATATCGAGTTCAGTTTCAAGGGCCGCTCATGGACGGGCTCTTCAACATTCACGCGCACTATCTCGTGACCGTTGGCGTCGAATCCAATGGCGGTGTCGTTGAAGATCTCGTACGGCTCGCCGCCCACAACAACCTCGCCGACCTTTTCTCCCTCCTCCACGTCGAATGAGAAGACGGTCTGTTGGGAAGCTCGGAAGAGCTGAAGCACCGCGAGGAGTCGACGCGATGGCCTGGTGTAACGCTCCAAGGCATGATCGACGCCTGGACCGAACATCTGCCGCAGGTAGTCGCGGGGCACCCAGCGAGGCGGGATGTAATAGATGTTGGGCTGTGTACCGAACTGGGGGTAGAGCGGGAGGGCCACCTGCTCCTCATGGACCAGGTAGTAGAGCGGGTGGTCGGGGTCTTTGGTCCAGGTGCCGTCGGCCTCTACTCCGACCAGGCCTTGCATGCGGATCTTTCCGACGCATGCGGCCATGCATCTCGGCTCCATGGGCAGACCGTTGGTGAGAGGGTCCGAGCCTTCCACTCTCGGGTAGCACCCGATGCATTTCTCGGCCGTGCCCGTCGTCGGCCGGTACATCGCCTTCTTGTACGGGCACGCCTCGACGCATTTGCGGTAGCCCCGGCACCTTTGCTGGTCGATCAGGACAATTCCGTCCTCGGGGCGCTTGTAGATGGCGTTGCGGGGGCAGGCGGCCAGACAGGCGGGATAGGTGCAGTGGTTGCAGATCCGGGCCAGGTAGAAGAACCAAGCCTCGTGCTCGGGAAGACTCGCCCCGTTGGCCGACCATGCGGTTCCGTGATCCTCGAAACGGTTGGGCGCGTTCCATTCCTCGTCGCTGGGCAGATAGCCGACCGCCCTTTGCTCAGGGACAGAGGCCTCGAAAATCGTCTTCCCATCAAATCGGCCGTAGGGAGCGTCCGCCGACCGGTCGCTCGTGTCCCACACCTGGCCGCCGGGGTTGGTCGCCTCCAACAGCTCCAAGGTCTTGACATCCCAGTGCTGAGGGTATCCGCCGTAAGGCTTGGTCTCGACGTTGTTCCACCACATGAGCTCCTGGCCGGGCGAGAAAGTCCACGTCGACTTACAGGCCATCGTGCAGGTCTGACAGGCGATACAACGATTGATATTGAAGACCGCAGCGAACTGGCGCTTCGCTCCACCGCCCTCGAAGCGGTAGTCCATCTCCCGGCCGAGCTGCCAGTTGTAGCCCGTGGTCATTTGGTCCCTCCAAAGACCTCGCCGACGAGTTCCTTTACGAACTCACTCCCCCGGCGTCGATGGATGGCGTGGGGCAGGCCGTATATGGGCGACTCGAACAACTCGAGGATGTCTGCTGCGCTGAAACCGGTGAGCGCGTACTCCTCGATAACGCAACGCGCTGTCTGTCGGTCGGTTTCCTCAGCGATCGCTATCGGGTAGCCAACTCCGACCAGCTCGAAGGGGTCATCCTTCGCCAGGTCTTTCATCCAGATCGCCCCCTGATGGTGACGAGTTGGCCCGCGAGGTACCTCTGCATGAAGCGGTCCTCACCCCCCGGACTCTTCCCGGTGGTGGCTCCCGACCAGACGCCCACACCTGCCGGGCCTCCCGCCTCGGCCTTGGTGATCCTGACCACGGTCTCTTTGGGAACGGTGTTGATGGCGTGGTTGTCGACGTCGAAACCGAAGATGAAGCCCATGGCCCCTGCCCTCTTGTGGAAGAGGGTGTCGGTCTGGTGCATTGGCGGCGCCCAGCCACGAGTCAACGATTGCTGGCTTCCATGACGGAAGCTCGCCTGGTAGCCGGTGTCCGCCAGGGCCCGGCCGTCGGCGCGAGTCTTCTGGCCTTTCACGGTCCGGGGAGTGGCCATGTAGAAGGCGTGTTTGATCATCGTCACGCCCGGCGGATAGGAGGGGTTGTAGGTCACCCGGGCCATGAGGCGAGCGGCCTCGTAGAAGGGATCATCCGGAGAGGCTCCCACATAAGGGCGATCGGCAGGGTTGGCGTCGATCCACACCCAGTCGCCGCTCTCCAAGCCGAGACTCCGGGCGTCGACGGGGCTCATGTGGAGTGAGGCGTCGCCCACTCCGGGCATCCGCTTGTCGCTGCGTTGAGGATCCCCGAAGTTGGAATTCCAGATCCAGTTCCAGTCGGTGATGGCCCACGATGAGTGAACCGAGTGCCGCGACTTGGGTGTCAGACAAAGGAAACGGAAGCCCTGTTCGAAGAGAGGGTTGACGGTCCTCCGCACCTGGCTCCAGGGCATGCTGATGTTCCGGACCTGTCGTCGGTCGGGGTCGAGGTCGTCTGGTGGGATCCCATAATCCTTGGGGCGGATCCAGGGGCTGGTGGAGACGATGACGTTGGGGAGGTAGGGAGTGGCTTCCACCGCCTCTCGGTGAACTATGAGGTTCTCGCCGTAGTCGATGGCCTCGGGGAGGTCGCAGTAGGCGTTCATACGGCCGGTATCGGTATAAAAGGGGAGGCTGTCTTTGATCTGCTCCCAGAAGGGAATCCGGGGATAGGTGCGGTACTGCATCAGCGCACCGCCCGGCTCTCCGTACTTGCCCGCCATGATGTCTTCCACCGTGTAACCCTCGGTGGTGAAAGAAGCCTTCAGTACCCGGTCGAGATACACCTCCGGTCGGCCGTCGCTAGCGAACTTGAAATAGTCGGCGAACCGGCGGTCGCCGCTGAGCCGGGTCAACGCTCGGGCCACCCCGGCGAAGATGGCAACGTCGTCTCGACTGTCATAGAGGGGAGCTATCCCCCCCTTCCACATCTGGAGGAACGGGTTCGAGCAAGACCCTCCCATCTCCAGCGTCTCGAACTCCAGCCAGCTGTTGGCGGGGAGTATCACGTCGGCGAATTCGGCGGATCCGGTCCACTCGATTTGCTGGTCGACGATCATGTCGACCTTGGGGTTGACGTTCTGGATCAGGTGGTACGCCCATTTGGCCTGGTTGATCAGGTTGGCGTTGTTGTACCAAAGCACTTTGGTGGGTGTGGGCATATGCGTCCGACCGGTGAAGACCTTTCGCCCCTCTGCCGGCGTGTCCACCACCAGAGGACGGTCGCCGTAACCCCAGTACGAGGTCTCCTCTCCATGGATGTAGTGATGGATGTTGGCGAAGTCATAGGTGTCGTTCTCGTCGAGCAAAGGGTGGAACGGGTCCTCGTTCACGTAACCGCCAACGCCGGGTCCAAACCAGGGCGCTCCGTGGAAGATGCCGCCCTTGTAGTTGCCGGCCCAGGTGCTCACTCCGGCTCCGGGGATGCCGACCTGTCCGGTCAGCATCGACACGAGATATGTGGCGCGATTGTGGAGAGTGGCGTGGAAGTAGTGGTTGACTCCCTCGCCAACGTGAATCGCCATCGGTCGGATGGTGGCCACGTCCTCCAATAGTCGCTCGAGGAGATGTCGTGGGGCGCTGGTGATGTCGGCGACCGTGTCGAGGTCGTAATCAGCCAGGTGCTCCCGGTAGAGGTGAAGCGCGGTTGCCGCTTCGACTTCGCTACCGTCGCTCAACCGGATTGTCCCCCGCCAGTCGAGCTCAGGGTCGATCCCGAGCTCCACGAGCTTCTCGCCCACAGATTCCCGGCTGAGGGCGCGGAACTCTCCTGATCTGTCGCGCACCATCCGATCTCCGATTGCCTCGTACTGCTCGGCGGTCAGCCCGTGGAGGTTGAAGCTCGGACCGTTGCGGTCGAGGAGCGGCTCATGGTCAGCGAAGACCTCGTCTGCCCTCAGCCTTTTCAGGTTGTCGAGCCGGATGAGCAGCGGGAGATCGGTGAACTGCTTCACGAAATCCACGTCGTACAGCTCGCGGTCAATCAACTCTTTGGCCAGGTAGAGGAAGATGGCCGTGTCGGATAAGCCTGCCCGAACCGGGATCCAGTAATCGGATTTCGACGACTGGGGACCGTACTCGGGGACGATGGAGACGATCTTCCCCCCTCGTTCCATGATCTCGTTGAACCAATGGCTCTCCGGCATCTTGTTCTCCACCAAGTTCTTGCCTACTTGGATGAGGAGCCGGCTATGGCGGAGATCGTTGAAGTCGACCTCGCTCGTCTGCAACCCATGGACGAAGGGGAACCCCGGCGCCTGGTCGCCCCGCCACGTGTACTCCGACCAGTCTCTGGCGCCCTTGGCCTCATCGGGGCCTACCCCACGGACGTAGGCGTCGAGCAGGGCCATCATGTTGGCGAAGCGGAACAGCCCGAACTTGCCGGCCACCCCATGCAACGGCAGCGAGGAGCCCACCTTCATGGTTCGGGCACCCGACTCCTCCCAGTGCTCCAGCATCTCGGGCTCGTAGCCATCCTCGTCCATGAGACGGCGTCGCCCATCGTCCCCCGAGTAGGTTCGGGCTATCGCCTCGAGGGCGCGGGCGACATAGTCATCGACCTCGTCCCAGCTGAGGCGGACAAAGGTGTCGTTTCCCCGATCGTCGAAGCGGTACTTGGTCCGGAGCAGGGGTTCGTCGGACAGAGAAGGAAAGCCGTCATCCGCCCACTCCTTCCACCCTCGCCTCAGCATCGGGGCCCGCAGCCGGTAGGGGCCATAGACCCGGCGATGGAGCGTGTAGCCCTTCAGACACCCTCGCGGATTCCAATGCACGGTTGACCTGTTCCCTTGAGGGTCGCCGTAGTTTCCGCCGTCGTAGTTCTGCTCGAGCCGGATCACCACCCCGTTTCGCGTGAACGCACGGAGCCGACACATATGGGTGTCGTTCGGCGCACAAATCACCGTGAAGGTGCCGTCGTAGCCATATTGGTCCCGGTAGATCTTCTCCCAATCTCTGTTTGGGTAGGTCAGGAGGGGGTTGTCGATACCGGGAACCCCCTGGAGCGCCATGAGCTCTAAATCGAGGACAAGGGCGGCCAGCCCTGCCCCACCCGCGGTCTTGATGAACCGGCGTCGGGTAATACCGGCCATCGTCATCCCCCCTCAGAGACAGCGCCGCCGGAGGCAGAGATCAGATGGGTAGGTGGGTGGGCGCACCTTCGATCGCTCGCCATTCCGACGAACTGAACCGCAACCGACCCCTACGACATAGGGTCGAAAGGCCCTAAGAGACACCCAACCCTGTATTTACGTTCTCAGATAGATAAATCGAGGTCGAGGTGAGCACACAATCGATCGGCGAACGGAGCGACCTGACGTATCGCGCCTTGGCCGACCCCACCCGACGCCATCTCCTCCGGCTGCTTGATGACTCGGAAGAGCCGTTAGAGGTAGGCGCGATGTCCGAGCAGGTCGGGTTGCACCCCAACACGGTTCGCGATCATCTCAATGTCCTCAGCCAGGCGGGCCTGGTGACCCGCACCGCCGAAAAGCGAACCCGACCGGGGCGTCCCAAGATGCTGTACGAGGCTGCTCCGCGGGAAACCCGATCACCCGGAGCTGGGGGGTACCGCTTTCTCGCTGAGGTACTCGCCAGTTACATGGGGGCGACGCTGGACGATCCGGCGGCAGCCGCCGAGGAGGCGGGGCGAGCCTGGGGACGTTATCTGGTCCACCGCCCCGCTCCGTTCGTGCATCTCGACTCATCGCGTGTCGTCGAACAGATCATCGCGGTTATCTCCGAGCTCGGCTTTGCGCCCGAGGCTCGACAAGATGGGAAACGAATCTTGGTGAGGCTTCATGATTGCCCTTTTCGAGACGTAGCCCGTACTCGCGGCGACGTGGTCTGCTCCGTCCACCTGGGAATCCTGCGTGGAGCGGCGGAGGCGCTTGGCGGGTCGGTAACGGTTGACGACCTCCAGCCCTTTGTAGAGCCTTCTCTCTGTATCGTCAGTCTGTCGACCGAGGAGTAGCCGCGGACCGCTCAACGCTGACGGACGCGGTTTGACCTGCGGTTTTCGTTCGCCCACCGCGGTGGCTGTCATTATCGAGCGCCTAAGAAGGGCCGGTACAGAGCGATCGTCGCCATGATCCGGGTTCGACCTTGGGCGTCGAGATCGCTCACCGTGGGCTGGCGCGATTCGCTATTGCTCTCCTTCTTGGCTCTTCCTCATGAGACGTGCTACCAGCCTCTCGACGAGCTCTGAAGCACCCCGGGTTTCATGCAGTGCGGGTTATTGGGTTCCGGCCATTGAGGGCCGGGATGTGCCGACGGTACCAGTCGGTCTCGTGTTCTACCGGGGGGATGTCTCCTATCTCGCCGTGAAGACGTGCCGTGTTGTACCAGTGGACCCATTTGATGATGGGAACTCGAGCTTCGCCCTGGTCCGCTAGGGGCCGTGGAGGTGGACGAGCTCGGCTTTGAAGGTGCCGTTCAAAGCTTCGGCCATGGCATTGTCGAACGAATCGCCGACGCTTCCGATCGAGGCGGCGATCCCGGCTTCGGCGAGCCGGTCTGAGTAGCGGATGCTGGTGTATTGGGCGGAATCGGAGTGATCGGCGGCGTAATAGGTTCGTTCCGGAAAGCCCAACACCGCACACATCACCGCCACCGGCCACAGCTCCCGATGGGTATCGATGAATCTCATCGTCACCTCCTTCGTGGGTCGGCTTCCTGGACGAAAAAGTGGTAGCCGCCTTGAGGATCTCGATCGTGCGCTGGGAGTCGGCCACCTCCCTTCGCAGCCTTTTGATCTTGGCCAACTCCTCGGTGGTCGGCCCCTCCCGGAGGCCCCGGTCAACCTCGCCCTGGCGGAGGAAGCGTCGCAGGGTCTCGACTGCGCCGATCCCCAACTTCGCCCCATCAACCCTACCCAACTGAAAACGTAGGCGTCGGGGCGAACTTGCTGAAAGTCGAGTCGGAGCCACAATGTCCGGACGCTCGTACAGGCCGGAGTAACCCCCGCCCACGTCAAGACCATCCCCCTTCGCCGACGGGAACGGCCGCACCGGACGAGCTCTGATCCACGTCATCCTCCGCCGCCGCCGGCTCTCCCCCAACTTCGTGCCACCCAGCACCCTCGTACTCGCCGCCTGGTCCGAGGACTACATCTCCAGATTGACCGGCTTCCGATATCTCCACGCCTCCGGCAGCCCCGAGCGGCATGGCTGCCCACACGTGATCCTGACACAGCGAAACGTCGGCAAGCATCGCTACCGCGTCTTCGAAGCACCCACCGACTTCACGTCCTTGGAGGCCGCTTTTGCCAGTGCGGCGGCACGGCCAGTTCGACCTGTGCGAGGCGGCCGTCCAGGAGTCGATGCTGGCCGTCGCCTTCCAAGCGGGCGACACCCTTATGTTGGCGTGGCGACATTGGAATACCGCCACGGGCTGACGTCCAAATGAGAGAAACTCCCGGCGAGTGCCGGGAGTTTCTCTGCTGAAGGCCGTGTCGAGATGGCAGGTCAGCCCTCGAATGCCGCCTTGGCCGCTTCGAGGAGTGCTCGGGCGAATGCCGGGTTGTGCACGCCCATGCTCTGGTCCGAGACCACGAACATGTAGTCCCACATCGCCGACGCCACAGCCTCGGGGTAGACACCGGGAACCGAGCGGTTGTGCTGGATCTCTCCGTTCTCCTCGTAGTCCGCGAGCATGATTCCGCTGTCGATGAGCAGTGCTTTCACTTCCTCCAATAGCGCCGCGATCTCTGTCTGAACGCCGTCGTTATCGAACGTCTCGAGATCGGCATGGCAACTCTGGCACCTCACCACCTGTGGCTCGTAGGTGTGGTTCCTCTCATCTCCCATATGACAGGTCACGCAGGCGTCGTCGGTTTGCTCATAGTGCACACTCGGACTGCCGGTCGCCAGGAGCCCTCCCTCGCCGAGGAGCATCTGCGCCTCGACGCCGTAGTGCGTCCCGAATCTCGTGCCAGTGACCTCGAACGTTCCACCGGTCGCCACCGGCAGCTCGTTGCGGATCTGGTGGCAGTTGGCGCAGAGGTTGCCGAGGCCCTTGTCGAACGTGCCGCCGGTCCTTTCCAACACCACCGGCTGGCCCGCGCCCGTCAGGGAGAAGTCAGCTTTGGTGTACGTGGTGTGGATGTTGTGGCAAGTGCGGCAGTCGTACGGCGACACATTCACGACACCCTCAACCGACGGGTCGTGCGGAGGCAATCCGGCGTTGATGCGCGCCTTGGCGCCCTCAGTGCCGTGGCAGCCGGCACAGTTCGTGTCTCCGCCTCTCTCGAAGGCCTCGCCGGTCCCGTGCACGGACGCCAGTCTGAACTGGGCCTCCTTGGACACGATCAGGGTGGTGTCGTTGTGACACTCCGTGCAGGACAGATTGGCGACGTCGAGAACGGCCGCTTCTCCAGGAGGTCCTTGCGGTCCGGCAGGGCCGGTCGCCCCGGAGGGGCCCTCGGGTCCGGCCTCCCCGGCGCACGCCGCCAGAACCAAGGCGGCTCCTATGACTAGGAATCTGGGCGCCATCCTACGCAACACACCTGTGACTAGGGATTTGGGCGCCATCCCAGGCAACATAGTCGACCTCCGAGTCATTCCGCCAAGCTAGTGGCCAACCTCGTGTGAAGTCGTCTATGCCACTAGGGTCCAAAGGCCCCTTTCGCGGTGGCCGCTGGTCAGGTAGTCGGAGGAGGAGTCCTATCGCGGGACCGGATCCGCAGCGGGCTCGGGTTGTCGGTCGAAGGCGCATTTGGGAGCTACAGATTGGGGTCTCGGCCGGCGAGCAGGTCCTCGATGGTGCTGATTAGCACGGTCGTATTCACCGGCCCCTGGACCTTGCCCCGGATGACGCCATCGGAGTCCACGAAATACGTCTCAGGTACGCCGAACACACCCAGTTCCACCGTTGCACGAGAGCCATCGTCGACGACGTAGCTGTAGTTGGCGCCTCTCCCGAGCTCGTCGAGAAACCTCACGGCCGCCGCCTCTCGGTCTTGGTACAGGATTCCCACGAAGTGGACGCCTCGTCCTTCGTAGGCGGCGGAGGCGGCGGTGAGGATGGGGTGCTCCAGCCGGCACGGAATACACCAGGAAGCCCAGAAATTCAGGACCAAGACCTGGCCCTTGAGGTCGGAGAAGGTGAGAGCTCCCTCCTGTTCGAGGTATTCGAGCTTTAGGGCCGGGAGGGGCTGACCAATGAGTGGTGAGTCGACGAGGCGTGGATCTTGGCCGAAGCGGCCGTTGAACACGAATGCCAGGACCGCGGTCGCTAGGACGATGCCCGCAACGGGGATCCACGCCTTCCGCCGCCGCACCCGATCCGCACCAGACGTCTCTCCCAGGGTTGTGTCCGTCACGGCGTGCCTCCTTGGCGGGCCTCTTCGAGAGCGGCCTCGACTTGGGAGACCACGCTAGGAGAGAGGTTCGGGAGTTCGAGAGCGGCCTCGAGCTGGGGTATCGCCCCTTCCACGTCACCGAGGCCATACATGGTGATGAAGCCGAGGTACAGCGTTGCCTCGGCGTTGGCCGGGTCGACCCGCAAGCTCGCCAGGACATAATCCTCCGCTGCCTCGGGCTGGTCCGTGATGTAGGCCATCCAACCGATTCGAGCCAGCACCTTGCTCTCCTCGTCGGCAGTCGGGTTGTTCTCGGCGATGTAGAGGTAGTGATCGAGCGCCGAGCCGTACTCCTCGGCGGCGAAGTACCGATCGGCCAGTGCCATTCGCATGCCGTTGATGTTCGGATTGGCCGCTATCACAGCCTCGAGCTCCTCGCTGCTGACCGACGCCGGGTCGACCGTCAACGCCCCCGGGCCCGTGGCCTGGTCGATGCCATTCGGGCTTGTGTCACGGGCAGCAAGGGCGATCGCTGCCGAGAGCGCCACGACGATGACGATCGAACTGATCAACACCGTCCGGGGAGAACGGGCTCTGGGCGCCTGGTCGCCTCGTGAGATCGACCCAACGGTGAGCTCGGGGGCTCTTGCGGGCAGCCTTTCGATGGCGGCTTCGAGAGACTCGAGCTCCCGCTGGTAGGCGCTCCTGAGATCCTGGGCGATGGCAACGTCGATCTCGCCGTCTTCCACCTGCTGATCCAGTTCCTCGATGTCCCGAACCACCAGGTCACGACGCTCCTCGAGCCGGAGGCGTTCGGTCGTCATACCTGCTCCATGGGAATCGCCTCTGGCTTACGGCGACGAGTCAGGATCAACCACACTCCCCCGGCGATGGCGAGCACCGGCAGGATCCAGACCAGGAGCGTTTTGCCAGCAAAAGGCGGGTCCAAGAGGATTCCCTCACCGAACCGAGCCTGGAAGTAGGACTCGATCTGTTGGTCTGTCTCGCCGGCGGCGACCTTCTCGCCGACGATCTCCATCATCGCTTTGGCGGTGGGCGATGGGGAGTCGATGATCGCCTCACCCTGACAAACGGGGCACCTGATGGATGCCCCGATCGAGGCCACCCGATCCTCGGGTCGGGCGTCGCCCATCGCCAAACCGACGACGACGATGACGGCGAGGGTCGCGGTCACGACCCACCCGACACGCTTGCGCAGGTCAGCGCTCATGCCCGGCGACCTGGGCGACAGGCTCCATGTCTCGGGCCGGCTTCCGAGCCAGCCTCGACCACAAAACGGCCAGGCCTGCCAGGAGCCCGCCCACCCACACGAGCCAGATGAATGGGAACCACCACACTCCAAGCCTCACGCCCTGCTCGTCGATGCTCTTCAGTGAAAGGTACAGGTCGCCATTCAGGGACTCGTCGACTGCCGGCGTCGCCACGGATTGCGACGTCGCCCCATACTGGTTGATGCGCGGCTCCTGCCGCGACAAGAGACGTCCGTTTCGGCTCACCTCGACCTCGGCTCCGATAACGGTCCTGTTCGTCTCCTCCCGGGTGAACTGGCCGATATATGTGATGTCGTAGCCGGCGACGGTCTCCGTCTCTCCGGGGGCGAGCTCGACGGTCGCCTCAACGGACAGGTTGGCCGAGAAGGCGATTCCGAATGCCAGGAGTGCCACGCCGAAGTGGGAGAGCTGTCCGCCCCAGTAGCCCGGGTCGTTTCGCATGACCCGCGACGCCGCCCTTGGAAGCGAGAGCCCGTTCTTGTCGGCCATGGCTCTCGCCGACCTGTGGAGATTCGTCAGGATGACGGACATCACGAACGTCGCGGCCAGAATCCCGAGGAGCAGGAATGGGTTGCGATAGCGAATCACGACAGCCACCGCCACCGCTCCCAGAGCGATGCGGACCGGGGTACGGACCCGCTCCCACACCACCGATCCGCGTGCTGCTCGGTAGGGCGTCACCGGTCCCACTCCCATCGCAAGGAGAAGCGCATACGACAGCGGGATCGCCATCCGGTCGAAGTAAGGTCTCCCGACCCCGACCTGCGAACCGCTGAATGCCTCCACGAACATCGGATAGAGGGTGCCGGTCAGGACGACGATCGCGAAAACGGTGAGAAGCAGGTTGTTGACGAGGAACACACCCTCACGGCTGGCGAGGGAGTCGAGGCGCGGTGAGGAGGCCACCACATTGATGCGCGAGGTGAAGAGCCCGAACGAGGCGACCAGCGCCACCATCAGGAACCAGAGGAGAACCGGGCCGATTGCCGACTGGGTAAAGCTGTGGACCGAGACGATCACGCCCGAGCGGGTCAAGAAGGTGCCCAGGATGGTGAGCGCGAACGTGGCGATGACAAGGACGAAGTTCCAAGCTTGGAGCATTCCGCGACGCTCTTGAACGACCGTTGAGTGGAGGAAGGCCGTGGCGAGCAACCACGGCATGAACGAGGCGTTCTCCACGGGATCCCACGCCCAGTACCCGCCCCATCCCAGGACCTCGTACGACCAGAGCCCACCGAGGACGATGCCGATGGTCAGGAATCCCCAGGCAATGAGGACCCAAGGTCGCGTCCGCCTCAACCACTCGGAGCCACTTACGCCCAGCATCAGGGCAGACATCGCGAACGCGTAGGGAACCGACATCCCGACGTACCCGAGGTAGAGCAACGGTGGATGAACCGCCATCAGGAAATGGTTCTGCAGCAACGGGTTGGGTCCCCGACCCTCCAGGGCGGCAGACGAATCCACCCAGGGCAGGTTGCTCGCCTGGAAACAACCCACCGTCGAAGGGTCGATGCACACCCGAAACGGGTTCGACACGGTAAGCATCATTGCGAAGAAGAACAACGCGATGACCCCGAAGACGGCCAGGGCACCGGCGCCGAGTCGATCCGTCTGCTCGCTCCGAGCGAACTGGCGGTGGACGGTGAAGATGAAGACCGCCAGCACCAAACCCCAGAGGAGGATGCTCCCCTCGAGCGCAGCCCACGCGCTGGCGACCTTGAACACGAATGGCGTTGTGGAGGCCGAGTTGTTCGCGACGTACTCGATCGAGAAGTCGTCGCGCAGGAGGCCGATCTCAAGAGCGGACATGGCGACAAATGCACCGGCCAAAACCCCGTAGACCGGCCACTGGAAATACCGGCCCACCGCGCGCGACGGGTCCCGCATGGCCCGAAAGCCCCGAACGACCATGCCTGCGGACGAAACGGCTGCGAAGAGCACAGCGAGGAAACCGATTGTTGCCGTCATGGTGCTCCCCTAGCCGGTGGTCTCGGTGGGCGGCACGTAGGGCTCCTTACCGTCCACCGACCGGTACTCCTCGTCGTGCTTGATGATCAAGGTGTCGGCTCCGAAGTGGTCGCCCGCCCACGAGCCTTCCACGACCACGCCGATGTTGTCCCGGAAGAGTTGTGGTGGTGCACCCGAGTACCCGACCTCGATCGAGTACCCATCGTCCACCACAACGAACGACACCCCGCCTCCGATTTCGACGATCGACCCGTCCTCGACGAGGCCGCCGAGGCGGAACCGTTCACCGTCGGGGAAGTCCACTCGCTGCTCGACAGCCTCTGTGGGCGTCAGGTAGTAGACGAGGTTGTCGTTGAGGCCGCCGAAGGTGATATACCCGAGCGCCAGCAACACCAGGCCGACGGCGGGAATGATAAAGGACTTGTGGGCCACGTATCAGCCCTCGGCCCTTCGCCTCAGGCTTCGGGCCTTCCCGGCGAGGTACCCAGCATACGCGAGCATGAACCCATACACCACGACATAGGCGAGGACCACCCATCCCTCACTCATCGTTGGATTCCCCTCCGAGATTCGGCTCTGTGATTCCTGACCCCGCTAGCTCGATATCGGCCAGGGCCGCGGCTTCATCGAAGTCGTCCTCGATGCTCGCAAGTCGGGTCCTCGAGGCGGTGAACGCTAAGTAGACCAGCGTGAAGGCCGCAAGGTTGATCAGCAGTGGTCGGACGAATCCCTCATCGATGGGCGAGTCCGGCCCGGAGAAGGTGGCGCCCTGATGCAGTGTCCGAAACAAGTTGACGGAAAAGTAGACCAGAGGCACCTGCACGAATGCGACGATACCCAGGATGGCGGATCTTCGTGCCCGCGTCTCGCGGTCGGGGATGCTCCTCCGCAACGCCAAGTACCCGACGTACACGAAGAACATGATGGCCGTCGACATCATCCGGGCGTCTCCCCAGTCCCAGAATGTCCCCCACACGGGGTAGCCCCAGATCATCCCGGTGACCAACGCCAGGGCCGTGAAGAACACGCCCACCTCGGCAGAGGAACCCGCGACTCGATCCCACCGCAAGCTCTTGCTGACCAGCCATATCACGCCTCCTGCAAGCGTTACGCCGAAAGCGAGAAACGCCAGCCATGCCGACGGCACATGAACGAACATGATGCGAGCGAAGTCGCCCTGCGTTCGCTCGGCCGGTGCACCGACCGCAGACGAGAACCCGACCCCGATGGCGACCACGGCGAGAGCATTGAGAGCCACGTTCCACCGTTTCATATCGACGACTCCTCCAGGGGATTGGCAGTCGAGACGCCGATCGCGGCCATCGCGATGTCGATAGTCATGAGAAGCAAGATCCACACGAGAATACTCGAACCGTTCCGGAGGGCCTCAACGACCTGACTTGCGGCCAACAACATCGGCATCGACAGCGGCGCCACGAGAAGTGGTGTCAGGGTGCTGCGAGTCTTGAGCCCGACCGTCACGGATCCGGCCAAGGTCCCAACCAACGACAGCCCGGACGCCAGCAGGACGATCACCACGAGGAGCCAGGGCCACCGGTCCATCCGACCCGGGTTGTACAACAGAACGGTCACGGGCACGAGGACGATTTGGAAGGCGAGCAGGAGGAGCATGGAGGTGGCGGCCCTGCCCACGAACTTCGCAGCGGGGTCGGTCCCGAGGAGCGCCAACAGCTCACGTTGGGGCGGGGTGTCGGTGGCGGTCTGTCGGAACGCCACGAGCATGCCGAAGAGCAGTGCCACGGCCAGGAACAACCCGGGCCCGACGGTGGCCAGCAGGGGCTTGTCGGTTCCGATGGCCAGCGGGATGAGCATAAGCGCCACCGCGCCGAACGGAACGGTGATGTAGAGGGCTTCGCCGGCACGGCCCTCGATCATCAGGTCCTTGCGGGCGATCTCCCCGGCTTGCCGCCAGAAACCAGGTTCGGTCATCCGGGTCCCGATTTGGCGACGAGCGTGCCACCTCGGAGCTCGCACGTGGTGTCGACGAGCGGGAGCATCCGATCGGGCTCGTGCGACACCAGAACCACCGCGCCACCTCGGTTCTTCACGCCGGTTACAGACACCTCGACCAGGGCCTGGGCAGCGCTGTCCAAGCCGGCGTGGGCCTCGTCCAGGAGCAGGAGATCGGGCTGTGTCAGCAGGACCCGGGCGAAGTCGACGCGGCGCTGCATACCGTGCGATGAATGATCGGCTCTTCGCCGCATGGCTCCGCCGAGTCCCACCTGCTCCAGGATCTCGGCCACCCGCTCCGTGCCGGCGCCGGAGAGACGGCCGACGAGCGACAGGTTCTCGATCAACGTCAGCTCGCCCCAGAGACCCGGGTGATGTCCCAGTAGCGTTAGACGTCTTCTGGCTGCCACCATGCCATCGGTCCCGACCTCGATGCCGAACACGCGGGCAGATCCGACTGTTGGCCTTATGAGCGTCGCCAGGATTCGCAGCAGGGTCGATTTGCCGGACCCGTTCGGCCCAATCACTCCGACTGCCTCCCCGGGATTGACGACGAGGTCGACCGACCGGAGCACCGGCATCCTCCCGAAACGGACACCAACCCCCGATAGCTCGGCGATCGGCGATGCTTCGCTCACGGACGGCAAGTGTAAGCGTGGGCAGCGAGACCGAGTCGGAAGGGGTCGCGACCGGGCCTGACTCTGCTAAAAAAGGACGGGACCGAGCTCGCCCGGCAAGAGTTCCAGGTCGAGGATGGAAGAGGGAGGTCGAGGATGGAGGAAGACAGAGATCCGCCTGAAGCTCTTGAGGACTCGTCCGCTCCCCTCGGGCCCTTTGATGTGACCGAACCTTCCCGTCGCGCCTTCTTGATTCGGAGTATCGCCGCCATCGGGGGCGCCATCACAGTCGCCATCGGAGTTCCGAGCGTGGTTTTCGTGACGGGGTTGGCACGCGCCACGACCGGGGAAGAGACCTGGATCCGGCTCGGATTGGTGTCGTCGATCGAACCCGGTGCGCCTCCGACGCTCATGAAGGCCACTGTCGTTCGCCGCAACGGCTACCTCATGGAGGAGCAGGGGGTCTCGGTGTTCGTGACCACCGAGAACGGCTCTGAGTTCACGGTGCTCTCCAACATCTGCACCCACCTCGGGTGCCGCGTTCGCTGGGTCGATGAACAGGACGGCTTCTTCTGTCCTTGCCACAACGGTGTCTTCAGCCGGAACGGTGACGTCGTCTCGGGGCCACCGCCAAGACCGTTGGACAGATTCGAGTCGAAGGTCGAAGAGGGACAACTCTTCTTCAAGGAAGCGTGACATGGCATCCAGGCTCGGCAATTGGCTGGACGAACGTACCGGATGGCGAGGGAACTGGACCGCCGTCTTCCTGCGCAAGATCCCGAGGGTCAACTGGGCGTACACCCTCGGCAGCGCCACCCTCTTCACGCTGATCATCCAGGTCGTCACCGGCATCCTGCTCACGCTCTACTACGTGCCCGAGCCACAACAGGCCTATGCGAGTGTCACGTACATCACGAACGAGGTGCCGTTCGGCTGGATGATCCGGGGTCTCCACCACTGGGGGGCGAGCGCCATGGTCCTGCTCGCCGTCCTCCACATGGTTCGCGTCATAATCTATGGGGCCTACAAATATCCGCGAGAGGTGACCTGGATCACCGGGGTCTTTCTGCTCCTCCTCACCTTCGCCTTCGGGTTCACGGGTTACCTCCTCCCTTGGGATCAAAGGGCGTATTGGGCGACGGTCGTTGGCACCAGGATCGCCGAGGTGGTACCGGTCATCGGCGGCTCCATCAAAGACGTCCTGCTGGGGGGTCCCGAGATCTCGGGGTTGACTCTCTCGCGGTTCTTCGGCGCCCATGTGTGGGTGCTGCCTTCGGTGCTGTTCCTGCTGGTCGGCATCCACCTCTATCTGGTGATCCGAAACGGGATCTCTACCCCTCCGAAGCGGGACGAATAGGGCATGAAAAAGGACGAGCAGGAGCACTACCTCGAGAAGTACTCCGAGGACAAGAAGAAGGGAATCCCTTTCTTCCCCGATGCCGTGTTCAAGGACACGGTCGTTGCGCTCATCGTGTTCGTCGCGGTCGTCTCTCTGGCGTGGTTCCTCGGAGCGAGCCTGGAGGAGATCGCCGATCCGGGCGACTCGAACTACACGCCTCGCCCCGAGTGGTACTTCCTCTTTCTGTTCCAGCTCCTGAAGTTCTTCCCAGGCAGTCTTGAGGTTCTCGGCGTGTTCATCATCCCGATGATGGCTCTCGGGTTCCTGGTGGCGTTGCCCTGGACCGATCGCTCGGCGCGCCGCCATTGGTCGGGGCGACCGGTGGTCACCACGATCACCGGGCTTCTGCTCGCCGGAGCGACTTTCCTCACCGCGCAGGCGATCACCGCCACCCCTCCCCAGGCCGTAGCGACGGCATTGGGTGATCAGACGGCCAAGATCTACGCCGCCAACTGCGCCGGATGCCACGGTTCGAGCATCGCGATCGAGCCCGGCGTCGATTTGTTCCAGGTGATCCAGGGTGGCACCCACGAAGGCATGCCGGCCTGGAACTCCGACCTGGCCGCCTCGGAGATCGACGCCGTGGTGGGGTTTATCCTGGCGCCCAACGGCTACGCCCTCTACGTCGACAACTGCGCCGAGTGCCACGAGTCACGGTCGTTGATCGAGGCCGACGCCATCGAACTGCGACGAGCGCTGGAGGAGGGGCCCGACTACGAGCCGCACGCCGAACTCGGCCTCCCGGTATGGAGTCAGGCCCTGAGCTCCGGTGATCAAGCGAAGCTGCTCAACTTCCTGACCGCCCCGGACGGCCAACGCCTATGGACCCAGGAGTGCGCTTCTTGTCACGGTCAATCAGTGGCGTTCGCAGGCGACCGGGGAGCTCTCGAGGACATCATTCGCCTCGGCGGTGGACATCTCGAGATGCCGGCATTCGAAGAGGCCATCGATCCCGCCGGCATCGAGACACTGGCCCTGTACGTGACCGATCCTCCCGCCGCACCCGAAGGCGCCGCCCTCTTCAGCCTGTATTGCACCCAGTGTCACGCCACCCGCGTCCCCCGGGCAACCGACCTCCCGGCGGCAAGAGCGGCGATCGCGCTGGGCGGGGCCCACGAGGACATGCCGGTGTGGGGAGAGATCCTCACCGATGAGCAGGTCGACGCCCTCGTCGAATACGTCCTCACGGCGACAAAACTCCCGGATCTGGGCGAAGCCGAGCGCCTGTTCCTACAGAACTGCTCCTCCTGTCACGGGAACCTGGGCGAGGGCGGCGCCAACCCCGGTCGGAGCGGTGACATCATCGCTCCGATCTCGACCGCCGAGTATCTCGCCACCAGAGACGACGCCACCCTGCGAGCGATCATCTCCCAGGGGCAACCCAACTTCGGGATGTCACCGTTTGCCGATACCTTCGGCGGACCGCTGAACAGCGAGCAGGTCGATCTCCTGGTCGCCTATCTGAGGGCATGGGAAGACAGTCCCCCCGTCGACCTTCCACCCGACGTTCCGACTGTGCCGGGTACCGGCGAGGACGCGGCTGGGGTGTTCGTCGCTCTGTGCTCGCAATGCCACGGCACCTCCGGCGAGGGCGGGGTCGGGCCGGCGTTCGACTCCGCCTGGCAAGCGTCCAGGAGCGATCAGCAGATCTTCGATGCCATCAACCTCGGACACCCGGCCACCGCCATGATCGCTTGGGGTGAGATCCTGACTTCGCAGCAGATCGAGGATCTGGTGGCCCACATCAGGACCCTGACCGGTGAAGCGACCGGAAGCGGACCACTGACCTATGTCGCAACCATTCGCCCCATCTTCGACGCATACTGCACTGTCTGTCACGGCTCACGGGGCGGATGGACCGCCACCAGCTACGAGGAGGCGATGACCACCGGAACCAACGGACCAACCATCATCCCGGGCGACTCGGACAACAGCCGACTGGTCCAGTCGCTGATCGGTACGCATCCGGACGGAGTTGTCATGCCGCCGTCGGTCACGATGAGCCCGGCCGATATTCAGAAGATCATCGATTGGATCGCCGCCGGAGCTCCTGAGCGGTAACTGTCGGCCCGGGTGGTCTTCCGGCACCTTCTCGTACCTTCGTCCCATTCCTGAACAGTAAGGGCACCGGCACAGCAACTCCTGAGGCGCATCAGCGTCGCCGCTCCTGCCACGAGTCGAGGGGACTTGGTCCATCAGGAAGAGTCGATTGACCCTCGCAGCCACCGCCGGCAACGGGTTCCATGGCCTCCAACACCCGGACATTGGGTGAGCGAGGAGCCTGGGTGAAGCGAATGAAGGTGATCACGTCGCTCTTTGCGATGGCCGCCTTCTTGGGCGTGGCTGCGTTGGCCGTCGGCTTGCACACGCACAGCGCCACGCCAGCATTGGTGCTGATGGGCGGGGCCTGGGTGCTGTGGTTCGCCGCCACCATGAAGCGCGGCGCCCGACCGGCCGGAGCGATGCCGACGGCCGACACTCCGCACCCGAGCTACCTGGGTCCGGCCATCACGGCGCGGGTCATCGATCGACGGACTGCGATCCGGTTGCTTGGGTTCTCGGCGCTGTTCTATGGCCCGTTCCGCGGCATTCCCGGGTTGTTGGAGAGGCTCGTCATCGCTCAGCCCACTCAGCTCCCGCCCGCCCGCATCCGCCAGTGGGCGATGATCATCGATCTCAGGTCGTGCGACGGATGTCAGAGCGTCGAGAGTCCCCCTCGGTGCACCCAAGCGTGCATCGAGGGCCATCTCGCCCCAGAGCCGATGCAGTGGATCGAGGTCTTCGAAGACGAACTGGAAGGAGACGGGACCCGGTTCCTTCCCACGCCGTGCCAGCACTGCCAGAACCCACCGTGCGTGAACGTGTGCCCGGTGGCAGCAACCTTCTCGACGCCGGAAGGGGTGGTCCTGATCGACCAGGACCGGTGCATCGGGTGCCGGATCTGCATGGCCGCCTGTCCGTACGACCGACGGTTCTTCAACTGGGGAGACCCGCCGGTGCCGACCGAAGCTCTCTTGGCCGAATACGACGTCGAAGCGCAGGTTCCGGCCCGGAAAGGCACCGTCATGAAGTGCGACTTCTGTCCGGACATGGTCCGAGCCGGAGCGCTCCCGTATTGCATCCAGGCGTGCCCCAATCGCGCCATCTACTACGGCGACCTCGAAGAGGACATCGCCTCGAATGGACGCGAGGTCGTGTCCATCACCAGGTTCCTGGCCAGTACAGACGCATTCCGACTGAAAGAGGAGCTCGGGACGCAGCCACGGGTCTTCTACATCCCAGGACACGGCGAGGCGGTTGGGCGTGAGCCGACCCGCACCGGGAGGATGAGGACCGTTTGGCCGTGGTCACGAGTGGCGCCTGGGAGCCGCAGATGGAGCCGCTGACCGAATGGCAGGACCAACTGGAGGAGACGACCCTCGGTCCGACCCGCAGGACGTCCGCCCGGTACTTCGGACTCGTCGGGTTCTTGGTCGCCGTCCTCGGGTGGGGCAGCTACGCCTACTACGTGCAAGTCCGCGACGGCCTCGTGGTGACCGGCATGAGGGACCGTATCTCGTGGGGCATCTACATCACGATGTTCGTCTTCTTCATCGGCATCAGCCACGCCGGCACACTCATCTCGGCGATCCTGCGGGTCTCGAACGCAACGTGGCGAACACCCATCACCCGCATGGCCGAGTTCATCACCGTCGTGGCGCTGTCGACCGGCGCCCTCTTCGTGATCGTCGATCTCGGCCGACCCGACCGGCTCGGATACGTCCTGGTCTACGGGCGATGGCAGTCTCCGATCGTCTGGGACGTCACGGCCGTTGCCACATACCTGACCGCCAGCCTCATCTACTTGTACTTGCCCATGATCCCCGACCTCGCGTTCTTCAGGGACCGTTTCGCGCCCCGAACATCGGTATGGAGGCACAGGCTGTATCGGACCCTGGCGCTCGACTGGGCCGAGACCGAGCAGCAGAAGGCCAGCCTGCGCCGGGCGATCGGAGTGATGATGATCCTGATCATCCCCATCGCCGTCTCTGTCCACACGGTGGTCTCTTGGATCTTCGCGATGACGCTGCGCGAGGCGTGGAACAGCACAATATTCGGGTTCTTCTTCGTGGCCGGCGCCATCTACTCGGGAATCGCCACTCTCATCATCGTGATGGCCATCCTCCGGAAGGCGTACCACCTCGAGGGCTACCTCACGAACCGGCACTTCCTCTATCTCGGATACCTGCTGGCGGCGATGGCGGCGGTGATGATCTACGCCAACATCTCGGAGTACGTGACGACTGGCTTCAAGCTCGAAGAGGGTGGTGAGTTCCTCTTCCGGCAGCTCTTCGTTGCAGAGTTCGCCCCCTACTTCTGGTTCTACCTGATCGGGGGGCTGTTCCTGCCCCCGATCTTCATGGCGGTCAAGCGGATGCGGAGAATCGGAACGATCGTGATCGCCGCCGTGTTCGTCGACCTGGGCATGTGGGTCGAGCGGTACTTCATCGTCGTCACGGGACTCCGGGCGCCGCTCCTGTCCTACGAACCGGCGAGCTATGCACCCACCTGGGTGGAGTGGTCGATCACCGCAGGGGGGTTCGCGCTCTTCGCCTTGCTGATCACAGTGTTCGTCAAGTTCTTCCCGATCATGGCCGTATGGGAGATGGTCGAGGAACGCAAGGCCATGACGGCGGTCCTCGATGAGTCGAGCGCTACCGCCGGGGAACGGTCGTGAGCCGCCGCCGCTCGCTTCGGGCCACAGTGCAGGCGGTGCTGGTGATGCTGATCACCCTGTTTCCCGCCGGGACGGCTGCGGCCGATCATCTGGTCGTCGACGTGGTTGGTCCCGACTCCGCCGCCCTTGGCGATCAACTCGAGATCCGCACCTCGGTTCGGTACTTCGAATCCGGGGAGCCGGCGCCGGATGTGGAGGTCGTCTTCTATTCAGATGCGAGCTTCGTCGGCGTCAGCGGCGAGATCGAGCTCGGGCGGGTTACCACCGATGAAGCGGGAGTGGCCATCTTCCTACTCCGGCCCGTGGTCTCAGGAACCCACGCCATCCGAATCGAGGCGATCGCCGGGCCGGAGGTACAGCCGGAATCCGTCTCGATCCCCGTCACGGTCGGCGGCCAGCTGGTCAGATCCGAAGCCGGCGTGGACATTCCCGGATTCGGCGGATGGATCGTCACCGCCATTATCGGCCTGGTCTGGGCGATCATGTTGGTGGCCGTGCTTCGCATCATCGGCGTGGCCCGCGCCGGCCCGTCCCGACGTCGGCTGAGCCTGGCGGAGGGGATCGGGTCGGTGGCGCTGCTGCTCGCAACTGGGCTGACGGTGTTGTTGATTCGGAGCCCGGACACTCACGCCAATCTCAATCCCGAAGGGTATCTACGCACCGTCGTCGCGTACACCGAGGCGGACTACCTCTACCCCGGACCGGGCCTCGCGTCGCAGGTGAGCGCTGAGCAGACCGTGGCTTACGGACGCGCCATCTTCATGAGCCGAGGCTGCGCTGGATGTCACGGTCTGGATGCCGGCGGTGCGGCCACGGCCCCCTCGCCTGCCTTCGTCAGTCGTGAATGGCTCGGGCAGGTCGTCCGCACCGGGCTCCCGGGAGGGATGCCGGCGTACACAGAGGTGGACCTGAACGAGGAGGACCTCAACGCCATCTTCGTCTTCCTGTTCGCGGCCCGGGCGACCATCGACATAGAGGACATCCGGCCGGCGCCGACCACTAGCACCACCACGACTGCGGCGCCTGGGGATGTCGGCGACGCGGCTCCGACGTTCACCGAGGTGGTAGCGCCGATCCTCCGGACCCATTGCGCGGCGTGCCACGGGTCGCTGGGAGGATGGGACGCATCGTCGTTCGACGCGGCGATGACGACGGGCGACCACGGACCCGTCATCATCGCCGGTGATCCAGCGGCGAGCCTGCTCGTTCAGAAGATTCAGGGAACTCAGGCAGAGGGCCTCCAAATGCCGCCGCCCGGACTGATGTCGGAGAGGGACATCCAAGCCATCGTCGATTGGATCACGGCGGGAGCGTCCCGATAGACCGTCCGTGGTCGAGGATCGTGAAAGGACCATGAGGACTCGAGACCGTCTGCGGGCCGAAACCGAGATGCCCGTCGGTAAGCACCGCCAAAGCGCCGCCGATCGATCGATGCACCGAGCGGCCGCAGCTGCCGCCGCTGCCGCGTTCGCGATCATCGTCCTGGCCCTCTCGCTCTCCGCTGCCGCCGCAGGAGGCTTCTCGGTTTCCGGTAGTGACCGGGACTTCGCCCTGCAGGTGCAGTCGGAGGGACGCGTTGCCTTCGAGAGACAGTGTGCCGGGTGCCATGGCGCCAACGGCCAGGGAGCAATTGGACCGGACCTGAGGCGCTGGACGGGTTCGGTCGAGGAGACGGCGACAGTGATCGCCCGGGGGGCAGCGACGATGCCTGCTTTCTCTGCGACCCTGACGACGGAACAGATCGAAGCGCTGGCCCGGTATCTCGATGAGCTGGTGGGGACATCGGTGTATGCCCGAGCGTGCGCGGCCTGCCACGGTGCCAGCGGTGAAGGAGGCATCGGGCCGTCACTCAAGGTGAGCGAACTCGCCGACGGCGACCGTCGTTCCGTCATCGAGAACGGTGCCGGGCAAATGCGCGGTTTCGCGGATGACCTGACCGAGACCGACATCGATGCATTGGTGTGGCGAACTGCCGGCTATCGATCCGTTGGTCCGGCGATCTACGCCACGCAGTGCGCTCCATGCCACGGTGTCGGGGGCCAGGGTTTGACGGGACCGTCCCTGATCGGGTCATCGGTCAGCCCGCAGGAGGCGGTCACCATCGTCGGTTCCGGCTTCGGCGGGATGCCGGCATTCGGAGCGAAGCTGGATCCAGGAGATGTCGAGGCGATCGTCGCCTTTGCCCTCGGTCTGGATTCGATACCCGCGACGACAGCGCCGACGACCACCACCACGCAGTTCGTCTCGGCAATCGACATCTACGCCGGCTCCTGCGCTTCCTGCCACGGGGTGGACGCCGAGGGAGCCATCGGACCACCGCTGGTCGGCCTCAGTATCTCGGGTGAGGAGTTGGCCGAGACGGTCGTCGAGGGCAAGGGCTCGATGCCCGACTTCTCCGGTGTGCTCGGATCGGAGGAGGTCGCCGCTCTTGTGGAGTTTCTCCAGACCCTCGCCGAACCGTCATCCACAGAGGCGACCGAAGCGGGAGCCGGCGTCTATGCAGAGCAATGCGCCGCTTGTCACGGCGCCGACGGCCGTGGCGCTCTCGGGCCTTCGTTGAGGACGACGCTCCTCTCGGGCGACGAGCTGCGTGGTGCGATCGCGCGGGGCAACGCCACCATGCCGGCGTTTGCACGAACGCTCAGCTCCTCCGATCTCGAACTGGCCGCCGAATTCATCGAATGGCTGAAGCAAGCGGGTGGATCCGTGGTTCCTCTCCGAGGAGGTTCGGTTATCTACCGACAGGACTGCTCGGCGTGCCACGGAGACCGTGGCGAGGGTGGCCTCGGGCCGGAACTCCGGAACACGGCACTGAGGGTCAACGAGATCATCGCCCGGGTGTACGGAGGGCACGCGGCCGGGATGCCAGCCTTCGCAGGTGCTCTCGACGGCCGACAGGTCAGAGACGTCGCCGATTTCATCAAGACCTTCGAGAGGTCCGCAGAGACGGATTCGGGGTTCGGCACGGTCCAGGTCGCCCTCCTCGTGGCCGCAGGAATCGTGGCGCTCGCCGCCGCTTCGCTCACCATCGTTCGCGTCCGCCGTCGCCCTCGAGCTCACCCGCCCGAGCACGACCCACTGGGCTGATTCCTCACCGGCGTTCGAAGCAGGTGCATTCCAGGCCTACCTCGCGCATGGGTGTCGTGGGACCCAAACCGAGCGTCGACGTCTGGCTTCGACGCCGCGAGGGAGACACAACCAGACCAAGGCCGCACCCGATTGAACCGAGTCAACCCACAACTTCACGGCGTTTGACGCAAGGTTCACCAGGATCTGTCGCAGGCGACGCCGGTCCACCGCCACCACGTGTCGATTGAACGTCGGGGGATCGGCGACGGCCACGCCTCTCCGGATGGCCATCGGGAGAATCAGGTCCAGAGCCTCGTGCACCACCTCGGCGATGTCACACGCCTCGACCTCGACCTTGTCGGCGTCGAGCTTGGCCAGGTCGAGGACGTCGTTGATCAAACCAAGGAGATGCTGGCCCGATGCACCATCTGTTCGACTTAGGCCAGCTGCTTGTCGGTCAGCTCGCCGAAGGTACGCCGGCCGAGGACGCTGCTCAGCCCGATGCTCGCGTTCAGCGGCGTCCGTAGCTCGTGGCTCATCCCCGCCAGGAGCTCGTCTATCAGTCGGGCGCTTCGGGCAAGTGTCACGTTCTCGGCGCGCATTCGCTCGGCATCGAGCCGCGCAGTGACATGGTGGCCGAGCAGCACCGCACCCATGCTGCCATCGGACTCGGTCCGCGGGATGATGGTGAACGCGACGGTGCGCGGAGGCGTCCCGACCGTGACCACGACCTCGATCGAGTGCTTCGCGCCGGACCGCACCGAGTCGACGGCGCGTGATGCCGGTCGAGGCCGGCTCGGCCGTGCATGTCACGCCGCACAAGACGTCGAAGTGCATGGCGCGCAGGCGGCAAGAGCGGCGATCGCGCTGGGCGGGGCCCACGAGGACATGCCGGTGTGGGGAGAGATCCTCACCGATGAGCAGGTCGACGCCCTCGTCGAATACGTCCTCACGGCGACAAAACTCCCGGATCTGGGCGAAGCCGAGCGCCTGTTCCTACAGAACTGCTCCTCCTGTCACGGGAACCTGGGCGAGGGCGGCGCCAACCCCGGTCGGAGCGGTGACATCATCGCTCCGATCTCGACCGCCGAGTATCTCGCCACCAGAGACGACGCCACCCTGCGAGCGATCATCTCCCAGGGGCAACCCAACTTCGGGATGTCACCGTTTGCCGATACCTTCGGCGGACCGCTGAACAGCGAGCAGGTCGATCTCCTGGTCGCCTATCTGAGGGCCTGGGAAGACAGTCCCCCCGTCGAGCTTCCACCCGACGTTCCGAGTGTGCCGGGTAAAGATCCTCACCCCCAATCCGACGGCATCCGGGTCGTATTCACCGAGACGCTTCGATCGTCGATGTGGAAGCGTCCGTGGATTGTGCCGCTGGAAGGCGGACCAGAATGACGGCGCCTGGGATCTCGACGGTGCCACGATGGGTATGAACGATCGCTTCGACCACAGCAAGGCCGAGCCCCTTCTCGTGGAGGCCGAATCGAAACCATAGGACAACTGCGCTGAAATCTGACAAACCGAGGGGACACCTGAGGTCTTCGCTTCGTAGCGGGGGCGGGATTTGAACCCGCGACCTTCGGGCTATGAGCGACTAGTGACTTCCCGATAGTCTTTTTGCGTGTCGATTAGCGATGATGGCGCTGCGGCTCGGACTGGGACCTCCGGCGATGCATCCGGGCAGCGGCCGCCAAAAGCCTTTACGGAAGCTTGATGTAGCCAACGCGGGTGGCTTGATGAGCGGGTCCTTGACTGTGGGTGAGTCAACGTAAAGGAGCTTCCCATGATGTGGGGTGCAGGCGGATTCGGGTTTCTGTGGATGGCGCTGTTCTGGGTCGGTGTGATCCTGCTGGCGGTGTGGGCGGTCCGTCAGTCCGGCGGCCGGGAGGCCGAACCCAAGAACCGTGCCCTTGAGATCCTCGAAGAGCGCTTCGCCCGAGGCGAAGTCGACACCGAGGAGTTCGAGTCGCGGCGGCGCGAGCTGGTGAGGTGACGAGGTGAGGAACCGCAGCTTGCTGATCGCCGGGGTCCTCCTGGTCGCGACGTCGACGATCGGCGCGGCGGTGCAGGGGGCGATCTCCGGTCCTCAGGAGTGGTGGCCCGGCCACATGTTCGGAGGCGGCCATATGGGCCGGTGGTCGGACACTTCGAGGTCGAGCTCTCCCATCGAGGGGGCACAGGTGCTGGTGGTCACCGCCACTGATTTCGGGTTCTCCCCCGCCGAGTTGGTTGTGCAGGTGGGAGAGCCGGTGAACCTGACGTTGGTGAACGAGGGAGCAGTACCTCACGATCTGACGATCCTCGGGTTGGCTGTCCATGTAGAGGCCGGGCCAGGGCAACGGGTGACAGTGGGCATGGTTCCCGAGAAGACCGGATCGTTTGACATCCTCTGCACATATCCAGGTCACTCAGACCTGGGGATGACCGGTGTGATGGTCGTGCGCGACAGTGGATGACATGAACAACAAGCAAGGAGTCGAGACATGAGATGGAGGACGACACTCACGGCGGGGGCGTTGATCGCCCTGGCGACGGTGCCGATCGTGGCTCAGGCGGGTGCCGATGCCGTATCGGCACGCCAGCCAAAGGTGACAGCTACCGCGGAATGGAACCCGGGTGAATGCCCTCTACACGACGAGACGGCCACGGGCTCCGAGGAGATGGGCCAGTGGATGGCCTCTCCGGCGCATCAAGATTGGATGGCGTCGACCCTCGAACGGCACGGTCAGATGCATGGCGTCGACGACCCGATGCCTGGAGGCATCATGGGTGACAGGAGTCACGGAATGATGATCGGCCCCGGTGTCGGCAACGACCTGATGATGGGGCGCGGCTCCGTGATGGGAAACGGCATGGGTGGATGACACAATCACCGCTTCCCGTGTAGGAGTGCCGACCGAGAAGGGCGGCATTCCTACCATCACTGGGGTGATAGCAGATCGCATCCTCGTTGTCGACGACGAGCCGGAGTTGCGACGCATGTTGCGTCGCTACTTGGAGGCCGATGGCTTTGAGGTGGCCGAAGCAGCCGATGGCGAGGGGGTCCTGACCCGGCTCCGCGGTTCACCCGCGGATCTGATCATCCTCGATGTTGGTCTGCCCGGGAAGGACGGTTTCGAGGTACTGCGAACGATCCGAGGCGAGTCCGAGGTGCCGGTGATCATGCTCACC
>Ga0209341_10000385_pt1 | contig 45758 bp, 31 predicted proteins | sample RifCSP13_2_FD_184020 | JGI IMG/M metagenome (GOLD analysis project Ga0209341, IMG submission 184020) | Soil microbial communities from Rifle, Colorado - Rifle CSP2_sed 13_2 (SPAdes) (version 2) | ecosystem: Environmental > Terrestrial > Deep subsurface > Rock core/Sediment | place: Rifle...
GCCCGTGATGATGAGCAGGACGAGGGAGGGGCCACCGAGCTGGAAGTAGACGCCGAGGTACTGTGCGCCGCCGATGTACCAGATCGCAAATGCGAGCGTCATCACCACCACGCTAATCCAGAATTGCGTGGCCTCGACCCGACTGAAACCCAAGCCGAAGTCCTGGACGGGCATGATCCGCTTGTCGGGGGGCACGCGACGGGCAAAATCCGCTATCTATAAGATGTTAGCGCGATTGGGGTTCGCGGACCTCTCGCTTATTGGCGCTCGACTAGCTCGCCGTCGTGGCGGCGCGGGACCAGCAACCGATCGAGCACGCGGAAGGTGATGGTCTCCCAGTCGCGGACATCGCCGCAGCCCGCGAAAGGCTAATCCCAGCCTCCGACCATCGCCCGGAACATGCGGGAGCCTCGTGGATGAGCTCGACCCTCGATCCGGCGAGAGAACCTGTCGTGTACGCAATTGGCGACACTCACCTCGGGCTCCGGGAATGGGGCCCCGATGGCCATCGAGATCGGCCGCTCATCGTGGCAGATTTCTTTCGCTGGCTGAGCGCCCTCCCGGAGGAGGGATATCCACTGCAGATATGGAACGGCCACGGCCTGACCACGCGTGTGCTCCGCCGCCCGGACCGGCTCGTCCTCCTTGGAGACATCTTGGAGCTTTGGGAGGCCGAGAACCAAGCGATCCTCCTCTCCGCGTCCACCGTGAGTTCCGTGTTGGCGCGCGTGCCCTGCGAGAAGATCTACGTGCTCGGAAATCACGATACCATCCTCCAGGCGGTGAGAGGGGTGTACCCGCTTGGAGCTGAGAATCTCGAAGTGGTCGGAGACGCCTACCCGTCCAGCGACAGCGGCGAGATTCGGCCGCTTCGCATCGGGGACCGCAGCTACATCTTCATCCACGGCCACCAGTTCGATCCGATTCTCCACGGCCGCATTGGAAAGTTCTGGCCCCTGCTCGCCCCGGTACGCCAAGCGGGCGCGGCCCTGGGGGACTACGCCTGGGTGTTCCTCGCGCTGTGGGTTGGGGCCCTTCTCGTGCACTTCACCTATCCGTCCGTGCCCGTTGACTGGTTTCTGATCCTGGGGCTTCCGCTGTTCTGGCTCCCTCGGCTGTACATGAAAATCGGTTGGCGGTCGTGGCGCACGATCGGTGGGCTTCGATACAACCGAGACTTGGCATTGAAAGGCTTTGTCAAGTGGTGGGCCAAGGTCCATCAGAACAGGGGAATCCCGGAGGACGTCGGAATCGTATTCGGCCACACGCACTACCTGGACTGGCTGGAACTCGGCGGAGAAAAACGGTATGATCGGGCCATGAGACCCGCGGAGGCACGGCTCAACGAATCCGTCGTGGAACTCGGCGGCAAGCGCCCCACGCTCTACAATGTCTCCTCATGGCTCTCGAGTGGGCGCGAAAGGAGGGGTGTTGAGGTGGCGACCGCATTCTATGCCGATGCTCTGGGGCCGTTGTTCATTGGGTGGGACTGGCGAGAGCGACGTCCCTTCCACATACCCTTCGAATTCATCGAAAAGCGCTGGGACGATCCGCTGGCGTTCGTGAAAGAGGACTCCGGAATGGGAGGAATCGCCCGGCAGCTCGGGTGGCCACGCGAGATGATCACCAAATGGGGGCACAGTCGGGGAAGCTTGTTGCGAGTCCGATTCCGATTCCGGAAGCCTTGACCGGAGGCCGACACTTCTGGCCGCGAGTAGGGAACGCTCACGACGTATGGCCGGACAGGGATTGGGCCGGACTGAGATCTGCTATGTCGCTGACGGGATAGCGTCACCCGCTTGCTTGAGGTCGAACACGTTCCCGTCCGGGTCCTCGAACTCGCACAGCCACTCGCCCCAATCCATGCGTTTCGGCCCGGACCGAAACACCACGCCCTTCGCCCGCATGCGTTCGTGATCCGCGTGGACGTCGCTCGTCAGGAACGTGATCCCTGATGGGCCCGGCTCCGTCTGGCCGAGCTCGCAAAGATGCACGCGCGTCCCCGGTCGCGCGGGACCCATCTCGATCCAATGCCCCGGATCCTCCGGCGTCCCCTCCCCTGTCGCGGCGTTCGGGTCGTTCGGTCCGATGTAGTGGACCGGGATTCCGAGCACATCGCGGTACCAGGCGATCGCTTGGCGGCGGTCCCTCACGACAATCGCGACGGTGTCGATCCCCACGATGGCCATCGATGTCCCCGGGACCTTGAAAGCGAAGACGCCGCCAAGAACGTTTCGCCGTCCACGTTCAGTAGAGGAGGCCGAGGGCGACGCCGACGATCGCGAGAATCCCGAACTGTATCGTGAGCATGACCGTTCCCGCGTTCGCCGGGATGAGGGCCATCGGGTCGCGGTAGTTCGCCCGCAGGTGGTGGTACGCCTTCCGCGCCGCCGGGAGGGTCAGGAGGACGAGCAGGGTCGTCGGTGGGACCTCTGCGGCGATCACCGCCACCAGGACGAGGAGGTACGCGAACGCGATGAGGTAGAAGTACACCCCAACGGAGCGCTCGTACCCGAGGCGCGCCATCAAGGTGCGCTTCCCGACGGACAGGTCCGCCTCGACGTCCGGGAACTCGTTGATCCAAAGGATTGCCGCCACGAGGAGGCCGAACGCAATCGAGAGGAAGAAGGGGCCCCAGTCCCACCGCATCGTCTGTACGAAGTACGTGCCCATGACGACGAGCGGACCGAAGCTGAGGCCCACGAACAGTTCGCCCAGGCCCCGGTGCGCGAGGCGAACCGGCGGGGCCACGTAGAAGACCGCGACGAATACCCCAACGAGGCCGATCCAGAGGAGCGTGAGGCTCGTCTGCGCGACGAGGTAGATTCCGATGAGGGAACCGAGCGCGAGGAACCCGAGGGCGACGCCGAGGTGCGCGTTCACGTTCAGGGCGCCCGTCGTCAGGACGCGGCCCCCTCCTGCGAACGGGTTCTGGTGCTTCACCGCCAAATCGTTCCCGCTGCGGAAGTCAAAGTTGTCGTTCAGCATGTTCGTCGCGAGGTGGACGGAGATCGCGCCGACGAGGGTGAGGAGGAACAGTTCTAGGCTGAGCTGACGCGCAAGGCCGACCACTCGTTCGCCGTACGGGTCTCCGACGACTACGGCGAGGACTCCGCCCAGGAAGACCGGAATCACAGACGCGATGAGGAACGGCGCGCGGAACGCACGGAACCACAGCTGGCCGCGCGTAATCTGTGCGGGCGCCGTGGCGGTGGCGGTCGCCATCGCCCTCACTTCAGCGGCCGCGTGATGCCCATGAACCCGACGAGCTGCCCGTCCCGGAACATCGGCCGCACCGCCAAATGCGCGCGGAACGCCTGCCCGCCCTTCCGCACGAGGTCAAGGTCCGACTCCCAGATCCCCTTCTCGACCGCGGTCTTCAGGAGCTCCGGCACGAGCGCGAGGTTCTCCGGCGTGTGGAAGATCGCGACGGACTGCTTCCCCACGACCTCGTCCGGCGCGTACCCGAAGAGCTTCTGCGCGCCGTTCGTGAACTTCGTCACGGTCCCCTGCAGATCGCACGTGATCACGGACGTCGCCTGCGCGATGTCGCGGTCGCTGAAGCCTTCGGAGCCCTGCTGGAGCGTCTCTTCCATGATCTCCTCGACGGCTCCCAGGGCCCGTCTTTATATCTGGTTGGCGGTTTACCTGTCAACCATGCGAAAGGTCACCCTCCGCCTCCCGACGAGGGCCGCGACGGACCTCGGGCTCGTGAACCCGAGGTTCTTCCGGAACAACGAGTCCCTCGAGGTGCTGCAGGCGTTCGCGGCGGGGGACGCGGTCACGCAGGTCGTCCGCATCCGGCGGAAGGGTCCCCTGCCATCGAACGCGGAGGTCGAGCGGCGGCGCGGAGAGCTCCTCGGGCGGTACGCCCTCCGCCACTTCGAGGTCCTCGACCGGGATGAGGCGCGGAACGCGGTCACGGCCCTGATCACGTGGCGGATCCCGAAGGGGTTGGCGGCGATCGTCGACGAGTTCGGGACCTCCCTCGTGCCCGCGGAGCCCTTCCTCATCGGCCCCGAGGAGGCCGTCGTCTCCTTCTACGCGGCGGAGGAGCGACTCCCCATCGTCTATGAGATTCTCGGTGGCCTCGGGATTCGGTACCGGGTGTCCGCGGTCCGCCCCTCGCGAGGAGAACGGACCCCGTTGGCGGCGCTGACGGAACGACAACGGTCCCTCCTCGAGCTGGCCCACCGCCTCGGATATTACGAGACACCCGCACGGTCCACCCTCGACCGATTGGCGGCGATCGCCGGCGTGAGCAAGGCGGCGGTGAGCAAGACGCTCCGCCGGGCGGAGGCGCGGCTCCTCCGTTCGATCCTCGGCGCCTCGTAGGGGCGCAGGACTCCCGTCTTCAGTGGAACTCGACGTCGAACGCGGGCTTGTCCATCCCGAGGACGCTCGCGAGCTCGTCGACCGCGACCTCCCGCTGCTCCCCCGCCTCCATGTTCCGGAGGGCGACCTTGCCGTTCGCGAGCTCCTTCTCCCCGACGAGGACGGCCCACCGCGCCCCGATCGCGTTCGCGTAGTCCAGGTTCTTCGACGGTCCACGGCCGACGAGGTCGATGTCGATCGTCAAGCCCGTGGCGCGTAGGTTGGCGGCGATCTCGAACGCCCTCGTGCGGACGGAATCCCCGATCGGGATCACGTACGCGTCGAGCTTCGGCGGCGGCACCGCCACGCCCTCGACCTCGGACGCGAGGACGATCCGGTCCGTCCCGATCGCGAACCCCGTGGAGAAGATCGGGTCACCCCCGAACAGCTCCGCGAGCGCGTACGATCCACCCCCGCACACCTGGTCCTCCGCGCCGAGGTTCGGCGAGTGGATCTGGAACACCATCCCCGTGTAGTACGCGAGCCCGCGGATGATCCCCATGTCGAACACGACGCCGTCGCGGATCCCGTACGCCGCCAATCGGTCGCGGACCCGGCGGAGGTGTTCGAACCCCTCCGACCCGACGCCACCGAGCAGGTCCGACGCCTTCGCGAGGGCCTCGGGACCGCCCCGGATGCCGATCAGCTCCCGCAACGTCCCCTCGACGTCGAGGAGGCCCCCGGCATCCAGCTCCTCGTGGAGCTTGCCGAAGTTCCGCTTGTCGAGCGCGTGCAGGATCCGGGCCTGCGCCTCCCTGTCGACCTTGAGGAACGCGCGGAGCATCCCGATGTGGCCGATCCGCGTCTCCGTCTGCCGCACGCCCGCGTTCCGGATCGACTGCACCGCCAGCGCGACCGTCTCCGCGTCCGCGTCGAGGGGCGCCCCGCCGATCGCCTCGCAGCTGTACTGCCAGAACTCGCGGTACCGCCCCTTTTGCGGCTCCTCGTAGCGGAACACGGGGCCCATGGAATACTGCTTGATCGGCTTCGGCGCGTTCCGGAGGTCGTTCACGTAGTGCCGGAGGACGCCCGCCGTGAACTCCGGGCGGAGGACGAGGTCCCGCCCGGACTTGTCCTTGAACGCATACATCTCGGCCTCGATCCCGGGGCCCGCCTTCCGGTGGAACAGCTCGAGGGACTCGAACGTCGGGGGCAGGACCTCTCGGAACCCGAAGGACTCCGCGGTCCGCCGGAACGCGCCCTCGACGTGGCGGTGGCGGCTGAGGTACGCGGGGTCCAGGTCTCGGGTGCCGCGGGGGCGCTCGACCATCGGCGGCGCATGAACGGGACTCGATTAAACCTTTGGCGGCCCCGCGGACCCGTGCGACGACGTGTCAGCGCACAAACGGGCATCCCAATCTCGTTATATATCGGGAACTGCATGGAGAACATGAGGGGACGGAACGAGCATGCGGGCCGCGTCCGTGGCCGCACTCGCGCTTCTCGCGCTCGCGACAGCGGTCGCGCTAGCGTCCTCGCACGCATCGGCGGACGCCACGCTCGAGGGCGGGGATCCCGCCGTGCAGCTCGTCGCGGACATCGAGGCCCCGACGGACATCGTGCGCAGCGGCACCCCCCTCCCCCTGCGAGTCCGGGTCGTCGACCAGTACGGGGTTCCGATGGCGGGCGCGCGGGTCGCCGCCCTCTCGGACGGGGGCACCGTGAACCCGCCCGAGACGACGACGGACGGGAACGGCCTCGCGCGGTTCACGTACACCGCGAAGGCCCTCGAGGTCCGCGAGTTCACGATCTGGATCGAGGTGTCCAGCCCGGACACGATCCCGGACGCGGTCTCGTTCCGCGTGTCCGTCCTCCCGCAGGTGCAGCAGCGCCCCGTCCTCGCGCGCCCGGAGACGGCGGTGAGCGCAGGGATCGGCGCGGTCGTGCTCGCGGCGATCGCGAGCACGGAGTTCGGCCGGGTCGGCCTGTTCAACGTCGTCGTCTTCCCGCTCTACTCCCGCCTGAAGCGCGAGGAGGTCCTCGACCACTTCGTCCGCGGGCAGATCTACGGGTACATCATGTCCCACCCCGGCGAGCACTACAACTCCCTGAAGGACGCCCTCAAGGTGACGAACGGGACCCTCGCGCACCACCTGCGAACGTTGGAGATGCAGGGGTTCATCAAGTCCGACCGGGACGGGATCTTCAAGCGCTTCTACCCCGTCGAGGTGCAGGTCCCGCGGAACAAGGGGATCCGGCTGAGCGACCTGCAGCACAACATCCTGTCCCTGATCCGCGGGGATGGCGGGCCCACGCAGCAGGACATCGCGGTCCGCCTCAGCGTGAGCCAGCAGACCGTCTCGTACAACCTGCGGTTCCTGAGCCGCGAGGGCCTCGTGCGCATGGAGAAGGACGGACGCGCGAAGCGGTACTTCTCCCCGGAGCCGTTCCCCGCGGAGAACTGAGCCCAACCTTTCCCGAGCCCAGCAAGCTGCGATTCGCACAAAACCCGCACCACAACGTTGATATATCGCACAAAGCCGCGTACAAATCGCCTTTTATATGGTTTTCCCGCTTGTGGGGGGACAGCAATCCCGTGCACGAAGCGTGCGCGGGACTTGCGACATCGGGGCGCGGGAAAGGAGGTCGAGAACGCATGCGATTTGCACGTGGGCTACTTGTGGGCGTTCTGCTGGGCCTCGTCGTCCTCGTGGTCCTTTCGGGGATCCCGGGGTTGAGCGCGGCGTACACGCCGAGCGGGAACGAGACACGGCAGACGGATTTGATCTTGAGGGTGGGCGGCCAGGACGAGCCAAAGACGCGGAATTGGTTGCCCCCGATCGCGAACGACGTGTGGACGTCGGACGTCGTCTTCCGGGCGTACGACAGTTTCCTCCAGGGACACCCGGAGACGGGCGACGTCATGGCGTACATCGCGAAGGGGGTCGACTTCGACGAGGACGGCATGTTCGAGCCGTCCACGGAGTACAACGTCTGGGGCGAGCAATCGACGACGACCACTCCCCTCGAGGTGACCGTGTATTACGACTTCAACGGGGCGTACTTCCACGACGGCACGCAGATGTCCCAATGGGATCTGTTCTTCTCCTACCACATCTATGCGATGTGCGGGCGGTGCGTCGGGTCCCTCCGGCAGCTGTTGCCGGGCGGCATCACCTCGTCGTACGACCCGAGCCGGCAGCTCCAGATGGTGCCGGTCGACGTGGATCCGTCGACGCCGGGGCTCCAGCACAACTGGGAGGGCGAGGGCGGGATGCCGGGAAGCCCGAGCCTGCGGATCGCGGTGACGTATACGCTCACGGAGCCTTACTTCCAGTTCTACGACGACACGCTCGCGGCACCGCCGGTCATGCCGACGCACATCTGGTCGCGGACGGGCGGCGGCCGACACGCGGACTTCGGGTGCGCCGTGTGGATCCCGACGGCCGACGCGAACGCGCGTGGCATCCCCGAGTGCGGCAACACGGACGAGTCGAAGTGGGGCCGCGGCATCGCATCCACGGAGAGCGTGCCGGGGTCCACGCCGTTCCGGTTCACCGGCGCGACGGGCGCCGAAGCGTGGTCCCCCCGTGACCAGGACGTGATCGGCAGCGGTCCGTTCGTGTTCGAGACGTGGGTCCAGGGCGTGGAGGCCCGGGTCACCCGGTTCGAGCACTACTTCGTCGGGTGGGACACGAAGTTCACAGACGTCACGACGGACGACGTCCTTCTGGACCCGGCCCTCGCGGTGATCATGAAGAAGCCGACGATCGATGGAATCCGGTTCCTCGTGTACAAGACGACGCAGCTCGGCGTGTTCGCGTTGCAGAGCAGCGAGATTGACTTTTATCACTGGAACGTGCCCGCGGAGTTCGTCCCGGACCTGCTGAAGATCCCGGAGGTCGCGGTAGAGTCGAACGCGGAGCCCGGGTTCTTCTACATGGGGTACAACTTCCGGCGGCTCCCGTGGGGCTACCCGAACAACCAGCCGAGCCAGGGAGACCAGGGGTACTGGCTCCGCCAGGCGATCTCCCACTTGGTCGACAAGCAGTCGATCGTGCAGAACCTGCTCCAGAACTTCGGCGTCGTGGGCCACAGCTTCGTCAGCGTGGCGAACACGTTCTGGTACAACGACAACATCAACAAGCCGGAGTTCAACCTCGGAGAGGCGCGGGCGATCCTCGACGACCCCCTGCGGGGCGGCGTCGCGGGCGTCGGGCCGGACCCGGCGGGGGCGTGCACGAAGGACACCCCGAGCGGGTGCCGCAGCCTGCCCCGCCTCGGGACGGGCCTCATCGAGATCCTGACCCCGCAGGCGGACTACGACCCGATTCGGGCGTCCTCCGGCGCGATGGTCGCGGACGCGATGCGCCAGGTCGGCCTGAACGCGGTGTCCAAGCCGACGGCGTTCGGCGAGATCGTGAACATCATCTCGAACCCCGCGAAGAATTTCGACATCTGGATCCTCGGGTGGCGGATCACGGGGACGGATCCGCTGGACTACATGTACAGCTTCTGGCACAGCATCAACGGCCCCTCGGGCCAGAACTACGGCGGGTTCAACGACGCGACGTTCGACAACATGATCGACAACGCGCGGCGGACGATTGACCGGACGCAGCGGCGGGACACGTACGTGTTCCCCGCGCAGCAGCTCCTCGCGGACAAGCGCCCGTACGATATCCTGTACTACCGGACGAACATCGAGGGGTACCGCCAGGACCGGTTCGTGAACTGGACCGTGCGGTCCGGCACGATCTGGACCTTCTGGTCCCTGCTCGGGATCCGGCCGCCGTCGACCGTGTCCCTCCGAGTGACGCCGCCCGCGGTCGCATCCGCGACGACGTCGGGAGGCACGGAGGCGATTACGGTGACCGTGTTCGATGACAAGAGCCAGGCGCTCAGCGGTGCCGCCGTGGACGTGTCCGTCAACGTAGGGAGCCTGACGATGGGCGGCGCGTGCGTCGCGCAGCCGACGTGCACGGGGACCTCGAACATCGAGGGCAAGGTCAGCGCCACGCTGAACGCGCCGTCGGTGACAACCGTCACGACCGTGTTCGTGACCGCGCAGGCCACGCACGCGAGCTTCCCAGGCGCCGTGTCGACGCGCACGTCGACCGTGCAGGTGTTCCCGCCGGGGGCGCAGTTCCTGTCGATCCTGGTGGACACGCCGCTCGGCGACCGCGTGACCGCGGGCTCGGAGCTCCCGATGACGATCTCCGTCCGGGATCAGGACCGAGTTCTGGTCAGCGACGCGGACGTCGTGATCACGGTGTCCCCCGATACGGGGCTGGCGCCGAGTCCCGCGTCCGGCACGGGTCTGTCGCAGGTCACCCTGACCGCCGCGAGCACGATCGCGACGGAGACGACGTTCACGGTCACCGTGAGCGTGACGCGCGGCGCGGTGACGGCGGATACCGAGCGGCAGGTGACGGTGGCCCCGCCGGAGGGTGGCACGAAGCTGTGCCCCGACGGCTCCCGGATCCCCGTCAACCAGCAGTGCCGGTCCGTGAGCACGCCCGGGCTCGAGGTGCTTCCGATCCTCGCCGGGATCGGAGTCGCGGCCCTGGTGGCAGGCGTCATCGCCGAGCGGAAGAGGCGGAGCTGAACCGGCTCCGTCTCCCCTTTCCTTTCCACCGCCATCGCGGCGTGGGGTGACCGGAGGTCGGAACGATGAGGCTCCGCACGTTCCTCGTGAAGCGAGGAATCCACACAGCGATTACGCTGATCATCGTGCTCGTGCTCCTCTTCGTGATCTTCCGGCTCATGCCGGGAGACCCGACCCGCTTCTTCATCCGGCCCGGGCAGACGGAGGCGGACCGGCAGGATCTGCTCGTGTCTTTCGGGTTCGCGAAGCGGGTCCCCGCGCCCGGGCATGGGTACGAGGTGAGCTTCGACTCGTCCCGCGACGGGGCGTACGAGATCGAGGTCACCACGAACGACTCGGCCGGGCGGTCCCAGGCGTTCTACGTCGTGCACGCCCGGCAGTCGCCGCCGATCGGGTCCGCGCCCGCCGTGTTTGTGAACGCCAGCGCGGCGAACGGGGACGCGCCGTGGGAGATCGGACCTGGTGAGGCCGTGGACCTCTCGATCCGGTTCGAGAACCCGGTGGCGGGAGAGGACTACGACGCGACCGCGACGGTGTCGCGCGACGGGACGCCAGCCGCGACGATCCCGATGGGGATGAGCACGCAGGCGAGCTGGACGCCTGCCGGAGTCGGCGCGTACTCGATCCGCGTGGACGTCCAGGGGACGCTCGGGACCGTGCTCCTCGGATTCGGCGGGATTGGGGTGAACGTCCCGAATCCGACACCATTCCAGCTCGTCGACGAGTGGAAACTCCTGACCCTCGCCCCGCAGCCGAACCGCGCGGTCGTCGTTGTCAACGTGACGTCGCAGGGAGCAACAATCTCGCAGGTCACCGCCGCGATCCGCGCGCCGGACGGAAGCCTTGACCGCCAACTCATGTTCCATCCGACGATCGTCGTGGAGAACAGCATCCTCGAGGAGTTCTGGGTGTACTTCTCGAGCATGCTCCAGGGCGATTTCGGCGACTCCCTGTACTCACGCCGCCCCGTGTGGGACGAAATCGGGCAGCGCGTCGGCCCGTCTCTTCTTCTGTTCGGGAGCGCGGTCATCATCTCATATGCGTTGGGGATCCTGATTGGCGCGGTCCTCGCGTGGCGGCGGGGGTCGAAGATGGAGCTCTCGTCGATCGTCGTGAGCCTCTTCTTCTACAGCATGCCCGTCTTCTGGTTTGGCCTCATCCTCTTGTGGGCCTTCGCGTTCACCCTCCACCTCTTCCCTCTCCGCGGGTTCGCGGACCTCGACGCCGTCCGCGCGGGCGGGTTCACGTATGTGGCGAATGTGATGTGGCACATGGCCCTCCCGCTCCTGAACCTCGTGATCCTGAGCCTCGCGGGCCACGTCCTCCTCATGCGGAACAGCATGCTCGAGGTGATGGGTGAGGACTACATCACCACCGCGAAGGCGAAGGGGATCAGCGAGCGCCGCGTGATGTACCGCCACGCCGCGCGGAACGCGATGCTCCCCGTCGTGACCGCCTTCGCGCTCAGCATCAGCGGGGTGATCAGCGGCGGCGTCCTCACGGAGACGATTTTCTCGTGGCCCGGGATGGGCGCGTTCCTCATCCAGTCCACCCTGAACCAGGACTTCCCGTCCGTGCAGGGCGCGTTCTTCCTCCTCGCCCTGCTGACGATCCTCGCGAACCTGATTGCCGACGTCCTGTACGCCTACCTCGACCCGCGCGTGAGGCTGTAGGATGGCCGCCGAGGGCGGGTTCGAAGCCCCGAGCGTGCCCCTCGTTTCACGGCGCCTGAAGGAGCGCCTGTTCGTCTGGCGGAAGCTGTTCCTCCAGAACTGGGCGCTGTTCAAGGCGTCCCGGATCGGCGTCGTCGGCCTGGCGATCATGATCGCCTTCGTGCTCCTCGCGTTGGCCGCGCCGTTCATGGGCCTTCGGGACCCGATTCGGTGGACGGCGCCCGACGAGGACCTGATCAGTGTGAACCCCATTTGGGCGCTGGACTCCCGGAATCCCGGGGAGCTGCGAAACGCGCCCCCGGTCACCCAGCCGATTGTCTTTCGCGTCTTACCCGGGCAGCAGGATGCTCGCGCCGACCGTATCTACGTGACCATGGAAAACCGTCTGTACGCGCTCAAGACGGAGCCCGATTCCGTCCTCCAGGGGACTCCCAGGAACGCGTGGGTGGAGACGCCGCTGATTCGGAGGTTCTTCAACGTCTCGGCCGTGGACGGCGTCCAGAGGACGATCTCCGTCCCGCCCGTAGTGGTGAACTATGGCTCCTTCGAGGTCGCCATGCCGGACTACGAGATTCATCTCGGGACCGATGACGGGTACGTCGTCTTCGTCCGGGACACCGGGACCGCCGTTCCTCCCGCCACATCACCCCGCATCCAGCTGGACGGCCCAATCACGGGGCTGGCTTCCTTCAACGGGGACACTTTCGCGCCGTTCCAGATCCAGGGACAGGCGAACCATGTCTTCAGGAGCGGAAGCCAGTGGGTCATCGACCGATTCACGGGGCCAGGGGATGTCGGCGAGCACGCATCGCTGGCCCTCAACGCGACGGACGGCGTTCGCATCGCATTCTATGACGTTTCGGTCGGAACGCCGCGGATCGCGACGCTCGACCGCGGGAGGTGGTCGATCTTGGGCTTCGAGCCCGTGAACATGGGGCAGTACACGTCCCTCGCAATCGGGTCGGATGGCAACCCTCGCGTGGCGTATTACGACGAAGGGGACGGGGCCCTCAAGTATGCGCAATGGAACGGCGTGGCGTGGGTTCGGGAGTACGTGGACGCGGCACCGGAGAACGTCGGCCAGTACGCATCCCTCGCGCTCGACGGCAACACGCCCCACATCGCGTACTACGACGCGTCCAACGGGGACTTGAAGTATGCGGCGAATACCAGCGGGACTTGGACGGTCACGGTCATCGACGGCGACGGACTCGGTCCCTTGGACGTCGGCCGATACGCCTCCCTTGCACTGACCGCGACCGGCACCCCCAACATTGCCTACTACGACGCGTCGAATGGAGACCTGAAGGTCGCCTCTTGGACGGGCGTATGGACGAACGCGACGGTCGACGGACAGACCGGCGACGACGTCGGCCAATACGCAGATCTTGCCGTTGACGGACTCGGGAACCTCTACGTCGCCTACTACGACGCGTCCAACGGGGACCTGCGGTTCATCTCCTCGAGCGGTGTTCTGTGGAACCTGCCCCAAGTCGCCGACGGTGACGGGCCGGGCCCGCTGGACGTCGGGCGCTATGCTTCCATCGCGCTCGATGGCGCAAGCAATCCTGCAATTGCGTACGAGAACGTTACAGGGCTCGACCTAAAGTACGCGCGGTGGAACGGGACGACGTCAACCTTCGATCTGGAGACGGTCGCGTCGACGGGCCACATTGGGCAGTACAACAGCCTGGCCTTCGACTCCGCCGGGGATCCCCACATCGCATCCTACTCGTTCTCCACGGGGCGGACGGAGAAGGACTTGATCGTCGTCGGGACCGCGACGGGCAGCGTCTATGGAATCGACGTCGGGATTCCCGGCGACATTACCCGGCTCTCCGGCGAGAAGCAGGTTTCGTCGTGGGACTACCGGATTCGATGGCAGGTGGCCCTCGGTTCGGAAGTCCACCTCGCCAGCGGGCCGCTGCGGTCGATCTCTCGCGTACCCCTCTTCTCGCCGGCGTTCACGACGGACGGCTCCGCCGTGTTCGTCGGCACGCAGAACGGAACCCTCCATGCCCTCCGCACGAGCGACGGCTCGTCGTTCTGGACGGACGGCACCGGCGCCCCGCGGTCGTTCCGGATTGGTTCCCCGTGGACCACCGCCCCGGTCGTCGCGAGTGCGTCGGAAGGTCCCCTCGCAAACCAGGAAGTCATCTACGCGACCTCGAGCCACATCGACTTCGATGGTCCCCTGCCGGCCCCTCCCGCAAGCCTCCTGTTCGCCCTGAACGCAACGGCCGGCGAGCCGATCCCCGAATGGCGGGATTGGCCAGGCTTCTCCGGCTTTGGCGGTGGCGTGCCCGTCTCCCCGAATCCGACGCGCGTGGGCCTCGACACGGGCGACTTGTCCCAGCCCACGGAGGATGGCGGGACGATTTACTTCGGGTCCACGAGCGGGTACTTCTACGCGTATCGGCGGGACGCCCTGGGTGAGTTCGAACCGGGGAGTCTGAAGTGGACGTACCGTGACAATAGCCTGGTCGGACTCGACCCGGAGTTCACGAGCCCTCCGATCGTGGACCGCCAGCTCGAACGAGTGCTCGTGACGGCGAACCACAATAACGGGACCGCCGACCCGTCGGACGACCGCGGGGTCGTGTACTCCCTCAAACTCGGCACGCCCCTTGGCGAGGACGCAATCGTCTGGAAGAGGACGCTCGCCGGGAGGATCCCTGGTGCACCGGCGTCGTGGAAGCCTCGGCAGAGCTTGGATCTGTCCGTGTGGGTCGGCTACGGCGGTTCGGGCTTCGGGGGGGTCGCCGCCCTGAGCAACGCCGGTCAGTTCCTCGCGCCCTCGCCGCCCTCGTGGATTCGCCCCTACCCGAGCGGGAACCAGTACTGGCTGGGCCTCGACAGCCAGGGGCGGGACATCTTCAGCCAGGTGATCTGGGGCTCCCGCATCGCCCTCCTCGTCGGGTTCCTGAGCGCGTTCTTCACGGTCGTCCTCGGCGTGATCGTGGGGCTGATCGCGGGATACGTCGGAGGGAAGGTCGAGGCGATCCTCATGCGGTTCACGGACGTGATCCTCGTCCTCCCCGGCCTCCCCCTGATCATCACCCTCGCGGCCGTCCTCGGCGCCTCGATCTGGAACATCATCCTCGTGATCTCCCTCCTCGGCTGGCCGGGGATCGCGCGGATCATCCGCGCGGAGGTCCTCTCCCTGAAGGAGCGCCCGTTCATCGACTCCGCGCGCGTTTCGGGCGCGAGCACGACGCGGATCGTGTTCAAGCACATCGCACCCAACGTCATGCCGCTCGCGTTCCTCTACATGACGTTCTCCGTGAGCGGGGCGATCCTCACGGAAGCGGCGCTGAGCTTCATCGGGCTTGGGGACATCAACACGATGTCGTGGGGGATCATGCTCCAGCTCGTGTCCCAGTCGAAAGCCCTCACGGCGTGGTACTGGCTCCTCCCGCCCGGCCTCGCGATCACCCTGATCAGCCTCGCGTTCTTCCTCGTCGGTCGGGCGTTCGACGAGATCGTGAACCCGCGCCTGCGGAAGAGGTGAGACGACGGGCGATCCGCTCCTGAAGGTCGACCATTTGAAGGTGTACTTCAAGATCCTCAAGGGGACCGTCCACGCGGTCGACGACGTCACCTTCAACCTCGACCGGGGGCAGACGATGGGACTCGTCGGCGAGTCCGGCTGCGGGAAGACGACGACCGCGTACGCGATCACGCGCCTCCTGCCGCCGAACGGTCGGGTCATCGGCGGCGGCATCACGTTCGACGGACAGGTGATCGTGCGCGCGGACCTGCCCACGGAAGTGGAGGAGGTCCTCCGTGGCGCGGACTGGCGGACGCGGCTCGACGCCGTGCTCGCCCGGGAGGAGCGGGAGTTCGCCGCCTATCAGGCGGGCGGCGGGGCGATCCTCGAGGCCGAAGAGGAGATGGAGGACGAGTTCGCTTTCCACACGGAGCTGAAGGGGCTGCTGCAGGACTCGGGGATCGCGCCGGAGGACCTCCGGGAGCAGCTCGGGAGGGTGACGAAGAGCCACCTCCGGGGGTTTGGAGCGGGCCGGCGTCGCCGGCGGCGGGAGAAGGAGATCGAGGAGCGGATCTCCGCGATTCGATGGTCGAAGGTGTCGATGATCTTCCAGAGCGCGATGAACGCGTTCAACCCCGTGTACCGGGTCGGGGATCAGATCATGGAGGCGCTCGTCACCCACTATCCGGACATGACGAAGGAGGAGGCCCGCCAGCGCGTGCTCGAGCTGTTCGACCTCGTCGGCATCGACCGGTCCCGAGTCGACGGGTACCCGCACGAGTTCTCCGGCGGGATGCGTCAGCGCTCGATGATCGCGATGGCCCTCGCATGCAACCCGCAGCTCCTGATCGCGGACGAGCCGACGACCGCGCTCGACGTGATCATGCAGGACCGCATCCTCGCGGAGATCCGCGACCTGCAGCGGGAGCTGAACATCGCGATGATGATCATCACGCACGACATCTCCGTCGTCGCGGAGGTCGGGGAGAAGATCGGGGTGATGTACGCGGGGAAGCTGTTCGAGTACGGGAACATCCGCGAGATCTTCGAGAAACCCGCGAACCCGTACACGATCGGCCTCCTGTCCGCGTTCCCGAGCATCAAGGGGCCGCGCCGGAAGCTCCGCTCGATCCCGGGGTCGCCGCCGGACCTCGCGAATCCGCCCTCTGCGTGCCGCTTCCACCCGCGATGCCAGTTCGCGCAGGAGGTGTGCAAGTACGTGGATCCCCCAATGGTCCAGGTCGGGCCGGACCACTGGTCCCAGTGCCACTTCGCGAAGGAGATATACGAGGGCACGCTGAGGGGTACCTGATGGTCGAGGCGGTCGAGCAGGCGCCCCCGGAGGAGCCGGAGGGCGACGTGATCTACCGGGTCGAGAACCTCGTCAAGCTGTTCCCCGTGAAGGCGGGGTTCATGGGCTCCCTCTTCGGAAAGGAGCAGTTCGTCCACGCGGTCGACGGGATCTCGTTCGACATCCGCAAGGGGGAGATCCTCGGCGTCGTGGGCGAGTCCGGCTGCGGGAAGACGACGACCGGCCGCCTCCTCGTCCGGCTCGAGACGCCGACGGGCGGCTCGATGGTGTTCCGGGGCGAGGACGTCGCCGACCTGAAGGGGGACGACCTGAAGCAGTTCCGGCGGCGCGTCCAGATGATCTTCCAGGACCCGTACGAGTCCCTGAACCCGCGGTTCACGGTCTTCCAGACCGTCGCGGAGCCCCTGATCGTCCACAACGTCGGGGAGACGTTCGGGGAGCGCGAGGAGATGGTCGCGAAGGCGCTCGAGTCCGCCGAGCTGAAGCCGGCGGAGGAGTTCATGACTCGCTACCCACACGAGTTGTCCGGCGGGCAGCGGCAGCGGGTCGCGATCGCCCGTGCCCTCGTCCTCCGCCCGGAGTTCGTCGTCGCGGACGAGCCCGTCTCCATGCTCGACGTCTCGATCCGCGCGGGGATCATGAACCTCATGCTGAACCTGCGGAACGAGTACGACATCCCGTTCATGTTCATCTCCCACGACGTGTCCGTGACCCGGTACATGAGCCACCGGATCGCGGTCATGTACCTCGGCTCCGTCGTAGAGCTCGCGCCCGCGGAGGACGTCATCAAGAACCCGATGCACCCGTACACGGAGGCGCTCCTGTCCGCGGTGCCCGTGCCGGACCCGGGCGCGAAGCACGGGCGCGTGGAAATCAAGGGCGACCTGCCGTCGCCGATCAACCTGCCCACGGGGTGTACGTTCCACCCGCGGTGCCCGTACCGGCGGGACGTGTGCAAGGAGGTACGCCCCGTCCTCCGGGAGGTTACCCCGGGACACTTCGTGCAATGCCACTTCGCGGGCGAGATCATCACCCGGAAGCCGGACGACCTCGTCCTCGAAGAGGGCGTGTGCAACGTGTGTGGGAACCTCGTCGCGCGGGGGACGAAGCAGGTGACGTGCAACTGCCCGAAGATCTACCACGACGTGTGCGCGGGGCAGCTCGGGTCGTGCCCGATGTGCAAGAAGGTGTTCTGAGGGTCCTCCCGTGCACGTGATCGCGCGGGTCCTGGCGGTCGCGTACGTCTCCCTGGCGGTGTTCGCCGCCCTCGTGTACGTTCAGGTGAGCGTGAACTACGTGAACGTCACGGAGGTCACGCTGAACATGGAGACGAACGTCGGGATCGCGTCCCTGCAGATCAACTGGACGGGAAACGCGAGCGATCCGGCGGCGGTGTACGTGCAGGTCAGCGTGACGAACCCCGGGAAGATCCCGATCCTCGTGCTCAGCATGGAGTTCGACCTCCACATGGACCGCGTCCAGGATCCGCGCCCATGGTACGACGCGAACAAGCTGCGGGACACCCGGGTCCAGGCCGGGGGGATCTACCTGGAGCGTCCGCAGGGAGTGCTCGTCACGCCCGGACAGACGCGAACGCTCCACGTGGAGACGGTCGTCGAGCCGGGCTCGCGGATGGACAACTTCGACGTGCCGGACGGGAGCGGGTTGTACCACCCGGTCCTCTGGGGACCGGTCGTCGTCTACGCATTCGTCGACTTCGACACGACGGGGGCCGCGTACCTCCCGCCGTACTACGTCGCGCAGGGGGTGGCGCCGACTGGTTGAGCTCACGTGGGCGCGGTGGCGGCGGCCGCTGCTCCTCCTCCTCTGGGCGTCCCTCGGCGGGCTGATCATCGCGACGTTCTTCGTCGCCTCCCTTTTCCGGGAGTTCTCCCCGTTCGCGCTCGGGGACCCCGGGGCGGTGATCCTGTTCGTTCCGATCCTGACCGGGTTCCTCCTCGGGGTCCTCCTCACGGATGAGGAGATCGTCACCGCCGCGGGCTCGGGCCTCATGTCGTCGATCGTTGCGCTCGTGCTGATCGCGGTCTTCCTGTACGCCCCCGTCCTTGCGGGCGTCGCGAAGTCCACGCAGCCGTTCGCCGCCTTCTCCCTCTCGCGGATCGCGTTGTCGGCGGTCCTCCTCGTGCCCCTCGTCGTCGTGGGCTCCGTGATCGGGCGCGGGGTCGGGGACCTGTTTCTCCCCTCCACCCGGATGCGGGAGGAGCTCGAGGCGCTGCGGGAGGAGACGCGGCGGTGGCACGAGGCGCTCGACCGGCTGGAGAACCGGCCCAAGGAGCCGCCCGAAGGGAAGGGTTAATCCCCTGCCGCCAATCCGTGCGCGGGCCCGTGGTCTAGCGGCTATGACGGTGCCCTTACAAGGCGCAGGTCGTCGGTTCGAGTCCGGCCGGGCCCATCATTGGCGGTAGTCCGACCATCGGAGGCGGGCCTCGACGCGCAGCGCGGGGAGGGGCCCGAGGTCGGTCCCGTCCAACAGGTGGAGCCGGGCGCCGTCTAGGTTCACCACGTCCGGCTGCATGAGGGGTCCAAGCAGCCTCGCGCGCGCCGCGTTCACCGGCGTTCCGCCGCACAACTCGTTGAACGAGGGCACGCAGACGGCCTCCCGGGGCATCTTCGGGTATCGCGAGTGCGTTCGCCGGAACGGCGCGCGGACCCAACACGGCTGCACCTGTTTCCCCCCCAGCTTGTCGACGAACACGACCGCCGGATGGTTGTGACCCATGAGCAGGACCTTCGATTCCATCACGGACTTCGCGGGCCACGCGTGGCCGTGGACGAACCCCGCGTTTCCGATCGTGAATCCCGTCGGCTTGTGGATCGTCACTTGCTCCGGCACGTACGGCCGGATGAGGGCGTCGTGGTTCCCCGCCGCGATGTGGATCTCGTCGACCGCGTCCGCGATTTCGTTGAAGAAGATCGGGATGTCCCGCCGCTCGAGCGGGCTCACTCCGGGGATGAAGTGCTTCACGTCGCCAAGGAGGACGAGCGTCTTGGCGTCGGTCGTGTCCAACAGCTCGCGGAGGCGTCGGCCGATCTTCCGCGTCTGGCTCGGGAGGAAGACCCCCGCCTCGTTCAGCGCGGCCTCCAAACCGATGTGCAGGTCCGCCACCGCAAGGATCGAGTCGTCGACGACGATCGCAGGAGCGTCCGGGACGGGGACGTACGACACGCGCCGCCAATCCGCGGGCCGTCCAAGAACTTACTGCCCCGGAGGTGACGCTTGGAACCGCTCAATCGCTCGGCGCTATCCGTCGCTTTCTCAGGGTCAGAGGAACCGCTTCAGCACGCGGGGCACGCGATCCGCGACATCCTGCGCGGTCATCCCGTAGCTGAGGTCCTCGAACGCGAGGTCGCCCGCGTACTTGCACGTGAACGCCGCCAACCGGGCGGCCTCGTACGGCGCGCAGCGCTTCGCGAGCAGCCCCGCGACGAGTCCCGCCAGGACGTCCCCCGTGCCGCCGACCGTCATCCCCGGGTTTCCGCCACGGGTGAACTTCACGCGGTCCCCGTCCGTGACGACGTCCACCGGCCCTTTCAGCAGGATCGTGAACCCCGTCCTCTTCGCGAACCCCTGGGCGGCCTCCGCCCTGCCCTCGAGGTCCGGCGGGAGCTTCTCCCCGCTGACGACCGCAAACTCCCGGGTGTGGGGCGTCATCACGCCCGTCCTCCCCTTCAGGACGTCGAGGTGTCCGGAGAGTGCGGGGAACGCGTCCGCGTCGATCACGATTGGCACCGCCAGGCCCTTCACGATGTCCCGCACCGCCTCTCTCGTGGCGTCGGAGTCCCCGAGTCCGGGGCCCACGGCGACCGCGTCCATCCCGGAGGCGAGGTCGAAGATCGTTGCCACGTCCGCGCGGACGAGGCGCGTGCCGCCGAGCGGATGGACGATGAAGTTCGGGGAGAACGACGCGATCACCGGGTACGCTTGGGACGGCGTCGCGATGTGCACGGTGTCCGCCCCGATTCGGTACGCGGCGGAGGCGACGAACGCGGGAGCGCCCGTGAACGGGCCGCCGCCAACGACGAGGAGCCGGCCGTTGTCGCCCTTGTGCGAGTCCTTCGTCGGCACGGGATAGTACGCGAACTCTCCCGGCCCGATCGTCCGCCCCACCTCCGGGGGGATGCCGATCGGGGCGACGAGGATCTTTCCGGAGTTCTCCTCCGTCATCCCCGCCTTCACGGCGTGCAGGGCGATCGTGGCGGTGGGGAGGACGACGACGTCCGCGCCGAGCCCGCTCGGGACATCCACGGAGAGGATCGGCTTCCCGCTCTCGTTCATCGCGCGGATGAGGGAGGCGTACGGCTCCCGCACCGCGCCTTGGACGCCGATCCCGAGGAGCGCGTCGACGACCACGTCGGCGTCATGGAATGCGCTGGCGGCGTCGGCCCCCGCCACGAGGATGCGCACGGAGTCCTTCGCCCGCTCGTAGTTCGCGAGGGCCTCCGACGTCGCGATCTCGGACGGCGGCCGCGCGAGCAGGACGGTCACGTCGCACGCCGGCTTCAGGTACCGCGCGGCGGTCAGCCCGTCCCCGCCGTTGTTCCCCGTCCCGCAGGCGATCACGACGCGTTTCTCCTTGGCGGCGAACTCGTTCAGGACAGCGTCCGCGACCGCGCGCCCCGCGTTCTCCATCAGGTCGAGGACCTTGACGCCCATCCACTCCGCGTTCCGGTCGAGGACCCGCATCTCCGTCGCGGTGAGCATCCGCCGACGGATGAGGGCGGGCGTATTAGAACGTTGGCGGCCCGCACGCTTATTACCGCGCGGTTCCGTGGCGGCGGCGCATGCGCCGGTGGTCCCGCGGGCTCACGCGGAACATCGTCCTCCTCGGGATCGCGAGCCTCCTCACGGACGTCAGCAGCGAGATCATCATCCCGATCCTCCCGCTGTTCGTCATCGGCCTCGGCGGGAGCCTCCTCGTCGTCGGCCTGATCGACTCCGTCGCGGACAGCACGGCGACGTTCGTGAAGATGTTGGGGGGCCACCTCTCGGACCGCAGCGGAAAGCGGAAGCGGTTCGTCGCGGCGGGGTACGGGTTCTCGACCGCGACGAAGGCGGTCCTCCCGTTCGCGACGTCGTGGCTCCACGTGTTCGGCGTCCGCCTCGGAGACCGGATTGGGAAGGGCGTGCGCGACCCGCCGCGCGACGCGCTGATCGCGGAGTCCACGGCCCCGGAGACGCTCGGGAAGGCCTTCGGCTTCCACCGGACGATGGACACGACGGGCGCGATCCTGGGGCCTGTGCTCGTCCTCCTGCTGCTCCCGTGGCTCGCGCAGGTCCACGGCTCGCCGGAGCCGCCGATCCCCGCGTACCGGGACCTGTTCCTCCTGGCGGTGGTCCCCGCGATCGCCGCGTTCCTCGTGATCCTGACGGTGCGCGAAGTCGCCGCCAGACCGAAGCCAAACCTCCGCCTCCGCGTGAGCCTTCATGCGCTCCCCGTCCGCCTTCGGCTCTTCGTGATCGTCGCGGGGCTGTACTCGTTCGCGAACTTCACCCTCGCGATCCCGATCGTGATCGTCCACGACCATGCCCTGGACGCGGGGTTCTCCGAGGTGACCGCGGTCGCCCTCGCGACCCTGAACTACCTCTTGTTCAACGTCGTGTACGCCCTCCTGGCGGTCCGCGCGGGCTCCCTCTCCGACCGGATCGGTCGGAAGCCGGTGATCCTCGCCGGGTATGCCGCGTTCATCGTCGGCAGCCTCGGGTTCGCCCTCTTCCAGGCCCCATTCCTCCTGCTCCTGAGCTTCCTCGCGTACGGCGTCGCCTACGGGTTCGTCGAGGGCACGCAGCGCGCGCTCGTCGCGGACTTCGCGCCGAAAGACCTGAAGGCGACGAGCATGGGGACGTACCACGCGGCGGTCGGGATTGGGAAGCTGCCCGCGTCGATCTTCGCGGGCCTTCTCGCGACGATCTTCGGGGCCTGGGCGGCGTTCCTCACCGGGGCGGCGATCGCGTCGATGGCGGCGGCGCTGTTCGTCGGGACGTTTGCGGAGGGACGCACCTAGGGTCCCGCGGCCGAGGCGATCGTTCGAGGGAGGCGCCCTCGGCACCTTCCGCAGAAGGCTGCCCGCTTCTCATCCGTGTCGAGGATCGTGGCACTGAAGTACATCACACACCCGGGGTTCGCGCAGTGGTCGAGCCCCAGGGTGTGGCCGATCTCGTGCACGGCCTCCTTCCGGAGCCGGTCGCGGAACTTCCCCGGTTCGCCCGCCTCGAGGCGGGCCAGGGACACAATTGCTACACCGTCCCGCGCGCTCGCGAGGCCGAAGACGAACTCGCGCCCCTCCGCGCCAAGGTCCTCGGCGGTCACCGCCAGCAGCGTCCCCTCGTGTGGACTCGCCGCCAAGATCCTCAGGATCGCATCCGCGTCGCACCGGGCCTGCGAGGGATCGCGGGCTCGCGCGGGGACCGGAACCGATGGGTGGATTGCGCATACGATTCCGAACGACGCGAGCGCATCCGAAAGCCAGGAAAGCAGGGTCGTCGGGAGGTCCCCCATCGGGAGGAGCCCGACCCTCATCCCTTCACGACCCCCATCGGGACCATCCGGGCGACGATTCTCGTGAGCCCCGCGCCCTCCGCAATGCGGACGACATCCTCCACGTTCTTGTACGCCCCCGGCGCCTCCTCGACGATCCCGGCCGCGCTCGCGGCGTGCAGGTAGATTCCCTTGTCCGCGAGCGCCTGGCGGACCTCGTTCGGGCGGAACTTCCGCTCCGCGGCCTTCCGGCTCATCTGGCGCCCGGCACCGTGGCACGAGGAGCCGAACGAGGCCGTCATCGACGTCGGTAGGCCGACGAGGACGAAGGAGAAGGAGCCCATGTCCCCGGGGATCAGGACGGGCTGCCCGACCTGGCGGTACTTCGCGGGCGTTTCCGGGTGTCCCGCGGGAAACGCGCGCGTGGCGCCTTTCCGATGGACGAGGACCTTCACGCGCTTCCCGTCCACGACGTGTTCCTCGATCTTCCCGATGTTGTGGCACACGTCATACACGATCTCCATCTCCATGGCGTCCGCGGACCGCCCGAGGACTTTCTCGAAGGATTGGCGGGTCCAGTGCGTGATCATCTGGCGGTTTGTCCACGCGAAGTTCGCCCCGGCGCACATCGCCCGCCAGTAGTCCTGGCCTTCCTTGCTTCCGATGGGAGCGCACGCGAGCTGGCGGTCGGGTAGGACGATCTTGTGACGGTCAAGGGCGTCCTCGCAGGTCCGGATGTAGTCCGTCGCAATCTGGTGACCGAAGCCGCGCGAGCCCGTGTGGATCATGATGCACACCTGGTTCTCCCGCAGGCCCAGCGCTGCCGCCGCCGCGGGGTCGTACACCTTTTCGACCTTCTGTACCTCGAGGAAATGGTTTCCCGCACCAAGGCTCCCGACCTGGTCCACGCCCCGGGCCCTCGCCTTCTGGCTTACCTTGCTCGGGTCTGCGTCCGCCAAACAGCCACGAGCCTCAATGCGCTCCCGGTCCCCCGGCCAGCCGTACCCCTTCTCGATGGCCCACTGGACGCCTTCCTGCATGATGCTGTTCAGGTCCGCGTGGGACAGCGCCACCTTCCCCTCGCTTCCGACGCCGCTGGGCACGTTGACGAACGCCGTGTCCACGAGTTCCCGGAGCTTCGGCCGAACCTCTTTCTCCTCGAGGTCGGTGCGGATGAGCCGGACCCCGCAGTTCGAGACGACAAAGCCATCCGCGATGAAGTTGCGATGCTCGCTCGCGACGCTGAAGTCGTAGACCTCGTCCACGGGAACCTCCTCGACGGAGACGATCCGATCCCAGACGACGCCCGATGTCCCCGCCCGCTCGCGGAGACGCTCCAGGAACGCGTCGAACGTGGGGAAGGGTGGCCAAGCCCGCGGTTTCCCGCCGCGGCCTTGGCGGTGGTGCACGAGGAAGGAGCGGCTCACGTACAAGCTCGCGAGGGAGTCGAGGATCTCCGGAAGGGGCCGACCGTCTTCCTTCATCACACTCGCCGCTTCGTTGGACTTTGTCTTGTGGCGGCCGACCATCTCCTTCAGGGTCAGGTAGTGGGCGGCCGCGTTCGCGAGAAACCGCTTTTCCATGTGGTACTCGAAGTTGACCGTTCCATAGAACCGAATGAGGTTCCGGCTGTCCGCGCGGAGGACCACTCGAAAGCGATAGGAAGGTTCCCCGGTGTTCGGCACCGGAATCACATCCTCCATGACATCGTAGACATCGACCCCGAAGTCCTCGAGAAGCCTGCGGATCTGGGTGGCAACGGTCCGACCCGTCGCCTGGTAACCCTCTCGCTTGCAGAGGGAGAACGCAGGGGGACGGAGCGTGTAGCCGTGACCGGTGACCGTCCCAGGCCGACTCATCTCCGCGCCGAACAGCGCGGCCAGGAACAGGCGCTTCTGCCACAGCGGGAGCCGGAAAAGCCACGAAGGCAGGACGAAGTCCGTCTTCGCCTTGTTCCCGACGGGCAACCCGAGGGCGTGAAGGAGGACGGCAAACCCCGTCGAACTCACGGGGAAACTTGACTCCTCGACTTCGAAGTCGCGCGGTCGACCCGCGTGCTGGAAGCGGTGGCGGCGGTGGCGTGTGTAGATCCGGGTCGCATGGAAGCCGAGCCGCTGAGCATCCGCAAGCACATCCGCCAAGTCCTCTTTCCGACCGTAGAAGACAACCCCAGCGGTCCGAGGCCTGAGGGAGGCATGACCGTCTCCCAGGGCCATCCCAAGGAGCTTGAGGAGGTACGGGAAGGCCGTTGCTCGTGCCGTTAGTGGGACGAGCCCTCGAGCCCGCAGGGCCGAGAGGACTTGGGGCACTTGGGTCTGCCTGAGGTGCCGGGCGATGTCCACCTCCGAGACAAGCACGTCGTCCGGGGGCACTTCGTACTCGGCGCCACGAAACGGATACACCGCCACGGGTCGGTCGGCCACGTCCCGGAGCGGGATCATGCCGTCGGGGGTCAGGAAGGGATGATCCGCAGTGGCCGTGATCTCCACGCCCGTGGCCGTGCGAACCCGATAGGCGACCTCCGCGCGGAATCGCATGTAGGCGGCAATCCCTGTGCTCGTGGTGCGATGGCTCGGGTTCACGCACGCCAGCCGCGTGGTCCGCCAGTTGCCCGCGAAGCGAGAGATCGGGACACGGTATCCGTGTTCCGTCACCACTTGCGAATCTTTCGCAAGGCAGTTCACGTCGTACCCAACGCCTCCGGGGGACACCACGCCGTCGTCCACGCCGAACGCGGCGACCCCGCCGATCGGGAACCCGTAGCCCCAGTGGATGTCCGGCATCGCCATCGCCTTCCCGACGATCCCGGGCATCGTGGCGACGTTCGCGACCTGCTCCGGCGCCTGGTCCTGGAGGACGGAGGGGAGCATCCGCTCGTCAATGAACATGAGGCCGTCCGTCCGCATCTGCGGTTTGTACGAACGCGGAATCTCGTACCGGAACTCGCCGACCTTCTGGACGGGTCCCTTCCACTCCGGCATGTCCTCCTCCAGGGGCGAGCCTAGGGGAGGTCGCGATAAATACGTTTCCGTCGCGGCCACGCGAGGGTCATGCCGCGGGCCGGGCTCGAACCGGCGACTTCGAGATCTTCAGTCTCGCACTCTCCCAAACTGAGTTACCGCGGCGCGGAGGGCGCGAAGAGGAAGCACCCTTAAACGTTTTCGCTCGCCCCATCCGCCCCGGAAGGGAGCGATTCGGGTCCTGAGAATCACCGCCAAACACGGACCCCTCCCGAGGGAATTGTTCTCACCGCACCTAATTGTATGAACACGATTAAATACCGACCCTCTCGATGGGCCGCGCGACCGGAGCCCTCCGGCGTTGGGTGACCCCTCTTGAGGCGACGCTTCCGACCCCGCAGGCAGTGGGACGACGACGGCGTGGCGTCCACGGTGGGCACGATCATGGCCCTCCTCGTGTTCCTGACGTTCCTCTCCCTGATCACGAACCAGTACGTGCCCGTCTGGATGAAGGACTCCGAGGCCGGCCACATGGGGGAGGCCCTCGGCCAGCTCGGCGGGTTCAAGAGCAACATCGACCTCCAGATCCTCGCGGCGCAGACCGCGGCGTCCGTCCGCAGGCACTACATCCCCGTCACGACGTTCTCCACGGTCAAGCTCGGGGTCGACGGCGTCCCGATCTTCTCGTCCCCGACGATCGGGGAGCTCACGATCGACCAGTCGAAGGCCCCGTGGACCTTCTGGTTCCGATACAGCATCAGCGGGAACAGCACGACCGTGCCGGAGGCGACGTGCGCGTGCGGCGGGCTCGTCCGCCTGAACGTGTTCAACCGGTACTTCCCGCGGCAGGAAATCGGGTACGAGAACGGCGCCCTCATCCGCTCCCAGCAGGACGGCCAGGTCGTCAAGGGGGAGCCGTCGTTCCAGATCATCGTCGCGAACAACAGCGTGGAGGTCGACTTCACGCTCATCCAGCTGTTCGGGACCGGCGGGGTGGCCGGCGTCGGAGCGGAAGGCCTTCAGTCCCGCGTGATCGCGGTCGACTTGCAGGAGTACCGGAACATCCAGACCGCGATCTGGGTGAACCATACGACCCTGTACGGGCCCGCGTGGTTCCGGTTCATCAACGCGACGCTCGCGCAGGCGTTCGACGTCGGGGCGGACGAGTACGACACGAACCCCGACTTCACGTACAGCGAGTCGTACGAGGGCTCCCGCCCCGTGCAGCTCCGGGTGGACAACCCCATCTACCTCATCCAGTCGTTCTGGAACGCGGTGTCGCAGACGTACGGCTTCCGCCTCCAGTTCAAGCTCGACGTCGGCGGGGACAGCGTGAACGTCCTGCCGGTCACGGCGTTCCGCCTCCAGCACGCGTACGTGAACGTGGTGGCGGGGGAGCGCGGCACGCAGGCCGGGATCTGAGGTGACGTGATGGCGCGAGGAAAGAAGATCCGGAAGGTCATGATGCCCAAGGGCGCCTTGGCGGTGACCGCGAAGTGGGAGGGCACCCGCGGATCCTACCTCACGAACATCCCGGGGATCGATGAGAAGCGGCTGGAGGAGGTCGAGGTGTTCCCGATCCGCGAGCCGTGCTCGTACGGACGCGTCGTGTACGACCGCACGAGGGCGGAGTACGTGTACGAGGCGTGGGAGCCGCACCTCGAGGACAAGGAGCGGAAGCTCCTCGACTCGATTAAGGACGCGCTGAACCGTACCCTCGAGTACGACTTCGAGAAGATGTCCGCCAAGGACAAGGAGGAGTACCTCGAGGAGGCGGTCGAGTCGTTCCTGAAGTCCCGCGGCGTGAAGCTGGACCCGACGACGCGCGAGAAGCTCGAGTACTACATCATCCGGGACTTCGTCGGGTACGGACCGATTGACCCGCTGATGGCCGACCCGAAGATCGAGGACGTGAGCTGCGACGGGGTCGCGATCCCGCTGTTCATCTTCCACCAGAAGTACGAGTCGATCAAGACGAGCGTCGTGTTCGCGGACGAGGACGTGCTGAACAACTTCGTCGTCGCCCTCGGGCAGCGATGCGGGAAGCAGATCTCCGTGGCGGCGCCGATCCTGGACGGGACGAGCGGGGAGGGGCACCGCGTCCAGGCGACGTACGCCCGGGAAGTCACGACGCGCGGCTCCTCCTTCACGATCCGGCGCTTCAAGGAGAAGCCGTTCACGCCCGTCGACCTGATCCGGTTCGGCACCGCGAGCCCGGAGATGGTCGCGTACATCTGGATCGCGATCGAGCACGGGGAATCCATGATGGTGTGCGGCGGGACCGCGAGCGGGAAGACCGCCACGCTGAACGCGGCGGCGCTGTTCATCCGGCCCGGAGCGAAGATCGTCAGCATCGAGGACACGCGGGAGATCAACCTGCCCCACGAGAACTGGATCCCCGGCACCACGCGATCCGGGATCGGCGAGCGCGGGGTGGACGGGAAGGCGCCCGGCGAGATCGACATGTACGATCTCGTGCGCGCGGCGCTGCGCCAGCGGCCGAACTTCATCATCGTCGGCGAGGTCCGCGGGAAGGAGACGTACACAATGTTCCAGGCGATGGCGACGGGACACCCGACGATGTCGACGATGCACGCGGACAGCGTGAAGTCGATGGTGAACCGGCTCGAGAACCCGCCGATCAACACGCCGCGAATCCTCCTGACGGCGCTCAAGTTCGTGATCATCCAGAAGCACGCCCGGGTCGGCGACTCCACGGTCCGGCGGATCACGCAGATTGTGGAGCTCGTGGGCTTCGAGCCCGAGACGAACGAGCTGATCACGAACACCGTGTATGAGTGGGATCCCGGGACGGACACGTTCATCTACAAGGGGCATTCGTTCCTGTTCGACGAGATCATGGAGATGAAGAACATGACCCACGAGGAGATGGAGGAGGAGTTCCAGCGCCGCGTGGACATCGTGAACTACATGGTCGAGAAGGGCTACAACGACTTCCGCGAGATCTCGAAGATCGTCGTCGGCTACTACCAGTACCCGGAGGAGACCGCGAAGCGGATCCGCGAGGAGATGGGCTGGACCCGCGAGCCCGCGGCCGCCGGGCAGCTGCCGGGAGGCGAGAGCTTTGGCCAGTGAGGGCGCGTCGTTCGGCCAGCTCGAGACGCGGAAGACGCTGACGAAGACGAAACGCTTCCGTCCGGGGGAGGACGAGACGAAGCTTGCGGTCCAGCACCGCCTGATCCGGCTCCCGAAGGGCGCGAAGCCCGTGACCGTTCCCCTAACCTCCTACCAGGAGTTTTGCTGGCGGGTCATGGGGCCGTTCGTGCTGTCCCGGTACAAGGAGAACCAGGACCTGGAGGACGACCTGATCAAGGCCCACATTCGGATGCGGCCGGAGGAGTACCTGGCGGTCGCATGGATGACGATCACGATCCTGGCGGTGGCGTCCGCGATCCTCGCCCTCGTCTTCGGCATCCTCCTGTTCGCGCTCCAGGTCTCGATCGCCACCCTGGTCATCCTCCTGTTCGTGATCGCGGGCGTCCCCCTCCTGCTCGGGTACATCATCTTCTTCGGGTTCCCGGGCGGCATCCTCTACCGCGGGAAGCCCGCCTCCGCCGCGAAGAAGCGCGCCCGGAAGATCGACGCGCGGATCACGAGCTCGATGTCGTTCATCTCCGCGATGGCGTCCGCGGACGTCCCCGTGGACGTGATCTTCAAGGAGCTCAGCCGCCAGCCCGTCTATGGCGAGGTCGCGAAGGAGGCGGAGTGGATCACGCGGGACACGGAGCTCCTCGGGGTCGACATCCTCACCGCGATCAAGCGGGGGGCGGGCCGGAGCCCGAGCGCGAAGTTCCAGGACTTCCTCCAAGGCGTCGTCACGACGTCCACGTCCGGCGGGCAGCTGAAGCCGTACTTCCTCCTGAAGGCGGAGCAGTACGAGAAGGAGGACCGGCTGGAGATGCGGAAGAAGATGGAGACCCTCGGGATGCTCGCGGAGGCGTTCGTCACCGTCGTCGTCGCGTTCCCCCTCTTCCTCGTCGTAATCATGGCGATCATGGCCCTGATCAGCCGGGGGCAGAGCACGTTCGTCCTCACCCTGCTGTACGTCGTCGTCGGGCTCATGATCCCCATCTCCCAGTTCGGGTTCATCTTCGTGATCTGGAACATGGAACAGGAGGCCTGAGATGGCCCGGAAGGAGCTCGAGGAGGCCCGGGTCCGGCTGTACCAGAAGAAGGACCGGACGCGACTTGTCATCGTGATCGGAGTCACCCTGCTCGCGTTGTTCCTCCTGATCGCGTTTCTGAACGTGTTCCCGGGGCCGGACGGAGCGATCAACACCGCGCTCCGCCCGGGCGACGGTCCGGCGAAGCGGTTCCTGTCCTGGTTCGTCCTCGCGATTGCGGGCTTCACGGGCCCATACGGGTTCTACACGGCCCGGAAGCAAAAGAACATCAAACAAATCGAGCGGCGGCTCCCGGAGTTCCTCCGGGACGTCGCGGAAGCAGGCCGGTTCGGGATGACCCTCGCGGAGGCGATCGTCGTCGCCTCCTCGGGCCGGTACGGGAAGCTCACCCCGGAGATCAAGAAGATGGCGGCGCAGATCAGCTGGGGTGTTCCGGCGACGGAGGCGCTCCGGCTGTTCTCCCAACGGGTGGACACGCCGATGGTGAACCGGGTCGTCAGCATCATCGTGAAGAGCAGCGACGCGGGCGGAGACGTCGCGGACGTGCTCACGATGGTCAGCCACGATGCGAAGGAGACGCAGCTCACGGAGGACGAGCGGAAGATCTCCATGTCCACGTACATCGCGGTCATCTACATCTCGTTCCTTGTGTTCCTCGTCACAATCTGGATCCTCAACGTGACGTTCCTTCCGAAGATCAAGGAGTCCTCGCAGGCCCTCGAGACGCAGACGCAGTTGACGGGCACCGCGGGGCAGATCGAGAGCCCGCTCGCGGCGAACATCGATGCCGTCATCTTGGGGATCCAGATCGCGTTCTTCATCGCCGCCATCGTCCACGCGACGGGGGACGGCATCCTGGCGGGCGTCCTCGACAACGGGAAGGTCGCGAACGGGCTCCGCCATTCCTTCCTCATGCTGCTGATCGCGCTCGTCAGCTTCCAGCTCATCTGAGGTGCAACGAATGGCATCCGCGGGAGACGACTACCAGAAGCGGATCGAGACGCTGAGCCGCCAAGAGGCGGAGGCCTCCCGCCAGCTCGCGGCGGCGGAGAAGGCCCGCCAAGAAGCGGCGACGATGCTCGAGCAGATCGAGGAGAAGAAGCGGAACGCGATCTTCGCCGCCCTCGACTCGATCAAGAAGCGGTACTTCCACCGCCTCCTCGGCGGAAAGGGCGTCAAGGTGCTTGCGCCCCGCGTGACCGGCGTGGAGGCCGCGACGTTGGGGAAGGTGACGACGATCCCCAAGATCGCGGACCCGAACCTGCACGAGATCGAGCTCACCCCGATCCTCCAGAACTACTCGTATGTGCGGATCATGTACAACACGATGGTGAACGAGTACTTCTACGAGGTCATCGAGCCGAAGCTCCTCGAGGAAGAGGAGGAGTTGCTCGAGGTGTTGAAGGACATCCTCGTGGACTCGTTGGAGCTGCTCGAGGACGCGGACCCGAAGGAGCGGGAGACGTACCTGCGGCGGATCGTGGACGGCCTCCTCCGCGAGCTCGGGGTCAACCTCCACCCGGTGAGCAAGGAGCGGGTCATCTACTACGTGCTCCGCGACTTCATCCGGTACTCCGCGATCGACGTCGTGATGATCGACACGAACGTCGAGGACGTGAGCTGCGACGGCATCGGGGTGCCGTTCTACATCTATCACCGGAAGTACGGGTCGATCCCCTCGAACCTGAAGTTCACGTCCGAGACGGAGCTCGACCAGTTCGTCGTGTGGCTCGCGCAGAAGTCCGGGAAGCACATCTCCGTGGCGCAGCCCATGCTCGACGCGACGATCCCGGACGGGTCCCGGCTGCAGGCGACCCTCGGGAAGCACGTGACGAAGCGCGGCTCCTCGTTCACGATCCGGCGGTTCAAGGAGAATCCCTTCACACCCCTGGACCTCGTACGGTTCAAGACGATGAGCCCGGACATGATGGCGTACCTGTGGCTCGCGATCGAGAACGGGAACTCGATGTTGATCTGCGGGGGCACGGCGAGCGGAAAGACGACGACCCTGAACGCGATCCTGCTGTTCATCCCGCCCCAGATGAAGATCGTGAGCATCGAGGACACGCGGGAGCTGAACCTCCCGCACGAGAACTGGGTTCCGCTCCTCACGCGCGGCGGGTTTGGCGGGAAGTCCGCCGCCACGGGCCGCGTGGCGGGCGAGATCGACATGTTCGACCTCCTCAGCGCGGCGCTCCGCCAGCGACCCCAGTACCTGATGGTCGGTGAGGTCCGGGGGCAAGAGGCGTTCGTCGTGTTCCAGGCGATGGCGACGGGGAAGAGCGCGTACACGACGTTCCACGCGGACGACGTCCAGTCCATGGTTCACCGCCTCGAGAACGACCCGATCAACCTCCCGCGGGCGCTCGTGGCGGCACTGGACCTCGTCCTCCTGCAGGCGCAGGTGAAGGTCGGCACGGACATGACGCGCCGCGTCAAGGCGCTGATCGAGATCGTCGGGACGGACCCGGAGTCGAACGAGCTGATCACGAACTCGGCGTACACCTGGAACCCGGCGGACGACACGTTCAACTACAGCGGTCATTCGTACGTGTATGAGAAGGTCATGCTCGCACGGAACTGGACGCAGCGCCGCATGGAGCAGGAGGTGAAGCGGCGGATCGACATCTTCGATTACATGAGGAAGATCCAGGTCCAGAACTATCGCGAAGTCGCGAAAATCGTGTCCTCGTACTATAAGGACCCGGACGAGATGATGAAGACGATCCGGGACGTCCTCTCGCAGCAGGGCGGCGCGCCGCAGAGTTGAGGGCCGACCGGCTGAGTTCTCTCACGATGAGCCCCCTCGGGTCGGGGGGCGATCGAGGCCGATACTGCCGCCGTCGAATCGGGGAGAGGAACCTCCCGGGGATTGTCGACGTCCGCGCCGCAGGTCTCGCTCGCGGCTCGGAAGCGGGGCGTCGACGTTCCGGAATCTCAGGCGCTTGGGAAAGGGGAAAGGAGGAGCAAACCCTCAGATCTGCTCCTCGTCGCCGCCCGTGCCCTCGCCGCCCTCGCCTTCCTTCTGCTCCTCGAGGGGGCGCTTGATGACCTTCTTCTGGACGACGGGTGCGCCCATGACCGGCTTCTTCACGACCTTCTTCGGGATTGCCTCCGAGGGCATCCCTGCCTCCGCGGCTTCTTCACCGGAGGGCGCCGGGCCTGACGGCGCTGCCGCGGGCGTCACGGGCCGCGGGGCCGCCGCCGGAGGCCGTCCTCCGCCCGGTCGGCGCGCGTCCTCCTTCAGGAGCGTGCCGCACTTGTGGCACACCGTCGCGGTGACGGAGTTGAGGGTATTGCACACGGGGCACGGCTTGCTCCCCATGCGCCGCATCTCCTCTTCCTCGCGGAGCCAGTCCTCGAACGTCACGAACGTGGGCTGCGTCCGCCACCAGTCCTCGAATTCCTTGTCGGAGAGGGACCGCCCGAGCTCCCGGGACGCGTCCTCGCGGAACTTCCGTTTCACGTCGTCGTACTGGCGGCGCATCTGCGCCTCGTAGTCCGCCATCTCGACCTCGCCCGTCGCGAACTCGACGCCGCACTCCGGGCACTGCTTCACGTCGACGGGGATCCACGCCTGGCAGTTCGAGCACTTCGCCATGTCCTTCTCGAACTCCACGCCGCACTTCGGGCACTTCGTGGACTCCTCCGGGATGAACGCGCCGCACTCGCCGCACTCGACGAGCTTCCCGAGGCCGACGAACTTCACGTACGCGGTCCCGCCGCCGATCGCCGCGGCGGCGCCGATGATCACGATGAGCCAGATCCACACCGGGAGGCCGAGGAACGGGGCCGCCCACCAGGCAAGGGGCGTCGTGATCACGATCTGGCGGTCGCGGTCCAGGACGGATTGATCTGCCGCGTCCACACGAATCGTGTACGTCCCGTCCGCGAGGTTCGCGGGGATGTTGAGGCCGATCAGGAAGGAGCCGTCGTTCGAGGCGGTCGTGTCGGTGCCCGTGACCCCGGGCACGGGGTTGCCCTGCGCGTTGAGCAAGGTCGCCGTCACGAGGACGCCCCCGATCGGCGTGCCCTCGAACGCGCCGGTCTGCAGGACCTTCCCGCTGACCCCGATCGACACGCCGGGTCGGAACGTCTGCAGGTTCGACGGCGTTTCGATCCGCACGCTCCCGTTCGGCGCGAGCACGTTCATGACGGCCGTGGCCTCGTTGTTGAGCTCGTTCGGTTCGCGGACCGTGTTGTTCGCGTCGACCTTCACGGTGAGGTTGTGGTTGCCGAGCGTGCTCAGACCGAGGGTCGTGTTCAGGAAGACGGTGATGCTCCCGAACGGCACGGTGATCCCGTAGGCCGCGCCGAGGATGACCGTCGGGGCGGCTTCGTCGACGACCGTGATCACGATGCTCGGCGCCGTCGTCTGGCCTGTGTTCGTGACGGTCAGGTTCAGCATGAACTGCGCGTTGCGGAACGCGGGCGCGGGCGGATCCCGGAAGGCGATGCTCAGCTCCGGCTGTGTCTGGACATCGAACGGCTTGTCTGCGAAGTTGTCCGCGAGGTCGAAGTCCCAGTTCCGGAAGTCCCCCGGGAACACGGCCCCGGCCGCTTGCACGCGGATCCGGATGGTCTGCAGGCCAGAGAGGGTCGGGCGCCACACGAGGGTGATCGTCGTCGTGACGCCGCGAGCGACCGTCGCGGTGACCGTCGTCCCGAGGGAGACGTTCCCCGTCGTGTAGACGCCGAAGACCGCATTCGTGGCGGTGTTCGTCCCCTCGTTCGAGATCTGGACGGTCAGGGTGACGTCGTTGTCCACAATCGGCGTCGGCGGGTCGAATGAGACGACGGGGTCCCCCGCGAAGTGGAGGTCGGGCCACGTGAAGATCACGACCGTGCCGGTGTCCGTGTTGTTCGCCTCGCTGATCTCCGCGATTGCGCCGCCCGCGCGGGGGTCCGACCCCGTCGACGGGTCCACAACCACGGACACCGTGCGGGAGCCCTCGAGGGTCCCCGTCGGCGTCCACGTGCACGTGAACGGGGCGGAGCTCAGGGCGGACACGTTCGTGGGGCCGGCCTGACCGATGAACAGTCCGGAGGCCACGTACGAGGCGTGGGAGTTGTCCATGTAGCCGTCCCGGTCCACGTCCACGTCCGTCGAGTAGCAGTAGGCGATGACGCCCCGCGTGATGATCTCGCCGCTGTTCGCGACCGTCGCGACGATGTCGAGCGGGCGGCCGATCGGCTGGGAAGCGACGTTGTTCCCGTTGTCCCCGTCGAACCGGATGTCGGTGATGCTCAGGTCCGGCGTCAGCTCGGAGAAGACGAGCGTGATCGCCGTGTCCGCGTCCACGAGGGCGCTCACGATCGCGTCCGGCTTGCGGACCTGGCCCTCGATGAAGGCCCACCCGTCGGAGCGGTACGTCGCCCGGACGCTCGGCGGAAGGCTGCCGTACCGGTCCTCCGCGGCCGCGCGGTAGAGGAGGCGGCCCGTCGGGATTCCGACCATGGGCCACGAGTTGTTCCAGTTGTAGTAGCACTCGTCCGGTGAGCAGTCCTGGACCGCGTCCCATTGCAGGGTCGCCGGGTTGAACCGCTGGAGGGACACGGACGTCGTGGGATCCTGGATCGGCGTGCCGGTCCCGTCGACCGCCTCGACCGTGAGCCACCAGTACCGGGTCACGTGGGCGCTCTGCGTGAGCATCCCCGACCACCAGTCCCCGGGCTTCGTGAGGGTCACGGACGTGAGCTGGGCCCATTGGTCGCCGCCAAACACGAGCTGGCCCGTCAGCTGCGCATTGAACGTCGTGTTCCGGATGTCGAAGTCGACCGCCCCGCCGCCCGTTTGGTCGGAGGCGAACTCGATCGTGGAGACGCCTAGGAGGTCCGCGTCCCACAGGCGGCTCACCGTGGCGGTGTTGATGTGCAGGAGGTCTCCCTCGAAGGTGTCCCGCCGGAGGTCCGCGCTGGACCCGCGCGCGACGACGTCGCCGCCAATCGTGGAGTCCCAGACGCTCAGGGTGCCGCGGCTGTACAGGATGCCGCTGCCCTGAGTGTCAAGGGTGAATGTGGCGCCGCGCGCGATCAGGGTGCCGCCCGTCGCCACGAAGATCGCGAGGGGCCAGTTGCTCGAGACTTCGCCGCCCAAGAGGGTGAGGGACCCACCGTTCATGACCTTCACGTAGTACCGGCCGCACGGGTCTTGGTCCTGGACGATCATGAGCTGCGCGCCATCAATCGTGATTGCGTTGCCGATCTCGATGCTCGTCGACACGGCCTGGTCCGCGTTGACTGTCGCCGGCAAGTTCCAGGCGAGGAACTGCGTGGGGTAGACCTGGATCGACTTCGTCACCCGGTTGTTCGACTCGTACAGGACGCCTTCCGTCACGGCGTCCCCGGCGTCCACGAGGACCTCGATGCTATGGGGTCCGCAACTGTTGAACGCGACGCCTCCCTGGGTGACGGTCGTCCGCGCGCCAATCGCGAGGCCGCCGACGTTCTGGGAACCCACGAAGAGGCCGTCGACGAAGAAGTCGAGGCGGAAGGCCCCGGCGCCGAGCTGCCCGCTGTTCCGGACGACCGCCTCGATCGTGCCGCCGGCGACGCCGGCCCGCGGGAAGGGATCGACCATCGTCAGGTCCTGGGGCAGGACGACGAGGTCCGGCGAGGGGCCGATCACGACGGACTTGCTGTCCTTGTTGTTCATGCTGTTGTCGTAGGGCAGCGGCTCGGGGATTGAGTCCTGCGGGTCGACCCACGCCCAGAACTTGAACGTCCCGAGGCTCGTGGGGGTCCACGTCAGGGTGGCGACCGCCGGGGTCGCAGTATCGACGAACGGGAGCGTGGCGGATCCGAGCGGAGTGCTCGCCCCGTCCGGCTGCACCTCCTGTTGGTAGAAGTTCACCCGGACGTTCGTCGCGTTCCCGTCGCCCACGTTCGAGACCGTCGCGCGGAGCGTGACCGGGTTGTTCAGGAACCCGGGATCCGGGTCGAAGCTGACGCCGACGGCGAGGTCCGGGCCGAACGGCGTCACGGAGAGGGGGAACGAGCCCGCGTTGTTCTGCTCCGCGCCCGCCGGCGGCTCCTCGATGATCGCGTTGTTCGGGTCGACGACGACGCGGATCGCGTGGTTCCCCGGCGCCGCGTTCGCGAGCGTGGCGGTCACGCTGGCCTGCCCGCCGCCACCGATGAAGCCGATTGTGTCTTCCAAGAGGAGGGTGATGCCGTCGAAGACGCGGACGACGATGTTCGCGGCCCCGCCCGTGCCCTGGTTCCGCACGAACGCGGTGATCGTGACGTTGTCGCCCTGGAGAGGGGTTGCCGGGCTGAACGTCGGCTGGGCCGGAAGGAGGTCTGGGAGGGGCTGCACGAGCCCGCCGATCGTCACCGTGACCGCCTTCGAGGCGCTGCCGTTTCCCATCAGGGGGTACGCGTCGAACGTCAGAGTCGCCTCGCCCGTCTGAAGGGTCGGGGCGGTCGCCGTGAGGGTGAAGGCGCCGACGAACTGGGAGTTCGAGAGGGAGGGACTGTCGATCCAGTCGGACAAGAGGGGCATGCGGGCCCGCCCGTCGAGGCCCGTATTGTCCCAGTCCGCGACTCCCTTCCCCATGTACGCGAGGACGGCGGCGGGAGGCGTCGGGAGGCCGCCGTTGTCCCGGAATGTCGCGGGCCCGGACTGCGCTCCCGAGAAGACGGCGTCGATCTCCGAGTCGTTCACCGGCACGCCCCGCGCGTCGCGGACCGTCACGTCCGCCCAGCGGTAGAGGTCCGCGCGGGTGCCGGCCACGGCGGTGATCGCCGTGACCCACTGGTCTTGGGTCCCCGGGTTCTGGGTCGAGTCGACGGTCACGCCGTACAGGTACGCGTTCGCCGTCCCCGCGAGGCTGAGGGTGTTGTGAATCGTGACGAGGGGGTTGAAGTCGATCCCGAGGAACGTGTCCACGGCGGTGAACGTCGTGCTCCCCGTGAGGCGGATCGACTGTCGCACGTCCGGCGCGCCGAGGCTCGCGTTCTCGTACAGGCGCTCCACGCGGGAGGCGAAGAAGGAGACGATGCTCGCGTCGAACGTGAGGCCGGGCGCGTCGTCGTTCTCGTCCCGCTGCCCGGAGGTCGGGGAGAAGATCGCGTCCACGTCCGCTTCCGTGCGGGTGATCGTGCTCCGGTCGATGCGGACGACCGCGCCCGTGTCCGTGCCGATCGTACCAGGGAAAGCGAACGTCGAGTCCGTCAGGGAGAGGGAGGAGCCAGCGCCGGACACGGTCACCCCGAGCTTCATGTAGGGATTCACGAGGTTCGTCTCCGTCCACATCTTGCTGTTCTGTTCGAAGATCAGATCCCCGGACACGGAAACGCTGTACACGTGCGTCGTGTCCTCCACGAACTTGATCCCGCCGTTCCGGATTGTGAGGCTGCCCGCGGCGGTGATGATCAGGTTCCCGTCCATCACAATCACGATGTTCTCGCACACCTGCGCATTCGAGACGGTCCAGTCGCCGGAACCGGCGCCGCCACGGTCACAGTTCTGGGCGGACGCCGGCGAAGCGAACAGGCTCGCGACGCTCATCAGGAGCGACGCCGCCAACATCCACACGATGAACAGGCTCAGTCCCTTCGTTCGAACCGCGGTCTTCCTCGACATGGGGGCCACCTCCCCGCCGGGGTCCCAACGGAGGGAATCCCGGGAGAGATTGGAGCTTTCCAGCGTCGAGCAAGAATGACGCTATTTATAGCTAATCGACCGATTACATTATTCTTGAGCCCGCTGCCTCGGGCCGGGAACCTTTAAAAGCGCCCCGGGGTTTGCGAACGTCGTGGGCGGCCCAGAGCGGTACGATGTCGTCGTCGTCGGGGCGGGCCCCGCCGGGAGTCTGACGGCCCGGTACGCGGCCGCCGGGGGCGCCCGGACCCTCCTGATCGAGAAGCGGCAGGAGATCGGCTCGCCGGTCCGGTGCGGGGAGGGGATCGCCCGCCACTTCCTCGACGAGTGCGCGATCGCGTACGACAAGAAGTGGGTGGCCGCAGAGGTCTCCGGCGCGAAGATCGTGTCCCCGAACGGAACGTCGTTCAAGATCGACGAACGGTACGCGGGGAACGAGGTCGGGATCGTCCTCGAACGGGACGCGTTCGACAAGGCCCTCGCGAAGGATGCGGCGAAGGCGGGCGCGGACGTCTGGGTGAAGGCGACGGCGGTCGGCCTCCTCCGGGACAATGGGACGGTGACGGGCGTCCGGGTGAAGCGGTTGAACGAGGAGTTCAACATCGACGCTGGGTGCGTCGCCGCCGCGGACGGGTTCGAGTCCCAGGTCGGCCGGTGGGCGGGGATCAAGACACTGATGAAGATGGCGGACATCACGGGCACGCTCCAGTATCGGCTCACGAACATCGACCCGGACCCGGACTTTCCCCACTATTGCGAGTTCTACCTCGGGAACGAGGTCGCCCCCGCGGGGTACATCTGGGTGTTCCCGAAGGACGAGTGCACCGCGAACGTCGGCATCGGCGTGTCGCTGAACAAGCTCAAGACGAAGATGGACATCAAGATGTTCCTGGACCGGTGGATCGCGAAGGACCCGCGGTTCCGGCGGGCGCAGTTCCTCGACATGGTAACGGGCGGCGTGAGCACCTCCCCGCCGTTGCCGGAGACGGTCGGGAACGGAATCGCGCTCGTCGGGGACGCCGCGCGGATGATCGACCCGATTACGGGTGGCGGCATCGGGAACGGGTGCCGCGCGGGGCGCATCCTCGGGGAGGTGCTTGCGGAGTGCGCGGAGACGGGCGATTACTCGAAGGCAGCCCTCCAGCCGTACGAGAAGGGGTGGCGGGCGATCCTCGAGGAGCAGCTGTGGCGGAACTGGATGGCGAAGAACAAGCTGTGCACGCTCTCGGACGAGACGTTCGACAAGATCATCGAGACCCTCGCCCATGCGAACCTGACGAAGCTCTCCGTCCACAGCATCCTCGTCGCGATCAAGAAGCGGCATCCCGAACTCGTGAAGGAATTCGAGGACATGATCTGACCGTCTCCGCCCCGTGGACGGAAAGGATGGACATTCAGGGGAGAGGTCCCCGAACGGGGCCCGCTCGGGAATCGACGTTTTAATACGCATCGTCCATACCGCGGCGAATGGGCTACGCGCGGCTCACGGATCTTACCGCCAAGGATGACGGGAAGGAGGTCACCGTCGCGGGCTGGGCGGAGGAGATCCGCAACCTCGGCGGCATCGCCTTCGTGATCCTCCGCCAGCGGGAGGGCACCCTCCAATTGGCGGCGAGGAAGAAGGATCGTCCCGAGGTGTTCGCGGCGATCGCGGGTCTCGTACGCGAATCCTACATCGCCGCCACAGGCACGCTGAAGGCGAACGCGCAGGCGCGGAACGGCTGGGAGATCTTTCCGAGCGGGATCGACGTCCTCAGCCCCGCGGCCGCGCCCCTCCCCCTCGGCGTCGTCGACAAGGTCGGGGCGGACATGGACACGCGGCTCGACAACCGCGTCCTCGACCTCCGGAAGCCGGAGCGGCGCGCGATCTTCCACGTCCGCGACCTCGTCCTGCGGGGGATCCGCGAGTACCTCCACCGCCACGGGTTCGTCGAGGTCACCACGCCGAAGCTCGCGGGCGCGGGCGCGGAGGGCGGCGCGACCCTCTTCCGCACGGATTACTTCGGGACGGTCGCCTATCTCTCGCAGAGCCCGCAGCTGTACAAGCAGATGCTCATGGCGACGGGCCTGGACCGCGTGTTCGAGATGTCCCCCGCGTTCCGCGCGGAGCCGTCCGACACCGTGCGCCACGTGACGGAGTTCCTCTCCTTCGACGCGGAGGTTTCCCCGATCACCCATCAAGAGGAGTTCCTGAAGATCCTCGAGGGGTGCGTCGCGCACGCGATCGCCCACGCGAAGGAGCACGGCAAGGAAGCCCTCGCGGCGCTGGCGGTGGACCCGAAGGTCCCCGCGCTCCCGCTCCCGCGCGTGACGTACTCGGAGGCCCTCGAGATCGTGGCGGCGGAGGGGAAGCGGATCCGGGCCGGGGACGACCTCGACACGGAGGCGGAGAAGGTCCTCGGCCGAGCGATGGCGGCGAAGGGCCACGAGCTCTACTTCATCACGGAGTACCCGTCCGCGATCAAGCCCTTCTACGTGATGGTGAAGGAGGACGACCCGGAGTCCTCGTACTCCTTCGACTTGGAATTCAAGGGGGACGAGATGGCTTCCGGTGGACAGCGGGAGCACCGGGTCGACCGGCTCGTCGCACGGATGCAAGGGATGGGCCTGAACCCGGACGCATTCGAGTTCTACCTGAAGGCGTTCCGGTTTGGGATGCCGCCGCACGGCGGGTGGGGCCTCGGGATCGACCGGCTCGTGCAGAAGACGCTCGACCTGCCGAACATCCGCGAGGCGATCCTCTTCCCCCGGGACCGGAACCGGCTCGTGCCGTAGGGAGAATCACGTTCGGTTTCCACCGCCAAAAAGTTATAACCGCGGACGGCCATCCGACCCGCGGTTGCCATGAAGGAATTCAAGATTTTTGTACACAACAAGACGGGGGAGCTCGCGCGGGTCACGGAGGCCCTGGCGGCGAAGGCCGTGAACATCCGGGCGCTCGCGAGCGAGGGCGGGTCCGAGAAGTCCTTCCTGCGAATCGTCACCGGCGACGTCTCCACGACGGAGAAGGCGCTCAAGAACGCGGGCCTCGGGTTCGAGCTGACGGAGATCCTTGATGTCGAGCTGATGGACCGCCCCGGGGAGCTCGCGAAGATCGCGCGGCGGCTCGCCCGCCAGGGCGTGAACGTGGAGTCGATCTACATCCTCGGGACGAAGAACGGGAAGACCCACATCGCGATGACGGTCTCCGACCTCCCCCGCGCGAAGGCCGCGATCGGCGGCTGAAACTTTCGCGCCCCCGGACCGCACTCCTATTTATCCGCCGTCCGTGATGCGGGCGAACGAGGGATGGGCCGCATGCCGGACTCCGTCGCGAAGGGGAACCGCCTCCAGGTCGCCGCCCGCAGGTGGCTCGAGGGGCAGGGATACACGGTCCACACCGCCGTGCGGAGCGTCCAGAAGCGCGGCCCGATCTGGATCTCGCAGACGACGGACATCTTCAACGCGTTCGACCTGATCGCGACGCGGATTGAGGGCCCGAGGCCCCTCCGGTTCATCCAGATCACGTCCGCGTCCACGTCCGAGCGGATCAAGAAGGTCGACCCCGTCCCGATCAACCAGGCCCTCGCGTCCGTCGAGGTGTGGAAGTGGCACCGCGGCGGGAAGCGGCTCGACCACCGGTTCAAGGAGAAGAAGGTGTGGCTCCCCCGCGGCTATTTCCAAGTGTACTTCAAGGAACGGAACTGGGAACCCCACCCGGACGACCGGATCTTCATCAACGCGGACACGGTCCCGGTCGCGGTCGCCGCGGCCGAGCCCGCGCCGTTGGCGGCGGTCCCCGCGAAGCGCCCGAAGGCCCGCCGGCCCGCCTAGTACCCCATGAACCGTTCGACCTTGATGTCCTCCACGGGGACGCTCAGTTCGCGCACGAGGCGGAGTCCGACGTCGTTGACCATCCGCGGGAGGCCGCAGACGTACCAGACGGGCGCGTCGAGTCCGGCGGTCGCCTCCCGCAGAAGGGACGCGTCGATCCGCCCGATCCGGCCGTCCCACGGGGCTTCGGACTGGGCCGGCCTCGTGATCGTGTAGTGGGTCCGCAGCTCCCGCCAATCCTCCGCGAGGCGGTCCAGCTCCCCGCGGAACGCGAACTCCTCCGGCGTCCGCGCGGAGTAGACAAGGACGATCGGGTGACGCAGGCGGGAGTCCGCCGCGTACCGGATCATCCCGCGGAACGGCGTGATCCCGATGCCCCCCGCGACCATCACCGCGGGACGGTCCTCGTCGAGGACGAAGTCCCCGATCGGGCCGCGGACCTCCACGAACTCCCCGGGCGCGAGGGCCTTCAGCGCCTCCTTGTACGGCGACCCCGTCATCTTCGACGTGATCGCGATCGCGTCCGTCTCCGTCGGGCTCGAGGAGAGGCTGAACCTGCGGACGGGGCCCCACGGATCCTCGACGCCGTGGAGGCCGAGGCCGACGAACTGGTTCGGGAGGTATCGGAAGCCCCGCCCCTCGATCCCGAAGCGGAACGTCATCGCCGTCGGCGTCTCCGACCGAGCGTCGAGGAACGGGAGGTGGTACATGCCGGGCCGTGGGAACGCCCGAACCGTCATGGGTCTCGGCGAGCCCATCGAGGGACCGCCCTTAAAAGGGGCGCAACCCGAGGGTCACCCGGAGGGTCCCCTTTCGTCCCTGCCGCTCGATCTCCACGTCGAGGGCGCCGCCGACCTTCTGGCCGCCGAGCGCCGCAACGAGGTCCCCGAGGCCCTCCACGGGCGTGCCGCCGATCGCGGTGATCACGTCCCCGACCTGGAGCCCGGCGCCCTCCGCCGGACTGCCGGCGGTTACACTCGTCACGAACACGCCTCTCGTCGTCGGGATCCCGTAGTACGCTGCCACCCGGCGGGTCACGTCGTACCCAGAGATCCCGAGGTACGCGCGCTGCACCCGGCCGTGCTCGATCAGTTCCTTCGCGATCTCTCGCGCGTCGTTGATCGGGATCGCGAAGCCGATCCCCTCCGCCCACGGGAGCGTGGCCGTCGTGATCGCGACGACACGGCCCTGGAGGTCCACGAGGGGCCCGCCGGAGTTCCCGGGGTTCACCGCCGCGTCCGTCTGAATCACCTTGAGGCCATCCCCGTACTGCCGGCGCAGGCTCCTTCGGAGGGAGCTGACGACGCCGGACGTGACCGTCGGACCCCCCGCCAACCCGAGGGGGTTCCCGATCGCGAGGACCGGTTGTCCGACCCGGAGGCGGTCCGAGTCCCCGAGCTCCGCCGCGGGGAGCGTGCCGTCCTCGACTTTCACGATCGCGACGTCCGTCTCCTCGTCCCCGCCGAGCACGGATCCCTTCAGGACGCGCCCGTTCGGGAGGGTCACGAGGATCTGCTCCGCGTCGTCGACGACGTGGTAGTTCGTCAGGATGTGCCCCTTCCCGTCGAAGACGACGCCGGATCCGACGCCCCGCCGCGGCCACTGGCGCTGCGGGGGCCCGCCCCAGGGAGCGGAGCTCCCGATGTTCACCGTGCTTGCCGCCGCCTTCTCGACCGCCGACACGTACGCCTGCTCGAGTTCCTCCATCATCGTGAGGCCCATGGAAAGCACATGCCCACGGCGGGAGATGTTGACCGAGTTTTCGCGCCGCCGGTCACGCGTCGGGTCCGGGAGAGAGACCGACGGGAGGCGGTCCATCGAGCGTGGTATGAAGGAGCTCTCAATGTGAATGCAAGCGGAGGGCCGCCCCATTCCCCGGGTTCATCGGAAGCGGAGGGCCCCTCAGCACTCATAGGGATCTTCACGGAGTCCGCTGACCCTCTTCGCATCACGGGGGCGACAACGGATTCCGCAGCACCGCCAAGAACGTTTGCGCCGCGAATCGGCACGTTTTTACCGGATGCCCCCCGTCCGGGTGCCGGATGGACCTCCCCCCGGGGAAGCTCGAGAAGAACCTGCCGGGCGGCAAGGGCGTGTTGGCGGCGCTCGTGGACGAGGCGCACGACGGCGCGTTCAACGGGATGATCCACACGTCCGTCTACCGGGGGGACGACCCCGCGGACGGCGTCCTCCTGTTGCGGAATGGGCGGGAGATCCTCGCGGGCCACCTCCTCGGGGAGACCGCCACGAACGGGCCGGACGCGTTGCGCGAGATCGCCCGGGACTCCCTCCACGACAACTGCGTCGTCGAGGTCCGCTCGTACGACTACAAGACCTCGCACATCAACATCCCCCAGCTCGCGGACTCCTTCCCGGAGGCGAAGGTCGACGTGGCCCCCGATTACGGGGCGATGCTCGCCGCGCTCGAGGACGAGGAGGACGAGCGGCGCCGCGCGCGGGCGAAGGAGCAGCACGAGTCGCGGAAGCGGGAGCAGGACCTCCTCGCGCGCGAGAAGGACCTCTTCCAGAAGAAGTGGGAGCTCGAGAAGGATCACGCGCGGACGGAGGAGCAGGCGAAGGAGCTCGCGGACCTGCGCGCGGAGCTCGCCCGGTTCCGGGAACAGAGCGCGACGATCCTGCAGCAGTTCGCGGAGCGGCGGGAGCGGGAGATTGGCGCGGAGGCGCAGCTGAAGACCGCGTGGGCGGACGTCGAGCGGAACCGCCAGGAGTTCGCGGAGCGGACCGCCGCGCTGGCGGCGCAGGGAAAGGACCTGTCGGACCGGGAGACGACCGTCGCCGCCCGGGACGCCGCGCTCGCGGCGCGGGAGCAGGAGATCCGAACCCTCCAGGAGACCCTCGCGGGGGAGCGGACGCACCTCGGGGAGCTGTCCCAGTCGTTGGCGGCGGAGATGGAGAAGCTCGCGGCGGCGCGCACGGAGTACGACGCGCGCGTCGAGGACGCCCTCCGCCGGGAGGCGGACGTGGAGGCCCGGGAGCGGAAGGCGGCGCAGTGGGAGCAGGCCCTCCGGCTCCGCGAGGACCGCGTCGAAGCGCGGGAGACGGACGCCGCCTCCGTGCGGGAGACGTACACCGCGAAGGCGGAGGAGCTCGGGAAGCGGGAGGGCGAGGTGAACGCGTTCGAGGCTCGCCTCCGGAAGGAAATGGCGGCGGTCGACGCCACGGGAGAGGACCTCGCGCGTCGGGAGGCCACGGTCGCGGAGGCGTCCGAGAAGGTTGACAAGTGGCGGGCGACCCTCGCCGCGAAGGAGAAGGAGGTCGCGGAGCGGTCGGACCTGCTTGATCGGGAGACGAAGAAGGTTCACGATCTGCGGAAGGCGCTC
>Ga0209341_10000386_pt1 | contig 45625 bp, 37 predicted proteins | sample RifCSP13_2_FD_184020 | JGI IMG/M metagenome (GOLD analysis project Ga0209341, IMG submission 184020) | Soil microbial communities from Rifle, Colorado - Rifle CSP2_sed 13_2 (SPAdes) (version 2) | ecosystem: Environmental > Terrestrial > Deep subsurface > Rock core/Sediment | place: Rifle...
CAACTCGTCGTACGGCTGGACTACAACGCCGACGGCACCACCACCGTCACGGATGTGTTCGGCAATCAACAGACGCATCAGTATGACGAGCGCGGCGAGCTGACGGTTCTATCCGATGCGCTCGGAAACCCCATGGACCGGACCTACGACGGCAACTTCCGCCCGAGCTCGTTCAGCGATCCGAGTGGGAACACGACGGAACTCGCCTGGAGCGGCAACGGGGCCAATCTCGTCCAGGTCACGGACGCTTCCGGAGGCACGACCCGGTTGTCGTACGACGGCCTCAACAACCTGATCGAGGTCAACGATCCGGCCGGCGGAACTTCGACCTTCTCCTACGACGGCACACTCCTCACGAGTCTGACGGACGCGCTGGGTAATACCACAACCTATACCTACACCGATGCCGCCGACGATCCGGCGCCGCCGGGTCTGCTCGAGACGATCACCGATCCCCTCGGGAACACGACGAGTTTCACCTACGACGTCTTGGGTCAGCGAGCTTCGATGACCGACGCCCTGGGGCGCACCTCGACCTACGCGTACGACGATCTGGGCCGGTTGGTCGAGATCACAGACCCGCTCGGGCGCCTCATGCGGCGTGAGTATGACCTCGCCGGTCGGTTGGCCCGCCTGGTGCGCAATTACAACACGTCACACGGCCAAAACGACGAAGCCCAGTGGAACATCACGACGGAGTACGTGTACGACGCCGTCGGCGCCATGACCGAGACCGTCGATACCTTTGGGCGGACAACGCTGTATGAATATGACGAGACGAATCACCTCGTCGCCGTCACCGATCCGGCCGGGAAGCGGACCGAGTTTGATCTTGACGAACAGGGCAATCTGGTTGGAGCCACGGACCCGCTCGGACGGACCACCCGGTACGAGTACGATGCGCTGAACCGGGTGATCAAGATCATCGACCCCCTGGCCGGCGAGTCGCTGACCGCCTACGACGGCATCGGGAACGTGTCCAGCTCCACCGATGCCGCCGGCAACACCACGGCGTTCGAGTACGACGAACTCAACCGTCCGGTCGCCCTGGTTAACGCTCTGGGAGGCCGCACGACGATCGAGTACGACCCGATGGGCAACGTCGTCGCCAAGACGGATGCCGCCGGCCGGACGACGACCTACGCGTACGATGCGCTCAGCCGCCTGATCCGCCAAACCGACCCCGAGGGCGGGACGACGCAAATCTTCTATGACGCCGCCGGCAACCGGGAGCGGACGATCGATCCTAACGGCGGGGTGACGCGCTACGAGTACGACCGTCTCAATCGCCTGGTCCGGGTGATCGACGCCCTGGGCGGGGAGACGCGATACGCCTATGACGCGGTGGGCAACCAGATCGCCTTCACCGACGCCAACGACCACACAACCAGATACGTCTACGATCGGCTGAACCGGACGACCGAGATCCAAGACCCGCTCGATAACATCACCCAGACCGAGTACGACGCTCTGGGTAACGTCCTGGCCACGCTGGACGCGCTTGGCAATCGGTCCGTATATGCTTACGACCTACTCAATCGCCTGGTCGGGCAGACCGATCCCCTGGACGGCCATACGACCTTCAGCTACGACGACGTCGGCAACCAACTGTCGTTCACCGACGCCAACGGCCACACAACGACGACCGTCTACGACGACCTGAACCGCCCGGTCCAGACGGTCGACGCCAGTGGACAGATCAGTCGGGCCACCTATGACGAGATCGGAAACGTCCTAAGGCTGATGGATGGACTGAACCAGACGACGAACTTCACCTACGATGACCTGCGCCGCCAGGTCAGCCTGACCGACCCGCTTGGGAACGAGACACGTTACCAGTACGACGAGGTCGGCAATCAGATCGGGATGACCGACGCTGAAGGCGTGGTCACGCGCTATGAGTACGACGAGACGAACCGTCTGACGGCGGTTGTCGAGAACTATCGGCCGGGTTTCGCCCCCGATAGCCAGACCAATGTCCGCACCGAATACAGCTACGACGCCAACGGCAATCGATTGGCCGTCCTCGACGCCAACGGCCATACGGCGGCGTTCGACTATGACCTCCTCAGCCGAGTCGTCGAAGAGCGAGACGCGCTGGGCAACACAACCGTCTACGGCTACGACCCGGTCGGCAATCGCGTGAGCCTGACCGATGCCACGGGATTCACGACGTCCTACGTGTATGACGAGATCAACCGTCTGGCTGAGATTGACTACCCCGAAGACGACCCGGACGTGCAATTCACCTATGACGCCGTTGGGAACCGCAAGCAGATGGTCGACGGCCTCGGCACGACGACCTGGGCCTACGATGCCCTGCACCGGCCGACGGCCGTAACGGATCCGTTCGGCGACCTGGTGAGCTATGCCTACGACGACGTCGGCAACCGAACTCACCTGACGTACCCCGACGGCATGAGAGTGGGCTTCACCTACGACGCCTCCAACCGGATGATCCAGGTGACGGACTGGGACTCGCTGACGACCAGCTACAGCTACGATCTGGCGAACAGGCTGATTGAGTCGTCCCTGCCCAACGGCGTGATCTCGAGCTACGACTACGACGCCGCGGGGAGGCTGCTCGAGATCGAGCATCGGAAGGCGACCGACCTGCTCTCCTCGTTCAACTACACCTACGACGGGGTCGGCAATCGGACGCAGGCGGTCGAGGTGATGAGCTGGCCGGGAGAGCCGATGCCGGTCGCGTACGATGTTCGCCCTATCCCGATGGCACAGGCGCCGGTGGGGCCGAGCCGCTCGTCTGTGCCGGTCGATCCACTGACGGCCGGACTGGCGCCTTTCGGGCTGCTGGTCCTGATCCCGTTGATGCGGCGGCGCGAGCTTCGGCATCCGCATCTCGTGATCGTGTTGGTGGCAATCGCAGGCCTGAGCCTGGCGGCGTGCACCTTCCCCATCCCGACGCCGACGCCGATCCCAACGGGCACTCCGACAGCCACGGCCACCTTTACCGCCACTTCCACCGCATCGCCCACAGACACTGCGACAGCGACCTTCACGCCGACCGATACGGCGACGCCGACCGATACGCCGACGCCCACCCCCGAGCCACTCGTTGTCACGACGACGACCATCGACTACGCCTACGATCCGCTTTATCGGCTGGTCGCGGCCAACCACTCGTCAGACGCTTTCTTCGAGGATGCGTTTTTCAATTACACCTACGACGCCGTAGGAAATCGACTGACTCAGGAGACACCGGCCGGAACGAACACCTATTCCTACGACGTGGCCAACCGGCTGACGAGCGTTGACGGCCAGGCCTACGCCTGGGACGCCAATGGCAACCTGCTCTTCGACGGGTTCAAGACCTACACCTACGACCACGCAAATCGTCTATCGTCCATCGTCCAAGGTCCGGACGTGTATGGGTTCGGCTACAACGGCCTCGGGGACCGCTTGCAGCAGACGGTCAATGGCGCGACCTCGAACTACACGCTGGATATCGAGGCGGGGCTCACTCAGGTCCTATCTGACGGCGGCACCGACTTCATCTACGGGGTCGGACGGATCGCGCAGCAAGGCGCCGCTGGGCGGGAGTACTTCTTGGGCGACGCGCTCAACAGCGCCCGACAGCTCGTCAACGATGCCGGGCGGGTCGGCCTGGGGAGGGCCTACGAGCCCTTCGGAGATCTACTCTCGATCGCCGGGGAGATCCAGACGGCTTACGGCTTCGCCGGTGAATGGACCGATGCGACCGGGCTGATCAACCTGCGGGCGCGCTACTACCAGCCGACGACCGGTCGGTTCGTTCAGCCGGATCCGTTTGGAGGTTTCCCGACCCGGCCCGTCTCGCTGAACGCCTACCCCTACGCCTACGACAACCCGCTGTTGTACACCGACGCCAGCGGGAGGAATCCGCTGCTGGCCGCAGTCATCTTCGGGGCCGCGCTTGGGGGCATCATTGGCTTCGTCGGAGGTGGCGTATTCGCCAGGCTAACCTACAACTGGGCCTATCAGAGGGAATGCGGCTGCGCCATGCAGCAGTGGGCACACAGCATTGATGGAGACCAATGGGTTACGAAGACGGCGTTCCTTTCCGGCGCCATTGGTTTCATCGCAGGCGGCCTGGCCGCCGCCGCGCCGATCGGCGAGATCGTCGTTGGACTTGTCGGCTATGCATACGCGACCTATGACCTCACCGTACTGATGACGGAGATCTACACGCGGTGGCAGGCCACTTCGGAATTCGGCTTCACCCGGTGCGAACTCCTTCGCTTTGTTGTCGGTGTTGTAGGGCTCATTGGCGGTGCCCTGCTGGCGTCGAAGGGTTTCATTGACGCACAGGCAAGCGGCACTGTGTGGAGTTGGGAACCGCATGGGGAATACCCAGCGATCCAACCACCAACGGATCGGCGCGGGTTGCGTCGGGCCATGGGATCGCCACCCAGTGATCTGACGAATCCTCAAGCTCATCACAACCTTCCGTGGCGACTAAGGGAGTGGTTTGCCGGTGAAGGGCGGGGACTAAGTGTCAATGATCCAGCATACGGCCGTTGGGTTGAGGGAACGCCGCCAGGGCCACATCAAACATGGTCGAACGAGTATGATCTCGCGTGGCAGAGCTTCAGAGATGCGAGTCCGGCTGCGAGTCGAAACCAGGTACTTGCCTTCCTCAGTGAATTGCTCTCGAGTGGTAGATTCCCATCCCGATGAGCAGCTTGCGCCGGCGGGTGGAAGGCCGGACAATGGCGTCAAGAAATGTGTTTCGTGGACGGGGCAATCTGCCCGAGGGTCGGAGATAGACCTTGTCGGCCGCTCTAACTGCCACTTGTGACGCCAACATGAGGTACCTTCATGGATGTTGAAATCCTCGACTCCAATCCCTACGGAACGCTTTCCCGCGAGGACCTCAATGAGTTCATGGCTAAGAGCCATATTCAACTGCCATTGGACTACCAGGAGTTCCTTCTCCTTTACAACGGGGGTAGGCCCGAGCCGTCCTTTTTCTGGATTGAGCCTCGGACAGACGGCAGCAGCGTGCAGCAATTCTACGGAGTGCACAAGGGGCCGAAGCATCTGTGTATCGAGACCTACACGGGGGAGGAGCGCTACGGGATACCGCGGTCCATGTTGCCGGTTGGCGATGATGGGATCGGCAATTTCGTCTGCATGGGAATCGGGAAGGAGAACTCAGGAGAGATCTTCTTCCTTGATCATGATGTGCATCCATATGATAGTCCCGACTCAATGGAAGGGATCACGAAGTTAGCCGGGAGCATGGAGGAATTCCTCCGCGGCTTGACGGCAAGCCCCGACTCTTAGGTGAAGCGAGCAAGGTGAATTATCAGCGATAGAGCAAGCAGGGCGCGCTTCGCTTCGTTCCCGAAGACGCCCACCAAGCGCGAGTGTGCGATTGGGGGAAAGGCGACCATCTATGAGGCGCCAGATCCCACTCCTCGCGGGGGATACTCATTCCGTGTCTCCGCAGTCCCTGTGGACTAGTCGTGGATCAAGGATCCCTTCGCGAATCGCTCTTGAGGGCATTCGGGGAACTCGAACCTCGGTCCGCCTTCAATCTGATAGCCGACATCGCTGGCCACTGGGGGACTCTCGTTGAGAAACGAGATAGACACGGAGATGCCCGGATCATCGCAGACAAAGTGCGCTATCACTTGAACGACCAAGCAAGGACCGATGACTCACCCAATCGACCTTCGGAATTTGGCGGCAGGGAAGCCAGTAGGGCTGAGACTGACGAGCTCGGACGGGAATGGGCGGAGCGGTTGGTGGAGTTGCAAGAAGACGGTGCCTTAGCAGGCTTCGAAGGCGCGTTTTGGGAATGGCTTCTAACCGCTGACCTCAGCAGCTACCTGGAAGAGGGGGATAATGATTTCCTCGTCGTGGGGAGAGTGCCCCACTATTGGTGCGACCAGCTAGGCGTTTGAACCCGACCTCGCGATGGGTCGCACTGCTCGGGATCTCGGAGAGGAGTTTGGCCTTCCGAATCCTCTGCCGTGACGCCTGCGGCCCCAAACCGCCAGCGGCAATCGGAAAGTCAATCCTTTTGACCTTCGCCCTGACCCTTGCGGTGAGCTGCGCACCAGCCGCTGCCGTCCCCACGTTGCCTGACGCCACGGCAACCGTCCCGTCAACAGCGAGCGCTGACCCAACGACAACCCCGATCGCGGAACGCTCTACGGCGGTTCCGCGGAGCACCAGGACTCCTACTGCCACGGCGACTCTGATTCCAGTGGGGTCCCCGCCGGGCGCCCTGGTATTCCAATCCGGCGATAGTGTCCTCTATCTGCCAGCTGATGGTGAACCCCGCCCTATTTACACTGTAGAGGAAGGGCCTCCACCTGGGTCCCCAACCTTCTCGCCTGATTGTCAGTGGGTCGCATTCACAGCGCCGCGGGCAGACAGCTCAGGGTTCCAAGCAGACATCCTTGCTGTTCGGGTCGACGGAACGGAGGTGCGCACGATCGCTTCCAGTTCTCGCCATGAGAGCGGACCTTCATGGTCGCCGGATGGAATTCGCCTGGTCTTCGTCTTGGATGGAGGCGAGCTCCACATTGTGACTTTCGATGGCGGAGCGCGCGCCAGATTGACCGCCGTGGAAAAAGGGTCCGTGTTCGCCCCAGCGTGGTCCCCCATTGGCGAAGTGATCGCGTACATCGAGGAGACCCAAGAAGGCCGGAAGATACGCCTGGTGCACTCCGACCACAGACCTCTGCAGGATGTCGCAACCGGATCGGTCACTCCCAGTGGGGTTCTCTCATGGTCGCCGGATGGGATGCGACTTGCCTTCGCCGACGAGGATGGAGACCTATACATCGTCGACATCGCTTCCGGCATCACGACACCGGTCCTGGCCATGCCCGGTCGGATCGAAGGCACTACCTGGTCAGGAAACGGCACGACCGTTGTTTTCTCCGCCACCCGCGAGGAGAATGCAACTCAGTACCTGTGGGACATCTACAGCATAGACCTTGACGACGGAGAGCTTCGGAGGATTACCACATCCGGCAAGGATCGGGGCCCCGACCTATGCCGGATGGTCCCTCCGTAGGCAGTATCCCCCCAGTAGGACTACGCTCTTCCGAAGTCGGTATTGCCTAAAGTCATCGACCTTGGTGACGCACACATTCAGTACCCTCCCTGTGAGGACTTCCGCGACGCGTGGCGTCACCCCTCCTCATCTTATAGAATGGTGCTGCTTCAGAGGAAATGGGCAAAGGACGATCTCCTAGCGGAATGAGCAGGGACGCGAATGGCGGGGCGATCTGGGCGTGGTTGGTGGTCATGCTGCCAACACTTGTGGGCTGCAGCACTCTGACCGGCGCGCAATCCATTGGCGAGGGGCACGATACGCCCCCCACATCACCGCTGTCGACTGCGGTGACGGCATTACCCAACGCCACACGAACGACTCCACCCTCCCGCACTCCGTCGTCGACGCCTGACGTGGAACCGCAAAGAACACCAACAGCTTTCCAAGGGCTGAGCGTTGTGGCGGGAACGTACGTTGTCTATTCCATCTCGGAACGCCCGGGGGCCTCCGGTGCGATCAGGGATGCTTACTATGCGATTCCCGCCGAGGGGGGACCGCCCAAGCCTCTGCTCACCCTTCCTCTCGGAAGCTCCTCATCGCTATCCCCGGATGGCAAAACGCTTGCCTACACCATGTCGAGAGTCAATCTCGGAGGGCGTCCGGAGTTGATGCTTCTCGACATGGGAACTGGCGGAACAACTAAGGTTCCGGATTCCCTCGATTGTGGTGCTCCGTCCTGGTCCCCAGATGGCAAAGAGCTTGCACTTGTTTGTGGCAGGGATACGAAGAACATCTACGTGATGAGGCTTCCCGACTACGGGCGAGTCTCTCTGACGACATGGCAGGAAGAATACGAGAACCAGCTATCTCCGGAGTGGTCTCCTGACGGGAAGTGGCTCGCCTTCCTCAACTACATCGGTGGGCAAAGAACGGATCCCCGCGAAGGGATCTACCTGCTCGATACGGACTGTCTGGCCGACCCGGGAGGTTGCCAACAGCCCACGCATGGCCCGCTCGACTGTGTCGAGTGGTTCGTTTGGTCCAGTGACAGCACGGCCGTCGGCTGTGTAGAGGGGTCTAATATTCGCTTCATCGACATCTCCACGCGCCAGTCATGGGACATGCGTTTCCCGCGCTCCATCGCTGGGTTCGCGTGGTCGCCCTCGGGTGAGCAGCTTGCGGTGAGCCTTGCCGAGTCAAGCATCGGGCTCTACACGGATGTCTTCGTGAGAGACTCCGGCGACGAGGCTTTGACCCAGATCACTCAGGGCCAGGGGGACAAGTATGTCCGGTTCTGGCTTGTCGTTCCATAGTGCCAGGGCTTACAAATCGCGTGATCTCCGTGCGCACCCCTCTACTCTCGGCCGGACGCGCGTGAAGATGATGAACAGTATGCCAACCCGGGCCCATGATGGGCAGGCGTGAAGCCAGTATGCGAACTCGTCCTCGGGAAACCACCCTACTGTCTGCATGGTCTCTCCTCCGCGGAGGTGCCCCCTTCCTTTCCATCACCGGGCAGCTGAGGCTGATGCAGGCATTTGGCGGGGGAGGTGAGACTGGCTTCCTTGGGACATGGGCGAGCCTCACCCCAGTTCACAGGGTGTTCTTGTCCACGTTGGCCTTCCAGGGCGCCATATTCATCGTCATTTCGTTGGGTTTGATGTTAGGCCGCAGATGGGCCTGGTACGGCCTGGCCGGGGCATCGCTTGTGCTCTGCCTGTGGAATCTTCGAGCGTGGATACCAGGCGGGTTGGGGAACCTGTCTCTCAGTCTGCCGATCTACAGCCTCATCGCGCTTCTCCTCTCCCTCTGGCTCCTCAACCGCCGCCGGGTCCGGGATTATTCCTTCATTGCGGGTGAGCCACCTTCCTGGTTGCAGAAAAGCATCCGCGGTCGGCCGGTCCTGATGGTTATGGGCGTTGGGCTTCTTCTGGTGATGGTGGTCCTGGAGGTAGGAGGGTTCTTGGCCTTCCTGGCTACGCTTCGGTAAGATGTTATGCTTTGTCGAACGGGACGATGACCTGGGGCTCTTGTCTCATCACAGCTGAGGAGAAAGATCAGCATGCTCTCCCGACGCTTTGGCCGCACCAACTGGCAGGTCAGCGAAGTCGGCTGCGGCATGTGGGGGATGGCCGGGTGGACCGGCTACGACGATGACGAATCGCGGGAGTCGTTGAACCGCTCCGTCGAGCTTGGCTGCACCTTCTTCGACACCGCCTGGGCCTACGGCGACGGACACAGCGAGCGACTGCTAGGCGAGCTGGTGCGCGCACACCCCGAGATGCGGCTCTATACCGCGACGAAGATCCCGCCCAAGAACTGGAAATGGCCGGCCAGACCGCAAGATACGTTAGCTGATACCTACCCGCCCGGTCACATCCGAGCATACACCGAGAAGAGCCTCAAGAATCTCGGCCTGAACAGTTTGGACCTCATTCAGTTTCACGTGTGGGACGACAATTGGGCTGAAGACGAACGGTGGCAGCGCGCGGTCGACGACCTCAAGCGCGAAGGCTTGATCGGCGCTTTCGGCCTGAGCCTCAACCGCTGGGAGCCGGAGAACGGGCTGTGGGGGCTTCGTACCGGCATGGTCGACGCTGTGCAGGTGATCTACAACATCTTCGATCAGGCGCCGGAGGATGCCCTCTTCCCGCTGTGCCGCGAGCTGGACATCGCCCTGATCGCCCGGGTTCCGTTTGACGAAGGCACCCTAACGGGTACGCTGACTCTCGACAGCCGCTGGCCCCGAGGCGACTGGCGGAACACCTACTTCGTCCCGGAGAACCTGAAGGCCAGCGTGGAACACGCCGAAGCCCTGCGCCCGCTCGTCCCTCAGGGTATGACCATGCCCGAGCTCGCGTTGCGGTTCATCCTGGCCAACCCCGACGTCAGCACCGTCATCCCCGGGATGCGCAAGTTGCATCACGTCGAGCCCAACCTGGCCGTCAGCGACAACGTCCCCTTTGATCCGGAACTGCTCCTCCAACTTCGCTCTCACCGCTGGGACCGCCAACCCACCTCGTGGTCCCAATGACTCACCCCGCTCTTCCCGCCAAGAAACAGACTGCGCCCAAGTAGTCCTTCGGGCGCAGTCTCTTATCGTCTATCGTCTACCGCCCGTCGTCCGTCCCCGGTCTTCGGTCATTTGTAGAAAAAGCGAAGCTTCCGGGTTCAATCTCGGATCACAATAGCCCCGGCCCACGGGCTTCGCCCGTGCCCGGAAGCAGAGCTTCCGGACTCCAGACTCGCTTGTCCCTCGCAGCCGCGCCCGTCGATCCTCGCTCGCCCGTCCTCCTTCAGCTCCCCAGTCCCCGGTCTTCGGTTCCCGGTCGTCCGTCGTCTATCGTCCGCCGTCCCCTCAGTGCGCCACCTCCGCCTTCAGCCTCTCGACGTACGTCTTCCGAAACTTGGCTACCTTCGGCGCGATGATCGCCTGGCAGTAGCTCTGGTACGGGTTGCGGGCGAAGTACTCCTGATGGTACTCGTCGGCCCGGTAGAAGACCTCGAACGCCGTCACCTCGGTCACGATCGGCCGCGGCCACAGTCCCTCCTGAGTCAACTCGGCGATGGTCTCTTCAGTGGCAGCCTTCTGCTCTGGAGTGTGATAGAAGATCGCCGAGCGATACTGCGGCCCGGCGTCGTTCCCCTGACGGTTCATCGTCGTCGGGTCGTGGATGGTGAAAAACACCTTAAGCACGTCTCGGAATGAGATCACCTCGGGGTCGAAGGTCACCTGGACCACCTCGGCGTGGCCGGTGTGCTTGCCGCAGACCTGCTCGTAGGTTGGGTTCTGGACATGGCCGCCGGAATAACCGGAGACGACGTCGGTCACCCCCTTAAGCTCATCGTAGACCGCCTCCAGACACCAAAAACACCCACCCCCCAGCGTTGCAACCTCGCTCTTCATTGAATCAACCTCCTGATCCGTACTTCACGTTGCACGCATTACGTTTCACGCATTACGCTTTGCGTCGCTATCTTGCCCCCTAAATCTTACCCAATTCTTCCGAAACCGCGCCGGCAGCTCGCCCCGCCGCCGGGTTCGCCCGTTCGGTTGTGCTAGAATCCGAATGCCTTTGCCCGAATCAGGTCGAGAGGAGCGGCTTATGTCGACCACCTCCGCCACGATCGAAGGCGGTTGGCGTTACCAAGGGCGTGAAGGGCAGTGGAGCTACCTCCTCAACCGGGTGGCTGGACTGGCCGTCCTGCTCTTCCTGGCCATTCACATCCTCGATACCTCGACGGTCTACTTCTTCCCCGACTTGTATTCGCACGCCATCGACCTCTACCGCACAACGCCGATGATGCTGGGTGAGATCGCCCTGGTCGCCGCCGTGCTTTTCCACGGCCTCAACGGCTACAAGATCATCTACTTCGACCAGCGGCCTGACCGCTGGAACGAGCACACCGCGCGGCGTTTCTTCTGGGGCGTGATCGCGGTCAGCGTGGTGCTCTGGCTGCCGGCCGCATTTCTGATGGGACGGTCGCTCTATCTGAACAACATTTGCCGTTGTGCGCCCGAAAGCGGAGCACCGATAGGACTGCCCTTGTGGGCCGACGTCGGGGTCGCCCTGGCCCTGCTCGCGGCATTGATCGTCGTCTCCCGGATCGTCTCCTTTCGCACACCCGAAGGCGGGCTATCGCGCAACTTCGAAACCTGGATGTGGCTCTTCATGCGCTGGTCGGGCGTACTGCTTGTGCCGCTAGTATGGATCCACGTCCTGTTGAACGACATCATCGTCGGGGTCCATGGCATCACCCTGGACTACGTCGCCCTGCGCTGGGCGACGATCGGCTGGCGGATCTACGACGTCGCTCTGCTCTCGTTCACCTTCGCCCATGGCATGAACGGGTTACGTAACGTGCTCTCCGACTACGTCCGGAACCCGGGCTGGCGGGCCTTTCTCCCCCGGCTCCTGCTGATCGGCTGGGCCGCCATCACCGCCGTCGGGGCAGTGGCCATCGTCGGAGGCGTGCGTTGACGATGGCCGGCGGATTCATCCGTACCCTCGCGGGAGACCACCCATGACCCAGACTCACCAGCACGAGGTGGTCATCGTCGGCGCGGGGGGCGCCGGATTGATGGCGGCGTTGTACGCCTCGCGCGGCGCCGATACGGCCGTGCTGAGCAAACTCTACCCGATTCGCTCCCACACCGGGACTGCCCAAGGCGGCGTATGCGCCGCCCTGGGCAGTGAAGAGGAAGACCGGCCGGAATGGCACACATTCGACACGGTCAAGGGCAGCGACTACCTGGGCGATCAGGACGCCATCGAATTCATGTGCCAGCAGGCCGTTGAAACGATCTACGACCTCGAGCACATGGGTCTTCCTTTTAACCGGACCCCGGAGGGCAAGATTGCTCAGCGCTACTTCGGCGGTCATACCAACAACGTGACCGGCCAGCCGGTTCGCCGGGCATGCTACGCCGCCGATCGGACCGGTCACATGATCCTGCAGACGCTCTACCAGCAGAGCATCAAGAACAAGGTCCACTTCTACGACGAGTACCAGGTGCTGGATGTGATCGTCGAGGGCGGGTCGGCGCGGGGGGTCGTCGCCCTCGAGCTGGCCACGGGCGAGCTGCACGTGTTCCACGCCAAGGCGGTGATCTTCGCTACCGGCGGCTGGGGGAAGGTGTGGGAGGTCACCTCCAACGCTCTCTCCTGCACCGGCGACGGGACGGCCGTGGTCATGCGGCGCGGGGTTCCCGTCGAAGACATGGAGTTCTTTCAATTTCATCCGACGGGGATCTTCCGCATGGGAATCCTGATCACCGAGGGGGTGCGTGGCGAGGGCGGGGTCTTGATCAACGACAGTGGGGAGCGTTTCATGGAGCGCTACGCCCCGCACGTGAAAGATCTGGCCTCGCGCGACGTCGTAAGCCGGGCGATGTACCTCGAGATGCGCGAGGGGCACGGCATCGGCGGGCGGCGCTATCTGTACCTGGACATGCGCCCCGAGACGGTCAATCGCTACGCCGAAGCCGACGGGCGGGTCCGGCCCGATGGAACGCCCTACCGTGTAACGGGCTCGGAGTTGCTGGCCAAGCTGCCGGACATCATCGATTTCTGCCGTACCTATATGGGTGTCGATCCGATCACCCAGCCCATGCCCATCCAGCCCACCGCCCATTACGCTATGGGAGGCATACCGACCGATATGTTCGGCAGGGTCGTGGTCGACGAGAGAAGCACGATCATGCCCGGCTTGTACGCTGCCGGTGAATGCGCCTGTGTCTCGGTTCACGGCGCCAATCGCCTGGGCACCAATTCGCTGCTGGATATCATCGTCTTCGGCAAGCACTCCGGGATGCAGGCGGCCGAGTTTGCCCGGGGAAGCAACTACGCCCCGCTGCCGAAGTATCCGGAGGAAGCAACGGTCGAAGCCCTCGAGAAGATGCGCTCGGCGGACGGCAAGGAGCGCGCCGCCGACGTGCGACGCGAAGCGCAGGAGATCATGGAGCAGGATGTGGGAGTCTTCCGCGCCGAAGCCGGCCTGCGGCAGGCAGTCGATCGAATCGGGGAGCTCAAAGAGCGCTTTGCGCACGTTCGCGTGCAGGACCCTGGGAGGATCTTCAATACCGACCTGCTCGAGGCCTGGGAACTCGGCTGTCTGCTGGACCTGGCCCAGGTCACGGCCTATTCAGCCTTGATGCGCAACGAGAGCCGCGGGGCGCACTCGCGCGAGGATTATCCGGAGCGCGACGACGACAACTGGATGAAACACACTCTGGCGACCCTCAGGCCGGACGGGATCGAGCTGCGCTACAAACCCGTCAAGGTGACGCGCTTCAGGCCGATGAAGCGCGTCTATTGAGAGATGCGAGTGACCCTGAAATGCTCGAAGCTTTCTTTCGGCCTCACCCCCTCAATCCCCCTCTCCGCTGATGGGGAGTCGGCGGCTTCGCAGGACACTTCAGCGGAGAGGGGGAAGAACACATGCGGGGGAAGGGGAAGCGGAGCTTCCCCTTCCCCCGCACACCCCCGTCCCCTCCCCTAGTGCCGGTAGGCAATGGGGGGAGGGGATAGAGGGGTGGGGGTGATGGTGCCAACCGGCGGGAATCTCTCATCGCATGCGAGAGTCAAGTGGCGACAAGGCAGGTAATTCACGAGCTTGGCGGGATGGGGTGGAAAGGGAACCTTGTGGTTCTCTGAAGGTTGTTGCACGGGATCGTCGGGAGTGAGTCTAAGGAACGCCAGGAGAGGTAGCATGCAGGTCAGGCTGCGCATTCGCCGATACAATCCGGAAATCGACCAGGCGCCTCACTACGAGGATTACGCAGTCGACGCCGAGCCGACCGATCGCGTACTCGACCTGCTCAACCAGGTCAAGTGGTACCAGGATGGAACCCTGACCTACCGGCGCTCGTGTGCCCACGGCATCTGCGGCTCGGACGCGATGCGCATCAACGGGGTGAACCGTCTGGCGTGCAAGATCCTTGTCAAGGATCTTGGTGAACGAATCACCGTCGAGCCGCTGCTGGGCCTGCGCGTGATCAAAGACATGATCGTCGACATGGAGCCCTTCTTCGAGCACTACCGCTCAGTCTTGCCTTTCCTGGTGAACGATGAGGCGCCGCCGGAGCGGGAACGTCTCCAGAGTCCCGAGCAGCGCCAACGTTTCGACGACACGACCAAATGCATCCTATGCGCGGCCTGCACCACCTCCTGCCCGTCGTATTGGGCGAACGATAGGTACGTCGGTCCGGCGGCCATCGTCCAGGCGCACCGCTTCATCTTCGACAGCCGCGATCGCGCCGGCCGGGAGCGCTTGAAGATCCTCGGCCAGCAGATGGGCGTGTGGAGCTGTCGCACGGCGTTCAATTGCACCAACGCCTGCCCGCGTGACATCAAAGTCACGCAGGCGATCGGCGAGGTGAAGCAGGCCATCGCCGCGGGAAGAGTCGATTGACCAAGAAGGAACCCCAGCCCCGCCTCGAGCAGCCGGGATCGACGCCGGCGGAGTTGGTCGCCATCTTCGGCCGTCCGCCGCGGATTCTCGTGGCGGACGACGACTGGCTCAACCGTGACCTGCTCAAGGCCTACCTCAGCTCTTCCGGTTGCGAGGTGATCACCGCCGCCGACGGCCAGCAAGGCCTGGAGGCCGCCCGGCGCACGCCTCCGGATCTGGCGCTGCTCGACGTGCAGATGCCCCGCCTGGACGGCCTGTCACTATGCCGGGCGTTCAAGACCTCCAGCGAAACGCGTTTCGTCCCAGTGATCATCGTCACCGCGCTCGACAGCGAGGAGGAGAAGCTCAAAGCCATCGAAGCCGGAGCGGACGACTTCGTCACCAAGCCCTACAATGCCATCGTCCTGCTTACGCGAGTGCGCTCGCTGTTACGCATCAAGAAGCTGCACGACGAGCTTGAGTCGCGCAACCGGCTCCTGCGGCAGGTACTCAATCGCTATGTGGCCGAGGACGTGGCCGACGTCATCCTGACCGACCCCGAGCGCTACCTGAAGCTCGGGGGCGAGATCCGGCCGGTGACGGTTCTCTTCGCCGACATCCGCGGTTTCACGCACTTCACCGAACAGCATTCCGGGCCCGAGGTGGTCGAGACCCTCAACCGGATCTTCCCGGTGCTCAGTCAGGTCGTCTTCGCCCACCGGGGGACATTCGACAAATACCTTGGGGACGGGTTGATGGCGTTCTACGGCGCGCCGGTGGCAGGCGAAGACGACGCTCAGCGGGCCGTCGACAGTGCAGTCGAAATGCAGCGCGTCTTCCATGCGCTGCGCGAAGAAGGCGGCGAAAGCATGGCGGGCCTCGGACTGGGCGTGGGTCTGCACTCGGGCGAGGCGATCGTCGGCAACATCGGCTCGGAAAAAGTCATGGACTACACCGTCGTCGGCGACACGGTCAACGTCGCCAAGCGGCTGCAAGAGATGGCGCATGGCGGGCAGATCGTATTAAGCATTAATACTTTCCGCATGGTCGAATGTCCCAAGGCCCGCAAGCTCCCCCCATTCACGCTCCCCGGTCGTGAAGAGACTGTTGTCGGGTACCTTATCAGCGACAAGCCGGCCGCAAGGCGAGGGAAGGCCAAGGTATAATCGGCGTCGAGCCCCAGTAGCTCAACATGGACAGAGCGAGGCTCTCCTAAAGCCTAGGTTGTGGGTTCAATTCCCGCCTGGGGCACACGACTGGACTTCAAGCTCCCGGAGCCTGCAAGGCTCCGGGAGCTTTGCGGGCACCAAGTCTCCGGGAGCCTTGCTGAGGTGGAGCCGCCTTGCGCGCAAACCTCTCACCCCGATATGCCGCCGGCCTCGAGGCGCTCTTCGTTACATTCCTGTGGTCGACGTCATGGGTGCTGATCAAGATCGGATTGCAGGATATCCCGGCACTCTCCTTCGCCGGTCTACGCTACGCATTGGGTTTTATTTGTCTGCTGCCGCTGCTCCTTGTCCCTGCCCGCCGGGCGAAGTTGCGCCAGCTTTCGCGGCGGACCTGGGGGCGGCTGGTATTGCTGGGAGTCCTCTATTACACACTAACCCAGGGGACTCAGTTTGTAGGACTGGCCTATCTCCCTGCGATCACCGTCAACCTGATCTTGAGCTTCACCAGCGTCCTTGTCGGGTTCCTGGGGATCAGCCTCCTGGGAGAGCGACCGTCGGCGCTGCAATGGGGGAGTGTTGGGGTCTACCTGGTCGGCGCGCTGGCGTACTTCTTTCCGCTGGAGATTCCGGGGTCGGACGTCATCGGGTATGCGGCGGTCGCACTCGGGGTCCTGGCCAACGCCGGTTCGTCGATCCTGGGGCGGCGAGTGAATCGAGAAGGTGATCTCAGTCCGGTCGAAGTGACGGTGGTGAGCATGGGAATCGGTTCGATTGGGCTCATGGCGGGCGGGCTGGTTGTAGAAGGGATTCCGTCGCTGAGTGGTAGCAGTTGGCTGATCATCGCCTACCTGGCGGTTGTCAATACCGCATTGGCGTTCACCTTGTGGAACCACAGCTTGCGGACGCTGCCGGCTCTCGAGTCGAGCATCATCAACAGCACGATGATGGTTCAGATCCCGATCCTGGCGGTGATCTTTCTTGGCGAGTCGCTCGGTCTAAGGCAAGGGTTGGGCCTGCTCCTGGCCGGTGTGGGAACGCTGGCGGTGCAGCTAGGCGGTGCGCGCCCACCGTCTCTCGAACGTCCGGTTTCTGAGCCCGTCGTCCGATCCTCCTGAGCCAGTGATTGGGGTGGGGGTGAGTAAGTCAGCCTCGCGAGGGAAGCCGGCTGTCGAATGCCGGAAAGGGCTTGACATCCTACACGGTCTATAGTACAATTGTTCTAGCTCGATGGGTGAACGAAAAACTGCACCGGCCACCCGGGCTGGAACTCAAACCTGACCCCCATCGCAAGGAGATCCCCATGTTCCACAAAGTCATCCTCGTTGGTAATCTGGGCCGCGACCCGGAGATGCGCTACACCCCCGGCGGCCAGGCGGTGACCAATTTGTCGGTCGCCACCAATCGTACCTACACCGACGGTACCGGCAACCAGGTCAAGCAAACGGTCTGGTTCCGGGTGTCGGTCTGGGGCAAGCAGGCTGAGAGCTGCAACCAGTACCTGCGCAAGGGACGTCAGGTCCTGGTTGAGGGCCGGCTGAACGGGGACGAGAACGGCAACCCGCGCATCTGGACCGGCCAGGACGGATCGCCGCGAGCCTCCTACGAGGTCACGGCAGAAACCGTGCGCTTCCTGGGCAGCCGCGGGGAAGACTCGGCCGAGAGCTTCTCCGAGGGCGCCGTGGCCGGGATGCCGGAGACGGAAGACGACATTCCCTTCTAAGCCTCGGGTCCGAAAAACCCTCAGCCGGCTCAAGCCGGCTGAGGGTTTATGATTCTCGAAGGAAGCCGCCAATGACCTCCCCTAACAAGCCGCCAGCTGGGCGGGTTCAGGTGGAGCTGCCCGCCGGCCTCGATCCGGTGTATGTCAACTTCGCCCTGATCACCCACTCGCCGTCCGAGATCATCATCGACTGTGCCCAATTGATGCCGCAGGTCATGCAAGCCAGGATCAAGACCCGGCTTGTGCTGACCCCGATGAATGCCAAGCTGCTCTCGCGCGCACTCGCGGAGCATCTCGGGCGTTACGAGACCCAGCACGGCGAGATCAAGATGCCGGACGCCTCCAGCCTGGCCGATCAACTCTTCCGCGGCTGGTCCCCCGAACCGCCGCCGTCGGAGTGAGCCAAATGGACCAATTGGACGAGATCGGCGAACGGGTCCGCCAGCAGCTGGAAGACAAGAATGCCGCACGCGATCTGGCCTTGCAGCACTCCCGGACCTTGATCCGGCACTGCGCCACTGCCATCCGGGCTGTTCACCGGGATGATCGCCCGCAGGCCGAACAAGAGCTAAACCAGGCGAAGGATCTGCGCGACCGGCTTCGGTCGGATCTCGAAGCGTACCCGGACCTGTATCACGCCGGGTACACCCAGGACGCCTTGAAAGAGTACGCTGAGGCGCGGATCGTCTACGCTCTCGTCGGCGGTGAGGCACTTCCCGCGCCGGAGGCTCTCCAGGTGGAGGTCGCGCCATACCTCGGCGGGCTAGGCGAGGCGGCCGGCGAGCTTCGACGGAGGGTCCTGGACATCCTCCGCCACGGGGAGTTGGAGGAAGCCGAGCGCCTACTGGGTGCGATGGACGATATCTACGGTCTGCTGGTCACGCTCGACTTCCCGGATGCCCTCACTGGCGGCCTGCGGCGGGTCACCGATATGGTGCGCGGTGTGACCGAACGCACTCGCGGAGATCTCACCACCAGCGTCCAGCAGCGCCAACTGCAAGAGGCGCTCCAGGGGGTCGAGAAGAAACTGGATCGGTCCTGAGGCGTGACCGACCGCGTCCTGCGCGCTTCCGAAATCGGCGAATACGTCTTCTGTCGGCGGGCCTGGTGGTTCGCCAGCCAAGGCGTGGCCTCGGCCAATATGCCTGCGCAGAGGGCCGGAATGCGCTGGCACCAGCGACATGGCCGCCAGGTCCTCCAGATGGGGTGCCTGCGACTGCTTGGGTACGCCACTCTGCTGGCCGGGATCGTAGCCGCGGCGATCTGGGTGGCCGAACTGGCGCTCCGGTGATCCGTGCCATACCTCGTCGCCTTCCTTATTCTCTTCGGGTTGATCCTCGTCTGGCTGGCGCAACGCCGCCTTAGCGCGCTTGGGTTGCCCCAAGGCCGGGTAGTCTCGCTCGACACCCTCGATCTCCGACCCACAGGCCAACCGCTTTACGATCCGGTCTTAAGCCTGACCGGACGCCCGGACTACCTCGTCGAGAGGAACGGTTCGGTCATCCCGGTTGAGGTCAAATCGGGCCGATCACCGGCCCGGCCATGGCCGGGCCAGGTACTCCAACTGGCTGCCTACTGCAGGCTGGTTCATGTCAGCACAGGCAGCCGGCCCGCGTACGGAATCCTGAAATACGCCGACCGGGCCTTCGCCGTGGACTACGATGAGAACCTCGAAAACAGCCTGATGGACGTCCTGTCTGAGATGCAGCGCTCGGGCGGGGTTGAAATGGACCGGTCACACGATTCGCCTGCGCGCTGTCGCGGATGCGGCTTCCGCGAACGCTGCGATCAGAGGCTCGACGAGCCGGCGCCGGCCGTGTGAGCTTCGTGGGCTATGGCGCCGTCGGCCTCCCCCGCGAGGCCTCCTTCGACCCCCTCCGATATAATAGGCAGCATGACCCGCCAACCTTTCCCTCCGCGCAGCCTGGCCATCGCCAGACATCCGACCATGGAAGGGGCGGAAGAGTTGGCGGTGGAATTGGGGGCGTACTTCAGCGAGCGTAACCTCAACGTCGCGCAGGCCTCGCTGTATGACGACGATCTTCGCCGGCGAGTTCAGGCCGGCGAATTCGAGATTGTGATCGCCCTCGGCGGCGACGGCACGATGCTTCGCGCCGGTCATCTGTGCGCCCCACTCGGAGTGCCGATCCTGGGGATCAACCTCGGGCGCTTGGGCTTCTTGATCGAGGTCAAGGGCGACGACTGGCGTCCGGCCATCGATCGCGTTTTGGCGGCTGACTATTGGCTCGAGCCGCGGATGATGCTCTCCGCCCAACAGCTTCGTGAGGGGGTTCCCCTCGGTGGCTGGGATGTTCTGAACGAATGCGTCGTCGGCCGGGGAGCGATCGTGCGCCCCGTTCATCTGACGGCGGAGATCGACGGGCGGCACCTCACAACCTATGTCGCCGACGCACTCATCGTCGCCACCGCAACCGGTTCGACGGCGTACGCGCTGGCGGCCGGCGGCCCGATCTTACCGCCCCAACTTCGAAACATCTTGCTGGTACCGGTCGCGCCTCACCTTTCGGTCGATCGGGCGATCGTGCTCGATGAAGGCTCGTGGGTGAGGGTCACCGTGCGGACCGACCATCAGGCGTCGCTGAGCATCGACGGTCAGGCTCCCCTGAAGCTCGAGGACGGTGATCAGGTTGACGTCCGGGCCGGGAAGCACACGACGTTGTTTGTGCGTTTGCAGGATCCAGGCTATTTCTACCGCAATCTGACCTGGGGGATCCATCGCAACCCGTCGCCCGGGCTCCGCGGATGACCGATCTTCCCTTGACCTGCGCCAATCATCCTAACCGCGCGACCACACTGCGCTGCAATCGGTGTGGGAAACCGATATGTACCAAGTGCGCCGTGCACACTCCTGTCGGGTATCGATGTCGGGAGTGCGTCCGAGGCCAGCAGACGATCTTCGAGACAGCCCGGGCGATCGACTACCCGATCGCCGGGGTAGTAGCGGCCGTGGGCGTCGGTCTGGGGACGTCGGTCCTGACCGTTTTGAGTTTCTGGGGACTGATCGTGGCGCCGGTTGCCGGCGGCGCGCTGGCCGAGATCATCCGCTGGGCAGTTCGGCGTCGGCGCGGGCGCAGATTGGCGCTCGTGGCCACCCTCGGCGGGGGGATCGGTCTGCTGCCGCACTTGCTCTTCCCCGCCTTTGTTCTGGTTACGGCCATCTCGAGCCCGCAGGGCGTTGCCGGGCTTGGCGCTGCGGCGCTCGCTGCGCTCTGGCCGGTGCTCATTGCGGGTTTGATGATCAGCACAGTCTACGCACGCTTGCGGGGCATCCGGCTCTGACGAATCTCCATGCTGCTTGAACTTCACATCCGCGATTTTGCGATCATCGACAACCTCGACCTGGAGCTGTCTCCAGGGTTCATTGCATTTACCGGGGAAACCGGCGCCGGGAAATCCATCATCATCGACGCGGTCGAGATGCTCCTGGGTGGCCGGGCAGACAGCGCGGTTGTGCGGACCGGAGCGGAAGGGGCAATCGTGGAAGGCACCTTCAAACTGGATGCGCCGACCCTGGAGCGTCTGCTTCCATTGCTGGAGCGCGAGGGCTTGCTCGACGAACCGGGTTACCTCAGCCTGGGTCGCGAGATCCGCCGCGAGGGCCGGAACACCCATCGGGTGAACGGCAGGAGCGTGAACCTGGGATTGCTGCGCGAGCTGGGCGAGGGACTGGTCGATGTCCACGGCCAGTCCGAGCACCTCAGTCTATTGCGCGTGCGCGAACACCTGAACCTGCTCGATCGGTTCGCCCAACTGGAGGGGGCGCGAACTGCTTTCTCAGAGGCCTTCACCGCGCTCAAGCGGGTCCGGGATGAATTGGAGCAGATCCGGCAGGGCGAGCGCGATGCGGTGCGGCGGGCGGAACTACTTACGTTTCAGCTCAGCGAAATTACTGCCGCGGCTCCGCGTGTCGGCGAGGAGACCGAGCTGCTCGAAGAGCGCAACCGGCTGGCCAACGCCGAGCAACTCGCTCTTCTGGCGGAAGAGGGCAGTGTGGCCCTCGATGAGGGACCGGCCGGGGTGCCTTCGGCGGCAGACCTCCTCGGTCAGGCCGCCGACGCTCTAGCCGGCTTGGCCAAGATCGATCCGAGTATGGCCGGCGCCGAGGCCGAGGCCCAGGCACTGATGGAGCAGGCCGGGGATCTGGGGAAGCGGCTGCGCGCGTACCGCGATGAGATCGAGTTCAATCCGCGGCGGTTGGAGCAAGTTGAAGAAAGGGTGGATCTCATCCGGAGCCTCAAACGCAAGTATGGCGGGAGCTTGGAAGCAGTTCTGGCGCAAGCTGAGACCGCACGTCGAGAGCTTGAGTCGATCACCCATGCCGAGGACCGGATGGCGGTGCTCCAAATTGAGGAGAGCCGCTTGCTCGAACAGCTGTCCGTGCACGGCCGAAAGTTATCTCAATCCCGCCGGCAGGCGGCTGAACAGCTGGGCAGAGGGATCGAGGACGAGCTCGGGGATCTGCATATGGAGGGTGCGCGGTTCGGAGTCGACATCCGATGGGAGGATGCCCCGGGCGGCCTGCAACTGGAAGACCGGCAGTTGGCGTTCGACGCCAGCGGTGTCGATCAAGTGGAATTCCTGGTTGCGCCTAATCCAGGGGAGGGCCTCAAACCGTTGGCCAGGATCGCCTCCGGAGGTGAGACTGCACGGCTGATGCTTGGGTTGAAGGGTGTTCTGGCCCGTGCCGACGAGACACCGACGCTGATCTTCGATGAGATCGATCAAGGGATCGGGGGACGCGTGGGGGCGATCGTCGGGAGAAAGCTGTGGGGGCTAGGGCGGGACCACCAGGTGCTGTGTGTGACTCACCTGCCGCAGCTTGCGGCCTACAGCGATCAGCATTTCCGAGTTGAGAAGCAAGTCGATGGAGGAAGGACGGTCACACGCGTCCGGCGGCTGGATGGTCAGGAAAGGGTGCCCGAGCTGGCGCAAATGCTCGGGGGGTTGACCCGGGCCAATCAAGAAAGTGCGGCCGAGCTGCTGCGCTTGGCGGAACAAGAGAAGACAACCATGTAGTCGAGCGATCCTCATCCGGTCTCGTCCCAAGACAGTAGCGCATTCGGGGTGCTGGCCTTCGCCCCCACCCCCTTGATCCCCCTCTTCGCCCTTTGCTCCCACGAAATGAGCCACTTTGCTCGGCGAAGACGGGCCGCCTGTCCCGATGCTCTTGTCGGGGCCGTTCGCCCCGCATGCATTTAGCGGGGTTCGCCCCGGTTGTTCTTACCGGGGGAAAGGGGGGTGAGGCCGGGGACTCTCTCAAATAGAGAACTTGTGAATCGAACGAGGTTGTGTTGGACGAACGTCGCCCATCACAACCTCGCAGTTCAATCGATTTGATTGCGGCGGTGTCGGCCCCTCAGGCCGAAACCTCTTCCTCGATGGTGACCTCAGCGCCGCGGCTCGAGCGGCGGAACACGACTCCCTCGTTCTTCTCGTCCACGTCCACCGTCACCACGTCGCCTTGGTCGTACTCGCCGCTCAGAAGTTTGACCGAAAGCGGACTCTCGACAAACTTCTGCAAAGTACGTCGAAGCGGGCGGGCTCCGAACGAGGGATCGAAACCTTCCTTGGCCAGCCACGTTCGCGCCGGAGCCGTCAACTCGACCGACAATCCATGCTCGGCCAGCCGCTCGCGAACCTCCTGCATCTGCAGGTCCACAATCTGCTCCATCTGCTCGGCCGACAAAGGCGAGAAGATGATGATCTCGTCGATCCGGTTGAGAAACTCAGGCCGGAAGGTGTCTTTGAGTGCCCGCTCGATCTTGGCCTCCGACTCGTCGAGTTGGTCGTCGCCGCTGCTTCGACGAAAGCCGAGGGTGCCCGAGCGGGTGACGAATTCGGTGCCCAGATTAGAGGTCATGATCAGGACCGTGTTACGAAAATCCACCACCCGACCCTGGCCATCGGTCAGGCGCCCGTCGTCCAAGATTTGCAGCAAAGCATTCCACACTTCGGGATGGGCCTTCTCAATCTCGTCGAAGAGCACGACGCGGTACGGGCGCCGACGGACGGCTTCGGTCAGCTGGCCGCCCTCCTCGTAGCCGATATACCCCGGAGGTGCGCCGAAGAGGCGAGAGACGGTGTGCTGCTCGCGGTACTCGCTCATGTCCACTCGAACTAACGCGTCTTCGTCATCGAACATGAACTCGGCCAGCGCCTTGGCCATCTCGGTCTTGCCGACTCCCGAGGAGCCGAGGAAGATGAATGACCCGATTGGGCGGCGTGGATCTTTGAGGCCGGCGCGCGCCCTTCGGATGGCATCGGCCAGCGCGTGGATGGCAGCGTCCTGGCCGACGATCCGCTCGTCGAGCCTCTCTTCCATCTGAAGGAGCTTCTCGGCCTCGGTCTCCAGGACCTGGCTCATCGGGATACCGGTCCACTGCGCCACGACCTCGGCGATGTCGTGCTCATCGACGACCTCGTCGAGCTGGTGCTCCGCCTCCCAGGTATCGCGTTTCTCGTTGAATTCAGACTCCAACCGCAAGCGAGTGGCCTTCTTCTCGGCGGCGCGCTCGTAGTCGCGCTCGATCCCCGCCTGCTCTTCTTCAGCCAGCAGATGGTCGATCTCTCCCTTCAATTCCTTGAGCTCGGTCGGGAGAGAATACAGTGCCACGCGCAGTTTCGCCGCCGCTTCGTCGATAACGTCGATGGCCTTGTCCGGGAGCGATCGGTCGGTGATATAGCGTTCGGAGAGTTTGGCCGCTGCCACCAGGGCCGCGTCGGAGAAGCGTACCTTGTGGTGCGCCTCGTATCGATCGCGTACACCTTCCAGCATACGAATCGTCTCTTCCACGTTGGGTTCGTCAACGTAGACCGGTGCGAATCGCCGCTCGAGGGCGGCGTCCTTTTCGATGTATTTGTGATACTCGTCCAGCGTCGTGGCCCCGACACACTGGAGCTCGCCGCGGGCCAGCGCCGGCTTCAGCATGTTTGAAGCGTCCATCGCCCCCTGGGCCGCTCCGGCTCCGACGACTGTGTGCAACTCGTCGATCATCAGAATGATCTCGCCCTCGGAGCGCTGGATCTCTTCGATCGCCGCCTTGAGGCGCTCTTCGAACTCGCCTCGGAAGCGCGATCCGGCGATCATCGCTCCCAGATCGAGCGACACCACCCGCTTGCCCATCAGAATCTCGGGCACATCGTTGTCGGCGATCTTCTGGGCCAGGCCCTCAACGATCGCCGTCTTCCCGACGCCGGCCTCCCCGATCAACACCGGGTTGTTCTTGGTCCGGCGCGAAAGGATCTGGATGACGCGCAAGATCTCCTCATCCCGGCCGATAACCGGGTCGAGCTTGCCCTCCTTGGCCAGGGTCGTAAGATCGCGCGAGTATTTCTCCAGCGTCCGATAGCGGGCTTCGGCTTTGCGGTCGGTCACGCGTTGGCCGCCCCGGATTTCTTTGACGGCGTCGTACACCCGCTCTTTAGTGATGCCTTCCTCGGCCAGCAGGCGGGCGATGGCTGTGTTGCGCTCGGACAGGATCGCCAGGAAGATGTGCTCGGTCGAGATGTATTCGTCGTTCAGGCGGTTGGCCTCTTCGTTGGCCATATCGACAACCCGCTTGACGCGCGGGGTGATGAAGATCTGGCCGGCGCCGCCGCCGTATATATTGGCTTTCGGGCTGTTGCGCAGTTGCTGGTCGATCCGGTCGGCCAGCCCCTCGATGTCGATATTCAGCCGCTCGAGGATCTGGGGGATCACCCCCTGCGGCTGCTCGATCAGTGCAAGCAGGATATGTTCGGTATCAATCTGGTTGTGACCGTAGCGTTGGATGATCTCCGCTGCGCGCTGAGCCGCGTCTTGGGCCCTCTCGGTAAACCGGTCAAATCGCATCATCGCTGCATTCCTCGCTTCACTTCGGCGAAGGAGCCTCGGCCACGGATTATATCACCCGGGGTTTCTCAGGCCCACCAAGCGTATATAAGAAATATGTAAGAGTTTCTCAGGGCTCGCCGTCCTTCCCGATGCAAGTTGAAGGCCATGAATCCCGACATCGGCCGGGCGCTAGCCTCACCCACGCCGTGGAATGGACGGTCTCGCCGAAGATCGGAGGGGGAGCGTGAGTTGGCGATGTGGTGAACGGGAAGTGGCGTGGGACCCGGCCTCCCTGCCTTCTTTCCCCTGGAGTTCGACCCGCACCTGTTCTCTCTCGGTAGGCAGGCGGGAGAGGTGCAGCCGGTGGGTCCCGTCCACTTGTCGAGGCATGAGCAGACTCCCCCGGCCAGAAGGGCGGAAGCGCGTAGCCCTACGGTATGGGTTGCGTAGGGACTTCGGGATGCTAGACTTCACTCGACCGCCCTCAACGGGGCGGGAAAGCGGCCCGCGCCTAGCCTGAGAGATGTCCTTCGCGCGCACTCCCCGGACAAGCGGCGGGATCGGGAGGAACGCCAGGTTGGAACAAGACCGGACCACAGTGGGGAGTTCGCCTGGCCGCCTTGCCAGGATCCTCACCGATCCGAGCTCGCTCTCGATCATCATCGACAACCTGAACGAGGTAGTGATCCTGGCTGACCCGTCGGGGATCGTCCGTGCCATGAACCAGACCGCCCTGCGCATGCTAGGTTACGCCTCTGGGGAGGTCTTGGGCCTCCCGCTGGCCCAGTTCGTCTCCCGAGCAGCATTTGCGGGCGCGGTTGGGCTCAACCGGCTACTCCAAGAGGGCAGCGCCCATGTTCACGCCGCCGCCCTGGTTGCCAGCGATGGTACCGAAGTGCCGGCCGCTCTGTATGCGGCCTCGATCTTGAACGAGTCGGGCGAACCGGGGGTCGTGATCATCGTGGCGCACGACCTGCGGCCGACAAGAGAGCTTGAGGAGCTACGGGTGATTCACGCCGTGGCGCTGGCGGCCTCGGAAGCCACGAATGAGGCGGCCCTGGTCGAGCGGGTGACAAGTATTATCGGCGACGCCCTCTACCCGGACAACTTCGGCATCCTGCTTCTCGATGATCAAACGAAGATACTTCGGCCCCATCCATCCTACCGGCGTGGGCGAGGAGAGACGGAGGAGAAGTTGATCCCGCTGGGAGAGGGCATCACCGGATCGGTCGCCGCGACTGGTCGGCCGTGGCGTCTTCCCGATGTCAATCAGGAACCGAAGTACATCGCTGCCGATGCCGACATGCGATCCGAGCTGTGCGTACCACTCCGAGCCGGCGACCGGGTGGTCGGGGTCATCAATGCCGAGAGCGCGAGCCCAGACGCCTTCAGCCAGGCAGATGAACGGCTGCTCTCTACGGTCGCCGGCCAGCTTGCGACGGCGATCGAGCGCGTGCGACTGTTCAGCGCCGAGAAGAAACAGCGCCAGTTGGCCGAGGCGCTCCAGCGGGCCGGGGTTGCCCTGAGCGAATCGCTTGATTTCGACACCGTGCTCGACCGTCTGCTGCAGCAGATCGAGCAGGTCGTTCCCTTCGACTCGGCGAATGTCATGCTGGTGGAAGACGGCCGGGTAAGAGTAACGCGCATGCGTGGCTATTCTGGTTACGGCCGGGGGGTCGAAGAACAGGTCCGACAGTACTCGCAGGAAATTGCCTCAGTGCCGGGTATGCGTTGGATGGCCGAGGCCGGGAGACCGCTGGTGATCGCCGACGCCTTGGCCGAGCAGCAGAAGGTGATCACGCCCATCGCTGGGCATGTCGGTTCCTGGGCGGGCGCGCCGATCATGGTCGACGGGAGGGCCGTCGCTTTCTTCTCCGTCGAGAAGCGGGAATTGGGGTTTTACACGCCGGACCACGCGGAGAGTCTGAGCCGTTTCGCCGGCCAGGCGGCCCTGTCATTCCAGAATGCGCGTTTGTTCGCCGAGTCCGTCCGTCAGACCCAGGAGCTGAGCGCCCTCTACGACACGTCTCTTGTCATGGGGAGCATCCTCGACGTCGAGCGTCTGCTCCGCCTGCTGCATCACCAGGTCCAGGCACTGATGGCTACCGACATATTCACGGTTGCCATGTATCACGCCTCGAGCAATGAGGTGGAGCATATCTTCCAGATACAGGATGGGAGGATCAAAGCCGAGCCGGGACCGGCGCTGCCGCTTGATAAGGCCGGGTTGCTCGGCTGGGTAATCAACACCCGACGATCTCAGTTGGTCGGCGATCTGGCGGGGGAGACCCCTCCCATGGAGATCCTGGAGGCCGAGCGACAGGTACGTTCATGGCTGGGCGTCCCCCTGGTGGTGCGGGATGAGTTGCTGGGAGCAGTGAGCGTGACTTCCCGTCGGCCACAAGCCTTCGGCGAGGCCGACCGCCGCTTCCTGGAGGCCATTGCGGGGCAGACGGCGGTGGCGCTCGAGAATGCGCGCTTGTTCACCGTCACCGAGCGCCGGGCAAAGGAGGCCGAGACTCTGCGTGAAAGCGCGGCGGTCGTGACCTCGACTCTCCAGCAAGAGGACGCCATCGATCGCATTCTCGGGCAGCTCTCTTTGGTCGTCCCCTATGACCGGGCGGCCGTGCTGCTCTTGCGCGAGGGCGCGGTGGAGATCGTCGGCGGGCGTGGATGGGAGGGCCCTTCGGAAGTGGTGGGGCTGCGCTTCCCGGTTCCCGGAGACAATCCGTACTCGGTTGTGATCCAGTCCGGGCGCCCGTATGTCTTGGGAGACGCGCCCAAGGCGCACGCCCCCTTCCAATCTCCCCCGCACAGCCAAATCAACTCCTGGCTGGGTGTGCCCCTCGTCGTCCAGGACCAGGTGATAGGGATGCTGTCGGTCGATAGCGTCCACAAGAACTACTTCACGCAAGATCATGTCCGGTTGGCGGCTGACTTCGCCAATCACGTCGCCATCGCCCTGGAAAATACGCGCCTGTTCGAGGACACTCGCCGCAGGGCGTCCGAGCTCTCGACGCTGCTCGAAATCTCGGCTCACTTGCGTGCGGCCTCAGCTCGCGAGGACATGCTACCGGCGATCGTCGAGAAAGCCGGACGAGCCGTGGGCGCGGAATACACGGCGGTGTACCTGCTCGACCCTCGGACAGGAAAGATAGCAAGGAGGGCCAGCCACCCGGCAATGCCCATCCGACCCGAAAGCCCGTGGGATGTGGACGAGCAGGTGATCCTGGGGGTCGCCGAGAAGGGGAACGTCCAACTCATCGATCGAGGGACCCCCTCCGAGGAAGACAGGCGAGGTGCGGAGTCACCGCGCAAGGCGGCCGGATGGCAGCATGCCGTCTTGCCCCTTCGCAGCCAGGATCGCATCGTCGGTGTGGTTCAGCTGGCCAAGAGTGCAGGACGGAAGTTTTCAGTCGCCGATCTGGACATGCTGACCGCGATCGGCGACATTGCCGGGAATGCTCTGGATAGAGCTAACCTGATGGAAACCCTCGAAGAGCGCGTCCGCGAGAGAACCCGCGAGCTCGCGTTGGCGAACGAGCGGCTGAAAGAGGTTGATCGTCTGAAAAGCGAGTTCGTATCAAATGTCTCTCATGAACTCCGCACCCCGATCACCAACATCATGCTGTTTCTTGAGCTGCTTGAAGCCCCGGGAAAAGAGGATAAGCGACCTAGCTACATGGGGGTGCTGACTCACGAAGCGGATCGGCTGGCGCGCTTGATCGAGGATTTGCTGACGCTCTCGCGTATGGAGCAAGAGGGCTTGCCTTTCATTCCCGAGTCCCTGGCCCTCGAGCCCATGTTGTCATCGATCGTCTCGGCCCATGATGCCCGCGCAAGTGACAAGCGAGTTTCCATCCGATTGAAGCAGAACCCCGGAATGCCCAAGGTGGTTGCCAGCCGCGAACAAATCGTCCAGGTGTTCACCAACCTGGTGGACAATGCGGTGGCCTACACCCCGGCCGACGGCCAGATCGTTCTTTCGAGCAGTATAGAGGAAAGGAATGGATCGAAGTACCTGACGGTGCGGGTTCTCAATTCCGGTCCGCCGATCCCCGAGGATGATCTCCCACACATCTTTGAGCGTTTCTACCGGGGCAAGACGGGCCGCGAGTCGGGCGAGAGAGGTACCGGCCTGGGGCTGGCCATCTGTCAAGATATCCTGGCGCGGCACAACGGCATGGTGGAGGTCGAGACGCTCGAGTCGCTGGGGACTACCTTCTCGGTCTGGCTGCCCCTCGGACCTGCCGCGGGGGGTTAGCCGCTCTCCATTTTTCTTACCCGGATACCGTTTCCCCGATCCATGATTCGCTTCGCTGGCTGCGTAGGAATCACTGCAGTTCCGGTACTTCCCAAGCTGGGCGAGGATCGAGTGGATTGCGACTGAAGGCGAACCTCACACCCCCAGCCCACCCCGCGACCTACATGCTCCACTCCCTTTCGAGGCGCCGGGCAATGGTCAGACATGCCGGGGGAGATGGCAAAGCCCGCTCTTCGTGCCGTCAGCTGGAATGATCCTGGGAATTCCTCTCTGAATGAAGATGACACGACCGGCAGACCCGGAAAGTGTGGCATGAGGGAGTGTCTTGTGTCTTCGTGGCCCATGGAAAGTTGGAAGCGGCCGAGGAGGGCGCGAGGGTCTATTTCGGTGCGGTTAGCGTTGCCTCAGTCCACCCGGACTGCGATCACCATGCCATCGCCGGCGGGGAAGATCGTGGCCAGCAAGCGGGGATCCTGCGCCACCCGTTGATTGAACTCGCGGGTGGCCATCACGGCCGAGTCCCACTCGTCCGGCTCGATGATCGCCCCGCGCCGGAATGCGTTGTGAGCCGCCAGGACACCACCGGATCTTAGATTGGCCACGGTCCACTCCAAGTATGCGGGGTAGCCTTCCTTTTCGGCGTCGATAAAGACGAAGTCGAATGGACCCTCATCGGAGAGGGCCGGGAGCAGCCCATGGGCGTCGCCGACGCGAATCTCGACCCTGCCGCCCACCCCGGCCAGCCGAAAATGCTCTCCGGCGATGGTAGCTCGCTCGGGCTCGAGTTCCAGCGTAATCAATCGGCCCCCGGACGGCAAACCGCGTGCAATCCACGTCCCGCTATACCCGCCAAGAGTGCCGATCTCCAATGCCAGTTTGGGCTGGCAGGCTGCCACCAGTACCTGCAGGAACTTCCCTTCCTCCGGCCGGACGGTGATGGCCGGCATTCCGCGTGCTTCGATCTGCCGGCGGATCTGCTGGAGAGCGACATCTTCGCCCGCGAAGGACTGGGTGATGTACATCGAGAGCTTATCGTCATAAGTCGTCACAATCATCCCATCCGTGGCTGCGGCTGTAGGTTAGGGAACAGGCTGGGGGGCGAGTTTGGCCTATTCCCGCCGAGGAGGGAGGATTATACCCTTGTCCCATCTCGCGAGCGGCCGGTACAATCCTCGAATGCCCCCGTCCCTGACTGACACTCTGCTGGATTGGTACGGCAACCACGCTCGCGACCTGCCCTGGCGGCGGACGGGCGATCCATATGCCATCTGGGTGGCCGAAGTCATGCTTCAGCAGACCCGGGTGGAGACGGTCCTCCCTTATTACCGGAAATGGATGGCGCGGTTTCCCGATCCGAAGGCGCTGGCCGAGGCATCTTCGGACGAGTTGATGTCGGCCTGGGAAGGGTTGGGCTATTACCGGCGCGCGCACAACATGCACCTGGCTGCAGAGAAGATCCTGCGCGAGCATGCGGGGCAGTTTCCGCAGAACCCGGAAGACCTGCGAAATCTGCCGGGAGTTGGCAAGTACACTGCGGCTGCCGTCGGGGCGATCGCCTTTGGGGCGGACGTAGTCGCGCTCGACGGCAATCTGCGCCGGGTGCTGGCTAGGCTGATGGACCTTGATCTCGACCCACGCAGCGTCGAGGGTGAGGCCCGACTGTTGGGCTATGCCACCAGTCTCTTGCCCGAAGGGCGCGCCTCGGCGTTCAACCAGGCCTTGATGGATCTGGGTGCGACGATCTGCCTCCCCCGCAGGCCGGCATGTGACGCGTGCCCGATCGCGGGATTCTGCCGGGCCAAGGCCGCCGGAGCGCAGATGGACCGCCCGGTCCGGGGCGCGCGCGCTGGGCTGCCGTCGGTGCGGCGTGTGTGTGGCGTCCTCCCACGCCAGCGGAGTGTTCTGATCGGACGGCGCCCTTTGGGTGGTCTGCTCGGAGGCCTCTGGGAATTCCCCGGAGGCGACACGGCCGACAACGAGGACCTCGAAGTCGCCCTTCGTCGACAGGTGTTGGGTCAACTGGGAGTGCGGGTCGAGGATGCCCTTCCGCTTGGGGTCTACCGTCATAGTTACACTCATTTTCAGGTCACAGCTCATGCCTTTATCTGCGCCTGGGACGGCAGCGAGCCCACGGCCTTCGAGCATACGGATCTGCGTTGGGCGGATGTGGACCAACTTGCGGCTAACCCGATGGGTAAGATCGATCGAACCATCGCCAGAGATCTCAAAGAACGTGCGGAGGCCGGGTAAGCCGTCGAACCTCCGGGGTACAGGTCCTACCCTGGCCCATGCTAAAATGGCGTTCCACCCGCGGGCATGACTGGATCTGAGCCAGGCATTTGGGGACGATGGCCAACCCGGCGTTCCGATCTGAACGGAGAGCCCCCCCAGAGCGTCACAACGGATGGTCTGAGAAGCAATCGTGGTTGGTAGACGTGTGCGGTATGGGGTTGTCGGGATTGCAGCCGCTGCTTTCTCGATTCTTGGGTGCACCCTCGCGAGCGTTCGTTTCCCCGAAATCCCCGGCATCGGCGGGCAGGCGCAGGCGGTGGACCTGATCGCCTATGTCGGCTCCGATGGGAACGTGTACACCGTCGATCCGGAGGACGGCAAAGTTGTCGCGCTGACGGATGACGCACAGCGAATTCCCGATGCGAACGGGGCCCTCCACTATTACAGCGATCCTGCCTGGGCGCCCGGCAAAACGGGACTGGCCTTCCTGGAGGCCGCGGCCGACATCGAGAGCGGCAGTCGCTTCTCCGTGTGGGTCCGCGGCGAGGAAGATTCGGCCAGCCGGGTCGTTTTCTCGAGCCCGAACAGAGTGCCGATTTACCTCTACTGGTCTCCGGATGGGAAGCAGTTGAGTTTTCTCACATCCGACACGCGCGGCGGGCCCCTCGCCCTGCACATCGTGCCCATCGACAGCGGCGAGGAGAAGGTGATCGACACCGGGCAGCCCTATTACTGGTCGTGGTCGCCGACTAGCCTGGACATGGTGGTCCACGTCGGGGGCTCATCCGTCGACCAGCCCGGCGTCGCCCGTCTCTCGCTTTTGTCGCTGGCACCGGAAGTCACCGAGACTGCCTGGGACCTGGCCCCGTTGTCATTTCAGGCGCCGGAGTACTCACCCGATGGCGGCTCCATCTTGTTATCCGCAGTCTCTGAGTCGCAGGGATCGGGCCTGCTCCTCGTCGGCTCTGACGGTAAGGTCCAGAGTGTCCTGTCGGATGACAAAGCCCCGATCGCCTTCGCCTGGAATCCACCCGGCGAGGTTATCGCCAGCATGACGTTCGATCCGGCGTCGCCGTCCGGATTGGGTCGTTTGAGCTTTCTTCATCTCACGGATTCGGGCGAGGTCAAACGCGTCGATACGGATGCCGAGCGCGTGGTGGCGTTCTTCTGGTCGCCGGATGGGGAGGAGCTTGCCTACTTCGTTCCGGTTGCTCCCGGTTCGAATGGCGGCGGGTCCAATGTCGCCCTTCAAGGCCCCCAAGTCAATCTACGATTGCGGATCGCCGATCCGAGGGACGGCACCAGCCGGGACGTAACGACGTTCAGGCCGACCTCGGATTTCCTGCGCATCCTGCCGTTCTTCGATCAATACCTTCGCTCGACGACGATCTGGTCCCCCGACAGCCGTCAACTTGTCCTCTCCGGCTACGATGCGGCCGGACAAGAGACGATCTTCGTGGTCTCGTCGGATGGAAGCGGCGATCCTCGTCCCCTTGTAAGTGGAATACTGGCCTTCTGGTCGTGGTAACGACTCGATCTGAGTTGAAGCGTCCTCGTTGGTCGCTAGAGAGGAGGCGTCCGGAGGTTCTGTGGTCCCCGCGGAACGAGGTCTTCGGGCCTCTCCCCATTCGGATTGCCCGTCGGCCTACCTTTGGCTGTGACCTTCGTGGCCATCGGGGTCGTGCTGCCGCCGAGGTGTTTGTCTGGGCCGTTGTCGAACGACTTCTTGCAGCCCGGTGAACAGAAAGTGTAAGTCTTCCCCATGTACTCAGACTTCAGCCGGGAACTCGCCTCACCGACCAGCTTTCCACAAACAGGGTCCTTTGTCATGGATCAGTTCCTTTCGCCCCTCACCCAAGGTTCGGGCGGCTCCGGTTGGGCACTAACTGAGGGTTTCACGTCCTCGGTGACCGGCCGATTGTCGGCTGGGACGTCGACCGCGCCCGCCTTGCTCTCCTCCAACCGTCCGCAGGGCCTGAGGCCAGTGAGACCTCCTACACTGGCCCGAGCGGCCTGCTCGCAACTTGGCGCATAGGACCCAGGCGCCATCACCCCATGGGAATCTCTCACTCCTCACGCGAACACTCCCGGGGCAGATTGGTCCCAATCGGCCCAGGCGCATTGACTTGTAGGTACGCAGATGCTTGTTCAGGCCAGCCCTGAAAATCCTGGGCAATGCGCCATTTGGCCCTGTGTCAGCGAAGGCAATTCCGCTATGGTGCTAGCGAACCGTGCCCCGCGTGTGTGACCGATGGCCGACATCGATCCCGGTTGTCGGGTTCTGCCGCTGGCACTGGGGACAATTCCCTGGAGTCCACAATCCTCAGGGCTGTAACCGCAAGTCTCACCAGGGACCGAATAACTGCCTGCTTCACCGGGAGGGTTTGTGAGAGTCTCAGTCGTGGTCAAGGCGGGTCGTGGGCTGGCCCTTCTCTGGATCGCCGGTTTTTCATTCACCTCGTCTGTGGCTGCTCAAGCCGGTGAGGCTGGCGGCGAAGACACGATCCACATCTTCTTCAGTGCAGGCTGTTCGGACTGCTGGCCGTATGTAGAGACTGTCCTCTCTCCAGAACTGAGAGCGGCTGGGGTGGAGTCGAGGATTGAGATCCACGATTACACGATCAGTTCGGAGCGGAAACGCCTTCTCGACATGGCCGACGGGATCGGCCTCCCCAGGTCGATCGCCGATTCGCTCTATGCATTTGTGCCCCATGCGGGAGGCATACTGGTGATCCTGGGTCACGTACCGGCGGACCTGATCCGGCAGGCGTTCGAAGACCCCGACCTGCCGACCCGCCTCGTTCTCTGGCAGCCGGCTATGCATGGCGATCCGACCCAGTACCGGCTCTGGGCCTGGCGCGGCGAGGTCACGACCTTCCCTATTGATCGCCCACTGAAGGAAGCCCTGCCCCTGGCGTTGGGGGCGGAGGGGGCCGTGCCGGTGGGGCTGGCCAACCTGCAGGAACTTCTACCGGCGGTGGTGGTGACGGGCCTGTTGGACTCGGTGAACCCGTGCGCCTTCGCCGTCATATTGCTGCTGATTGCCTTCCTATTCACGTTGCGAGAATCACGCGTACGCGTGCTGCAGCTGGGTGCAGTTTACGTGGGGATGATCTTCCTGGTGTACTTCGCCATTGGGCTGGGGATCCTGCGCGCCATTAGCTTCTCGAGCGATCCGCATTTCGTCGCCCGCACAGGCAGCTGGCTCTTGATCGGGCTGGGTGCGATCAATTTGATTGAGTACTTCTGGCCTAGCTTTCCATTAAAGCTCCATATGCCGGCCTTCGCCGGAGCAAAGACCAACGAGTGGTTGAAGCGGGCTAGTCTCCCGGCTACGGTCGGTGTCGGGTTCCTCGTGGGGTTGTGCACATTCCCATGCTCGGGTGGCATCTATGTGTCGATCATTACCCTGCTGAACGCCAAGACCACGCTGGCATGGGGGATCGGTTACCTGGCGCTTTACAACGTCATCTTCGTCCTGCCCCTGATCCTGATCCTGGCAGTGGTCGGCAATCGAGAAGCGGCAAGGCGATGGACTCTTTGGGAGCGGCGGCATTCGCTCCGGATCCGGCTTCTATATGGCTTGATCATGATCGGCTTGGGCGCGATCATGCTTGTGTGGCTGATCGGCTAGGCCGGCCAGCCCGGCCTGTCTTGTGAGTTACACTGGTCTTTACTCGGCGTCTGCGCCACATCGCCCGCCCCCGGCGATGTGAGCCAATCCAATACTCACCTCCCAAACGCGGGCCTTCTGGAGGTGGCTATCGTTGACTCCCCTCAATAGCGGCTAGCCAGGCCTTTCACCAAACCGGGCGCGAGGACCAGCCAAGCGGCAGTCAACTTCCAGGGCTCGGCTCGGTCAGGCGAACTCTCACCCTGGTCCCGTGGCCAGGCTCAGAATTCAACTCGAGCTCAGCGCCGACGATCTCGGCGCGTTCGTGTATTCCGAGCAACCCGTAGTGGCCTTCGGCGGTCAGATCCCCGGGATGCTCGGGCGGTACGAAGCCGAGGCCGTCGTCGGCAATTTCGAGCTCGATATTGTCACCCCCAAAGCGCACAGCAACGGACGCCCGCTTGGCACTCGCATGCCTGGCCACATTAGACAGGCTCTCTTGAACGATCCGATACAAAGCCAGTTCGGTTTCGGGGTTGAAACGGCGAGGTAGGCCGTCGAGGTGAAACGAGACAGGTATCCCCAGATCCTCAGACATCTCACGGGCGAGCGTTTCCAAGGCTGGCACCAATCCCAGGTCCTCGAGGTACACGGGCCGAAGCCCGCGGGACACCCGTCGAAGTTCTTGGACCGTCCGTTGAGCGGCCTGGTGCAGACCGCTCAAGCGTGGGTCGTCCACAACCCCCTGGCCCTGACGATCGAGGCTCAACATCTGGATCTGCTGATCGAGAGCGATCAGGTCTTGGATGGCGCTGTCGTGCAACTCGCGCGCCAGCCGTAACCGTTCTTCTTCCTGAGCGCGCGTGATGGAGTTGATGTAACCCCGCAGGGCCTCCTGAGACGAGCGGATCTTCCCGGCCATCGTGTCAAGGGTCGACTGGAGATGGCGGACCTCAGCGATGCCCCCGACCTCTGCTCCACCGGCGCTGAAATCGCCGGCGGCCAACTTGTCCGCCTCGGCCTCAAGCCGGCGCAAGGGTTCGATCACCTGGCGGGCGCCGAACCACAAGGCCACGAGTGTCAAGAGCAGCGCCGGCACCAGGACCAGAGGCCCCAGCAAGGACAGGTTCAGCATGGGGCTGCTCACGATTTCCCACGGCTCCTCGATGACCAAGGCCCAGCCTGTTGGCTGCACCGGGCTGTACGAGACCACGTGCTCGCCATCGGTCCCCGGGACGAATGATGATCCCTGCTCGCCGAGCAGGGCGGGTCGGACACCGGTGTGACCGAGCAGGTCGTTCTGCTCGGGAGGGGGTCCCAGGCTTGCCAGCAGGCGCCCGGCGTCATCGGTGAGGAACGCCGAGGCACCGGCTTCACTCGATCCAAGCCCCAGCATGGCGGAACGCATCAATGAGGAGACCGTGAATGCCCCTACGAGCGCGTTTCCCTCGTCGGACGCTGCGGCAACGAGTACGGTCACTTGGCCTGCCTCGTCGAAGGGGATCGAGTAGACAGCCTGGGGGCCGTCCAGAGAAGTCACGGTTGAGATGATCGGTCTGGTGGTCCACCCGACTCCGCCAGGGTTGCTGGCCAGGACACGTCCGTTGTGGTCGGTCACGGCCATTCCCCGATCGAAGTCCGCAAGCAAGTCGCTTTCCTCCTGCAACAGCGCTTCGGGGGGGAGGTCCTCACTCAGGCGCGAGGCCATGCTTCTGATCGAGGACTGCCTGTGGTGAAGCTGCTCTGAGATGGCCGAGGCGGCTGAGCGGGCCGCCCATTCATCTCGTTCGGCGACAAGACGCCGCATCGCCTGTTGATGAACCCGGACACTCGCCAATGCGAGCAGGACGAGGATGACACCGAAGGGAAAGACCAACACGAGCAGCAGCTGCAGGCGCAGGCCGTCGAGGCGGATTCTCATCCTTCGAGTTGGCCCAGGTCGGAGGGGAGCCAGCCAAGAGCGACCGCCCGCATGACAGCCTCGGTCCGGCTAGTAGCCTGTAGCTTGTCGAAGACCTTTGCCAGATGGCCCTGCACGGTTCGGTCACTGATATGCAGTTGCACGCCAATGGCCTTGTTGGTGAAGCCCTTCGCTGCCAGGGCCAGGACTTCGAGCTCCCGATCTGTGAGCTTCTCGACCGGGGCCGCGAGTTGAGTTCCGCTCACGCGCGCCATGATCTTCCGGGCAATTGCAGGGTCGAGCGCCGATTTCCCCTCGTAGACTGCCCGCACGGCGCGAATGATGTCAGCGGCGTCTGCAGTCTTGAGCACGTAGCCGTTAGCCCCGGCTTGAAGGACCGCCATGATGTAGGGATCGTCATCATATGCGCTAAGGATAAGGACCCCCGTCGTCCGCGAATTCGCCCGGACCCAGCGGGTCACCTCGATCCCGCTCATACCAGGCATCTGGATATCGATCACAGCCACATCCGGTTTGTCTTCCTGGATGGACAGCACGGCTTGCTTGCCGTCATCGACCTCGGCCACGATCACGATATCGCCGGCTCTCTCCATGAATTGGCGGAAGCCGGCGCGGACGACCGCATGATCGTCGGCGAGGAGGACACGGATGAGCGGGCGCTCCGTCACGGGAGTCTCTCCCCGGCGGGGCGGCCGAGCTCGGCGACTGGCACAACCTCTGCAAAGGCCGCATCGAGCTGAGGAAATACGGCCCAGACCAGCGCGGCCCCGAAGATCGTCCCGGTAATGAGACGCATCCAGCTATTGAACGAACCGAGGGCATCGCCCGCGTAGAAGCTTGCCGGGAGGCTGCCGGCCGTAAGGCGGGCCAGCCACAGATTGTCATAGCGAAAGCCCTGACCAATCCCGCCGAGGTCGCTCAGCATGTGCGAACCGCCGTCTAACAGCATGGGAAGTGCTAGCAGGAGGAAGGCCCAGATAGGCAAGGGACGGAGTCTGCGCCGGACCGGGAGCCAAAGGGCAGTTGCGATCGGGATGCTCGTATAAAGTGAGACCATCCTGTCTGACCAGGCCACCTTGTACCCCGTTGAAGGCGTCCCGATGAACTGGCGCAGCACGCCAGGATCGAGCGTGTCCCTCCAGGCTATGTTGATCTGGGCCAGGGACAGCATCGGTTGCGGGCCGAAGAGGAAGAACGATCGTTGCGGAAGCTGGTGGCACTGAAGAGAATAGAAGGCATACAGAGCCCGCGCCGGGCCGACCCATCCTAGATGCATCAGGACGGGAGCCAACCAGGGCAGAGAGACCCAGATACCGCTCATGAGCAGGAACCACATGTACCACCGGCGGCGGAATGCAAAGGACGCACGTTGGTGCCATGGAGCCTCAACTCTGAGATGGGCTATTGTCACTTGACGCCTCGCCAGATCGAAGTAGCCAAAGGGGGGACAGGCATTTGCGCCATTCTAGAGCATCTGTCTCGGGTTTGGGAGGGCAAGCATGCCTGTTCCACCCGAATGGGCTCCGCCACGTTGGGCGCCCTCGAAGAAGTTCATCAAGGTCCGACCCTGGATCGCCACAACGGGCTATTTGGCGCTGTCGATTGCACCTGCTCCCTGGTACCGTTGTTTCGCCCCTGGGTGGGGATCACCCCTAGTAGGGCAGCCGGAAGAAAGCCCTGGTCTGCAGGGAGGCCCGTGCAGCCTACTCAATACAGGCTTATCGGCCCATGTCAGGGTTGGCCTAAGCGAGGAGGTCGGGTGAAATGGCAGAGGGAGTGGCGACAAGGGCATCGGTGAAGACAAAGAAGCGTCAACGGGTGATGCGAAAGCGCTCAACTCTCATCCTTATCCTGGCCGTAGGCGGCCTTCTGGCCCTCGCCGGCGGGTGGCTGTTGTGGAGCGGTCAGAGGATGCGTGAGGCCACCATTGACTTCACCCCCGAAGATGTCGCTCATGACGTTCCGATAACAGCGGTCCACGAAATGGGGTCTGGGCAGCCGATCCCCTTCTTGCCCGGGGGCGGGCCACAGCCTGCGGTTGCGGTCAGCGAGCAATACCATGATTTCGGCAGCCTTGGACCGAGCGAGGTCGTGACACGTGAGTTCGTCATCGCCAACACTGGCGAGGCGCCTCTGACGATAAGCCGGGCTTATACGACCTGCGGATGTACCACTGCCGATTTCACATCTGCGGTGATCCCGCCTGGGAAGGTCTCGATCATGACCCTTCGCTTTGATGCGGGGTTCCACGACGTACGCGGCGAAACAGTCCGTCGGGGTGTCATCATCGAGAATAACGATCCGGACCGCTCGACGGTGGAAATATGGGTGGAAGCGAGAATCCGAACCACTCCCTAGACGTGGCGACACCCGACGGGGCGGATGTGAGAGTCGAATCTATCCGACGGGGGGTGTCTACCTGGTCGCGGATGACGATTTACATCTCGCTCTTTGCCGTCCTGGGGCTCCTCGGCTGGGGACTCGCAAGGGCACAAGCCGGTCCACGCAGTGAGGGGCGCGCCCCGGAATTCACCCTGACCACCTTCGAGGGCGAGATCATCACCCTCGGAGGTTTGCAGGGCAAAGTCGACGTTGTAAACTTCTGGGCCTCCTGGTGCCCGCCGTGCCGGGAGGAAGCCAGTTACTTGGAAGCGACGTGGCGGGATTACCAGGATCGTGGGGTGATGTTCCTAGGCGTGGATTACGTGGACACAGAGTCTGAGGCGCTGGCCTACATCAGCGAGTTCCAGATCACTTACCCCAATGGGCCCGACACCGGTACGCGGATCTCACAGGCGTTCCGGATTCAGGGAGTACCCGAAACATTCTTCATCGGCAAGGATGGGAGGTTGCGCGGGGTCAAGGTTGGCCCCCTGGCTCCCCCCGAACTCGAGGAACGGTTGGATCCCCTTCTCGCGGAGGATTGATGCGGATGGGGACACGAGAGCATCGGTGAAGAGGCTGGTACCGGTCGTGCTGTGGTCGATGATGATCGTCAGTGCCTGCGCGCCGGCCCTACCCGACATCGCCCTGGAGCGGGCAGAGGTCGACCTGGGGAATGTCCCGAATGGAGAGGTCCGCACATTCAAGGTTGAGTTGGCTAACAGAGGGCAAGGCGATCTTGTAGTCGAGGCGGTGACGACCTCCTGTGGCTGCACGACTGCTTCGATTGAGCCGGGGGTGATTCCTCCCGGGGGGACGGGAGATCTCATCATTCACTATGACTCGGGTGCCCACGGGTCCGATTTCTTAGGCCAGGTTGCACGCCAGGTCTTTGTCGACACAAACGACCCGGATGAGCCTGAGGTGGAGATCATTTTCACCGCAGTGGTTGTCGCGCCATAGGATCGGATCTCCCGGCAGGGATGAACTGGTCGCCGGGGCGCGATGTCGACCCGAAGAGTCGGCCAGGGCAGAAGGGCCTGAATTGCAACGGTTGACGAAGGGAGAACGGCCGCCTGAATGAGGTGGAATCACAGACCTTGGAGGTGGAAGTGTGACAAGCAAGTGGCTGGTAGGTACATTGGTTGCGGCGCTCGTGGGTGCCGGGTTGTTCGGTGTTGGTTTGTGGGTTGGAAGGGCTGGGCTCTTCGATCGGACAGCCGCCAACTACGGCTGGTCGATGATGCAGGGCGGGGGGATGATGGGTGGGTACGGGATGATGGGGGAGTATGGCGCGCCTGGTGGAGCCGGCATGATGGGCGGTCAGCCGGGTGGGGCGCTAAACACAGGGGACCCGCTGTCGATCGATGAAGCCTCGCAGGCCGTCGATGCCTACCTCAGTCGATGGGGGTACTCCGACCTCGAAGTCGGCGAGGTGATGATCTTCACCAACCAGGCCTATGCCGAGGTCGAGGACCCGGCCTCCGGCCGAGGAGCCTTCGAGGTACTGGTCGATCCGGTCACGAAAGCGGTCTTCCTCGAGTATGGCCCGGCGATGATGTGGAACACGGAATACGGCATGATGGGCGGGCGCTCCACGGGGGTTTACGGTGGAATGATGGGCGGCATGATGGGGGACCGCGGGTACGCACAGCCGGGCCCGTCCTTCGAAGCCAGTGTTACGCCGCAGGAGGCCGCGGAAATCGCGCAGGAATACCTGGACGCGTATCTTCCGGGTTATCGTGCCGATGAAACCGTGGATGAGTTCCCCGGATACTTCACTCTCCATACGCTTCAGGCGGGAGAAGTGACGGGGATGCTCAGTGTCAACGCTTATACGGGTCAGGTGTGGTACCACACCTGGCACGGAACATTCCTCGAGATGAGCGAGCCGGAGAGCTGACGGCTGAGGTGCTGGGAGGCGGTCGGATCATCCTCATCGCCAAGGATGATCCCGCCTTCTGAGAATTATTCCCGCTCTCCACACAAGCCAGAAGACAGCCCCTCGTCGCGGTTGAGATATGATCCCGGCCCAGATCAAGCATCGACTGGCGCGATGCCGCGTTCGAGACGAGCCGACCTCAGCGCGGCCGAGGTCGAGGATCTGCCGGTGTTCGTATCCGCGGCCGGGATCCTAATGGCCTAAGTCGGGAGGTCCCGGACCTGGGGCCTCCCGGCCTTTGCTCAATGGCTCCATGACTGGTCTCACCTGAAACCGCGTCGGTAGCAGGGGGCTCGGACGGTGCGCGCCGCCCTGGAACACTCCGTCCCGTGGGCTCTATCCCGCCAGGGGACGTGCGTCCGCGAGATTTGGAGGAATGACGGAGCTCGGATCCTCATACGTGTAAGAGGAACTTTCGATATCCTGCCAGCGTCTTGTCTTCCTGGATGAGAGACATCCATGTTCGGAGTCAGGCGAATGGAAAAAGTCTACGTGATCAAACCGGTATGGCTGTTTCTGGGCCTGTCAGGCCTTCTGATCCTCAGTCTGGTCGTTGCGACGGCGGGGATGGCATCCCTCGGCCTCTTCGGGCCGATCTTCTCGTCGGCGCCCACGCCGTTTTCCAACCCGACTCCGGCACCGTCGACAACGGATGCCGGCCGCATGAGCTCGATCGGGGATCGCTGGCTGGCAAGACCGTGTCGTTTGCCGTGACCGTACGGGCGTCGGCAGCCTCCAGCCAAGACATCGCGGTCTGGGTGGCGCCCGCAGTCTGGCGCTAGACAATGCTCAGGGAGACATGGTGTGCAGGCACACGAATCGGAGCGGATCGTGAGCTCTGATGTTTGATCATCTTCATCAAAGGAGTGATTTGTCGTATGAATCGAAAGGTTTTCGTCTTGATGATATTAGGTGTGGTTCTCCTGACCGCCTGCGTGGCCGCCGAGGAAGCGACGGCAATCCCTGTCGCTTCGCCGTCGCCGGTCGTCTTGCCGACACAGACGGCAGTTCCGCCGACGCCGATTCCGACGGACCTGCCGACACTAACAACACAACCGTTGTCGTTCGTCGCGGCTACCTACCGCGATGAGGCTGCCGGGTTCGAGTTGGACTATCCAGCCGAGTGGGGGAAGCCGTTCTCGATGGGTGGAGGCGATCGCGGGTCGATCATGCAATTCAGGGTTTCTGAGGAAGCGCAGTTGGATGTGGTCGTGCTGCTCTGGGATCCGAAAGGCGACCTGGGTGCCTTTCTTGCCAACCACCATGTCGCGTGGGACACCTCGGGGATCAACGTTATCTCCGAGGAAGCGACCACGCTCGCCGACGGCAGATCCGCAGCACGCATCGTCGTCCAGGGCAGCGACGGCGCGCGAGGCTTCTTTTTCTTCACGACGCTCGGGGACCGATACCTTCAATTGAGCGGGGGCGGTGATCTGGAGCTGTTGGCCGAGATCTCGCGCACAGTTCGCCCACTCGGATAGGGATCCGGGCTCCGGCATCGAGGAGCCGGTCCCCCTCCATCACCAACCGATCAAGACAACCTGCCGGAGCCTCACGCGGTCTCCGGCAGGTTGCGACTCGGGGTGCTGGTGAGACTCCGAACCCTCTATGGCTGGATAACTGTCGGGGGAACACTGCAGTTCTTCGTCTGAGGGGGCCCGAGGCGGATTGTCAGGATGCTAGGCGCGGTGGCGAGCTAGAAAGAGGCTTAAGCCGTTCGCTGTCTCCGCTCATGCAGGCGGCGTTGTTTGGCGCGGTTGCCGCAGTCGTTCATGTCGCACCAGCGTCGACTGTGGTTCTTGCTCGTGTCCAGGAACAGCCAGCCGCAGCCACGGTCGTCGGCGCATTGGCCGACCCAGCGGCGATCCTCGGAGAGCAGTAACTCCACGGCCGAAAGGGCGATCGGCCACAGGAAGGAATCCAAGGCATCATCGTCGACGCGCCACTCCCAGGCGAACTCCTCGCGTGTCTGCACCAGCCGGACACCCCCTGTCAATCGGCTGATCGCGCCGTTCAGCTCGTCCAGGTCGGTCCTTTGCGCCGGCGTATCGTTCATCAAGGCCAAGAAGATCCGGTAGATCGCCTCCCTTAGGGAAATTGCCCGCGTCAGCGCCAGGTCGGCATCGGCCGTATGTTCCTTCGCCCGGCTGAGAAAATGGCGGGCCGACCGGTCGGAAGCCACCCCAGCGGCCCGCGCCCAGGCCACCAGGTCGGCGTATGATCGGATAGTCTCGTCCGGCCGCTCGCTGGCATGCCAACGCATCGTATTGGTGAATTCAAGACAAATGGGCGTGGGCCGCTGATCCCGGCCGGGTGAATCAGGGGTAAGCATGGTTGGTTGACACCATAACCCTCAAAAGGATCTTGACAGGTTAATCCTTCCGCCCTAGAATGTGACCACCAATCTCATTATAGCAGGTTATTCGCGGCGGGTTCGGGGGAGGGCGAAGCCATGATGCAGGGACGTCTCACCGGGTTATGGCGTCAGGCCGACTTCCTCAAACTCTGGGCTGGCGAGACGATCTCCCTCCTCGGCTCCCAGGTCACACTGCTGGCGATACCGCTTCTGGCGGCGATCACGCTCGAAGCGACCCCGATTCAGATGGGGACCCTGGGCACGTTGCAGTACATCCCATGGCTCTTGGTTGGGCTTCCGGCCGGAGCATGGGTGGATCGCCTACGCCGCCGGCCGATCATGATCGCCGCCGACCTGGGACGGGCGCTGCTCCTGGCTCTGATCCCGATCGCCGCTCTCACCCACACCCTGCGCATTGAACACTTGTATACCGTCGGTTTCCTGGTAGGTATCCTGAACGTCTTGTTCGAGGTTGCCTATTCAGCATACCTACCCACGCTTGTCGCGCGAGATCATCTAGTGGAAGGCAATAGCAAACTGCAAGCCAGCGCCTCAGTTGCCGAGATCGCCGGGCCGGGGCTTGGCGGTGGCCTCGTCCAACTCGTGAGTGCACCGCTGGCGATCGCCGTCGACGCATTCTCCTTCCTGGGCTCGGCCCTGTCTCTAGCGTGGATTCGGACACCCGAACCCGGTCCGCCTCCGGCCCGGGACTCGAGGAGCCTATTGCCTGAGATCCGAGAGGGGTTGCGGCTTGTTTTCGGCAATCCGATCTTGCGCGCCTTCACATTCACGAGCGCGACCGCCAACTTCTTCATCGATGTCCATCTGGCCGTGTTCGTCCTTTTCGCCACGCGTGACCTGCGCCTCACCCCAGTCATCCTCGGGGGTATGTACGCCATTGCCAGCCTCGGCGGCTTTTTAGGATCGGTCATGGCAACCCGCCTGGTAGGCTGGTTCGGATTGGGCCGGGCGATCATCGCCGGCCACCTTCAGGTGATCCTGGCGCTGCTGATCATCCCCCTCTCAGGCCGCCAAGTTGAGGTCGCGCTCCCGCTCATCGTTTTCGCCCAAGCGATGTGGGGGTTCGGCGCGGTCGTATACGTCGTCAATTCGGTGAGTGTCCGGCAGGCGATCACGCCCAACCAGTACCAGGGGCGCGTGGCGGCGAGTCTGCGCTTCGTATCATGGGGCATCTCGCCACTCGGGTTTATGCTCGGGGGGATATTGGGGGAGATACTTGGCCTCCGGACGACGCTGCTGGCCGCGGGGGCAGGGTCGCTGGCG
>Ga0209341_10000391_pt1 | contig 45512 bp, 34 predicted proteins | sample RifCSP13_2_FD_184020 | JGI IMG/M metagenome (GOLD analysis project Ga0209341, IMG submission 184020) | Soil microbial communities from Rifle, Colorado - Rifle CSP2_sed 13_2 (SPAdes) (version 2) | ecosystem: Environmental > Terrestrial > Deep subsurface > Rock core/Sediment | place: Rifle...
ACTCCAGGGCTCGGCGAATTGGCCCCCAAGACTTCACCTAAAATGCTTGTCTCTGAGCGGATTATTACGGTGCAATAGAGAACGCGAAATTGGCCGACTTGTGCTGAACCTCCACTTCAGCAACTAACGCGAAAAAATTCAGTAACTGATCGGACGGCGTACAACCACCCTCAGCCCATACACTCCACTTACTAACACCCCCCAAAAAAACCAAAGAAAACTCCTCAGCGTTGCCTCTGATTGGCCTTTCTCGTTCGTCATATAATCAGGAAACACTCTTGTAACCGGCATTAAGGTTGTCTGAGCTCATGCTGAAGCTGCTAAAACCCGCCAGACCTGAGGATCTATTCATTCAGCGATATGACTTGCTGATGCAGTGGGCACTGAGCCTAACCGGCAACAATCGAGCGCAGGCTGAAGATCTCGTCCACGACGCATTCATTCAGTTCACAGTTAGGCGATCCGAACTCGGAGCGATTGAAAACACCGACGCCTATCTTCATCGCGTCTTGCGCAATATGCACCTCTCACAAGTCCGGCGAGCCACGCTCACCGAAGACTCTCGATTCTCCATTGCAAACTTTGACTCCGCCGAAATCGGACTCAGATTGGTTGACCCGCGTGAACACGTCGATATTCAGGACGAACTGCGCCAGATCTGCCAGTACGCCTGTGCCCGTAAAGAAACTTCAAAGGCCGGATCAGTTCTGATTCTAAGATTCTTCCACGGTTATTACCCCAGCGAGATTGCGCAGGTTATGCACACCAATCGCACCGCCGTTGATTGGTGGGTGCAGCAATCGCGGCGTGAGGCGAAGGTCTATCTGAGGGATCCAGACTCCCTGCGGTTCGTCGATGATAAGCCCTCCGAGACAAAACGGTTTGGTTACGCACGGAGCACCGGAGAATTACTGGCCGAACTACGGACGACGATCTTCGAAGCAAGAAAAGGCGTTTGTCTCTCATCCGATCAGCTCAAACAGATCTACCGTTCGAAAACTCAGGAAACGGTTAGTAGTGTTGTCCTGTCGCATCTCGTCAGTTGCCCTGACTGCCTTGACACAGTTAACCGCCTCCTTGGTTTGCCATTGCTTGCAGAGCGGCAATCTGATGACCGGCTTGGTCGAGATGTACCGCCCGATTCTCGCGGGGGGGGAGAGGGCGGGGGCCCAGGAGCGTCTATCGCGGACTCCGAAAAGAGATACAAGCGGCGTTTGAAAGAAACAATCGAGCACCGGCCCCAGGAGCTGCGCATCGCCGTCAACGGTTTTGTTCTGGGCGCACAGCAAGTTAGCTCGGAGATCAGCAAGCAGGTCCTCACCGTTAATGTGGATGAACCAATTGGTTTTATTGAGGTCTTCAGTGAGCAGGGATTACGACTGCTGTTCTTTGACGTAGACCAGCCAATTGACGGGAGCATTGAGCAGGTGGCTCGAGCCGAATTTGATTGCGGACGCTCGCTCGATCTCTCCCTCAACTTCCGTGGGCCATGGCCCACCATCAACGTCTCATATCGTGATCCGACCTTTGACGCCGTTGAATCGTACGGCGAGGAATCAGTTTCCGAGGTCCGTGCGGATGTGCCATTCTATGAAACATCTGTAAACGAGCCCGGGTCGTCTAAGCTTCTTCGATCCCTGCGCCGCCGCAACCTCGATTGGAGAATACTCTTGCGACCGGCGCCCATCACCGCGCTGGTGTCGATTCTTCTGCTGGTAGCGGTAGTGCTTCTCTATCGACAGAGTCCACCGCCGCCCATCTCGGCGGCCGAACTACTGCAAAGGGCCACAGCATACGAAGACATGATTGCGGCTAATCGCGATCAAGCCCAGCACCGGACGCTTCGATTGGAGGAGAAATCATCGGCTGGCCAGTTGCTCTCGAGTCGACGCGTTGAGGTCTGGCACAGCGCTGACAAAGGAGTTACAGCGCGTCGTCTCTACGATGAGAACGGGTCGCTAGTGGCGGGTGAGTGGCGGCGCGCAGATGGAGTGCAAACGATCTATCACCATGGCAAGAGACCACAGCTTCAACTCTCACCGGCGCAGCGCGTTAACACACCAATTAACTTCGATAGTGTGTGGCGAATTGATCCGACAGCGAAGGAATTCGCTGCGCTTATTGGCGACGCGCAAAACGCGCAGGCTCAAGAGACAGCGAATGCTTTTGTAATCAATGCTGATGGAGGGAATCGGGAATCGGCTGGACTGGTAAGGGCAAGCCTGGTATTGGGCCGTGCCGATCTTCACGCTGTTGAACAGACGCTTGTGGTTCGGCAGGGTGAGGAAGTTCGCGAGTACAGATTCACGGAAACGAGTTTCGAACGCCGTTCACTTAGCAGCGTAGCGCCTGCGGTCTTTGAGCCTGAGCCAGCGTTGCTCGGATCGTCGGCGCTCGAAAGCGACAAGGCAAAGTCGGTTGTCGCCGCCGATGCCGCATCCTCGACTGCCGCCCCTTTTTTAGCCACGCCCGAACTCGAGCTTCAGGTCTTAAAGCAACTCAATCAAGCGGATGCTCTCTATGGCGAACAGATCAGCCTCACGCGCACGCCCGAGGGCCGGCTTCGCGTTCAGGGAATCGTAGAAACCGACACGCGTAAGACCGAGATACTGCAATCGCTCACTCCAGTGAGGCGCAACCCTGCCGTTCAATTTCAGGTTGAGACCGTTGCCGAAGCCGCGGACCGGCAGGCGCGCCAACGCGCCGCTTCAAACAGTCCAACCGAGATTGGGACCGTGGAGGTCGAAGCGGAAAGCGCAATACCCGCTGCGGTTGAGTTGCGAGCTTACCTATCAAAGCAGCGAGGATTCTCTGGAGGAGCGCTCGATGAAGAGATGCGCCGGTTTGCGGATCGGGTAATGGCGCGGACCAGACAAGCGCGCCGACACGCATTGGCCTTAAATCAGATCGCGCAGCGTTTTTCAGCCGACGACCTTCAGGCGCTTGATGCGGACTCGAGAAATCAGTGGCGGGCAATGATCAGTCAGCACGCCAGAAACATTCAGCAGGAGTTAGAAGCGCTGCGGCGGGAGTTGCAGCCAGCATTCCCTTCCGTCGCCGGCGACGAGGGTGACGCTGGTATCGAGATCACAAAAGATGCGGATTTCGCGCGTGCGGGAAAGCGTCTGTATGAGTTGGCTTCGACAGTAGATGAAGCTATTGGGAGATCATTCTCGATCTCTTCCGGTGGCAATGTTACCGCGCCGGTTAGGACCAATCAGTTCTCTCGCTCAGTGCGCAGCGCCATGAGCCTCGCCGCAAAAATCGGTAGGCAGTAGGCAATGTTCGGGCAAATCGCTCGAGTAAACAGCACGTCCTTATCTTTATCTGACTGGCATTCGCTATCCGCGCAATCCGTAGAGTCTGTGGATTGACGTTTTCGTTCGAAGCTTGGAGGAACACCATGAATCACTGCCGCCGCTTTTCACTTGCAATCGCCCGGTCGCTACCGCTCGCGGTACTGATGCTGCTCTTTGCGCTTTGCGCTTTGCCCTATGCCGCGCACGGCCAGACCGCGACAGCAACTCTTAGTGGTACCGTAGTCGATCAGAATGATGCTGTCGTGCCTGGAGTCGAGGTTGTGGTGATGAACCCGGCGACATCTTTGGAGCGGACTGCGAAGACCGGTGATGGCGGAGGCTTCACCATTCAGCTGCTACCTCCCGGTACTTACACATTGACCGCAAAGCGGGATGGATTTGCTCCGGTGCGCGTGGAAAACGTGGTACTAAATGTCGGCGATCAGAAGGCGCTCAAAGTTCAGTTGAAGGCTGGAAGCATCAGCGAGATGGTGCAGATAGCAGGCGATGCGGCCCTCCTCAACACGTCGCCGGCGGTTGCGACGACGATCAACCGCACGTTTGTAGGGAATCTGCCGCTCAATGGCCGCAGCTTTTCGTCGTTGGTCTTGCTGACTCCTGTTGTAACTGTGGCAACTACTTCGTCCACCGAGTCTGGACAGTTTAGCGTAAATGGGCAGCGAGCTAGTACAAACTATTTCACGATCGATGGCACCGGAGCCAACATAGGAACCAGCACCGGTAGCACGGGAACCGCCAAGTCTTTACAGCTGTCGGGAGCTTATCCGGGAACTGATATTTCGGGGGGAACCAGCAACCTTGTGTCGATCGACGCTCTTGAGGAGTTCAAGATTCAGACCTCAACTTACACTGCTGAATCTGGCCGCCAACCCGGCGGACAGGTTCAGATCGTCACTCGGTCGGGGGAAAACGAATTTCACGGGCTTCTCTTTGAATATTTTCGAAATGAGGCCTTGGACGCAAGAAACTACTTCAACCAGGAGCCTGCCCCCCAAACACCACTTAGACAAAACCAGTACGGCGGAACATTTAGCGGACCGGTTTTCTTTCCCCGCTTCGGCGAAGGCGGACCCTTCCTTTATAACGGCCGCGACCGCACTTTTTTCTTTTTTTCCTATGAGGCGCAGCGCCTTCGCTTGCCGGCGAGCGGCTTCCAAGAAGTGCCGTCGGTTCGTGTCCGCAACTCAGCGTTTCCTGCGTTACGACCGCTTCTCAATGCGTTCCCGATTCCTACTGAACCGGAAACGACAACCACAACGGTATGCACCCCTTCACCGAGCGACCCGACTTGCGCACCAAATGGCAGACGATATAGTGGATTTGCGCGATTTAATTACAGCGACGGGTTTCCGAACAATCTTGATTCGACCGGCATTCGGATCGATCATGCCGTCAACAGTAAGATGACTTTGTTCGGACGGTTCAACGAATCTCCTTCCGATTCTGTCAGCGGAGTCACACTAAGGGCGCGCTCACTCGCACACACCCGCACTTTAACACTTGGCGGAACAATGGTTTTCAACAAGACTCTAATCAACGAGGTGCGGTTCAATTTCAGCCGTCAGCAGGCAAAAAACGAAAGACCCCAGGCTACGTTAGGCGGGGCAGTCCCTATCGACCCAGCGATATTGACCAACGGATTACCCGGTCTGGGTATTGTGACGTTCGTATTAAGCGGGCCGTCTTCGTCTCTTAGCGGCGGCACGTCAGGGAACTCCTACCAGCGACAGATTAATTTTGTTGATAACTTTTCCACGGTTTGGGGTGCACACAGCCTCAAGTTCGGTATCGACTTTCGCCGACTGTCCCCGATATATGGGGCGCAAGATTCGCAGGGTGTTCGATTTAATAATGAATCCGCAATCCTAAACGGCATCGTGGGTTCATTGGTATTGACTACCGCCCAACCGTCGCAGCCGCAGTTCGACAACTATTCGTTTTATGCCCAGGACACATGGAAGGCCTCCCGCCGGTTGACCATCGATCTCGGCTTGCGATGGGACGTTAATCCGCCACCCACTGAGGCTGAGGGACGAATGCCACCGATCGCGCTTGGAGTTATCGGTACTGATGTTACAAATGCAACATTGGCTCCTGCCGGAACGAGCTTCTATAAGACGTTCTGGACAGCGTTCGCTCCACGGATCGGCGCTGCGTATCAGTTGAGGACCAAACAAGGGTCAGAAACGGTGCTTCGAGGCGGTTTTGGTGTTTATTACGATCTAGGAAGCGGGACCGCGAGTGGCGGATGGCCCATTGTGGCTAGCAGGACTCTGCCCAACGCCATCTTTCCGAGTTGCCCTGCGCCCATTATCTTTCCAATATCTTCCGCCTGCGCCATGCGTCCTGGTATTGTTTCAACTACATTGCCGACCACGACCACAGTTGCGTCACCGAACGAGAACCTGAAACTTCCGTACAGCCTTCACTGGAATCTTGCAGTGGAACAGTCGTTAGGAACGGCGCAATCCATATCCGTCGCATACGTTGCATCATCCGGTCGCGAGCTGTTATCAACGCTGGCGTTAAATCGGGGACATACCGACTCCATGACAGGAGCGATCATATCGCGTCCGAACCCGAATTTCGGAATCATTTTCCAATCCTTCAATGGTCCAACCTCGGACTATAACTCATTGCAGGTGCAATACAGATCGAGACTCAAACAAAGGTTGCAAACATTGATCAATTATACCTGGTCTCATGCTATTGATGAGGCTTCGACTGACATCTCTCCTCTTCTAATTGGGGTTTTGGAACGAGGCAACGCCAATTTCGATGTCCGTCATAACTTTTCGGCAGCCCTGAATTACGATCTGCCAATGCTGAATGTTGGTCAGGTTCCTGGATCTATTCTTCGTGGGTGGACCGTGAGTGCGATTGTGCATGCTCAGTCAGGTCAACCTGTAAATATTAGTGCAGGCAACTTTGACGACGAAAATGGTGTGGCATTTGGTCTTCGACCAGACCGTGTTCTCGGCGTGCCACTGTACATCAACGATTCGACCGTTCCTGGCGGTGGGCGGTTCAATTCTGCGGCTTTTCGATCTCCTGCCGTATGTCTCCCGCTCGGCTCGCCAGCGTGTGTTAATAGGATTGTACGTCAAGGGACCTTTGGGCGGAACGTTCTCCGGGGGCTACCCCTTTACCAATTGGATCTCGCGTTAGCGCGGACTCTTAGATTCACCGAAAAATTGGGACTTCAGCTCAAGGGAGAGGCGTTTAACGTATTCAATCATCCAATGTTCGCCGCATTTGGTACCGCATCGACCGTGCCCAGTACGTTCGGCGTGCCCACGACAACACTGAACAGCGGTCTAGGAGGTCGTAGCTCCCTCTATCAGATCGGAGGACCGCGATCTATACAACTCTCGGTTCGGCTGTCCTTTTAATTATGGTCAGTGAGGGATAGCTATTTGCTGCTTACGACTCTGGGTTCCTGACCTGCGCGGAAATGCCGCACACATCAGCGCGGGGTATTAGAAACACGAAGACATTGAGGAACTTTGACTAAGTGATCTTTTAATGCGACTTATATCGACACGAAAAATTGTTCTGCTTTTGGCGCTATTAATTAACTCAATTGACGCCGTAGTTCCAATTGCAGCCACGGCACAGGAGAATGATTCACTAGTTAACAATCACCTTAGAACCTGGACACCTCAGGATTCTGTAGGCGTCCGAAACATCGTGCTATTTCCGTCTTCACCATTAGCGTTAGGGGCCGGAACTCCATCCGAGGGCCGCGAACCAATCGTTTGGTCACCCGACGGCGAGGTGTTCTTTTTTATGATAAGACGCGGAGAGCTAGGTTCCGATTCGAACATTTATGAGTTACAGGTGTTTAGGAGCGCGGATGTGCGCGCCTGGCTGGTTGAAATCGGTGCAAAGTCCGCTCGGTCATTGACGCCTTGGCGCACCGTTGTGCAGCGTACAATCTCGTCGACCAGCCCCGCAATCTCTGGTGCCCGATGGGATTTAGACAGCAAGTCGATTGTTTACTGGGGTCTCGATAACCCCGATCCGGAAACGCACCAGGTACTGCGGCTAGATCTGCCGTCGGGAAAAGTTGACAGGCTCACAGATTATCCCAAAGCGGTTCACGGTGGTGTTCTTCGTTGGTTTGACTACTCCAACGGCACGTTGATATACAACGGCTATCACGAAAAAGAAATCGCTGCCCGCTACCCGATGGAGACGGTTGCGCTTTCACCTGGTGGAACCGTGATGTCTCTGGACCTACGCATGCGCGTAGAGGCGAACGATAATACGACCGGAATTCTCTATGTCTCGTATCGAGGTGGCAGGCCCCTTCAACTTAGCTCGAGAGTGCGATTCGCTCGGGCGGTATGGATGTCCCCAGACGGTCGAAAAGCGGTTATTCGGGCTCAGGTAGGCAAATCCGAAGAATTCGTATTGGCCGACCTCGAAAACAATAGAGTGAGCCCGATGTTGGGGGCGCCGGTTGGAGGCTTTAGTGTTCAGGGTATGGCCAACCAGAGCTTAATCCAACCTAAGGCCCTTTGGTCCACCGATAGCCGTCGGGTAATCCTGATAAACACTCGTCTACCAGCAGACTCCGTATTGTCAGAACGAAAAGGCGATATGTACATTGTCGACTACGATGTGGAGAAGGGTACCTGGAAGATCGTCACACCGATCATAATTACCGAAGAGTTTCAAGCAACGCGATATGTGACCTTTGCGGATTGGTCCGTTCGCGGCAGAAAGCTGCTAGTGAAACATACGGTGAATCGAAAGTACGTTAGTGCAGTTGAATACAGCATAGAGGCCAAGGGTCTGACCCCTCATGACGTACCCGCCTCACTAGAGGCGCCGAAAAAAGAGTCAACGCTAAAACATTTGGCCGTACAGTTACGACAGAGCGCGAATGATCCACCGATGATTGTAGCCTCAGATGGTCAGCATGAAGGGACATTGACCAGCCAGGATCCAACGTTGAATGGCATACAGATCGCTCGGCAAAGACCGTTTTCGTGGGACGAGAACGGCAAGACTGTTACGGGCGGATTGACGCTACCAAGCGGCTGGAGTCAAGGCCCTCAGTTGCCCTTAGTAATACAAACATATTTCTACGAACCAGATCTCTTTCTACCGGACGGAGTAAATACGACGTCGGATGCCACTCAGGCGTTAGCGGCGCGCGGAATCGCGGTGCTGCAGATTCCGACGCAGAGTTTGGTAGGTCCCCCGAACGAGGGTCCCCAATTTGCAGCTCGCATGGACGCCGCTGTTGAGGCGTTAACGCGTGAAGGCATTATCGATCCGACACGAGTTGGACTGTCTGGACATTCACGCATGGGTTATGACACCTATTGGACAATTACGCATCCCCGCGAAACGCGTTTCGCAGCCTCAATCTCAACCGATTCTTTTACTGGAAGCTACTACAATTACCTGAGCGATCTAAGTTCTGGGCGCGGGCAGACAGATGAGGCTCTAGGTGGTAAGGGTTCATTCTGGCAAAACAAAAGCAAATGGCTTGACGACGAGACTTCATTCAACATCGACCGTGTAATCACACCGGCTCTATTTACGGTTAACAACAGTACACAGGAGAGCGATATCTACAAGCGTGCAGGCTACTTGATCGCTCAGTACGGTGCATTCCTGCGCAATAACAAGCCGATGGAAGTGCTGCTCTTCCCGAAAGGAGAACATCAGCTCTTGCGGCCACGCGAGCGACTGGAGATGATGACGGCGGTGGTGGACTGGTACTGTTTCTGGCTCAAGGGCGAAATACCCCCCGATCCCGAACGCGCAAAACGCTGGGAACGCCTTCGCAAAATGCAACAAGCGGTAATCGCCGAACAGGTTGCGAAGGGCATAGAAATGGCACCACTGCCGCCGCTCGTTCCGGCTCCGTCCTGGGTCAAACCGCTTCCGAATTTTGATGCACCCGCTCCGAAAACAAAGAAGGCGGTGAACAAATAGATCCCTAATCTCACAGTAGAACTTCCGATGACGGAAACAGGACACGCACGCAATATAGAGCATTTTACAACGATGTCCTCTAGAGAACTGTAACTCAAGATGCCTATGCACAGCGATCGGAGATGATTCAATCAGCCGACTGCCACTCGTTGCATACAATCCGTCGCTCGTGAGCTATTTACAACAAGGACTCATTGAATACGGTGGTGGAAATATTAAAATTCCCGATCGCGCCGGCCTAGAAGCTTCCGCATGCGTGCTATCGGGTAGTGAAGGATTCCGTTGAACAGGTCTTCGCTTCCTGAACTGATTCAGAAGCGAATTCGCATCCCTTGTGCGAAGTCGCGCGGGATCTCACGCCCGACCGCAGCGATAACAGTGGCATTCAGTCTCAACTTGGCTGCTTCAAAGCCACCACTTCGGATCTGTCCGGCCGCATCCGCCTGAGTAACGTAAATCTGTTTGTTAGCTCCAAGTTCGGCTTGATAGCTTTGCTCGACATCGCCGCGCGCCTGGGCAGCCCCGCGCTGATATCCGCCGATCGCTTGTCCGGCGCCGGCGTTCACGCCCGCAATTTGGGCGCCCGCTTGCTTGTCGATCGCCTGGTTCATCTCTTTTTGATATGTCTCCGCTGAGTAAACGATCCGTGTACCCCGTCCGATCAAGTGATCATCGGGGGCCTTTCCGAGAGAGAGCTGACAAGACCCCTAAATGCTTGCCAATGAATTGCTTGTAGGGTGTTGGCGATGCCGCGGTTTTTGGCCGATCAGTTGGTCATCAGACCCGGTTTTTGCAGGTTAGATGGTCATTTCAGGCCGGATCTGCTCGTCGTCGTCCGATCAAATGCTCATCGGCATCGGCGAGCAGAGCGTCAGAGAACTCCTCTAAATGCCGCAGTCCGAGCAACTTAGTAGGTTGGTGAGCAACTCATACGCCGGCTGTAGTCGCTCGCGGTGAAAGTCTCTTTTCCCGCTCCAGGCCGGACGAGCTATGCTTTGCGCACGAACGATGAAGGGAAAAGCTTCGCTGCCGTAGAACAGTCCTGCCACTCCATAGTGTTGCACTCTTTCCCTGGCCCAGGAAGCGGGCTCCAGATCCTGCAGTGCTTCGCCACGCGCACTTTCATAAATTGCCTGTACCGGATCATTCTGGCCGACGAACTCCTGGCGGCGCTTTTCCTTCTTGTTTCTGCTGCCGTTTTTTTTTCATCCCCCGCATCACCGTAGTCCGATGGAGGTCGAGGCCGTAACGCTCCTTGATCAAAGCTGCCAGGCGCGTCGGATCTAACTCCGGGTTCTCCTGCTGTTGTGCCAGCGCAAACTCCAAGATCTCGCCCTTTAGTTTGTCCGGACCTTTGCGACCGGGTTTTCGCGGCAGCAACGAACCGAACCCCAACTGGCTGAAAGCTCGCTGAATCTGATAGAAGCCTTCCCGGCTGAAGCCGAACTGCTGGCATACCTCGGTGATCGGATCCCCATCGAGCGAGTGCGCTCGCAACATCTCGTATTTCACCTGGGCCCGGTCGGATGGGTCGAAGAACTCCAGCTGGAAGAGTTCCGAGCGCACCGCTTCCGGGTGCGGGTTGAGTGTGCCAGCCGCCAGCAGGGCTTTCTTTTTGGTTGGCGTAGTCATGGAAAAGACCATTAACACGGGTTTGGCCTCGCGTCACGTTATATTCGCACATTCTCATATTTACCTGCTGTCGCTATCCTCCCACATTATTCTCCCGTATTTCCACAGCAAATGCGTATTAGAACCTTCCATCCCTTACCCGAACAATCAGCTTTTCGTGCGCAAATAGCTTGACGCATGTGCGGACACTACTTGACACCATCTTCATTCTTCTCGTGGTCAGTTAACTGCCTTTGTTTTCTGGATCTTAGATAAAGCGGATGTCTCTTCGGACTTGAGAAAACGCTCACACAAAACGCCAAACTCGGTTTTGTGTTCCATGAGTAACCGATCTTGCGGCGTACAACGAGGTACAACAGGTAATAACCCCCGCAGGTCCTTATATAATAGAAGGACAATAAAATCTTTTTCTTTCCGAGCGTCGGTTCGGGCGCTTCAAAGCACTCTTATCTATTAGAGGCAACAAATGCTGAAGCCAAGGCTCATTGGCCCTGCTGCCAGTCACGAGGAGATTTTCGTCCAGCGCTACGACCTAATGCTGCGCTGGGCTCTGCGCTTGACCGGACAGCAGCACGAGCAGGCCGAAGACCTGGTTCATGATTGCTTCATTCAGCTCACTGTCAGTTGCGATCCCGCCTCCATTAGCAACATCGAAGGATACCTCTACGCGATGCTCAAGAATTTGCATTTGGCGCGGATTCGCCAGGCAGCGCAGTTCCAGGACAACACGCTTTCCGTTGTGGATTACGACTCGGCGGAACTGAGCCTTCAGGCGGTCGATGACATTCGCGCGCGAATGCAGGTTCAAGACGATCTGCGCAAGGTCTGCCAGTACGCCTCGCTTCGCAAAGCAACCTCAAAGGCAGGCAGCGTGCTCATCCTGCGGTTCTTCCATGGCTACTACCCCGCAGAGATCGCGCTGATCCTAAGAAGCTCAAGACAAGGCGTTGAAAAACGTCTGAAGCTCGCCCGCTCAGAAGCGAAGCTCTACTTAGACGACCCGGTGCGTCTCAAGTTCCTCGCGGAAGCGCTTGCAGAACCAAAGCCCGTACCGGTCGAAACGAATAGAACAGGTCGTGGAGAGACGACTATCGATTTTCTGCGAGAGTTGCGTCAGATGATCTTCCAGGCGCGGCCAGGCAATTGTCCCTCGTTGACGAAATTGAAAGAGATTTACCTCGCCGCGGAGGCGGCGCCCACAGAAGCTAGCGACCTCGCTCACATCGTGAGCTGCATTGGTTGTCTGGAGCAGGTTAATAATCTTCTCGGTCTTGCGCCACTCAATGATCGTTATCCGACCGATATGCTCGGGCCGGATACGCAATCCAGGGATGATGACGGCGGACCTAAAGGAAGCGGCGGCGCTGGCGGATCGAGTGGTGGAAATGCACGGACGCGATTGGCCTTGAAGAGATATCGCCGCGGCGTCAAGCAGGTCATTGAGCACAGTCCAAAAGAACTGCGCATCGCGGTCAATGGTTTCCTATTAGGCTCGCAGCGCGTTGGTTCTGAGTTGAGCGGGCAAACGCTCAGCGTCAAAGGCGAGGAGCGGATCGGCTTTGTTGAGATCTTTAGTGAACAGCGCGTGCGTCTGCTGTTTCTCAGCGTCGAACCACCGCCCGATGGAGAAGCAGAACAGGCATCGAGTGTTGCCCTCAGTGAAGGTCGCACACTCGATGTGGCTCTGAGGTTCGGAACTCCATGGCCCACCCTGCATGTCGTCTACCACGATCCCTCTGTGCAAGCTCAGAACGCTGTGCAGCCTCTCGCGACTGAAGACTTTGCCGAAGATCTCATTAGTCAGCAAACGACTATTGACGCAGAGCAACGAGAAACATTCTCGAAAACATTTCTTAAGCCCTTATTAGCATTCCTGCCGCGCATCGCTGGACAAAAGTTTTCACTGGGCTTTTGGCTGCGTCCCGCGAGCGTAACTGGGATCGTTGCTGCACTGCTTATCGCGGTGGCGGTCTTCATTGCATTGCATGAGCGACTTTCGGCTCCCACAACGGTAACAGAGCTGCTTGCGAGATCTGCTGCGGCCGAAGACGCTGCTGCCGCAAAACCCGATCAAGTTCTGCATCGGACGATCAATCTTGAAGAGAGGTCTGGAACAGGAAACCTAATCGCGCAACGTCGGATTGAGGTTTGGCAAAGCGCAGAAAGAGGAGTCACGGCACGACGGCTCTATGATGAGAAAGGTCAGCTCGTAGCCGGCGACTGGCGAAGGGCCAATGGAGTGCAGACCATCTACCACCATGGAGCGCGTCCTCAGCTTCAGCTCTCGAAACAAGGCGCAGTTAGGCCAACCTTCGAGAATGTATGGCAATTCTCGCCGTCAGCAAAAGATTTCGCAGCCTTAATAAGCAATCAAAATGCGTCTACGCTCGAGGAGCGAAGCGGCGTCTACATAATCACGTACGAACGAGCGGCAGCTGCGCCCAGTGCTAGCGGCCTAGTGAACGCGACGCTGATCCTGAGCAAAGCCGACCTTCATCCTACCGAACTGACGCTCGTCGTCGCGTCTGACCTCACGGCCGACTCACAAAACGCTAATCGGCAATCGGCAATCGGCAATCGGCAATGGAGACAGTACCGTTTCATCGAGATGAGCTATGAGCGACGACCCACTGGGGCGGTCGCGCCCGCGGTGTTTGAGCCTGAGCCGGAGCTAAGCGGGCGTGACGCGGAGACGCGGAGACACGGAGACACGGAGATCATGCCAGCGTCCCCGCGTCTCACCGGCACCGGGTCCTCTGCCATCGCGACTGCCGATCTAGAGGTCGAAGTCCTGCGCTTACTCAATCAAGTCGGGGCGGACCTCAACGATCAGACCAGCGTGACGCGTACACCAGAAGGGAAGTTGAGAATCGGCGGACTGGCTGATACGGACCAGCGCAAAAGGGAGATTCTCCGTGTGCTCGCGCCGGTCGTCAATAACCCTTCGGTCATGATCCAAATAGAGACTTTGGACGAAGCTGTCCGACGCCAGGCGAAGGCTCGTAGCGCATCCGGATCGGTCACTGTTGAGCGAGCACAAATAGCGCAGGAAAGAATTCCAGTTTACGAGGACCTGCGCAGACATTTTGGGGAAAATGGGGGCCAGGCTGATGAAGAGATCGGCCAGTTTGCGACCCGCATCCTGAGCCGCTCGCGCCAAGCTATGAGCCGTGCGGGAGCCATGAAGCGCCTGGCCCAGCGCTTCTCTTCGGAAGATTTGCGCGCGATGAGCCCGAAAGCCCGTGAGAAATGGCTGTCAGTCATCCGCTCACACTCGCGGGCCTTCGAACAGGAAACCCGAATGATACGGCAAGAACTGCAGCCGATCTTTTTTCCTCCCGGAGCGGGCGCGGCTCCAGCAGAAATTGAGATCACGGATGAAGCCTCCCTTGTGCGTGCTGTTGAGCGGCTCTTTGAGCTAGGCGCTGCTAACGACGATGCGATTCGGTCTGCGTTCGCAATCTCAGCCGATGGCGCAGCGAGTTCAGCCGTGAAGACTGCGCGGTTTTGGCGTTCGCTTCTCGGTGCCGAAAAGTTAGCCGGACAGATCGGTAAGCAGTAGGCGAATCGATTTCGGATTGCGCATTTCGAATCAAAGAAAGATCGAATACGTGACAGAGACAACGATCCACGAAATCACACGAACTAAGACGAAATGTCCTTGGTGTGTCTTCGTGTAATTTCGTAGATCGTTTCCTTTTGGTTGCGGCTAAAAGTCGCGCTGTGAAATCTGCGGAAATCTGCGGATTGTCTTTAACCTGGAACTCGAAACCTGAAATTAGATTACTTCGGAGGACAAGCATGAATCACCGACGCCCCTGCACTCTAATGATCGTCTTCGTTTTTCTGCTTTGTGCTTTCTGCTTACTGCCTACTGCGCTGGCGCAGAGCGCGACGGCGACACTGAGCGGAACAGTCGAGGATCAGCAGGGCGCGATTATTCCTGAAGCCAGGATCACTGTTGTCAATGACAACACGAGATCGCAACGGCAGACGACGACCAATGATCGGGGAGACTTTACCGTTCCTCTGCTTCCACCCAGCACCTATACAGTGTCGGTCGAACGTCAGGGATTCGCTCCGGTGCAGATCAACAACGTCGTGCTGAATGTCGGCGATCAGAAGTCGCTTCAGATTCAGTTGAAGCCGGGCAACATAAGCGAGATGGTACAAGTAGTGGGTGATGCGGCGCTCATCAATACGTCGCCGGCGGTGGCGACTACAATTGATCGCACATTTGTCGGAAATCTGCCGCTCAATGGGCGCAGCTTCCAGTCGTTGATTCTACTTACCCCGGGCGTAACCGTATCAAGCTCGACGCCGCTTTCCGACACAGGACAGTTCAGCGTCAATGGTCAACGCGCCAGCACCAATTATTTTACAGTCGATGGCGTGAGTGCCAACGTCGGAATGAGTCCTGTTTTAGGAGCCACCACAAATCTGGCAATTGCCGGGGCATATCCAGGAACAAGCGCGTTTGGTAGCACAACAAACCTTGTTTCGGTGGATGCGTTGGAGGAGTTTAAGATCCAGACCTCATCCTACACTGCCGAATCCGGCCGCCAACCCGGTGGACAGGTGCAACTTGTCACACGGTCCGGCACTAGTAGCTTCCACGGCACGTTGTTCGAATATTTTCGCAATGATGCGTTGGATGCTAGAGACTATTTCAATAAGAAGCCGGAACCTCAAGCCGCATTACGCCAAAATCAGTTCGGCGGAACGTTCAGCGGGCCCTTGCCGTTCTTCAACTTCGGTGAAGGCGGACCGTTGTTCATTACCGGTAGAGACAGGACATTCTTCTTTATCTCATATGAGGGTCTACGCCTGCGACTTCCGACCAGCGGCGTACAAAATGTCCCGTCGCTTCGGGTGCGTCAGATCTCCGCACCCGCTGTGCAGTCTGTTTTGAATGCATTACCGCTCCCCTCCGAGCCCGAATTGCTCAATGCTGCTGGCTTGCCGACCGGCTGGGCGCGCTTCAACTACAGTATCTCAAACCCGAGCGAACTGGACGCGAGCAGTATCCGGATCGATCACCGTCTCAGCAGTAGGCTTACTCTTTTTGGCAGATTTAATGAGTCTCCTTCAGACACAACAACCGGTATCGCTGGAAAGACGACCATGATAGCTGCAACACGAACCTTTACGTGGGGCTCAACATGGGTGTTGAGCTCGAAGTTGATTAACGATATTAGATTCAACTGGAGCCGCCAACGAGCTAAACAGGAGTCCAGTAATATTGCACTAGGAGGGGCCGTCCCAATCGATTCAACAATACTCACCAGTGGGTACAATGATTTTGGAAGGATCACGTTCCTATATGGCGGTTTCGTTAACTCTGTTGCCGGAGGGAGGATTACGGATAGCTTTCAGCGTCAAATCAATATAGTCAATAATTTGTCTTACATTCGCGATCAGCATCAATTCAAATTTGGCCTTGACTATCGTCGACTTGCCCCCATTTATGGACCCGCGGATCAGCAAGGCGCACGATTCAGCAGCGAGACTGCCGTTCGAAATGGGACTTTGAACCTGTTAGAAATTTTTACGATCCGCTCGGCGCGCCCTCAGTTCGACAACTTTTCTGCCTACATTCAGGACACATGGAAGGCATCACGGCGACTGACCCTTGATCTAGGGGTCAGATGGGAACTCAATCCTCCACCGACTGAGGCTGAGGGACAAATGCCTCCCCTGGCGATCGGCATTGTGGGAACGGACGTGAGAGGCGCAACTCTCGCGCCACGCGGCACGCCTTTCTTTAAAACCTCTTATACAGCATTTGCACCGCGCTTCGGAGCGGCCTATTTGTTGAAAAACACTGCTGGGCGAGAGACTGTTCTGCGGGGTGGATTTGGTGTTTATTACGATCTCGGCAACGGGACCGCATCCGGCGGCTGGCCATTGATGGCCAGCAGAACTCAATCTAATGTGCCATTTCCAGTCCCTGCGGCATTGGCGATCCGTCCCGGCGTTGTACCAACCACGCTTCCCACGACAAATACGGTAATCTCGTTGGACCCGAATTTGAAGCTGCCCTATATATTACAGTGGAACTTCGCCATAGAACAATCGCTTGGCACACAGCAAACCGTGTCGCTCTCCTACGTGGCGGCTGTCGGGCGCAGGCTACTAACGATTCAACAGTTGAACCCACCGGCTGGCTTGTCCTCGGGCCCACGCCCTAACCCGAATTTTGGCACTATCCGATATTCTAGCAATGGCGCGAGGGCTGATTATCATTCTCTCCAATCGCAATATAAAGCACGGTTGAGTCGCGGGATTCAAGCTTTGTTCAATTACACGTGGTCGCACGCAATTGATGAAGTATCAAGCGATATCCAAACAGGGGTTCTTGAGCGGGGTAACGCGAATTTTGACGTCCGACATAACTTCTCGGCGGCATTACATTACGATATTCCGCCGATTAAGGCGGGCTCTTTTCTTGGGACTGTCTTTCGCCGGCTATCTTTGAGTGCAATTGCACACGCACAATCTGGTCTGCCAATAGATGTTGTGGGGAGCCAGACCGTCATCGATAGCATACTTCTGCGACTTCGTCCCGATCTGGTTTCGGATGTACCGATTTATCTGAGTGATCCGACAGTTCCAGGAGGGAGGCGATTTAATTCCGCCGCATTTAGGGCGGCCCCTGCTAATCCCCTTTTCCCCGGAGTGCCTGCTCGGCAGGGAAATCTAGGACGTAACGTGTTGCGAGAGTTGCCGCTCTACCAAGTAGACGTTTCGTTCGGCCGGAAGATTAGCTTGACCGAAAAGCTTACGCTGCAGGCGAAAGCCGACATTTTTAATGTTCTTAATCACCCAATGTTCGGAGGTTACAGTGCGAACTTCACGGTTCCGAGCACGTTTGGAGTACCGTCTTTAACATTGAGCAGGTCGTTGGGTGGGCTTAGCTCGCTGAATCAGTTGGGAGGGCCACGTTCAATTCAGCTTTCCCTCCGGTTGTCATTTTGATCTCGGCCATTTCAAACGGAACTTGAATTGGGCGCTAGCTTGTAGCGGGTCGGAAGCACTATGTGGATCGGGTCACTGAAAAGAAGATTTCTCGTATCGATTCTTTCGCCGGTATTGTTGATTGTATCAGCCAATGGGAGACTCCACGCTCAGCAAACCCCTGCTGAGACGACCACGCGTATTAGAGTTGGCCCCAATGTGCTTGTTAGCCGCGAACGTGACGGAACTTCGGGAGAGCTGATGGTGGCTGTTGATCCCACCAATCCAAATAATCTCCTCGGCTCGGGCATCCTATTTCGGACAAATCACCCGCAACGCCATCCTGGGGGCTCGCAAGAATCAAGGGGCTATCGAAGCCGTGATGGCGGTTATAGCTGGAACACAATTAGGTATCCGGAGGCGGCACACAGGAGTGGCGATCCAATAGTGGCGTACGGCCGAACAGGCACTGGCTATTTTGTTACGCTAGCTACAATGGAGGACGGAGAGAGGACAATGCTGGTCTTCCGCTCCGAAGACGGGGGCGTCACGTGGGGGAAGCCCGCCAAATTGCCAATTCATGACCATCCGCAGATCGTGGTGGACTACACAAAGGGTCGTTTTGGTGGCAGTGTCTACATCAACGCGATGCATGCGGTAGCAAATGGGGAAGGCAAATGGACCGATTATCATATCGATGTATTTCGTTCGACCGATGATGGCCGGACATGGATCGGCCCCAAAGAAGTGGTCAATAATCACGATAGGCGTGACAGGGGTTTCAACGCAATGAATCCGGCGCTTTTTACTGATGGCGAGCTATTCATACCGTTCGTGGATTTGGACGTCTCCCTCAACGTGCCAGTGCAAGACAGGGACGATGTGAATTTTTGGTACGCAAGATCGAAGGATGGCGGCGTTACGTTTTCGTCCCCGCAGAAGTTCACCTTACAGGGAGGCGGTGAAATCAGTGGCGTCCCAGGCCGCTTTCCATTCTTCGCGATCGATACCTCAACCGGTCCCTTTCGAAACCGAATATACATAGCTTGGTTGGACAGAACTTCTCAGCCGGACTGGCGTTCGGCTAGGATCCTCGTGTCGTATTCGACTGATCGAGGGCGAACCTGGGCCAAACCCAGTCTAATTGCGGCGAACGGCATTGATGGGTCGATCGCTCTACATGTGAACAATGAAGGCACGGTCGCAGTGTCTTGGTACGACATGCGCAACCCGACGGCCGAAAGTAGTAGCGAGGGGGTTCATCGATATATAACCGCATCTGTCGACGGAGGAAACACATGGCTCCCCGGTGTGCAAGTCTCTTGCGTGCCGACGTTTCCTAACGGAATTCAACGAAATCTAGTGGGGGCCGAAGCCCTCGGCGGTCTTGTGTACTTTTTAGCGGGAGATCGCGGACACGGCGAGTATCTCGGGCTGAGCTCGGATATGTTCGGAACGTTCCACGTCCTCTGGACAGATGGCCGAACGGGTTCAAACCAAGCATGGGCCGCAAGGGTTCGTGTTGAGCGATCAGGCGTAACCGGATTAACCCGCTCAACAGACGTTTTGCCTCTTAGGGAAAGCGATGTGACCGACCAGGTGGAAGCCTATTTGGACCCTCTCCGCGAATTTCCGGCAGCGGGCACCGTGGAACTGCCAATTCGAATAAAGAATAAGTCGCAACAACCGATTTACGGCCCAATGAAAGTGGAGGTAATTTCCCTCACCGGAAGCCGCTATAACCGCGAAGACAAGGATTACTTTCCGCTTCAGGGCGGACTTCTAAATGCTGACAACAGTAAATTGGGCGTTGGGGCGGTATTCGACTATACGCGTTCGCTTGGTGACTTCGGGTTACTGCCTGCTGGCGCGATTAGCGAAGGTATTGTCTGGCGTTTCAAGGCGCCTGCCAATGCGAACGAGTTTCCGCGCTTCAAATTCAAAGTGACCGCCAGAGTCGAGCGGCCAAAGGAAGCGATACCAGCTCCTAAGCCGTAAGCAACTAGAGTTGCCGCTACAGAACTATTACTCAATATGCCTATGCACAGCAATCGGAGATGATTCAATCCGCCTCTGCCACTCGTTGCATACCATCCGTCAGAGTTGGCTGTTAGTCATCAGCGACTGTGTCCAGTCAAACAGCTTCGACCTCACCCAGTATCACATTGCAAATATGCTTGGGCATCAGCGCCACCGCATCATGCTGGTCGCTCGTGAGCTGTTACTGGTTTCGGCAGTGTGCAATGGCCCCATTCGGCAGAGTTATTTGGCCCACAGTACAACGAAGAGACCGGGTTGAGCGCCATGATGCGGACGACAGCCTTTCCGGCGTCGATCATTGCGCAAATGATGGCGCGGGGCGACATCAAAGAGAAAGGGGCAATCCCCCAGGAGCGTTGTGTGCCTCCGGACGCTTTCATTCGTGAACTGGCTGCCCGAGGTATCACGATCAAGGAAACTCTTACTTCCGAAAGCATCTCTGTGGTCGAGTCTTCTCGCCCAAGCGAGCATCTAGCTGCACTTCCACAAGCAAAAGCTCACCTCCCATAGTAGTTTCCTAGTTGCAGTTTCTCTGTGAAACAGACCGACAAGTTCTTGTTTTCTCTCTCGACAAGATTTTTCTAAGGAGCTTCGTCGATGTCCTGTAGGGACTTAATATTTATAGAAAGCACGCTCCAAAGATTTCTACCCGCTCTGTAGGAGCGAAATTTTGCCGGTCACGCTTATGATCGTCGGAATTATTGCGCTCCTCTGGAGCGCGGTCAGCGGACGGATAGCTTGGTCTATAAACATTCGGCTCCGTGCGCCCTGATGATGCGCCTGAACGCCGTTTGTCGTGATCGAAACTCCAAAGTAATTCTCTCCCTTTCCGTTCGGCGCCTAGCAACAAACGCAGCAAAGGGTCAAGGCAGATTGCCTTGCCGAAATGAACTTCAAAAAGCCACTCGAACCGTTTTCATTAGCTCCCTCCGCTCGTAAAGCCTGCCAATCCCGAAGACCTGTTGTCGGCAGATCAGTTGCTGAACGGCCCTCAGCGACAAGGGCCGGCAAAACTCCACTCAAGTGCCCGTCTCTGCGCAACTTATAACTGGTAATCATCCCTCACGGAATCGGCAGGTATGTGCTGAACTCGCCAGTTCAGCAACTGACCCCGCCTAAAAATCGCCAACTGATCGGCCTGCGTACAGAAACCCAAATAATTGACGTCGGACAAATTGACCGATGGGTCGCCACGTTCCCTTCAGCCCTTCCTCTGAAATAAGATCTAAAAATCCGACGAAGCGTTTCTGATTGGCTCTTTTCGTTCGTCATATAGTCAGAAACACTTTTGTAACTGGCGTTACGGTTGCCTTAATCAATGCTCAGACTCTTAAAGCCGGCGAATCCAGAGGACCTATTTGTTGAGCGATATGACGCTCTTCTCGGCTGGGCGCTGTCCATCACGAATCATAACCAGGCTCAAGCCGAGGACCTGGTTCACGACGCCTTCATTCAATTTACGCATCGTCGCGGTGACCTCGCAGCCATAGAAAACACCGATGCCTATCTTAATCGAATGCTCCGGAACATGTACCTGTCAGCGGTCCGCCGGGCCAGCTTGATTCCGGACTCGCAACTCTCCATCGCCGACTTCGATTCGGCGGAGCTGGGCCTGCGCACTTTTAGAGCCAGCGATCCAAACGAGCATCTCGAACTCCAGGACGACCTGCGCCGCATCTGCCAATACGCCTGTACGCGTAAGGAGACCTCAAAAGCCGGCAGCGTGCTCATTCTAAGATTCTTTCATAGCTACTACCCGAGCGAGATTGCCCAGGTGTTGCGCACTACTCGCATGGCGGTCGATCGCTGGCTGCAAATCTCACGACGCGAAGCAAAGCTCTACCTCAGTGATCCTGGCGCCCTCAAGTTTATGTCCGAGAGTCCTACAACGAAGACGAAGTCTCTGGTCTATACCCCGTCCCCCCCCGAATTGATCGGTGCACTGCGCGAAACGATATTTGCGACGCGCGCGGGAGTCTGCCCCACTCAGAAGGAGCTGAGGGAGAGATACGGATGGAAGACTGCGATCGATAGCTCTCTGCTTTCGCACGTTGTCAGTTGTCCTCGCTGTCTCGACGCGATCAATCGGATGCTTGGCTTGCCATTGTTGGCCGAGAGAGGTTCCGACGATCGCTTAGGGCGTGACGTCCCTCCTGACAAATTCGGCGGAGGTGGTACGGGTGGTCCTCCACCTTCGATTCTTGAATCGAAGAAGAAGTATCAACGCCGTGAAAAGGAAGTCATGGAGCACCGTCCGCAGGAGTTGCGGATTTCGGTTAACGGTTTCGTTCTCGGGACACAGAAGGTCAACTCCGAACTGAGCAAGCTGGCGCTCGCGGTCAACATCGACGAGCCCATCGGTTTCGTAGAGGTCTTTAGCGAGCAGGACGTACGTCTTCTGTTCTTTGACGTGGATGCGCCGACCGATGGGAATGTCGAGCAATCCTCGGGCGTGGATTTTGATTGTGGGCGTGCGCTCGATCTTACACTGAGCTTCCGTGGTCCGTGGCCCACGCTAAATGTCTCGTACCACGATCCAGCTTTTGAAGCAGTTGAGTCTGGCGTTGACCTGACAGAATTCGAAGTGTCCGTGGCAACCGACCTCATCGATACCAAGTCAAGGTCGAGCCAGCGAATGTGGTCGCGGTCGAAAGCCCGGCTGCGGGCATTGTCTGGCAGGCTCGATTGGAGATTCTTCCTGCGGCCGGGAACGGTCACAGCAGCATTTGCGCTGCTGCTGATCGCAGTGGTCGTCTTCGTTCAGCTTCGACACACGCCGCTTGTAACGACTTCGGCTGCGGATCTCCTGCAACGCTCCACTGACGCAGAACTGGCTCTTGCTGCGCGAACGGACCAGGTGTTGCATCGGACGATCAGCCTCGAAGGAAGAAACGCTAATGGTGACGTGGTTGTGCGGCAGAAGATCGAGGTTTGGCGCAGCGCGGAAAAAGGCATTGTGGCGCGCCGCCTGTACGATGAACATGGCGCTCTGGTGGCTGGTGACTGGCGCAGATCAGATGGCGTGCAAACACTCTATCACCACGGCGGGAAACCTCAGCTTCAACCCGTCCCCGAGAAGCGCCAACCTGGAGTAATCACAGCCGAAAGCGTTTGGCAGTTAGATCCATCGGCGAGGGACTTTGCTTCGTTGATTGGCGATCCGCAAAGTGCGCAGTTGCAGGAGACGGATAGTGCATACGTGCTCAACTATTTCCGTCCGGACGCGGGCGGAAAGCCGGTAGCCAGGGCGACGCTCACGCTGGCTAAGTCCGATCTGCATGCGACTGAAATGACGATACGCGTTGAAGAGCAAAGATCGGAAGCCGGCAATCTGGATTCCGAAAGTGCCAATCGGCAATCGGCAATCGGCAATCGGCAATGGACTGAATTCCGTTTAGTTGAAATCAGCTTCGAGCGCCGACCAGTAAATGCGGTAGCGCCGGGAGTGTTCGAGCCTGAGCCGGAACTGCTTTCATTCTCGCCGAAGCTCGAAACTCCAAACTCGAAACTCGAGACTACGAGCCCTTCATCCTTGGCCCTTAACCCTTCGCCTGCTTTAGCCACGCCGGCACTCGAGGTTGAGGTGCTTGGCCTTTTGAACAACGCCGGCGCTTTTATGGGTGACCAGCTGCGTGTCACACGGACACCGGAAGGAAAACTGCTGGTTGCCGGTTTAGTTGACAGTGCTGACCGCAAAGCAGAATTGCTGCGCGCGCTTGCGTCGGTCCGCAGCAATCCGGCCGTGCGCATCGAGATCGAGACTGCCGCGGAAGCTGCGCGCCGGGAGCGTCCCAAAAGCACCGGGAACATTTCTGTCGAGCGGGTTGAGGCGGTCGAAGGCACCAGTCCTCTCTACGCTGACTTAAAGAAGAAGTTCACCGATGACGAGGCGCGCCGATTTGCCGATCGCATTCTGGGTCGTTCGCTACAAGCCCGTAGTCATGCCTTGGCGCTGAAGCAACTTGCCGGAAGATTCTCGCAGACAGATCTGCAAATGCTTTCCGGCGCCGACCGCGATCGTTGGTTGGGGTTATTGCGCGGGCACGCCGCTGCGTACGAGCGCGAAGTCGCGATGCTCGAAAGGGAACTGCAGTCTGTCTTGCCGGGTTTCTCAGAACCGGGAGCGGTAGGGACCGGGTTTGGCAGCGACTCGCAGCTTCAGGAAGCGGCGCGTCGGCTTTATGAGTTAAGCGTCACCTGTGATGAGGCACTAAGGCAATCATTTGCTCTCTCGGCAACGGGGAATAATAGCGCTCGGGTAAAGACTCCGCAGTTCTGGGAGTCGTTGAGGAGCGCGAAGGCTCTGGCCAATCGAATTCAAGCTGCACGTTAGTCCGAAACAACCCACGGTAGCGGGCGCGAACAAGTCAGAACCGCCTGGCGGTAGCGCGTGGGACAAGTCAGTACCACCTGCGGTAGCGGGTGGGTGATCTCGAAAGACTCTGGAGGAAGTAAACAATGGATCGCCAACGCCCCTTTTCACTTGCAATCACCCGGTCGCTACCGCTCGCGGTTCTGACCCTGCTGCTCATCGCTCACTGCTCACTACTCACAGTTCGGGGTCAGACCGCAACCGCAACGCTGAGCGGGACCGTTGAGGATCAAAATCGTGCAGTTGTGCCGGGAGCGGCGATCGTCGTTCAAAACTCGGCCACTTCGCTTAAGCGAGAGGTCACTACTAACGACGAGGGCTCGTTCACGGTTCCGCTTCTGCCTCCAGGGACTTACACAGTTACAGTGCGCCGAGATGGCTTTACGCCAGTGGAAGTGTCGAATGTTGTGCTCAACGTCGGCGATCAGAAGTCGCTTCAAGTCCATTTGAAGGCTGGCGACATCAGCGAGATGGTGCAGATAGAAGGCGATGCGGCGCTCATCAACACATCGCCGGCGGTGGGAACAACAATCGATCGCCAGTTCGTCGGGAATCTTCCGCTTAACGGGCGAAGCTTTCAGTCGCTGATTTTGCTGACACCCGGAGTGACCGTTTCAACGACCAACATCATAGATGGAGGTCAGTTCAGCGTTAATGGGCAAAGGGCAAGCACCAACTATTTTACAGTGGATGGTGTCAGCGCCAATTTCGGAATAAGCGCCGGTGGCGGTAGCGCCAAGAGTTTGGCACTTACTGGTGCTTATCCGGGCACAAGCGCAATGGGTGGGACCAATAATCTTGTCTCGATTGATGCCCTTGAGGAGTTCAAGATACAGACCTCTAGCTATACGGCGGAATCCGGGCGTCAACCGGGCGGCCAAGTGCAGATTGTTACGAGAGCCGGCAAGAACGACTTTCACGGAACACTCTTTGAATATATTCGAAATGAGGCGTTCGATGCGAGAAACTACTTCAACAGGAAGCCCGCACCTCAGACACCGCTCAGGCAAAACCAATTCGGTGGAACTTTCAGCGGACCAGTTTTCTTTCCGAATTTCGGTGATGGCGGTTCCGGCTGGTATAATGGCAAGAACCAAACATTCTTCTTTTTCTCGTACGAAGGACAGCGACTTCGTTTGCCAGCCAATGGCACACTAAATGTTCCATCGCTACGTGTTCGAAACGTTGTCGCCGCGCCTACCTTACGCCCTCTCCTGAATGCCTTTCCAAATCCCACCGGGCCGGAAACGACAACGACCACTGTTTGCACGCCTTCGCCAAATGATCCTTCATGCGCGCCTAACGGAAGACGATACAGCGGCTTCGCCCCTTTTAATTACGGCATAGGAAATCCGAATAATCTTGATTCTACCGGTCTTCGCATCGATCATGCGGTCAACAGCAAACTGACTCTCTTTGGCAGATTCAACGAATCTCCATCGAATTCGGAAAGCGGGATCGTCACATTCGTCCGATCAATCGCTAGAACGAGCACCTTTACATTCGGGGCGGTATCGATCCTAAGCAAGAGTATGACGAATGATGTGCGTTTCAACTACAGCCGTCAACAAGCAAAAACGGCGATTCGGCAATCTGCGCTGGGAGGCGCTGTCCCGGTTGATCCGGCCGTCGTCACGAATGGCCTCCCTGGCCACGGCGCCTTGATCTTTACCTTCGGCTCCACGTCCATGCCGGCAATTCAGGCTGGCACGCAGGCAGATGCCTATCAACGACAGTTCAATATTGTTGACAACCTCTCCGTTATTCTAGGGGAACACAGTTTGAAGTTCGGAATAGATTTTCGGCGCCTCTTGCCCGTATACGGTTCTCAGGATGGGCAGAATGTATTTTTTTTGCAAGAAACGACCGTTCAGAGCGGGATAGTTAGTTCCATGCTGCTTCAAACTATTCAACCATCCGAACCGAGATTCGACAATTACTCAGCATACATTCAAGATACTTGGAAGGTCTTGCGCACGCTTACCCTCGACCTTGGGTTACGCTGGGAGATAAATCCTCCTCCGACTGAGGCTGAAGGCAGGGTGCCGCCATTAGCGATTGGTATTATTGGTACCGATGTTCATAGCGCTACGCTCGCACCTGCTGGAACTCAATTTTATAAGACATTTTGGACCGCATTTGCGCCGCGACTTGGAGCTGCTTATCAACTCAAGAGAACGCCTGGGCGAGAAACGGTGCTTCGAGGCGGTTTTGGTGTTTACTATGATCTTGGCAGTGGAAATGCGGGCTCTGGCTGGCCCATTATTGCCAACAGATCCTTGCCGAGTCCGCAGTTTCCAAGCTGCCCGGCTCCGATTCCTTTCCCCGTGCCCTCTGCCTGTGCAGTGCGGCCAGGTATCGTCTCGGTAACCACTTTGCCCACATCGTCGGCAGTCCACTCGAACGAGAACGTCAAGCTGCCCTATAGTCTGCACTGGAACTTCTCTGTAGAGCAGTCGTTAGGGAAGGAGCAAACGGTTTCCGTCTCGTATGTCGCCTCGGCGGGACGCAGGTTGCTAACTCAGCAGTTGCTGAACATTCAACCGCGACATCCCGTAACCGGGGCACTTCTGCCCAGGCCGAACCCAAACTTTGCAGCCATTATTTACTCATTCAATGGTCCGACTTCGGATTATTATTCAATGCAGACTCAGTATAGAGTCCGGATGAAACAGAACCTTCAAGTTCTGATGAATTACACGTGGGCTCATGCAATCGACGAAGTCTCGACCGACGCCAGCGGCGGTGGTTCCGGGGTGCTAGAGCGCGGCAACGCAAATTTCGATGTTCGCCACAACTTTTCGGCGGCAATCAATTATGATCTTCCACGAGTCAAAGCCGGTCCGGTTCTTGGATGGCTTTTTCGTGACTGGTCGTCCAGCGCGATTGTTCATGCTCAGTCCGGGCGACCGGTCAATATATTAGGGGGCACTACCTTTATCCGGGAAGATGGGGCATCGTTCCTTGTTCGGCCGGACCTAATCCTGGGAGTGCCCCTATACACAGTTGATTCGACCGTACCAGGCGGACGTCGTTTCAATGCCGCCGCATTCGCTCCGCCTCCCCAGGTGTGTGCTCCTGTAACCCCTACTGTTTGCATTAATGTCCCGACACGGCAAGGAAATTTCGGACGCAATGTTTTGCGGGAATTGCCTCTGCATCAAGTAGATGTCGCACTCGGACGCACTTTCAAGTTCACTGAGAGACTTGGATTACAGCTAAGGGGCGAGGCATTCAATGTATTTAATCACCCTATGTTCGCGGGGTACGGACTGAGCGCTACAAGCCCAGCTACATTCGGCGTGCCACAAACTACACTGAATGCTGGACTCGGTGGATTGAGCTCGCTTTATCAACTGGGCGGACCGCGTTCTATCCAGCTTTCGGCTAGATTTTCATTCTGACTCTCGCCAACATTTGTAATTATGAATGACCGATTTCTCGAGTCCTTGCGATAGCATTCGGGTTTACATCAAGAAGTACCTTTGTTGGATTGAATACCTTCGGCGTCAACATCGAACAATTTATGCGAACTAGCTCACCAAAGACACATTTGCTATTGGCGCGTTTATTATTGGCGACGACAATTTCGGCTGGACTTTTTGGGTCGGGGACATTCGCACAACAGACTGCTCGCATTCTGGTTGGGCCCAATGTGCTAATCAGTCCGGAGCGCGATGGAGCATCTAGAGAACATTTAATTGTCGCCGATCCGACTAACCCCATGAATCTCCTTGCCACGGGCATATTATTGAATAGAGCAAACCATTCGAAAGGGGGCGCGGAGACGAGAGGGTATTACAGTTCGGATGGCGGTTACAGTTGGAGGACAATTGCTTTCCCGGAGCTTGCAGCGGCGAGAAGCGGGGATCCCCTTGTTGCTTATAGCCGAACTGGGACGGCACTTTTTGTCGCGCTTAGCATCCTCGATAAGAAAAACGGCATGTTTGTCTGGCGATCCGAGGATGGAGGAACATCCTGGAGCAGACCGAACTATGTTTATCTTGTCGATCATCCTCAAATCGTAGTTGATCACTCGAAGGGGCGCTTTGCCGGTAACGTTTATATTAACGCAATGTATTCATCCGGTGACGGGAGACGCATTAAAAATATCGGCATGTTTCGCTCGAGCGATGACGGCCGAAGCTGGTTTGGACCGGTCTCAATTGCGTCAACCGACGGCATACCAGGCGCTGGCGTCAATACTACGACCCCAGTCGTCTTCTCAGATGGAGAGGTTTTCGCACCGTTTGTTAGCTGGCGCGATCCTTCTGAGTTCAAGAAAACTGACGGGAAAGACGGGAGCTATACATACTGGTTCAGCACGTCCAAGGATGGCGGCGCCACATTTCTACCACCTCAAAAGCTAGCGATTAGAGAGGGGGGTAACATCTCCGGCGCATTTTACAATTTTTTTGCGGTTGACAACTCCGAGTGGTCACACCGGGACCGCCTTTATATGGCTTGGCCGGATCGGGAAGTTAAAGTTGACCCGAATGGTCGAATAAATTACACATTGGCAGGCAACGACGGCGATTCTCATCGGGCGGGGGCGAGAATCCTGTTTTCCTATTCATCAGATCGGGGGAAGACTTGGTCCAATCCAAAGGCGGTTTCGCCTGGGATTATGGGTGATCAGTTTGACCTTAGCATTGCGGTCAATAACGAGGGAACGGTGTGCGTTTCCTATTACGACACGCGTGACACCCCGAAGGGGCGCGGCGGCGTACTTATCGACCGTTATATTTCGGCTTCGATTGATAGCGGGGAAACGTTTCTTCCCGCAAAGCGCATAACGTCAGTCCCGTCTGATCCCGCTATTTTAAATCGAAACATCGTTGGAGCCGAGGTCTTTAGTCTGGGGACAGTCCATTTCAATTCCGGCTTCACTGAATATCGTGACTATCAAGGGATAGCTAGCGACCTTAATGGGGTTTTCCATCCAATCTGGGCCGACGGTCGTACAGGATCGAACCAGACGTGGACCGCGTCTATCCGAGTCGAGCGTTCTGGCAAAACCGACAAGATTGCACTAGGCAACTCGTCAGATCTTATCGAGACGGATGTAACTTCAATGATCGAAATCTACCTAGATCCTCTGCGTGAGTTTCCACAGCCAGGTTCGGTCGAGCTGCCGCTTCGTCTAAAGAACAAGTCGGATAAACCGATATACGGGCCGGTCAGAGTAGAGGTCGTTCCCCATCTTCCGCCAGGCGCAAGCTTGGGGTCGCTACGTACAGACTACTGGGGCGACCGAGTAAATCTTTTGAACGCAGATAATGGGGTTACAGGACTTGGAGCAGTGATGGACTATACGCGCTCACTCGGCGATGTAGGGTCGCTGCCGCCGGGGGGAATCACTGAAGCTGTCGTCTGGCGCTTAAAAACTTCAATGAGTCCTAACGACATTCCGAATTTCAAGATAAAAGTAACCGGCCGGATAGTTCGGTCAAAATGAGCCGCATTAAATAATTTCCATCGAATTCAGTTGTGTAATGGCGAAATCCACGAGTATTTTTGTTGTATCTCTGTTCGTCATCATTGCGGCGGCCCAAGACAAATTGCCGACTATCAGGACTGGTCTGGATGTTATCAGTCTTGAGGTTGATGGCACGTCGAGGCGTTGGCCATTGGGCCAAGCTGGGAATACAAATATTCTGAATCTTGATATCCCCGAGGGCAGGCCGCGAACCGTCAAATATACCACTGACGTTGATTCGATCACCTTTACCGTCGAAGGCGACAGTACCTACAACTTTACTATAGAAAAAGACGGTGTTTCGTATTTGCAGAAAATAGTTGGGCGTAGGTTGGATCCAAATCAATTCAAAATGAAGCGCTTTAGTAGTGGCAATGCTCACGACGTCTTACCAAAACTCTTCGGACCCGTCCTTGATCTTGATGGCGGCAGCAAGAATCTTGAAGGATTTCAGCCGACAATCGATAAGGTACGCGGCTGCACCGACTGCAGCTCGAAAGTTGACGTGGTTGTGATCTCCACCACAGCGTTTGATACTACAAATCCTTTCAGTAACTCAGCCGCTCTGGAGCGCGTTCGAAAGCAGACGGCCGAGTTTTACCTTAATTCTATTTCCAAGATGACGGGTGTCGATTCAGTCGAGCTATTGCACTTCACTGATTCGGCCGCTGCCAACACCGAAGAGGCTGCAAAGGCTATTAAATCGGCCGAAATCGTCTTCATAGATGGTGGAAGGCAATGCGATTACCTAAAGGCATTTCGAGGTACGCGCGTCGAGGAGTTGATTGAAATGGTTTATGCACGTGGTGGTGGTGTCGGGGGCAGCAGCGGCGGGCAAGCGATCCTTGGTGAGTTTATTTTCGATGGTTGCAACTCAGCGACATCTCCGACGACTTCCGCACGGGCGTTGGCCGATCCGTATGACAAGAGCGTTAGCTTTAGCTACGACTTTTTCAGGTGGCGTCATTTGGAAGACACAATCCTCGATCAACTTTTCGTGGGACGTGATCGGATGGGTCGCAGCTTAGTGTTTGTTGCGAGACAAATTCAGGATGGGAAAGCGAATAGGGCGTTTGCAATCGGAGTCGATGGCGAAGCCGCGGTTATCCTGGACAAAAAAGGGATGGCAAACGTCGTCGGCAAAGGTAACGCATATTTTGTAACAGCAGATCACAAACCTGAGGTTTGCGAACCAGGCAGGCCGCTGACTTACTCAGACTTCAAAGTCTGGAAGGTCACACCGGGCGGCACGTTCAATCTGCGAAAGCGGCCAACGACCGGATATTACACCGTCAGCGTCACCGAAGGGAAACTCAGCCGTGATCCGTATTGAGCGAAAAGCGTCCACAGGCTCGTAAATCACGAATTCACCGATTTGTGCTGAACCTCCACTTCAGCAACGGATCGGCAGCTTACAGAAGCACACAGCCACTTCCGCATATAAGAAGGCCAGCCTAAGAAACTCTCCAACGCTGAAGCTTTCCCCGACTGGGTCGTTTCAAGTTAACTCCCTCCCAAACGTCTTATACTTAGACCCATGCTTAAGCTTTGGAAACCTGCAACCAGCAGCCACGAAGACCTGTTTATCGAACGCTATCAGCGCCTGCTGGCCTGGTCTCTGAAGCTTACCGCCCATGATCGCCAGTTGGCCGAAGACCTCCTGCACGACGCTTATGTTCAGTTCACTCTGAACCGGCCGGACCAATGGCTCCCAGTGGCTCAGAGACCTTAGTTGTTGTGGGCTGCGTTCTGAAATGAAGTGCAGCAACGGCTGATGTTGCAGGCTCACTCACCAGCCGAAGGCTGTTGCAGTTTGCGGTGGACGGGCAACCGGGCTCCGCGCAGATCTACTGGCGCGTGATCAATCAACGTCTGGTGCAGCTTTTCTTTATGCTCCCCGCGAAGACGGCAACGAAGACGGGAATTTGTTGGGATCTGATTTCTTCATATTCACATTCACCATTCAATTCACTATTAAATATTAAATATTCACTATTCATTTTGGCGACGGCTTGGCCGCCGGATGTGAGGCGGCGGCTATGTCCCGCCGCAACTGTGATTTCTTGCTCGGGCTGTGCCAGCCCCCGCTTTTTTCACGTTAGTTACTGAATTTGGGCTCGATCCGGGGGTCGCTGTCCTATCAGTTCCTAAATATGCTGCGGCGAAATGGGCCCCAAAGACTTCACATACCTCGTCCGATCAGTTACTGAATTTTTTCACGTTGGTTGCTGAAGTGGCCTGTAGTAGCGAAATTTTGCCGGTCACGCTTATGATCGTCGGAATTATTGCGCTCCTCTGGAGCGCGGTCAGCGGACGGATAGCTTGGTCTATAAACATTCGGCTCCGCTGGAGCCAAGCGTGTTATGCTTGCGGCCGATGGACCGGGCTGTGAAACCTCCGTGCGCCCTGATGATGCGCGTGAACGCCGTTTGTCGTGATCGAAACTCCAAAGTAATTCTCTCCCTTTCCGTTCGGCGCCTAGCAACAAACGCAGCAAAGGGTCAAGGCAGATTGCCATGCGGAAATGACCTTCAGAAAGTCGCTCGCCCCGTGTTCATTAGCTCCTCCCGCTCGTCATATCATCAGACACATAGTTGTAACACGAGTTACAGTCGAGTGAGCCGATGTTAAAGCTCCTAAAGCCTGCCAATCCCGAAGACCTGTTTATTCAGCGATATGACGTGCTGATGGGCTGGGCGCTCGCTCTAACCAACCGGAATCGGGCGCAGGCGGAGGACCTGGTCCATGACAACCACGTGATGAACGGCTACTCCTTGGAGTGCGCCTACTTGTCGGCGCTTTGGTATGGAGTCGTCGGATAGATCTTAAGATTGTGCGGCTAGTAAACGTTTCGAAGCTGAGCGTGTGGAACGTAAGCGGCGCGAGTCGGTAAGGAGCGACTAAAGCGGTAACAAGTAACCACACTCCAAGGAGTTGACGCCTAACTCAAAAGAGCTTCGTGCCGTTTCGCGTGATTTAGTGGATCGGTTAGTTAGTGGGTTGTTGGAGCACCTAATAGCGGAAGATCAACTATGAGATTCACCCACTCCTCACTGTCAGAGGCAGCCCAGATAAGCACCAATTCCTCAATGGCGATACTAACGCTGAGTTTCTGCGTGACGATAAAGACACCCGGGCTGGTGTTTCCGACGATGAAGCTCGCAAAATGACGCGGCATGGTACGTCGATCGTGAGTAACCAGAATCCGGTTCTCGCGCCTGGCGAGAGTCAGCACATCCTGATCAGATACGCCACGAAGATTGGCTTCGGCTGCTGTTTGAAAATCGATTTGTGGCTCCCTGCGAATGACACCGTTTACTATATCTTCGTTGAGGTCGGCGTCGGCTTGGAGACGCACTTTCATTTGAGGGTCGTTTGTCTCTCTCGTCGAGACTTTGCGAGCCGATCGATCAGCTCAGGCTTCTCTATACGAGCGCGTGCGTTTCGCTCTCCGGACTCAGAGTCAAGTTCAGCTTCGGATTGCGCGAGGTAAGCGTCAATCTCCTGTTCATGGGAAAGATAGAAAGTGATCGCGCCATAGATTTCTTCAAGACTAAGTAGCGGGAAAGACCGCTTTATTGATTCAGGCGCTGCACCACGATTAAAGGCATGAACAATCGAATCAAGAGAAATACGAGTTCCTTTGATCCAGTAGCCGCCATCACGTTGCTCTACATAAACGCTTTCCACTGAGTGCACCACCAATGAGAACTGCGGAGAAGTATAACACGGAAAACCGCGCCAACCGCGCGGTTAAGCGCGCACAACGTGATGAACGCCTACTCCTTGTAGCGCCTACTTGTCGGCGCTTTAGTATTAAATCTCAGGTACAAAGCACTCGGTTACAGTATCTACATTGTTGACACGTGCAAGTTTTGGCAGGTCAAAATGCAGATACGACGTTGAGCATTGGAGGATAACTGTGAAAGTCACTGTAAAGAAATGGGGTAATAGCGCGGCGGTAAGGATTCCGGCCTCGGTGATGCAGGCCACGAACCTTGATTTGGATGAACTCGTTGACGTGCGTGAAGAAGCATGGTGAATCGTGATTGAGCCGGTCCGGAAAAAAACCTACGAGCTACGGAAGCTATTGAAAGGAATCACAACCCGAGCTTCGTGGCACTTCGTGTGATTTGGTTGTGTGAAAAGCTGTAGGGGCGTCACCTCCGTGGGCGCCCGCATCGTCGGATTGAGTCTCATTTCTTAGTGGACCAATTTTATCCGACAACGGGCGCCCACGGAGGTGACGCCCCTACAGATGTGATCTGGAAGCCCCTGATCTACAGCTTGGATTTATAAGGCCGCATCACCGGCAGGAAAGATGATCGGCAATCACCCGTTTCCGTTGGCCCGAGTCTTCAGAAAAACCAAAAGTGACTCCTCCGCAGGATGTAGTTCGCGTCCGATGTGCCTTGTAGGTGCTTACGTCTCTAACGCCGGACAGTTTTTCTCCAGCCTCGTTGTATTCCGCTTCAGCGTGAATTTCCTTTTCGCAGTAGTCAGCTAACTCAGCGAAGGTTGTGACGGTGCCTTCCAGGGCTTTGGGGCCGTGGACTGCAAGCCTGTCGAGTTCGATCCTTATGGCTTCTCGCGCATCGGCTTTGCCCTTCCGTTCGCGGTGTATAGTTTTCCGTTTACCACTTTCATCGTAATAGTGGAGGAATCCGTCATACGCAACAATTTTGCCGTTGCGTCTTTTTGGAGCAACACCTATTGAGTATTTCTGATTGTCGCGGATAGCAATCCGGGATCGGTAGCGGCGATTGAACTCGCCGTTGATCATCCTGACAAGATCGGTGGAGTAGTGCTCGTTGGCACGAACTTGGAGCAATTCTTTCCCTCACCCAAAGATCCCACAAGAAAGAGCCCAATCACCTTTCAGGAGCGCATAACCTCTGTTGACGAGGGTTGGGGAGGGCAAATGACGCTATCGCTACATTTGTCGAACAGGTAGGCAAGGCACAAGAGCGACGCTGAAGTATGAAGCAAGAAGGAGACAGTGAGGGGCCAACACACGGTATCTCTACTATATGGATGTCGTCAGAGCGCTGAAGTTTTTGGCCCAGGCGTTCGGATTCCGGCAGTACGGCACCAGGATGTACGTCCGGATCGCAAGTTGTCATCTACCCGCGCCTGTGAAACATCGCTTCGCGCCGGCCTGATGACGGTGGATTACGCCTATTTCATCGGAGGGTGACCGTTCGCGACACTAGAAGCGCCGCTCGCGTACTTATTATTGCGACGAGAGTGCTTACGACGTAGGATGCGGCCCACTCTGTTTGAATTGTCTTCAAGATTAACTGAATGTCATGCTGCCTTGAATGCTGGTCCACGTCTGTTGCGACGCTCCCTCAGGAGCCGGCCAAATCACATCGCTCGACGTAGGTTATTGGCGTCGAGGCGCTGGCGGCGGAGTTGCGGGCACGCGGCGCATACATCATTGAAGGACCAGTGCCCCGAGACTACGAAAAGCTTGAGCTTGTGATTAGAGACCGCAATGGATTGGTACTAGCCTTCGGGGAGGATACGAGTGGGCGCGCCAAGCGACTAACTGCTAATGAAAGTTAGTCGATGGCTCTCCGCAATCCATGCTGCATGCTGTACCTACGTTTGGCACGCTGCAGATTCATATGAAAGGAGACGAGATGATCAAAGTCATTCTTTGGAGCCTCTTTCTCTTGCCATTGGCTATCACAGGATCACCTAAGACGACCGCGCAGAAACTCAAGTCCGCTGATCGACTCACCGAAGAGATCATCGCACTTGAACGTTCGGCACTGGACCTTTGGTTTACAGGTGATCCCCAGGGTTTCCTCAATCTCTATGCTCCTGAGGTAACCTATTTTGATCCCAATCAGGAAAAGCGTGTCGATGGTTTGGAAGCCATGAAGTCGCTGTTCTCAAGAGTCAAAAGCCCAATCATTGATCCCCGCTACGAAATGGTCGGAGCCAAACTTCAGCGCCACGGCGATGTCGCGCTGTTGACCTTTAACCTGATCAGCTACGGAAAACTAGCAGATCAACCAGAGACAGTACTGGCTCGGTGGAACTCCACGGAGGTTTATAGTCGTACTAACGGCAAGTGGAAGATCATTCACAGCCACTGGTCGTACTTAAAACCAGAGGTCAAACGCCCTGTTCTCTAGTCTAGCTGGACCGGGAAGAAGCACGTTTCTAGATTTGAGCAATTCTAAATCACGGCAGTTCTTTTAGCTTTGTCTGGCGTCAGCCGGCGTCGCTATTGGGCTTAAGTAAGATGGTCCAACCTCCGGAAATGATGAGAACATTGCCGATAAGCCTTCATGGCGATCGCTCGACGACCACGAAGGTGTGGGAGATGCTCACTGCCAGTCGGGATGGCAATTTGGATCGGGTAGAGGAGCTGATATCAAGCTGTCCGGCGCTGCGCACCTGTCAATACGACTACACGGCGCCCTTGCACCTCGCAGTTCGCGAAGGGCATCTCGATCTCGTCCGATATCTGGTGCAACAGGGGGCGCTTGATCCCACCTATAACAACCACCCGTTCCTGGAGCCACTCGTGACTTTGGCGGAGGACCGCGGATCTGGTGAGATCGTGGAATTCCTGAAGCAGAGTCTCGACAATCCCGAGTTGACTCACGAGTGGGGCGACACCGGGGCCATTGAATGGGACAAAGACGAAACCCAGCGACGGTTCCAAGACCTTGTGGGCACGAACAAGCATGCCGAAGTCGAGGCCCTTTTGAAGGAGCGCCCAGAGCTTGCCCTGGACGAAGGCGCCTTCTGGGGGGAGGGCATTCTGTGTATGCCGGCTAAGGACGGAGATCGCCAAATGCTGGAGTTGCTCATGCGCTATGGCGCTAGCGTCCCCGATTTGTCGAAGTGGGGAGCACGATACTACTTCAAGCACTATGAGATTGCCGCCATCCTGATGGAAAACGGCATGAACCCCAATCACATGAATTGGCGGCGATTCACTCTGTTGCACGACATGGCCTTCACTGGTGATGTTCGCAAGGCCCGCCTGCTGCTCGATCACGGTGCCGACATCAATGCGATTGACGAGGAGTATCAGTCAACGCCGCTGGGCTACTCCGCCCATTGGGGAAAGCGGGAAATGGTCGCTCTTCTCGTGGAGAGGGGCGCCGATCCGAATAAATCCGGCGCGCCGTGGGCAACTCCGCTGGCTTGGGCGCGGAAGAAAGGTCACGCTGAAATCGAAGCCGATCTTCGACAGGCCTTCAGGAACTGATGAAAGCTGCAAAGAAGCCGATTTTGATCGGAACCTGGAAGGCTGCCGATTGGGCGATCCGTTTCTATGAGAAGCAAGGTTTTCGTCTCGTGGAGGAAGAGGAGAAGAATCGCCTCCTAAAGAAATATTGGGCGATTCCAGATCGGCAAGTCGAGACGTCAGTGGTTTTAATAGATGGAAAATATAGCGTGCACGGCGCGGGTGATGCCAAGCAATAGGCGTCACTCCCGCCCTTGCTGAAATTCCAGGTCACTACGTAACCGACAGTGAAATATTTCGCGATGAAAGGAAGAACATTATGAAACTGAGAAGCCTATTGATTGTTTGCTGCGTCCTCGTCGTCAGCGGGACCTCCACAGGTCGAGTCAGTGGTGACCACCAGACTAGTACCTTCATGATTAAGAAAGTAGCTGGCGAATTAAAAGCTACGCCGCAAGCCGGCAATGAAATGGCGGCCGAAATGCGTCGAAGCTGGGCTGAGGTGAGCGACTGGGTCACAAGTGCGGCCGAGACTGTGCCCGCCGAGAAGTACAACTACCGGCCGGCAGATACGGTGCGCACTTTCGGACAGCTAATTGGTCACATTGCGGACTCCTACAACTACTATTGTGCCCAAGCAGCGGGACAAAAAGTCGAATGGTCCGATCCGATCGAGAAAGGATCTACTGACAAGGGGACGGTGGTTCCCAAGCTGAAGCTGGCATTGGAGAAGTGTAATTCAGCGTATGCGAGCGAAGCTGGTCAGGTACGTCCTCTGATCGGCAATGTGGCTCATACGAATCTGCACTACGGCAATATTATTACGTACATGCGCATGCTTGGGATGAAGCCGCCGTCGAGTTGAGATTCTTCCGCAAGGAACCTATATGATTCAACTTGCAGAAATGAAGGAAACGCGAAGCGCCCGGTGCCCGATGGAGGTCGTTCATGAGTATTGTTAAGCACAAGACCAGGCCGATTCGAGTTTGTGTCGTATCAATCGCGCTGAATATAGCGGTTGGGACTCTTAGCACCTCGTTGCAGCGGCTTTCAGCGCAAGCCGAGAAAGCGTCCGGCACGATGTATTCCTCCAAGCGGATGACGGACGGCAAACAGTGGACGACGCACAATCTGGACGTCAACACTATGCCGTCCTATTGCTACGAGGATGCGGAACTGAATTGCCGTCGGTATGGCCGTTTGTACACTTGGGAGTCGGCGCGGCGAGTATGTCAATCGTTGCGAGATGGATGGCGATTGCCGACGGACGAGGAATGGTGGCAGATGGCGAAGGATTACGGTGGCGTCAGCGAGGATTCGGATAACAGGGGTAAAGCGGCGTACAAGGCACTCTTGGCCGGAGGGGGCTCGGGATTCAATGCCTTGCTCGGCGGTGGCCGCTCCGATGATGGCCATTATGCACGATTGGAAGCTCACGGATTCTACTGGACGGCATCAGAGAGTGATCCGGCCAGTGGATGGTTCTACAACTTTGCTCGAGGCGGGCAAGCTCTCCATCGTCAAAGCGGTGGCGAGAAGCAGAGAGCATTTTCCGTCCGGTGTGTCAGGGAGTGACGACTCAAAACCCTGTCCCGCCCCTGCTGAAATAACCGCGGGCACCTGGTTGTGTTGCGCTTCCGCATTACTCATTGATGGTCTGAAGAGACTGAGATATTCATGCTTGCGACGCTGAGACCATTCTGAAGAAGACAGGCAGTGTTCGCGAAACCAGAAATTGCACGACTGATCGTTTACGTTCGGGCAATCCCACTTCAATACAACCGTTCGCATCAACGCACACACCGTTCGCATTTTACTGATTGTTTAGTTACAAAGCCCGACTTTACTATGGCCCGCTCCAAAATGTACGGGAACAGCGAGTGGGAAATCGGAGAAGATATTCGGCCCACGATTGGCACCAGCGTCGCGCAGCCAAACTGTTGGGCGTGAAGCCGAACACGCTGCAGTGGAAAATAAAACGTTACAAAATCTCTTTGTTGGAGTGAATTTCTATGTACGTTTTCTTGTTCTCATTCCTTGTCCATAGGCTATCACGGGATGTCCGCCTTTATCCTGAAGCGCACGCGTTAGGATTGGTGCACCGAACATGACGGAGGATCAATATGATGATCACGGAGACAGTGCCAGTACCGCAGGTCCTTGGAATCGCGCCGCAGTTTCTGGTGGACGATCTCAACACTACAATTGCGTATTACCGCGACAAGCTTGGATTCGACTTGGACTTCTGCTACGAGTCGTTCTATGCCAGCGTGAGCCGCAACGGCTTTGCGATTCATCTCAAATGTGCTCCCAAAACGGTCAGCGACAGGGCACACCGCAAGCAGCATGAACATCTGGATGCGTACATTTCTGTAACGGGCGTGGCGGCTTTGCATGACGAACTCTGGTCACGTGGCGCGTTGATCGCCAAACCGCTTGAAGAAACGCGGTGGTGCTGTAAGGACTTCTACGTTGAGGACTCCGACGGATACATTCTCTGCTTCAGCGAATCGACGGCCTAACACGACGCTGCAGCCGACAAGCGGCGCCGGCGTTTCGGCGTGGCGCAAGGCGATGCTCGCGCCGCTTGCGCCTGATCGTAACCGGCGTGGAGTCGGGAAAGGACATCTGGGTGTTCGGCGGGGGCTCCCTCTTTAGTAGTCTCCTCGATGCCAAGCTGGTTGATACAGTGGAGGTTTCCATCATTCCGGTCCTTCTAGGTGGCGGAGTTCCTCTTCTTCCACCTCCGGCCAAGCAAACAAAACTGAAGCTGACCAGTCACAAAGTTTATAAGACAGGAATTGTTTCATTGGAGAATACGATCCAGTATCAGGCGACCTGACGGCCCCTTATCGAAAGCGCTCGCCATTAAGCGGAGAAATTGCATGTCTAAGACCCGCATTATCGAGTTAGTCCGTAACCTGGACCTGGAGTCGACGAGGGAGCTGTTGGCTGCGAAGCCATCGCTGCTCACGGCAACGGATCGTCAAGGCCGAAACCTGTTGCATATCGCGTGCTCTGCATCTTGCTCGGACTTGAAGGTTCCCGAATCGCTGTCAGCGCGGATGGTGAACTTCCTGCTTGACCTCGGAATAGATATTGAGTCGCAAGTGGGCCAGGGCTCGTGCGGCGGTTGTAATGCCCTTTGGTTCGCCGTTGGCCGCGGAAGAAATCCCACGCTTGTCAAGCTGCTTCTCAAACGCGGGGCGAAGCCGACGCGAGCCCCGGGCGGCGCTCTCTACGCTGCCGGTTGGTATGAAGATATTGAGTTACTCGATCTATTAATCCGCGCGGGAGCACCAGTCGATGTGGTGGTGGAAATAACGCCCTTCCTGGCCTGCTGGTGCTGGAAAAAATTCGTCGCGGCGAAATTCCTCGCGCTAAAAGGGGCCAACGTGAACTACCAGGATCGAAAAGGGAAGACGGCTTTACATTATGGACTGGAGAAGGAGTTTGATCCATCGCTACTCAGGTGGTTGGTGAAACACGGTGCTTCGCCCGACATCGAAGATCACGAGGGCGTGTCGCCGAGGCTGAAGGCATCGCGGAAACGGGACAAGAAATTCCTGGCGGCTTTAAAGTGATGCAGCAATATCACGAGCACAGCGATTACACCACAGGTAATTGGATTGTGTTGCGACTGGCGTCGCCGGCTGAAATCGACGGAAGTCATGCCCGTGCCCTGAGCCTTCGGTCTCATCGCTATGGAACTGCCCACGGACAAGCCTTGGGGTCTCCGCAAGGTACACAATCGCCCATCCGGACGGGCAAACACTGCGCATTGGCGCTCCCATGAAGAAAAGTGGGCCAGGCCTCTGCGCTTGCCCGGCCGAACCGTGCGCAGCAACGAACAGTAAGGAGCGTGTAATGAAAATATCGGTCTTTATCGGCACAAGCGTCGATGGATTTATCGCCAGGCAGGACGGTGGTCTCGATTTCCTTCCACCGGGTGGCGGCGAACCACACGGCTACGAGGAATTCATGGCCTCGATCGATGCTCTTGTCATCGGTCGCAACACTTTCGAAACGGTCCTGGCCTTCGAAACGTGGCCTTATGGCGAGAAGCCCGTTTTCGTCCTTAGCACGCGTAAGCTTGCCCCCGCACCGCATGGCGCAATAGTCGAGCATATGTCGGGAGAACCAGCCGAAATCGTGGCTCGACTTGACGCTCGGAGAATCGGGCATATTTATGTTGATGGAGGCATGACCATTCAGCGGTTTCTTCGGGCGGGACTAATTCAGCGGCTCATTATCACACGCGTACCAGTTCTGATCGGCGCGGGAATCCCGCTCTTTGGTGAAACTGACCGCGACGTCATTCTCAAGCACGTCATGACGCGCCAGTACGCCAGTGGCCTGGTCCAGTCTGAGTATGAGATTGCCGCCCAATGATCACTTTAGGTGATCCTTTTTCGGCAGGGTCATTGGTAAGTATAACTTCTGAGGTAGTTTGAAACTAATAGGTTAGAGTAAGGAGCTAACATTCGATACGAGAGGGAGGTTATGGCCGCCGTTCGCACGCTCTCGAAAGTCGACTTCGACTTCGCAGCGCGTGAAGGCGGTTCCAGCGTTGGGAGCAGCAGGCAGCCATTTGCCTACATGGCCTAATCATGGACGATTGGTTCAACGAAATTGCAGCGGGCTGCGCACTGTCGCCTGATGTCGAGCACGAACTGCTCACTTCAGGTTTCGTTATTATTCCTGGTCCTGTGACAGCCCCACAGCTCGAGCAGTTGGCCCAGGCCTACGATGCAGCGGTGGCGGGAGCCGCTCCCGCTGATGTTCGAATCGGTAGTACAACTGTGCGAGTCCACGGCTTAGTGAATCACGGCCCCGAATTTGACGAATTGTATATTTACCGCCCTATTCTCGAAGCGTGCTGTCGCATGATCGGCCAGCCCTTCAAGCTCAGTTCACTTCTGGCCCGAACTGTGCGGCCACGTGCAGAGGCACAACCGCTTCACGTGGATTTCAGGGCTGACCGGAAGGGGTGGCCGATGATTGGTTTCATCCTGCTGGTGGACGACTTCAAAACGGATAATGGAGGTACTCGTTTTGTGCCACGTTCCCACACATGGTCGACAGTCCCTAGCGAGATCATGCACGATCCGGCCGCATACCACGAACAACAGGTTCTGGCATGCGGCCCGGCAGGCTCTGTGATCGTCTACAACGGATCTGTCTGGCACGGCCACACGTCAAATCACACGGACCAGCCACGGCGATCCATCCAGGGCGCCTACATCCGCCGTGAGACGGAGACTGCGGTCAACCAGGCTGCGCGCATTCGCTTGGATACGCTGCGCCGCATCGGTTCCTTAGCCAAGTACGTGCTGGCCGTCAAAACGAGGGAAATCAACGGTCGCCACGCCCTGCGATTTTGACGTGTTCGGTCTTTTGCGGATGTCGCCATTTCGTTTGCTGCTTACGTTACCCGGTGCGTTACCGGCTCAACGGTGCGCTTGGTTGGTCGGAGCGAGCGTTTTGACTTTTTGATTTGAGTTCACAACGCTTAACACAAAATCTCAACGCAGGGAGGGCCTGTATGTGTTCGTAACAACCGGGTACACCGCGATCGCATCAGCGTGTCTCTTATGGAGAACTTGATACCGAAGAATTGTGCCAGGTGATACCGGGCGTTCGACGCTTTCGGTAGAAGCTGGATTCAGGTTAAAGCAGTGAGTGCCCTGAACAGCAAAACTCAACCCCCCAATGCACCAATGCCAGGCATTAGGAATTACGGGCGTGCATGGGTAGCACTTTGCCTGGCGCTTGCTGTTCATGCGACTGATGAAGCCCTCACGGACTTTTTATCTGTCTATAATCCCATCGTCCTCTCAGTCCGCCAAAGGCTTCCCTCCTTACCGTTACCCACCTTCACATTTAAGATTTGGCTAACCGGTCTGGTTTTATCCATTATTTTTTTGCTCCTCCTTTCGCCCTTCGTCTTTCGGGGTGCCTGGTGGATGACGCCTTTATCCTATTTCTTTGGTGCAATAATGCTTGGGAATGGGTTACTCCATATCGCTGGCTCATTCTATCTGGGACGTTTGATGCCGGGGGTGTATTCCGCACCACTATTACTGGCTGCGTCTGTTTATCTGTTGATACAAGCGACCATTTACGCGACAAGTAATGAATACGGACTATCAGATTAATCGAACCCCAAAACCAGACTCTTCACGCGCGCTTCGTGAGTTTAGTGAGCCCACGCGCGCGATCATTTAATGTCGTAAGCACACGGCTCTTACGCTTGCTAACCATCCAACAAATACGACCCCGCCAGTTGCAGCCAACTTGTACGCCTCAAAATGGATTTCTCGAAGATCGAAGCCGGACTGATGCGCCCTTGATTACCGACGAAGTAAACCGCTCGCGTCAAAGATCCTGCCGTTTACGTATTCATACTTGTCGGGTAAATGCCCGCGTCGTAGGATGCAGCGCAAAGCGTTTTGAATATTCGATGTGATGACCTGGACTGATAAATAGCGCCAGGTTCTCAGGCAGTTCATATTGCCGCGACATGTTCGAAATCTAATCCCGGCAAGGGACCATGGTCTCAGTCACCAATACCTCACAGAATATCCTGGGGAGACGTGGGAGTAGATCTTTCGATAGGACGACTCTTCCACACGAATATCAATCAGCGGATCCTTACAGGCAATGAGTGCAACCTTTTAGGAGGTAATTCAATGACTTTAAGAAACTTCGTATTTGTGCTTTTCTCTCTGACCGTGGTCGTTACGTGTTTTACTGCGACGACGCCTGCCATGGTTTCTGTTGCAATCGACACCTCGACAAAAGAGCAAGATCGAGCTGCGGATGCGGCAGCCATCCGCGCGCACATAGAAAGCATCTTCCAGGCATTTATTGACGGTGACGTTGACAAGATATACGCGACGCATTCGGAGGACTGGCGAGGATTCTTGGATGGTTACTCCACTCCGATCAAAGGCATAGACGAATACATGAGGGCTAACTACATCGAATGGCCGAGACCTGCGGGCGCTCCCAAGTTCACTTCCTACCTCCCACCCGGCACAACTTATAAGATGAGTGACTTTGACGTAAATTTTTATGGTCCCGAGTTGGCGGTCGCGTCCTTTTTCGGAGAGTTTGAAGGAAAAGCTGGTAATACTACGGTTACCTTGCGTCGATTTCGCATAATGGATGTTTACGCTAAGCGAAAAGGAAGTTGGATTCAGGTTGCGTCTCACACGGTAATAGACCCTGACTGGCGTTTACAACAAATGTCGAAGCCCTTGACCGTTACACCGGAAATTCGCCAAAAAATATTGACTGAGCGGGAGGCCGTTTGGAAAGCTTATTTCAACAATGATCGAGCGACACTGGAAAGACTCATTCCGGATGAAGCGATCGCGATCAACAATGACGCAGAGGCGTGGTCTGACCGCACAGCCATCCTGGCGGGAGCCCAAGGCTTCGCGGACAGCGGAGCAAAATTAGTGCGATTGGAATTCCCCAAAACGGAGATGCAAATTTACGGTGATACAGTCATTATCTACACAACCTACCTTTATGAAATAGAGGCAAATAATAAACGCGTGACCAAGAGCGGTCGGGCTACGGAAATGTTTGTCCGGCGCGGCAATGATCTTGTTAACGTAGGCTGGCATCTGGATTCGGGTAAGTAAAATTGATCATGACCGGACCGTCCGCCATTCAGCATATTCTAAGGGATCGGTTTAACTGTGCGGTCGCTTCCCGCCTGAGTCCGAATCAGAAATAGTGAGGCATCGATCGGAGGATTGATAACGGTCTTTGTGAAACGGATAATTGAACTGCGGGATGGGTCGCCTGCGGAACGATGGATTTCGTTTTCAAACTTGATGCCATCGACCGTCTCGTACGAATTAAACGTTACGGTAATCGTTCGATCACCTTCCTTGTGCACCATCGTCTTCGGTAACGATGTCTGCGGATCGAGCATTACGCGCCACTCGATGCCTCCTTCCGGTTTAAACACAATCGAGTCGTTACTCTCGACAGCGACACTTCCGCGGCGGCGTTCTGGAAAAAAAACGAAGAACATCGCGTTCGAATTCGCGAAGCGCCTCGAACTTGTCAGGGCAAGTTCGGCCTCAGTCATTGGTCGCGGCGGCTCCGCACCCCGCTGCACAGTACCGTTGACGCCATCGAATACTTCAATGACTGAAAAAGTGGCGATCTGCTCCTCCTTGCGATACTTCCCATCAGTTGTGTGCCAGACCTTAATCGTTCCCTGAAACCCCCCGAACTCAAGCGTCGCCTCGCGATAAATTGATTTGATTGCGGCTACCTTTTCACGTCCGCCCACAGCTTTCGCCCAACGATCGATGGGATCGTCGATGGCTAACGAGGCCGAGCCTAAAAACAATGGAATCATTAATAAACATTTGCGCATATGCTCAGAGGCCGAGCTTAAGGCCATGTTCGGACAGCCGATAGGAATAAACGACGAGTTTGCACTCCCAATACAATCATCGCCGAGGGTTATCTAAAGATAACCCTGTGGGCTAATGGCGCCCTGGAATGCCCTTGCGG
>Ga0209341_10000399_pt1 | contig 44883 bp, 48 predicted proteins | sample RifCSP13_2_FD_184020 | JGI IMG/M metagenome (GOLD analysis project Ga0209341, IMG submission 184020) | Soil microbial communities from Rifle, Colorado - Rifle CSP2_sed 13_2 (SPAdes) (version 2) | ecosystem: Environmental > Terrestrial > Deep subsurface > Rock core/Sediment | place: Rifle...
CGCGCGGCGGGCGACCGGCCTCCGCAACGACGATGGCGCGACGGGCGGTGCCGCGCCGGCGCCGGCATGGGTCGTGCTGCAGGCGGTCGGGGATTCCCCAGCCACTCCTCGACTCTTCCTCGCGAACCCGGGGACGGAGGACTCCCGGGTTCGCCTCACGCTCCTCGGCGGCGAGGGAGGAGAGCTCACCGTAGGGGTCCCTGGCGGGAGGACCCTTGCCGTGAAGCGCGGCTTCCTGGAGCTGGCTCCGCGCGCCGCGGTAGTGGCGGTGGCTTCAGAGGGAACGTTCGTCGCGGTGTCGGCGTCTTCCTCGGGCGGCCGCCTCGGGCTTTCGGGTTACGCGGTGGCCGTGGGGGTGCCCATCCCCGCCGGCCACCTGCCGGGCTGAGTCCCGGCGCGGTTATCATCTTGGCCCAACGGGGGCCTGTTGATGCAGAGAGGCAAGCACGCGATCCAGAGAGGCAAGCACGCGAGCCGCGAGGCGCGGCCGCGTAGGTGGTTGGTCCCGCTCGCCGTCGTCGCGGTGACGGGGCTCCTCTTGGGCGGGTCCGCGTACGCCGCGTACCGCTACGATCTCGCGACTTCGCAGCGCGTCATGCCCGGGGTAACGATCGCGGGCGTCGACGTCGGAGGACTGACAGGAGACGAGGCATCGCGCCTGGTGGGCGAGGCGCTGGGGCCGAGGCTCGAGGCCTCGATCGTCGTCGAGGCGGCGGGGAGGCGTTGGCGCGCGACCGCCGCTGAGCTGGGTCTCGGGGCCGCCGTCGATGACGCGGTGGAGCTCGCGATGGAGTCGGACGACGGGATGACGTTCGTCGAGCGCGCGTACTACCGCCTCGCGGGCAAGCCACTCGGCCGCTCGCTCGACGTCCGTTTCTCTGTTCGGGAGGAGCCGATCCGCGACCTGGCCGGAAGGATCGCCCGCGCCGTTGCGATCGAGCCGCGGAACGCGAAGATGTTCCTTAAGGACGGTGAGGTCGTGATGCGCCGTCCGGCGGAGGGGAGCGCGCTCGCGGTCACCCCCGCCACTGAGGCGATCCGCAGCGCAGTTCGCCATCAGCTCTCTGCGGTGTCGGTGCGAACGCATCCCGTCGAGCCCGCAGTGGCGGCCTCCGACCTGGGATACACGCTCGTCGTTGACCGAGCGGAGAACCAGCTGTTCGTGTACCGGGGGTTCAAGCTCGAGAAGACCTACCGGGTCGCGACGGGGACGCCGGAGTACGAGACACCGGCCGGAAGCTGGACGATCGTCAACAAGGCGGAGAACCCCACCTGGGTGAATCCCGCTCCGGACGGGTGGGGCGCCGGCCTGCCGCCGGTCATCCCCGGCGGGCCGGGCAGCCCGCTCGGTACCCGGGCGCTGTACCTTGACGCTCCGGGCATCCGGATCCACGGGACCTACGACGTCAACTCGATCGGTACCGCGGCGTCCCACGGCTGCATCCGCATGACGATCGCGGATTCCGAGGAGCTCTACGAGTACATCGAGATCGGCACGCCGGTGCTGATCATCTGACCGCCCGTGGCGCTTGGAAATCACACGCTTGTCATTTACGATCTCTTGGATGCGAACGTGTGCCAAGATGCGCTGCGATGGGACGCCGGCCGCCACGGTCTCCCTGCGGTACGAATCCCGTGAGGTGATCGTGGGCGACCTCGCCCCCCAGCGTGACCCCAACCTGCTCGACCTCTGCCCGGGGCACGTGGAGCGGCTCACGCCGCCGATCGGGTGGGAGGTCCGCGACCTGCGGACCCGCGTTCAGGCCTCCTAGCGGCCGAACGTCGTCCCCCGATGTGACCGCCCTCCGCCCGCTCGGGGGAGGTCTCTTCGCGTCGCGCCCGACCCTTGCACCGACCTGCCGAGCAGATGGAAATGGACCCCGTGAGCTATGGCCGAACGGCCCACGAAATCGGACCATCGATGGAGTCATGGTCAAGAAGTCGAAACGGCCGAGCGAGGGTGCTTGCCCCGTGTGCGAGTCCGGGGAGCTCATCTCGATCTCGATGAGCGTGAACGGGAGCGACCTCAACTTCACGACGTGTCACATGTGCGAGGCGAAGTGGTGGCTCCGCGAAGGCGAGCAAGTCTCGCTGTCGTCGGTCATCGGTGAGGTCGCCCAGGCGGGGGCTAGGCGCGTCGTTTCTTGAGTAGGATGCGGTGTCTCCATGGCACCGCTCGATCGTATCTTCAAGGCCTACGACGTCCGCGGCGTCGTCCCCGACGATCTCGATGAGGATGTGGCACGCCGCATCGGGGCGGCCTTCGCGGAGTGGTCGGGCGCGCGAAAGATCCTCCTCGGGCGTGACTGTCGCGTCTCCTCCCCGGCGCTGGCCGAGGCCATAGCCGAGGGCGCCACGGGGCGAGGGGTTGACGTCGTCGATCTGGGTCTGGCATCTACCGACCTCGTCTACTTCGCGTCGGGGTCACTCGATCTCCCGGGCGTCATGCTCACGGCGAGCCACAATCCGCCCGAATGGAACGGGATCAAGTTCTGTCTCGGCGGCGCCGCGCCGGTCGGCCAGGACACCGGCCTGGCCGAGATCCGGGCCCTCGCCGAGCGGCGCGGCGCGGCTCCCGAGCCCGCGCGTGGAACCGTCGAACGCCGCGACCTCCTCGACCGGTACGTGGATCACGTGCTCTCCTTCGTCGATGGCTCGGCGATGCGTCCGCTCACCGTGGTCGCCGACACCGCGAACGGCATGGGGGGACTGGTCGTTCCGCCCGTCGCGGAGCGCCTGCCGCTCAAGCTCGTTCATCTCTTCCCGGAGCTCGACGGGACCTTCCCCAACCACCCTGCCGACCCGATCGACGAGGAGAACCAACGCGATCTGAAGCGCGAGGTTCTGGCCAACCACGCCGACATCGGGCTCGCCTTCGACGGCGACGCCGACCGCGCGTTCTGTGTGGACGAGCGAGCGGAGGGCGTGTCCGGGTCGCTCGTCACCGCCCTCGTCGCCCGCGCGATGCTCCGCCGCTTCCCGGGTGCGAAGATCGTATACAACCTGATCTGCTCGTGGGCCGTCCGCGAGGTGATCGAGGAGAACGGCGGCGAGCCGCTCCGCACGCGGGTCGGGCATTCGTTCATCAAACAGGTGATGGCGGAATCGGGGGCGGTGTTCGGCGGCGAGCACTCCGGCCACTACTACTTCCGCGAGAACTACGGGGCCGACTCGGGACTGATAGCCGCCGTCCTGGTGCTCGGCGAGCTCTCGGCGTCGAGAACGGTCCTGTCCGAGCTCCTCGCCCCGTTCCGTCGCTACCACGCGTCGGGCGAGATCAACTCACGCGTCGACGACCAGGCCGGCACCATCGAGCGGCTCGCCCGGGAGTTCTCCGGAGGCCACCGGGACCTCCTCGACGGCCTCACGGTAGAGTTCGAGGACTGGTGGTTCAACGCGCGGCCGTCCAACACGGAGCCGTTGCTCCGGCTGAACGTCGAGGCGAGAACCTCCGAGCTGCTCGCCGAGAAGACCCAGGAGCTGCTCGGGCTGATCCGGGGAGGCGGAGCGTGACGATCGACAAGGAGCTGCTCGAGATCCTCGCGTGCCCGAACTGCAGGGGAGATGTCGAGGAGCGCGAGGCGGAGTCCGTGATCGTGTGCCTCGCATGCGGATACCGTTACCCGATCCGCGACGGCATCCCCGTGATGCTCGTCGACGAGGCCGCGAAACCTCCGTCGGGGAAGAAGCGAGGGTGATCGACCTCGACGATGCGGCTTCCGTCCGGGCCGCGGACCCGGGCGGCATGCTTGAGGCCGTCGCCAAGCTGCCGAAGGACTGCGCGGCCGGATACGCTCGTGGCATCGAGGTCGACGGGCTTCCCACCCCCGACGGCGTCACCTCGGTCACCGTCTGCGGCATGGGGGGATCGGCGGTCTCTGGGGACGTGATGCGCGCGCTCTTCCGGGAGCGCCTCGCTATCCCCGTCGAGGTCGTCCGAAGCCCGGTGCTTCCCGAGTACTGCGGGCCGCACACGCTCGTGATCTGTTCCTCCTATTCTGGCGACACGGCCGAGGCGCTGGCGTGCTTCGAGGAGGCCCGGAGCCGGGGGTGTCGGATCCTCCCCATAACCTCCGGCGGTGCGCTCGGGGGGCGGGCAGTGGAGGCCGGTCTCGCCGTCGTCGCGGTGCCCGGAGAGTTGCCTCCCCGCGCGGCGCTCGGACACCTCGCGCTCGGGATGCTTGGAGCGCTCGAGCGCACGGGGCTGCTGCCGTCGCTCTCCTCACAGGTCGCCGAGTGCGTCAGGACGCTCGAGGAGCTCGCGTCGCATCTCGGGCCCGACGTACGCGTACCGCAGAACGGAGCAAAGGAGCTCGCGCTTCGGATACAGGGGTGCGTGCCCGTGGTGTGGGGTGCGGAGGGTCTGGGATCGGTCGCGGCCGCCCGGTGGAAGACCCAGCTGAACGAGAACGCGAAGACCCCCGCCTTCTGGTCGTCGATGCCGGAGCTCGACCACAACGAGGTGGTCGGCTGGACGTCCGGCACAGGGGATGGCTTCCACGTCGTCGCCCTCCGCCATCAGGACGAGCACCCCGACGTCGCGGCGAGGTTCGGGCTGTCCCTTGAGATCGCCGGGGAGGCCGGAGCGAACACCTCGGAGGTCCGGGCGGTGGGGCTCTCGCCCCTGTCGCGGCTCCTCTCGCTCGTGGTCCACGGTGACTTCATGAGCGTCTACCTCGCGCTCGCGCGAGGCGTGGATCCCACGCCGGTGGAGGCGATCGACCGTCTGAAGCGCTCCCTCGCGGGGCGGTGATCGTGGAGAGGGTGCCGGCTCCGGGCGACACGCTCGCCGAAGACGCGGCCTCCTCGATCCGCGCCCGGACCGGATTCGTGCCGGCAGTGGCGGTCGTCCTCGGATCGGGTCTCGGCGCCTCGCTCGCGATCGACGAGGAGGTTTCTCTCGCCTACCGCGACATCGCCGGGTTCCCCGAGCCCACGGTTCCTGGGCACGGGGGACGGCTCGCGCTCGGCACCGTCGCCGGCGCCCGGATCGCTGCGTTCCACGGACGGTTCCACAGGTACGAGGGGCACTCCTTCCCGGTGTGCGCGCTGCCGGTGCGAGTCGCGCGCGGCCTCGGAGCCGGGACGCTGGTCCTCACGGCGGCCGTGGGTTCGCTGGATCCCTCGCTGGCCCCCGGAGATGTCGTCGTTGCCCGCGATCACGTGAACCTCATGGGAGGCAACCCGCTGGAGGGCTGGAGGTTCCCAGACGGCACGCCCGCCTTCGTCGATCTCTCCGAGGTCTACGATCGTCAGATGGCCGAGCTCGCGGGGTCCAAGGCGGAGACGCTGGGGATCCGCGTGCACCCCGGCGTCTACGTCTCGGTCCGCGGACCTAGCTACGAGACGCCGGCCGAGGCCGAGTTCCTCCGTCGCGCCGGCGGTACCGTGGTGGGGATGTCGGTGGTTCCCGAGGCCGTTCCCGCTCGCGCGCTTGGCATGCGCGTGGTTGGGCTGTTCGCGGTGACGAACGCGGTCGGGACGCACACGAGCCACGAGGACGTCGTTCGGGCGTCGAGTGCCGCGGCGGGTGCCGTAGCGGAACTGCTCGAGGCGGTGCTCCCGGAGATGGAAGGAGGCTGACTTGGACTGCGACGTTGGGGACCTGACCCGCGCCGAGAGGGGACGCGAGAGGATCGAGTGGGCCGCCGGCGAGATGCCCGTCCTGGCGCAGATCCGGGAGCGCTTCGAGAAGGAGCGCCCTTTCGATGGCGTCCGCATCGCGGCCTGCCTGCACGTGACTACCGAGACGGCCAACCTGGTCGAGACGCTGAAGGCCGGCGGCGCGGACGTGGCCCTGTGCGCGTCGAACCCGCTCTCCACGCAGGACGACGTCGCGGCCGCGCTATGTGGGCAGAGCGGTGTTGACGTGTACGCGGTCAGAGGCGAGGACAACGAGACGTATTACCGGCACATCGAGGCCGTGCTCGACCACCGGCCGCAGGTCACTATGGACGACGGCGCCGACCTGGTGTCCGTGCTCCACAAGGAGCGCCGAGAGCAGCTACCCGAGGTCCTGGGCGGCACCGAGGAGACTACGACCGGGGTGATCCGCCTCCGCGCGATGGCGGCCGACGGCGCGCTCGCTTACCCGATCGTCGCCGTGAACGACGCGGACACGAAGCACCTCTTCGACAACCGCTACGGCACGGGCCAGTCGACGATCGACGCGATCATGCGCGCGACGAACCTCCTGCTCGCCGGGCGCACGGTGGTCGTGTGCGGCTACGGGATGTGCGGACGCGGCGTCGCCTCGCGTGCGCATGGGATGGGAGCGCAGGTCGTTGTAACGGAGGTCGATCCCCTTCGGGCGCTCGAAGCCGGGATGGATGGATACGCGGTGCGCCCGCTCCGCGACGCGGCCCGTGTGGGAGACGTGTTCGTAACGGTCACCGGCGACACCTCGGTGATCCGCCGGGAGCATATGGAGGGCATGAAGGATGGGGCGATACTCGCGAACTCCGGCCACTTCGACGTGGAGATAGACAAGGCGGCGCTGAACGAGCTCGCGGTTGGGAAGCGGCGGATCCGCGAGTTCGTGGACGAGTACAGGCTGGCCGACGGACGGAGGCTTAACCTCCTCGCCGAGGGACGGCTCGTCAACCTCGCAGCCGCCGAGGGGCACCCCGCCGCCGTGATGGACATGTCGTTCGCGAACCAGGCGCTCTGTGCGGAGTGGATCGTGAAGTACCACGAGGGACTGGAACCCACCGTGCACGGCGTGCCCCCAGACATCGACGCCGAGGTAGCGAGGCTGAAGCTCCGGGCGATGGGCATCGAGATCGACGCCCTCACCGCGGAGCAGGAGGAGTACCTGCGCTCGTGGGAGCAAGGGACCTGACCGAGTTCCGGGACGCGGGCAAGACCCTGTTCTCGCTCGGCCTCGTGAGGCAGAGCGAAGGCAACCTATCCGTGTGGGACGGGGAGCGCCTGCGCATCAGCCGCACCGGCGCGGCTCTCGCCGAGCTCGGTGAGGGGGACGTGCTCGCAGGCGCTCTCGACGAGCCGCCCGAGGGCGCTTCCTCGGACCTCGCGGAGCACGTGACGACGTACCGGCGGCTGGGTCCGGGCGCGATCGTGCACGCGCACCCGCAGGGGAGCGTCCCCGCCGGGTGGAAGGAGGGGGAGCCCCACGGCGTCTACGTGTTCGGTCGGACCCTTCGCGAGGCGGTCGCGGAGACCGTGACCACCGCCCGCGCCCGGATACGGCCGATCCGGTTCGAGGGGGACAGGCTCCGGGTCCTTGACCAGGCGCTGCTTCCGGCCCAGGAGGTGTACGTCGAGCTTCTGTCCGTTGAGGACGTGGCCGCCGCGATCCGACGGCTCGCCGTGCGCGGCGCGCCGGTTCTGGGGATCGCGGCGGCCTACGCGCTGGCCCTAGCCGCCGCGCGAGGAGCCGAGCTCAAGGACCTCGAGGACGCAGGCAGAATGCTCGTCGCGACGCGTCCGACCGCGGTGAACATCAGGTGGGCCGTCGATCGGGTGCTGGCGCGCGCGGTCGCGGCGGCCGACGTCGCGGCGGCGGTGACCGACGAGGCGCGCTCGATCGAGGCGGAGGACGCCGCGGCCTGCTCTGCGATCGGCGGGTTCGGCGCCGAGCTCGTTGCGCAGGGAGCGAGCGTCCTCACCCACTGCAACACGGGGATGCTCTGCACGGCCGGCATAGGGACCGCGATGGGGGTCATCCTCCGCGCTCATCTCGAGGGCAAGGGCATCCATGTGTGGGTCGACGAGACCCGGCCGGTGTGGCAAGGGGCCCGCCTCACGGCCTGGGAGCTCCAGAGGCTGGGCGTGCCCATGACCCTGATACCCGACAGCGCCGCAGCGTCCTTCATGGCCTCGGGGCGCGTCGACCTCGTGATCGTCGGCGCCGACCGCATAGCCGCGAACGGTGACGTGGCCAACAAGGTTGGTACCTACGGCCTGGCCGTGCTGGCAGATCACCACGGGGTGCCCTTCTACGTCGCGGCGCCGACGTCGTCGCTAGACCTCTCGAGCCGGTCCGGTGCCGACATCGTGCTCGAGGAGCGCGATCCGGGCGAGGTGACGACACCTCTTGGGTTCGCGGTCGCGCCCGAGGGCACGCCAGCGGCCAACCCCGCGTTCGATGTCACTCCCGCCGGCCTCGTCACCGCGATCGTAACGGAGCAGGGGATCTACCGTCCGCCCTACGATGCTGTCCTTCGAGCGCTCGTGCACGAGGGAGCTACCGCGTGAACGACCGGCCGCAGATCTCGGTAAAGGCCAGGTTCGAGCGTTTCCCCGCGACCGTGAAGGGCGCGTTCGTGATCCGAGGCGAGGACGCCGACCCGCACCTCGTCGTGCTGCGTGCGGCGCGGGCCCTGCCGGTGGGTGCCTCCGGCGCCCGCCCTATCGAGATGGCGCCGGTCACGCTGGACGTCGTTCCCCACCGCGATCTCTTCGTACCGTTCGAGATGCCCGTTAGCGATCTTCCGCCGGGGTGGTACGGGCTCGAGTGCGACGCGGACGTCGACGGCACTGCAGCGATCTTCCCGGGGGGGAAGCGATTCGTCGTGCCCTGGCCCCGGGCCACGGTCCGGCGCGGAACGGTGCGATTGGACGAGACGCTCGCGCTCGAGGACGTGAAGGCGTCGATCGAGCACGTGGAGTGCGGCGGAGAATCGATCAGGCTCCACCTAGTCACGGAGCCGCCGTCGCCGCCGACCGTGCGGCTTTCTGCGGACGGCGAGACGCTCGAGGTTCTGGAAGTGGAGTTCGACGAGGACACCGGCCGGGGAAAGGTGACGGCTTATCCGATCATGCGCTCGCACTCGAAGCTGCGGATCGAGGTTGGCGTCGGCCGGACCAAGCGTGACGCCGTGGAGATCGATCTGGTCTGAGTGTCGGCGCCGGGGTGTAGGGTCCCGCCGATGCTGCTCGATCTCCTCTTCCCTCCCCGATGCGCCGGCTGCGGCTCGGGACCGTGGCCCTTCTGCGACCGGTGCCTCGGTGAGCTCGAGCCGCTCGTCCCACCGTGGTGCGAGCGATGCGGACTACCCGCTCCTCGTCCGGTCGCGCGCTGCGCCCGATGCCCCCCGGAGCCGATCGACCTCGCACGGGCCGCGTTCGTCTTCTCGGGTCCAGCCCGGCGGGCCGTGCACCGCTTGAAGTTCACCGGCTGGCGATCGGTTGCCGGGGCTCTGGCGGGGGCCTTGGCCCAGGTCCTGGACGTCGGTGCCGAGGCCGTGACCTGGGTGCCGCTCGGGCGGACCAGGCTCGCCTCCCGCGGCTACGACCAGGCGCGTGCGATCGCCGTACGGCTCGCCCCCCGGCTCGGCCTCCCGGCTCTTCGAACGCTCCGCCGCACGCGCGACACGCCACCCCAGGCCAGGCTAGGCGGCGGCCAGCGATCCGCGGCCGTCTCCGGGGCGTTCGAGGCCGCGCTGCCGCGCGTGCCCGAGCGTGTCATCCTCGTGGACGACGTGCTGACGACCGGAGCGACCGCCGCCGAGTGCGCGCGCGTCTTGCGCGAAGCCGGCGCGCGCAGCGTCGCGCTGGCCACGGTCGCGCGCGCGGTTCCCGGATGGATGCCCGCTCGCTATACTCAGGTGGGCTCCCGCTCGGGACTGTGGTTGCCCGGGGATGTTCCCCGGTAGTCGATGCCAGCCGCGGGCGAAACGACCCACGTAAGGTGACCATTGGTTGCTGAGCATGGCGCGGCTTAGGTGTAAGCCCTGCCTCGGCTCCGGCCGGGAGAAGGTGCTAAGCCGTCCGACGGGCGGTGATCCCCTCAGCAGGCGAGTGTGGGGTCAAAGACCAGGTCAGCCGGGTGGGAGCCCGCTCCATCCTCTGCGGCGCGTCCATACGCGCGCACCCTAGTGACGGGAGGGCCCATGGATCTGCACGTGACGGCTCGTGGGACCAGGCTCACGGACCAGGCAAGGCGGCTGGCCGAGCACAAGCTCGCCCGCCTCTCCCGCATGGAGCCCCGGGCGACTCGGATCGAGGTGGAGGTCCTCGCCGAGCACAACCCGCGCCTGAACGGCACCGTAAGGATCGAGGCCGCTCTGGACGTTCCGCGGAAGACGTTCCGTGCACGCGGGGACGGTCCGACCATCGACGTGGCCCTGGACGTGGTCGCCGAGCGCCTCGAGCGCCAGATCCGGGATCACCACGGGAAGCGGAGAAAGCGCAAAGTGGCTAGCCCGAATCGACTAAAATCCGCAGGCGTCGGCCCGGGATAGGGCCAAGAGCACAGGGGAGCGCGTGCCGGCGAAGCGGGGGTCGGAGGGTGGAGAGCGTCTTCGGGTGATGGTGGTCGACGACCACGCCCTATTCCGCCGGGGCCTCGAGATGGTTCTCGAGCACGAGGAGGACATCGACCTCGTCGGCGAGGCCTCCGACGGCGCCGAGGCGGTCCAGAAGGCACAGGAGCTCATGCCGGATGTCGTCCTCATGGACGTTCGGATGCCCAAGCGCTCCGGGATCGAGGCGGCGCGCGAGATCCGGGACGTGATGCCGCACGTAAAGATCCTGATGCTAACGATCTCCGACGAGGAGGCCGACCTGTACGAGGCGATCAAGGCGGGCGCCTCTGGATACCTCCTCAAGGAGATCCCGATCGAGGAGGTCGCCGACGCGATCCGCTCGGTCTGGCAGGGCCAGTCGCGGATCTCGCCCTCGATGGCCTCGAAGCTGCTCACCGAGTTCGCGGCGATCTCCAAAGCCGCGGACGAGCGTCCGCCGATGCCCTCCCCGCGGCTCACCGATCGCGAGATGGAGGTGCTGAAGCTGGTCGCCCAGGGAAAGAACAACCGCGATATCGCCAAGGAGCTCTTCATCTCCGAGAACACGGTCAAGAACCACATCCGCAACATCCTGGAGAAGCTGCACCTGCACTCGCGGATGGAGGCGGTCGTCTACGCCGTCCGCGAGAAGCTACTCGAGATCACCTGAGCGCGTGCCGACGGACCCCGTCGACCGCCGGGCCTCGGTTCGCCGCAACACCGGCTGCTCGCGATCGCTCAGGCGCTCCTGCTGGCGGTGACGCCGGCGATCCTCACGGTCGGCTCCGTCGCGGACAGGCACCCGCCGGAACGGCGCGCTAAGGCGATCGGGGTCGTTCTGGCGGCAGGGACGATAGGCGCGGTCGGTGGGTTCTTCGCTCGGAGGGTTGGCGACCGCTTCGTCCCCGAGCTCGTCGGGTTTCCTATCCTTGCGCTCGGAATGGCCGCGGTGGTGATTCCGACGATGGTGCTCGGAGTGCCGCTACGCGAGCCGGCGCCCGGGCGGTGGAGCGTGACCGAAACCGTCCCGGGTGATCCGGCGACCCTCGGCTAGAATCGATTCCCGTCCGGAAGCCCCCGAAGGAGCCCATTGGCGGTCCTCGACAAACTCACCGCGATCGGCGAAGGCAGGAAGCGCAAGCGCCTCGAGGAACTGGTCGCCCTCGTCGGCACCTACGAACCGGAGGTCGAGGACGTCTCCGACGAGGACCTGGCTCGCAGGACGACCGACTTCCGTCAGCGGGTCGAGAGCGGCGAGTCCCCCGACGAACTCCTGCCGGAGGCCTTCGCCTGCGTACGGGAGGCGGCGCGACGGACGATCGGGCAACGCCACTTCGACGTTCAGGTGATGGGCGCGATCGCGCTACACGAGGGCAACATCGCCGAGATGAAGACCGGTGAGGGCAAGACCCTGACGTCGACGATGCCGGCCTACCTGAACGCACTCACGGGGGGCGGCGTCCACATGGTCACCGTGAACGATTACCTCGCCAAGCGCGACTCGGAGTGGATGGGTCCGATCTACCGGGTGCTCGGCGCCTCCGTCGGGCTGATCCAGAGCCAGATGAGCCCCGGGGAGCGACGGCCGGCCTACACGGCCGACGTCACCTACGGGACGAACAACGAGTTCGGCTTCGACTACCTACGCGACAACATGGCGATGCGCAAGGAAGACATGGTCCAGCGGGGTCACCACTACGCGATCGTGGACGAGGTGGACTCGATCCTGATCGACGAGGCGAGGACCCCGCTCATCATCAGCGGCCGGGTCGCCGACAGCGCGAAGTGGTACCAGACGTTCGCACGCATAGCCCCGCGCCTGAAGCGTGACGAGGACTACGAGATCGACGAGTCCAAGCGAACCGTCGCGGTGACGGAGGCCGGAGTCGCGAAGGTCGAGGAGTCCCTCGGCGTCGAGAACCTCTACGAGCACGTACACACCCCGCTCGTCCACCACCTCCACAATGCCATCCGCGCAAAGGAGCTGTACAAGCGCGACGTGGACTACATCGTCACGAACGGCGAGGTGAAGATCGTCGACGAGTTTACCGGCCGGGTACTCGAGGGCCGGCGCTACTCCGAGGGGCTGCACCAGGCGATCGAGGCCAAGGAGAGTGTCCACATCAAGGAGGAGAACCAGACCCTGGCTACGATCACGATCCAGAACTACTTCAAGATGTACGAGAAGCTCGCCGGTATGACCGGTACGGCCAAGACCCAGCTCACCGAGTTCCAGTCCGTGTACAGCCTGGACGTGGTCGAGATCCCTACGAACATGACGATGATCCGCGTGGACCAGCAAGACCTGATCTACAAGAGCGAGGAGCAGAAGTGGAAGGCGGTGGTCGAGGACATCGCCGGCAGGTACGAGGAAGGCCAGCCGGTTCTGGTCGGCACCGTGTCCATCGAGAAGTCGGAGACGCTCTCGGGCCACCTGAACCGTCGCGGCATCCCCCACCAGGTACTCAACGCCAAGAACCACGAGAAGGAAGCGATGATCGTCGCCCAGGCCGGCCGGCTCGGCGCAGTGACCGTCGCGACGAACATGGCCGGGCGAGGGGTGGACATCCTCCTCGGCGGCAACCCCGAGTACCTGACGCGCCAGGAGATGGCCCAACGCGAGTGGGACAACGACCGCTACCTCATGTTCGAGATGGGCGAGGAGGAGCGGGCCGCCTACGAGTCGGAGTACGAGCCACTCTACGTTAAGTACAAGGCGCAGACCGACGTCGAGCACGAGCACGTCGTGGAGGGAGGAGGCCTCTTCCTCCTCGGTACGGAGCGTCACGAGTCCCGCCGCATCGACAACCAGCTCCGGGGGCGATCCGGGCGCCAGGGAGACCCCGGAGAGTCGCTCTTCTACCTATCGCTCCAGGACGACCTGATGCGCATGTTCGCGAGCGACCGCATCGCCTCGATCATGGAGCGCCTGAAGTGGCCCGACGACGAGCCGATCACCGCCAAGATGGTGACGCGGGCCGTCGAGAACGCGCAGAAACAGATCGAAGAGCTCAACTTCGAGCGACGCAAGAACGTCCTGAAGTACGACGACGTCATGAACACCCAGCGCCAGGTCGTGTACGAGCGCCGCCGCGAGATCCTCGAGGGACACGACCTCCGCGAGCAGGCAGTCGCGTGGGTCGAGGAGGCGGTAAGGGACGTCGTGGCAAGGTTCGTGAACCCCGACGTCTTCCCCGAGGAGTGGGATCTCGACGGCCTCCTCGCCTTCGTCTCGGAGCTGTTTCCCACCGACCTCCGACGCAACGCTCTGGAGGAGCTCGGCGACGCCGCGGCGGTCGAGGAGCGCCTCGTCGAAGCGGCTCTTCAGGCCTACGAGGCGAAGGAAGCCGCGATCGGAGCCGACGTGATGCGGCAGCTCGAGCGGATGGTGCTGCTTTCGATCACCGACACCAAGTGGCGCGAGCACCTCTACGAGATGGACTACCTGCAGGAGGGCATCCACCTCCGCGCCTACGGCCAGCGCGATCCCCTGACGGAGTACAGGCGCGAGGCGTTCTCGATGTTCGGGGAGATGGAACAGGCGATCAAGGAGGAGTTCGTCCGCTACATCTACCGGGTCGAGCTCGTCCGCCAGGACGAGCCCGCGAGGCCGAGGCCTCAACGAGTGGTTGTGAGCCACGGAGATCAGGCCGCCGGGGGCGGCCAAACCAAGGGTGAGAAGATCGGCCGGAACGCGCCGTGCCCGTGCGGATCGGGGAAGAAGTACAAGAAGTGCCACGGCGCCACGGCATGAGTTCCTCAGAGCGGCCGGACCATGAGCAGGGCGGGGTTCTCGGGGCCCCACAGGTCCAGGCCCATCGCCGGAACGAAGCCCAGGGCCTCGTAGAACCGGCGCGTTTCACGGTATCCCGGGTCGGGATCGCTCTCGGCCAGGGTCTTGACCAGGAGCAACCGTACGCCCTGCTCGACCAGCCGGTCCACGAGGGCGTCGATCAGCTTGCGGCCGCGGCCGCGGCGGCGCCTGTCGGCGCGCACGGCCATCCACGTGATCTCGGCGGCCCGCGGCCGCAGCCGCGACACCGTGAGGAACCCGACGACCTCACCTGAGTCGACGGCCACGAGACCCTCCTGCGTCCGCACCGCCTCGGCGCACTCGGCGACTCCCTGAGGTACCCCGAACCAATCCGGCAGGCCCGCGACGATCGCGTCACAGGCCTCGGCATCCTCGGGTCCGAGTGATCTGATCATGCGAGCGGGAGCCTACCGTCCCGAGGGTAGAATCGGTCGCCGTGAGCGAGCACACCGAGCGCATAAGAGAGATGTCCGAGCGGGTCCTTGCCGCGAAGGAGTTCCTTTGACGTCGAGGGCAAACGCGCGCAGGCCGCGGACCTAGAGTTAAAGGCGGCCGACCCGGCGCTCTGGGACGACCCCTCCAGGGGTCAGGAGCTCACGACCCGCCTCTCGCGCCTGCGGTCGGAGATCGAGCGATACGAGTCCCTCGAGCGGCGAGTCGCGGACGCTCGCGCTATGGACGAGCTCCTCGAGGAGGAGGCCGATGCGGACCTCACCGGGGAGCTCTCCAAGACCCTCGAGGCGCTCGGAAACGACCTCGAGCGGGTGGAGCTTGCGTCGCTGCTCGGAGGGGAATACGACGACCGCGACGCCGTCGCGACGATCCACGCGGGTGCGGGCGGCACCGAGTCGCAGGACTGGGCGGAGATGCTGCTCCGGATGTACCTGCGCTGGGCCGAGCGCGAGAGCTTTGGGGCAGAGCTCGACGAGGTGCTCCCCGGGGAGGAGGCAGGACTCAAGAGCGCGACGTTCATCGTGCACGGGGCGAACGCGTACGGCCTGCTGTCGGCCGAGCGCGGTGTGCACAGGCTGGTTCGCATCTCACCGTTCGACGCTCAGAAGCGGCGTCACACATCGTTCGCCTCGCTCGATGTCATCCCGCTTCTTGAGGAGGCCGACGAGGAGGAGGTCGAGCTCGACCCGAAGGACCTCCGGATCGATGTCTACCGCTCCGCCGGCCCCGGCGGGCAGTCGGTGAACACGACCGACTCGGCGGTGAGGATCACCCACCTGCCGACCGGGATCACGGCCGCCTGTCAGAACGAGCGCTCGCAGCTGCAGAACAAGGCGGTCGCGATGCGGATCCTCAAGGCCCGTCTCGCGGACCTGGACCGCCTGAGGCGCGAGGAGAAGCTCGACAGCCTGAGGGGCGAGCGCCGGGGTATCGACTTCGGCTCACAGATCCGCTCCTACGTGCTCGCGCCATACCGCCTCGTGAAGGACCATCGGACCGAGGTCGAGATCGGCGACGTCGACCGGGTGCTCGACGGGGACCTCGAGCGCCTGATAGAGGCGGAGCTCCGGCGGCGCGCGGCCGACCTGGGCTAGGGTCGGCGCTCGCGAAGGACCGCGGCCACCCAGGCCGAGACCAGTATGAACCAGACTAGCCCCGAGGCCAGCAGTCCCCGGGTGATCCATGGGTCCCGGTAGACGAGCCTGATGTCGTGACGGCCGGCCGGCACCGGCACCGCCTGCAGCAGGTAGTCGCCGACCAGTACCGGCGCCGGCCGGCCGTCGACGGTTGCCGACCAGCCCTCGTCCCAGATGTTGCGAACGACGACGAGCGAAGGTCCGTTCGCGTCGACCCGGATCCGGACGTCCTCCGGCGAGGTCTCACGGTAATCGGCCAGGCCCGCGAACGAGCGTGGATCGGAGGCGATCGCCGGCGGCTCCTCGAGCACCGCGGTTGCGGAGGGATCAAAGCCGGGCTCGAGGACCGCGTCGAGCGCCACGGCCGGGTTCTCGACCACGTCCCATCGGCTGACGACCGAAGCTCGTGGCTGACGGCCTGTCACCTCGTACAGGTCGTAATCGCCTTCGCGCTCGACGAGGCTTGCGTCGACGGGCGGTTCGATCCCCCGTGGCACGACGACGTAGCCGACTCCCAGGAGACGGATGTCCTCGAGTGAGGGCGCGTTGAGCACCGATGCGTTGTAGTAGATGGGCAGCTCGTTCGTCGCCCTTATGTATGACCAGTACCTCGGGAGCTGGACCGGGTTGTAGCCGAGCACGTCGTGCGCCCCGAGGAGCGTCCCGCGCTCGTTCGCGAGCGCCGGCCAGTCGCGCTCGTCCTGCGTCCACAGGTATCCCTTCTCGAAGGATGCCGCGGGGAGCGCCCACGTGAGGTAGCGATCCTGCCCCCCCCGGAGGACCCGCGCGATCGGACCCGGTCGCAGGTACCGATCGGCCTCGACATCGGGCCACCGCAGGGGCTGGTGAACGAGGTTCGGATGGTCGCCCTCCTCGAGACCCAGGAACACCGTCCCTCCCTCGTAGTTCTGCGAGTACGCGGCGCTGCCGGCCAGATCGAGCGCCAGGAGCGCAGGGAGGACGATCCTCGCCCATCGCCTCCGATCCGCGAGCGCGCCCAGCGCAGCAAGCGCTGGGATCGCGCCGATCGCGAGCATCGAGAGGCGAACGGGGTGAGCGCCGAGGACGAGCGGGAGCGCGATGAAGAGCGCGGCGCCCGCCCCGACCCACCCGAGGGCCCATCTCCATGGGAGCGGCCGCTCGAGCAGTCCCTGGATGCCGATCGCGCCAAGGAGGGGAGCTGCCAGGAGCCAGAGGTAACGGAGCCGTCCCGGGTTGTGGAGGTACACGTCTCCGAAGGGGATGCGGAGCACGAGATCGCGGAACCACCCCGCCTCGACCAGAAGCCCCCACGTCGCGGCGTAGGCGAGGAGAGCCACGGCCCCCAGCGCGACCGTCAGGGCGCGACGCGATCGCGTCCGGATCGCCGCAGGGACCGCGAGCAGGATCGCTGCGCCCGCGTAGGCGCCGGGGGTGCTCCCGAGGGCGAGCGGCCACCCGGGCCACACGCCGTTCGCAGCGATCGAGCGGCCCTCGATCCCGACAGCTCGAGTAAGCGGCGCGCCGAGAGCCTCGTATCCCCCTCGCAGGCTCGAGCGCGCGACGAGCGCGAGCCTCGGGAGGAGGATCGCGAGGTTGGCCAGCGGCAGTGCCGCGAGGAAGGCGATTGCCCGCCGCGAGGCCCGGCCCGCCGTGATCGTTCCGCTCCGCACGTCTCTAGTGGCCGCGGCCGCGAGGTATGCGATCGCGAGCGCCGTGGCCATCCCGAGCCCGTGGCTCATGTGAGCGCTTGCGACCTGGCCCCAGGCAAACGCCCCGAGGAGCAGCCAGGGCAACCGACGGACCGCCCGCTCGGCGCGCCAGTATCCCGAAGCCGCGACCATGACTATCGTCGTCCATGCGAGCGCGCCGGCGAACGGCATGGCGATCGAGACGATCGACGTGGCCATCAGCATCGAAAGCGACAGCCCGCCGGCAGTGGCGGCTACTCGTTGCAGCCCCTCGCGGCGGAGGAACCAGTACGCGCCGAGACCCGCGAGCGCAGGGTTGAACACGACGGACGCGCCCACCGCCGCCGCCGGCGAGAGCAGCGAGAACAGGAGCATCGGCGGCGCGTACAGCCACCCGGACTGCGGGTCGGCCGCGTAAGGCGCTCCGGCGAAATCGAAGGGGTTCCACAACGGCACGTGGCCCTCGGCGAGGCTCCTACCGAGGAAGGAGAGGCGAGGGAGCACGAACGCGAGGAGGTCCGGGTGCTGCGTCGAGAGCAGCCCCTCGAGCACAAAACCGCGAAGCGCGAACAGCACGGAGACCAGGATGACCAGGGGTCCGGCGGTCGCGGCGAGGATCTCGGGCGGGCGCGACCGCCCGATCGCTGTGGCTTTCGGGAGCGTCTCCACGGGCTGCGTCATGGAGGCAAAGCGTACGGCAACGTCGTTGGGCGGAAGGGGGTGACCTGTTAGACTCGGGCCCCGCACGACCCCCTCGATCGACCTCATGATCACTCTCCGGCGCATCACCAAGGTTTTCAAGAACTCGGTCGTCGCTCTCGAGGACGTTTCCCTCGAGATCCCGAAGGGCGAGTTCGTGTTCGTCGTGGGGCCCTCCGGCTCGGGGAAGTCGACGATGATCCGACTGCTGCTCAAGGAGGAGGAGCCGACGAACGGAGAGATCTTCGTCGCGGGCAAGAGCCTCGGTAAGCTCTCCCACTGGAAGGGCGTGCCGACCCTCAGGCGAAACATCGGCACGGTGTTCCAGGACTTCAAGCTCCTCCAGGACAAGACCATCTTCGAGAACGTCGCTTTCGCCCTGGAGGTGATCGGCAAGCCCAAGGGCGTGATCGACCAGCGAGTGCCGGAGATCCTCGAGCTCGTCGGCCTCGGCGACAAGATGAACGACTTCCCCGACGAGCTCTCCGGCGGCGAGCAGCAGCGCGTGTCGCTCGCGCGAGCGTGTGTGAACCGCCCGCTCGTTCTGCTCGCCGACGAGCCGACGGGGAACCTGGACCCGGGCACGTCGGTGGACATCATGCGGCTGCTCGACAAGGTGAACCGGATCGGCACCACCGTCCTCATGGCCACGCACGACCAGGCGATCGTCGATGCGATGCGCCGGCGTGTGGTCGAGCTCGACAATGGCAAAGTCGTCCGCGACCAGTCCAGGGGCGTGTACAGCTGATGCGTCGCATCGACTACTACTTCCGCGAGACCTTCACCGGCCTCCGCCGGAACGGGCTGGTCGCCTTCGCCGCGATCGCAACCGCCTTCATCACGCTCCTGCTGTTCGGCGGCGCGCTGCTGATCTACCGGGAGTACACGCTGATCCGGGAGGCAACGACCGGCAACGTGCAGGTCGCGGTGTACCTGACCGACTCCGCGAGTGGCGACGCCGTGCGACTCCTCACCGAGACGCTCCAGGACCTACCCATCGTCGAGAGCGTCGATTACGAGTCGAAACAGGAGGCGTACGCGCGCTTCCAGCGGCTGTTCGCGAACCAGCCGGCCCTCGTGAACAACGTCACCCCCGACGCGCTTCCGGCGTCGTTGCGCGTGTCGCTCTCGGAGCCTGAGAAGTTCGCGCAGGTTGCCGCGGCGCTCGGGTGCAGGCTGGACGACACGGGCGAGTATCAGTGCGCGAAGCCGGGGATCCTCGCGCTCCGTGACCACCGCGAGACACTCCAGCGGCTCTTCCAGGTGATCAAGGTGCTGTCGCTCGCCGTGCTCGCCGCCGCCGGGCTGATGCTGGTCTCCGCGATCGCGCTGATCGCGAACACGATCCGGGTCGGGCTCTTCGCCCGTCGCAAGGAGATCGCGATCATGCGGCTCGTCGGTGCGACGAACTGGCGGATACGGATCCCTTTCCTGATCGAGGCGCTGGTCGAGAGCCTCGTCGGCGCGGCGACCGCCGTGGTGCTCATGTTCATGGGCAAGGTGCTCTTCATCGACCAGCTCCGGAACCAGGTCGGGTTCCTTCCCCTGATCCAGAACCGCGACGTGCTCTTCGTCGTTCCCTGGCTGCTGGCCGTCGCGGCCCTCGTCGCGATCGTCGCGAGCGTGTTCGGGATGCGACGTTTCCTGGACGTCTAGGGGAAGGCCGTGAGCCCCGATGCCGGGCAGCGGGCGGTCGCCACGAACCGGCGGGCGCGACACGACTACGAGATCCTCGAGCGGCTGGAGGCCGGGATCGCGCTCACCGGCTCGGAGGTGAAGTCCCTCCGGAACGGGAGGGCATCGCTCGCGGAGGCCTACGCGCGGGTCCGCGAGGGCGAGGTGTGGCTTGAGAACATGCACATCCCGCCCTACGCGCAGGGGGAGAGACGCGGGTACGATCCCAAGCGCGCTCGCAAGCTCCTGCTCCACCGGCGGGAGATAGAGCGGCTGATCGGCAAGACCGCCGAGAAGGGCCTGGCGCTCGTGCCGCTCCGCGTCTACTTCGCGCACGGGCTGGCCAAGGTCGAGCTCGGGCTCGGGCGGGGCAAGCGCGCCTTCGAGAAGCGTCAGGCGATCGTCGAGCGCGAGCACCGGCGCGAGATCGAACGGGCCATGAGCCGCAAGGGCTGAGGCTCGTGTCGGTCCCGGCCGTATACTCAAAGGGACAACTGAATATGGGGGTGTACTGGCTTCGACCTGGGCGAGAGTCGCTCGGGGGAAGCGGGCCGAGGTCCCCGGATGCCTCGATAAAAGCCGGGAAACACACAAGCGCCGACTCTGAGTTCGCGCTCGCTGCCTAATTAGGTAGCCGTCCCCTCCGATGCGCCTGCGGTCGGAGGATGGGCGTCGTGAGCAGGCTCACGGAGGCGGTTCCGCCCGGGGGCCGCCGCCGGACAAAGAACCCGGGCTGGCCGAGAGGTCCTCCGCCTGTGGGAGCCTCGAGGTAAGACCTGACCGCAGGCTGCGCCCGGAGAAGACCCGAACGATCGCCTTGGGACGGGGGTTCGAATCCCCCCACCTCCACCATCGAGCCCTCGTGTGAACCGACGGAGTAGGCGAAGGACTCGTTGTGCATAGTCCTTGTCACGCGGCCATTCTTCACGTGGATATTCCGGAAGAACACATCGTTCCACCGGCGGGCGGTCCTTCCGGGTCGGCCACACGATAGCTGGGGGTACAAGTCTTAGACTTGACCGCCTGCGGGTCGGGTTGCACGGGCTCGGGGCGCCTGTGCCGGGCCGGCCACGCCGGAGCCACTCCATGGTTGGGTTTGTCTGGGGAGGTGTCATGGGGAGCTGGGTGAACGAGATCGTCATCGACGCGTCGCCGTCGGTCGTGTTCGGCTACATAGCTGACCTGAGCCGTCATCCGGAGTGGGCGCAGCAGCCGCTCCGGATTCGCCAGACCTCGACAGGTCCTGTCGTGGTGGGCTCCACGTTCGAGTCCATGGGGAAGGCCATGGGCGAGAGACGGGATGCAGTCACCATCACGGAACTCGTTCCGGGTGAGCGGATCACCTACGAGTCCGACGGTTGGGCAGGCGCTTTCCGAAACTGGTTTGAAGTGACCGCGAGAGATGAGGGATCGCGCGCGTCCGGAAGGGTTTCGAGTCGATCCGATTCGGCGGTTTTGGCCGAGCGCTATGGCCACTCATCGCGTTGACGACCAAAGGTAGCTTGCTGAAGGATCTCAAGAGGATCAAGGCGCACGTCGAAGGAACCTCGACCTAGCCCGGCCTGACTGCTGTCGTCGTCGGCGTCCGGCGATCTTCGCGTAGAGCTAGCTTCGGGGGAATCACCGCGCAACAGCGGCGGAACAGGCACCGCGTAGGAGAGCGTATGGACTCCCTGTCGTGGTGCCCGCGGAGGATCCCCGCCGGCGATGCCAAAGGGGTCAGGTCGGGCCGCGGCGACTGGCCGTCGCTACGAGCTCCGGCCTCTGAGCGTTCAGTCTCCAGCTCGCAGACGCTGTGATCAGCGATTTCAGGCCAGGGGATCGGTTCACCACAACGCTCGCTCAGGTCCAGGATCCGGTGCGCGTCTCGATGCACAGCTGTGACCCTTGTTCAAGGGTTGCCGGAGTTTCCCGGACTGGTTAGAATCCTGACCAGTTATGGCCGAGACCGTCCCTTTCACCGAAGCCAAGGCCCACCTTTCCGACCTGGTGGATCGGGTACTGCGCGAACACGAGCGCTTCGTGGTGACCCGAAACGGCCGGCCGGCCGCGGTTCTTCTCGCTCCTGAGGATCTGGAATCACTCGAGGAGACCGTGGAGATCCTTCAGGACCGGAGGCTCTTGGAGTCGATCCGTAAGTCACGTCGGGAGGCGGCCGAAGGCAAGCGACTCCGCCTCAAGGACCACATGTAGATGGTCTACGAGGTTGAGATCACGCCGGAGGGACTCCGGCGCCTCAACCAAGTCTCCGAGAAGGTCAGAGCCGCAGTTCTCGAAACCATCTTCGGCACCATCGCCGAGAACCCTCGAAGAGCGGGCAAGCCTCTCCGGGGCGAGCTCGAAGGCCTTTACTCGGCCCTGAGAGGAGAGTTCCGGATCATCTATGAGATCGACGAGGAGGCGAAGGTGGTGCTGGTCCATCGGGCGCAGCATCGGCGAGGGGTCTACCGTCGCCGGTGAGCTTGCGGAGTCGTGCAGCCAGTGCGCCCCAGGAGTTCGAATAGCATCCCGTCAGCTCCACTCGCACCCGTGCTCTTCGAGGAGTCGAAGCGTCGCCGGCCTTTGGCCTACAAGCGATCGGGTTCACCGTCGGACGGCGAGTGCCGGGTTGGTCCTTCCGGACTGTCTGCTCTACATTCAGCGGCCGAGGGGGTGTGTCATGGAGGCAGACCTGCGTGTCGTATCGCCCTCGGATCGCGCCGCCGACGTCGCGAGCGGAGCTATGCGCCGAGAGGCTGCCGTCTCCAAGGACCTCGTCGGAGCGGAGCGGCTGTGGATGGGCTACGTGGAGCTCGACGGGGGGATGGTCTCGGCCGTGCATCACCACGGCGAAGCCGAGAGCGTGATCTACCTCATCTCCGGAGAGGCTCGATTCTTCTCCGGTCCCTCTCTGGAGCGGGAACACGTCGCTCGCGCCGGAGACTTCATCTGGGTGCCGCCGCACGTCGTGCACGTCGAGATGAACGCCAGCGCCACCGAGCGAATCCGCATGGTCGTGGCGCGGTCCACCCAGGAGACGCTCGTCTTCAACGTGCCGGCCCCGGAGGGGTGGTCACCTCCGGCCCCAGGCTGATCAGCCTGCGTGAACCGCTACCACGTGATCTCGGGTAGCCCCGGATCGACGGCGCCCTCCGTGTAGATCCCCTCGCCGTACGTGGAGAGGTCGGCGTCGGCGAGCTCCGCGAGGAAGCTCGTGGGCAGCACGGCCGCGAACTGCCTGTGGCCGAGGCGGTCCTCCACGATCACGTCGTCGCGCACGTATGGGCCGACGTTGTCGCCGTAACGGTACTGCGCGAGGAACGCGGCGATCTCCTCCATCGAAACGCCGGCGTCGAATAGCCCCTGCTTCGAGAGGTAGATCTCGGAGGGCACGACGCTTTCCACCAAGGTCACGATCCCGCGACCGAACTCGGCCTTCAGGTCGAGGTCGAGCTGGATCGGGTCGATCCGCACGCCGCCCGACGCGTCGATCGGCGGGCACTGCCCGTGGTCGGCGCAAACGATAAGGGCGAAGCTGCCGGAGCCGTAGCGCTCCTCGAGCAGCGCGGCCACGCGCCCCAGCTGCTCGTCGACCGCGCCGAGCGCGAGCTCGGTGTGCGGTTCGGCCATGTTGTAGACGTGCCCGGCGTAGTCCGGCGCCTTGTAGTTCACGTAGAGCAGCGAAGTCGCGTCGCCCTCGCCGATCGGCTCCGAGTCGAAGGCGGCCTCGATCAGGTCGCCCTGGTAGCGGATCACGGGTGGGAAGCAGCACTTCGCCTTCTTGCCGTCGGGGTCGAAGGGAGACGCCGGCAGTGGCGGGAAGTCGGCCTCGAGCTCCGCGAGTCGCTCGATGCCGGGCCACTCGTGCGGCATCCTGTAGAGGTCCGGGTTGTGCGGCTTCCACCCGCCGCCGGCGTCCTCCGCCCAGTAGGTCCCCACCGGGAGCTCGCCGAGCGGTCGCCCGCCGTGGCCCAGCATCCCCATGTGCCACACCTGGTAGCCGATCTCGCCGGCCCACGCTCGATCCTTGGTGGCCTCGGTCCAGGCATCCGCGAGCGTCGGGACGAGCAGGAAGGAGGGATCCGCCTGCCCCGGGATCCCCCAGGCCTTCTCCGGGCGACCGTCGTGGCGCACGTTGTGCCCGGTGATCCCGTGGGTCCGAGGGAACGCGCCCGTGCCGATCGTCGCGTGCGAGGAGGCCGTGACGGCGGGGAACGAGCCGACGATCGCGTCGCGGTAGGTCGCGCCGCCGCGGAAGATGCGCTTCATGTTCGGCCACGCGTCGGGCCACGTGCTCAGCACGTTCCACCCCCCGCCGTCGATCACGAAAGTGACGATCACCCGCGGCGGCTTGATCGGCGGCTGGATGCCGGGGAGCAGGCGGCCGTCGTGGGAGGAGAAGCCGTCGAACCCCATGAGCGCCGCGGTCGTCGGTGCCAGGTCGGCGAGGGTCACGCGCTCGGTCGAGTCCCCCGGCACCACGATGCCGGGCGCGTAGACGGCTATCGGCACGCGCTCGGCGTACATCCAAACCACCGCGTGGCTCGAGCGTGGGTCGTTCGGAACGAGGGACAACGATTCCGGGGCGTAGTTCGAGCTGGAGAACGGCGTCACGACGAGTTGGAGGTCGCCCGAGCGCTCCGGATGGTAGGCGCGACGGATCAGCTCTAGATGCTCGGCCCCGAGTTGGCGGGCCATCTCGTCGAGCGCCGGCCGCGGATCGGGGGCGAGGAGCCGGTGCAGGCCGCGACCCAGTCCGGCGCCGCCGGCGACGAGCGCCAGGCCCACCGCACCGAGAGCCGCCAGGAACCGCCGGCGTCCCGGGTCGGTCGTGCCGACTCGGTCGCGGAGCGCCAGCAGCGCCACGGCGAGCGCGAGCACGCCGGCCGGGATCGCCAGCAGCAGGCTGCCGGTGGCGGCGATAACCAAGGCGGTCGCGCCACCGAATGCAACGAGCGCGATGGCGGCGGGCGTCGGGAAGCGTTCCTGCACGACCCCTCGATTCTCGCAGAGGGAGCGGGTGCCGGACGGGGTTCCGTCAGGCGCGCTTGCGCGGCAGGTCGAGGAACGGAAGCGGCGCGACCGTCGCGCCGACCTTCCCGCGCTCGCCTTCGACCGTCCACTCGACCGACACGCGGGTGCCGGCGGGCTCCAGGGCTCTCTCGACCGACGCGAGCGCGATCATCTTCTTGAGCGTGGGTCCCCAGGTCGTGCTGGTCGCGCGGCCGACCTGCCTCCCCTCTTTGAAGAGGGGCGTGGGGTCGCGGGAGACCATCGGCGAGACTGCCGGCGGTAGGTCGTGGTTCGCGAAGAGCCGCTCGATCCCGCTCCAGTCGATCTCCAACCCGACGAGTCGCCGGGGCGGTCCTCCGGCGCGCTGCTCGGCCAGGAGGGCGCGCCTGCCGACGAAGTCGGCCCCACCGAAGTCCACGAGCCTGCCCAGGCCGATCTCGAAGGGCGAGTACTCCTGCTCGGCCGTCATCGCGTGCCGGGCGCTCGTGTACTCGACCTCGATCAAGATGAGTCCCGCCTCGACGCGGGCAACGTCCAGCGCGCGTATCCCGGCGGGGCGGATGCCGAAGGCGGCTCCCGCCTCGAAGACCGCGTCCCAGACCTCGACCGCGGCCTCGGAGGGGATCCAGAGCTCGTACCCGAGGTCGCCGGTGTAGCCGGTCCGCGTTACGTCGACCTCGATCCCACCTATCTCGGTCCGGCGGCGACGGAAGTACTTCACGTCGGACCACTCGCTGCGCGTCGCAGCCTCGAGGATCTCCCGCGATCTTGGCCCCTGCAACGCGAGCGCGGCCAGGGTCTCCGAGACGTCGTCCACCTGGACGTCGAGGCCCGCCGCGTTTAGCAGGAACCACCGGTAGCACGGGTCCGCCGACGTGACTCGATAGGTCGTCTCGTCCAGACGCGTGACGGTTCCGTCGTCCATCACCTTCCCGCGCTCGTCGCACCACGGCGTGTAGAAGACCTGGTCGACCTGCAGCTTCGTCGCGTCTCGGGTCATCACGCGGTCGATCAGGCGTTGCGCATCGGCGCCCGAGACCAGGTACTTGTACAGCGGAGAGGCGTCGATCACGCCGGCGGACTCGCGTATCGCGTTGTACTCGATGTCGTGGAAGTCGGCGTATACCGCGGCCGCGTAGTAGCCGGCCCACTCGCCCCACGTCATCTTCGTGTTCAGCTGCGAGGTGCGGGGGTGGAACGCGGTTCCGACGCTCACCGTAGCCTCCTCGTCTTCGACCACAAGGCTGCCAGGCGTAGAGTATGCACGCTCCGGGGCGGGCCGACCGCCGCGCTAGGGCTCGCGGTCTGACCATCGGTCAGGGGCCCCGTAGTCGGCCCCAAAGGCCGGGTCTACCATGGCCCGCGCGGTCGCCCGACGGGGCGCGCCGGTCCGGGACCTGACCGTTGGTCAAGGCAAGGAGGCTCGGGGTGGCAGAGCGCTGGGATGCCGTAGTCATCGGTGGTGGGCACAACGGTCTCACCTCGGCCGCGTACCTCGCGAAGGCCGGCAAGCGCGTCCTCGTCCTGGAGCAGCGTCACGTCCTCGGGGGAGCGGCCGTCACCGAGGAGGTCTTCCCCGGCTTCCGCTTCAGCGTTTGCTCCTACGTCGTCTCGCTCCTGCGCCCCGAGATCATCCGCGAGCTAGATCTGCCCAAACACGGCCTCGAGATCCTCCCGCTGGACGGGACGATCACTCCGCTGGACGACGACTACCTGTGGCGCGTGAACGACCACGGCAGGACGGTGCGCGAGCTCCGTCGCTGGTCGAGGGGCGACGCCGAGGCCTACGAGGAGTACGGCCAGCTCATGGTCGACATGGCGCGCTTCATCAAGCCGATCCTGGGGATCGTGCCGCCCGACCCTGGCCGGATCAACCCCCGGGAGTGGCTCCCGGTCGTTGGTCTCGCCAAGCGGTTCAAGGAGCTGCCGCGGCGCCTGCAGCAGACCTTCATCCAGCTCATGACGATGAGCGCCACCGACTTCCTTCGCCAGTGGTTCGAGACCGAGCCGCTGATCGCGACCATGTCGGCCTCGGGCATCATCGGCACCTACCAGGGCATCCAGTCGCCCGGCACGGCCTACGTGCTTCTTCACCACTACATGGGCGAGATCGACGGCGCGTTTCGCGCCTGGGGGATCCCGCGCGGCGGGACGGGAGGCATCTCCGAGGCGATCGGCTCGGCCGCCCGATCTCTGGGTGCGGAGATCCGGACGGAGGCGAAGGTCGCCCGGATCGACGTGAAGGGCGGCCGAGCCGCGGGCGTGACGCTCGACTCCGGCGAGGAGATCGCCGCCGACTCGGTCCTCTCGAGCGTCGACGCAAGGCTCACCTTCATCGGCCTGATGGAGCGCGGCGTGCTCGATCCGGAGTTCGAGCGCGAGGTGATGCGCTACAAGTTCCGGGGATCCTCGGGGAAGGTGAACATAGCTCTCGATGCACTGCCGGAGCTCGAGTGCCTGCCGGGTCCGGGGGAGCACCTCCGCGGGGCGATCAGCTTCTCTCCCTCCGTGGACTACATGGAGCGGGCCTACGACGACGCGAAGTACGGGATGTTCTCGCGGCGACCGTACATCGACTCCATCATCCCCACCCTCGTCGACCCCGCGATGGCGCCGCCGGGTAAGCACGTGATGAGCTGCTTCGTCCAGTACGCGCCTTACCACCTAGCCGAGGGCAGGCGGTGGGACGAGGAGATGAAGCGCGCGTTCGGCGACGCCGTCCTGGATACGCTGGAGGAGCGGTTCACGGGTATCCGCGACCGCGCGCTCCACGTCCAGGTGCTCACGCCGCTCGACATCGAGCGAGTGACCGGTCTAACGGAGGGGAACATCTTCCAGGGGGAGCTCTCGCTCGAGCAGCTGTTCTTCAACCGGCCGGTTCCCGGCTGGGGCCGGTTCCGCACTCCCGTCAAGGATCTCTGGATCTGCGGCTCGGCGGCGCATCCGGGCGGCGGCATCATGGGCGCTCCCGGGCGGCTCGCCGCCCTGGAGGTGCTGAAGGAGTCCAAGCGCGGAAGGAGGGCGGCCTGATGCTCGACGCGATCGTCATCGGCGCCGGCCACAACGGGCTCGTCGCCGCCTCCTACCTCGCAAAGGCCAAGCGCAAGGTGCTGGTTCTGGAGCGCAGGGACGTCGTCGGGGGCATCCTCGCCGACGACGAGGTCGTACCGGGAGCGAGGGTCCCCGCCGTCGTTCACACGGTGGGGCGCCTCCTCGGGTCGGTGATCGCGGACCTGAAGCCCGACGTCCAGCTCATCCGCCCGGAGGCTCGCATGACCGCGCTCCAACAGGACGGTAGGGCCCTCACGTTCTGGTCCGACGTGGAGCGCACCGCGGCCGAGATCCGGTCGTTCTCCGAGGCCGACGCCGCCGCTTACCCAGCCTTCGACAGGGAGGTCCGAGCCTACGCGAGCTTCCTGGCGCACCTGAACGCCCAGACGCCTCCGGACATCGAGGCGCCGAGCCTCGCCGACGCGATCCGCGCGCTGAAGCTCGGTAGGGCGTTCCGCTCGCTCGGGACCAAGGCCGGCCGTGAGCTGACGCGCGTGCTTCCGATGGCGATCGCCGACGTCGCCCAGGAGCACTTCGAGTCCGACGCCGTCCGAGGCGCGATCGCCGCGCGAGCCGTGCAGTTCGCGAAGATGGGACCGTGGTCGGCAGGAACGGCCATGGTCTATCTGAACGACTCGGCGGGGAACGACGGCGGAGCTGCGGGACAGACCGTCTACGCCAGGGGCGGTCCGGGCGCGCTCGCCGGCGCGCTCGCCGACGCCGCGAAGCGGTTCGGTGCCGAGGTCCGAACCGGCGCCGAGGTGGTCCAGGTCTCGACCCGCGATGGTCGGGCGACCGGGGTCGTGCTCGCTTCGGGCGAGGAGATACCGGCACGCGGCGTGGTCTCCGCCGCCGACCCCAAGAGAACTCTCACCCATTGGATCGACCCCGTGGTGATCGGTCCGCATCTCCGCTGGCAGGCCGAGAACATCCGTCAACCCGGGTGCACCGCCAAGGTCAACCTCGTGCTGTCGGGGCTCCCGACCTTCGCCGGCGTGGACGACCCGGCGAGGCTCCAGGGCCGACTCGTGATCGCGCCGTCGATCGACTACGTGGAGCGGGCTTTCGACGCTTCGAAGTACGGCCGGATCTCCGAGGAGCCCTACCTGGAGGCGACGATCCCCTCTATCGCCGACCCCTCGCTTGCGCCCCAAGGCTCGCACGTGATGAGCGTGATCGCGCAGTGGGCGCCCTACCACCTGCGGGACGCGAACTGGGACCGTGAGCGAGAGGCGCTCGGCGACCTCGTCGTGAAGACCCTCGAGGCCTACGCGCCCGGGTTCGGGGAGCTGGTCACAGCCCGTCGGGTGCTCGCGCCGCCCGACCTCGAGCGCGACTTCGGGCTCTCGGGCGGGCACGTCCTCCACGCGGAGCCCGGGCTCGAATGCTTCTTCGCGTGGCGGCCGCTCCTCGGGCACGCGCGCTACCGGTTCGGGATCGAGGGTCTCTACCTCGCGGGCTCCGGCGCGCACCCCGGGGGTGGGATCACCGGCGGTCCGGGCGCGAACGCCGCCCGCGAGATCCTGAAGGACCTTCGCCGTTCCTAGCGGTTCGCACCGGGGGCACCCCTCGTGCTGGCGTCCGCGACGCAGCCACTGTCCCCGTGCTCGTGGAAGGAGGGGGGAAAGGCAGGGAGCGCATGGTTCTCGTCCCCGTGCTCGCGCTGGGGAGAGCTCGGTGAGCTCCGGTACGGTTGCCTTCGAGGTCACGAACGAGGGGCCGAACGACCCGCACGAGCTCGTGGTCGTGAAGACCGACCTCGGTCTGGCCGAGCTTCCGACCAACGCCGACGGCTCCTTCAACGAGGAGGGCGACGGCGTCGAGGTGATCGGCGAGATCGAGGAGTTCGAGCCCGGCGCCACCGAGAGCATGAGCTGGGACCTGGAGGCCGGAAGCTACGTGCTCCTCTGCAACCTCGTCGAGGAGGAAGAGGGCGGGATCGAGTCGCACTACGACCTCGGGATGAAGACGGCCTTCACGGTCGAGTAGCGCTAGGCTTGGGTCGTGCCCGAGCTCCCGGAGATCCAGGCCCTGGCCGAGCGTCTGGACGCGGCGCTCGGCGGGGCCGCTCTCCGTGGGATCGACGCGATCCACTTTTCCTCGCTCAAGACCTACGCGCCCAGGCCGGATTCTCTCCTCGGTCGCGTTCTCGAGCAGATCGATCGTCGGGGGAAGTTCCTGGTGCTCGAGTTCGGAGGTCCGCGCCTCCTGGTCCACCTATCGCAGGGTGGCCGCGTCGACGTCGAGGACCCGCCCAAGAGCACTCGCCCGCGGGGCGCCGTCCTCCGTATCGGTTTCGAGGAGCGCGCGTCGCTGCTGGTGAAGGAGTTCGGCCGGGAGCGCAAGGTCGGCTGGTGGGTGCTGGCCGACGGAGACGAAGGCCCCCTGGCGAGGTTGGGACCGGACGCCCTGTCGGCCGAGCTCGCCGTCCTCCTGCACGGATCCGATGACGCACGAAGGGTCCACACGATCCTCCGCGACCAGCGAACCGTCGCCGGGATCGGCCGGGGATACGCCGACGACGTGCTCCACCGGGCGCGGCTGTCGCCCTACGCCACCCCCGCGTCGCTCTCACCGGAACAGCTCGAGACGCTCTCTGCGTCCGTCCGTGAGGTTCTCGAGGAGGCGCTCGAGATCGAGCGACGGCGAACGGGTGGGCTCCCGACCAAGCTCGGAGACCATTTCGCTGCGCACGGCCGCTGGGGCCAGCCGTGCCCGCGGTGCGGCGGAGACCTCCGGCGGGTCTCCTACGAGGCCTACGAGGTGACGTACTGCCCGTCGTGCCAGACCGGCGGCAAGGTGCTCGCGGACCGGCGCCTGTCGCGGATCGTGCGCTGAGCCGGGATACTTGGGGCCATGTGCCGAAGCATCAAGAAGCTACGGGGCGAGCAGCCGAGCGAGGATGAGGTCCGCGAGGCGGCTCTCCAGTTCGTCCGGAAGATAAGCGGATTCAGGCAGCCGTCCCGGCGGAACACCGAGGTGTTCGAGGCGGCCGTGGAGGAGGTTGCGCTCGCCTCGAGGCGTCTGCTCGACGCGGTCGATCGTCCGCCCAGGGAGGTTACGTGAGCGAAGAACGCCCGTTTCCCGGCGAGCCCGAGATCCGCGGCGACGACGAGATGGAGGAGTTCCCCGACTACTTCCTGCCGAGCTACCTCGGGGCGACGACGTTTCAGAAGCTCCCGTACTGCCCCGACGACGGCAGCCTCGTGAAAGCACGGCCCGAGGTCGCGATAGTCGGCGCGCCGCTCGACGACGGGACGTCGAACCGCCCGGGCGCGCGGTTCGGTCCTCGGGCGATCCGGCAAGCCACGTACCACTCCGGCGACCTGTGGTCGATCCAGCTAGAGACCGAGGTGCTCAGCAAGGTGCGCGCCGTCGACGCCGGCGACGCGCCGATCGTGCCCTCTCGCCTCGAGCGCGCGCACCGAGTGATACGCGAGAAGGTCAAGGGGGTCGCCTCGGCGGGGGCGATCCCGATCGTCCTCGGCGGCGACCACTCTGTGACCTATCCGTCGGTCGCGGCGGTCTCGGAGATCCAGGGCCCGCGGAAGGTCGGTGTCGTCCACTTCGACGCGCACGCCGACACCGGGATCGAGGTGTGGGGGTCGCTCCTCTCGCACGGCACGCCGATGCGCAAGCTCATCACGGAGGGTTGGGTAGAGGGCCGGAACTTCGTGCAGGTCGGCCTGCGGGGTTACTGGCCCGAGCGCGACACCTTCGAGTGGATGCAGGAGCAGGGGATGCGCTGGCACCGCATGGTGGAGATCGAGGAGCGGGGCGCCGAGGACGTGATCGACCGCGCGATCGGCGAGGCTCTCGACGGCCCGGACTGCATCTACCTGTCGATCGACATCGATGTGGCCGACCCCTCGGCGGCGCCGGGCACGGGGACGCCCGAGCCGGGCGGCATGCTCGCGAGGGAGCTGCTTCGAGCCGTCCGACGAATCGTGTCGCGGGTGACGCTCGTCGGCATGGACGTGGTTGAGGTGTCGCCGCCATACGACCACGCCGAGCTCACCGCGACCCTGGCTCACCGATGCGTGCTCGAGACCCTGTCGGCGCTCGCCGCGAAGCGGGCGGAGGAGGAGGCCTAGCTGGCGTCCCCCATCGGGTCGGCGAGCGCCGCGTCGTCGACCGGCGGCTCGTCGCCGGGGTAGTACCACGTGCCAGTCAGCTGCCCGCCGTCCACGATGATCGTCTCCCCGTTCACGTAGGAAGCGTCCTCGGAGGCGAGGAACAGCACGACGCGGGCCTGCTCGCGGGGGCTCGCCGCCCGGTGCATCGGCACGCGCTTCAGATACTCGCGCACGAAGTCGGGCTGATCCATGTCCATGTCGACCATCGGAGTGATCGTCTGTCCGGGGGCCACGCAGTTCGCCCGGACCCGGAGGTGTCCCAGCTCGTGCGCGAACGAGCGGGTCATCATGACGAGCGCCGCCTTCGAGGCGTTGTAGTGGGTCTGCGGCGACTCGGCGGAGAATGCGTCGGTCGAGGCGATGTTCACGATCGCGCCGCCCCCGTGCGCCACCATGTGCCGGGCTGCGGCCTGGCTGGCGAAGAACGCCCCGTGGAGGTTCACGTCGAAGGTCTCGAACCAATGCTCCTCGGGTAGCTCGAGAACCGGGTCCGTGTAGGCGATCCCGGCGTTGTTGACGAGGACGTCCAGGCCGCCGAAGCGCTCGATCGCGTGCTCCACCATCATCCGCGCTTGCGCTGGGATGCCGACGTCGACCACCGCAGTCTCAACTCGGCCGGGGTCGGAGGACATGGCCCTCGTCTCGGCCAGGCGCTCCTCGTTCCTGCCGGCCGCGAGGACCCTTGCCCCCTCGGCCGCGAACTCGAGCACCACCGCTCGCCCTATCCCGCTCGATCCGCCGGTCACGAGCACGTCCTTGCCCTCGAAGCGTTCCATCTTTCGACCTCCCCCGGATCCACGTTAGCGGGAACGCTAACGGGACCAATAGACGATTGCGAAACGGAGAGTGCCGGCGCACGATCGTGGGGAAGCGCTGGGTAGCCCTAAAGAACTAGCCCCCCGGAGACCGATACCCCTGGACATGAGAGCGAACACCCCTACCACCCGATCTCTGTTGTCCGTTCTTCTCGCCTGCGCCCTGTTCCTCGGCGCCGGCATCGCGAGCGCCCGCCAGCTGTTCGTCCCGCCCGAAGACGCGGCGGTGGACTGCCCAGTGGACGATGCGGGGGGGGAGCCGGCCGACGAGGGAGACGGGGAGACCGATGCGGTCCTGCTCTACCTCAAGGTCGCGGACGATGAGGGTGAGATCGAGGAGTGCCCGCCTGCCGAGGACGAGGAGGTAGCTCCCGACGACGTCACGGACGACGTCGGTGAGGACCGGGACGGCGGGGACGTGGCCGTTGAGCCCTCCGGCGACCGTCACGCCGACTGCGACGCCGCTGCCGGCATCGTTGCCGACGAAGGGGAGGAAGCGGAGCAGGAGGCCGTCGAGGAGAAGCTCACTGGCCCGGACAACGCGATCGACCACGTGGTCGCTAGCTGCAAGAAGAACACCAAGGCCCCCGGTCTGCTGAACGCGCTCGCACACCTAGTCGCCAACCGGGAGCGGCACGAGGCTCACGATGTTTGGAAGGCCGAGAGGGCCGAGGCCAGGGCCGATTCCAAGGCCGCGAAGTTCGAGAGCGACCACCCGGGCGGCAACCCGCACGAGGACCACCCCGGGAACGGCGACCACTAGCCGAGCAACCGCCGAGCGTGCCAGGCCGCGGTCCCTCGGTCCGCCAACCCGCCGGGGACCGCGGCCCGGCGCATGTCTGGGATGCGTTGAGCGGCAGGGGGACTTGACGTCGACACGTGGGATGCGACAAGCTGACCGCCTCGGAGGGGTGCCCGCCAAACGGCACGGCGGCTCTCGGCCGCCTCGAGAGGGGGAGGTTTCGTATGGCATGGCGTATGCAGGGTGAGTATCGGTCCGTTTGCTGGTGCGACGTCATCTGTCCGTGCGCCGTCGGAGGGAAGCCGAGCCACGAATCGGGGACCTGCATGGGCGTCGCCGCATTCCGCATCGACTCGGGGAACCTCGACGACGTAGACCTGTCGGGCGTCTCCTGGGGATTCTTCAACCTCTTCCCGGGCACCGTCACCGACGGGAACTGGACGATCGGGATGGTGATCGACGAGGGTGCGTCCGACGGGCAGGTGGAGGCCCTGGGCAGGATCGCCTCCGGCCAGGAAGGCGGCCCGTTCGGGGACATGGCCGCCCTCATCGGCACGGCGCTGGATCCGATCCGCGGCAAGGTCGAGGTCACCGACGCGGGCGGAAGCATCGCTGGCAACGCCTTCACGGTCGAGCCCTTCCGCGGCGTCGATGGCAACCCGACGATGATGAAGAACGCGATGCTCGGGTTCGCGCCCGAGACGCTGATCGCGACGGGGTCCGGGCACGTCGACATCTTCGGCCACGCCTTCGACACCAGGTGGGGAGAGGGCGGTCAGCTCGACTGGTCGAGCGAGAGCGCTGAGCCCATCCGCGCCTAGAGGTCCGGAACCGACGTGATGGACACGCCCGGATCTCCCGCCCGGGGCGCTGCGCTCGCGCTACCGTTCCGGCAGCTGGCGCCCGCGTGGGCCGCGCTGGTCCTGCTCGCTGCCCTCGCATGGGCGGTGACGATCGCTCAGGCGAACGGCATGGGGGTGGGGCCCGGCACCATGGGCCTGGCCCTTCCTCTGTTCGTCGCGATGTGGGTCGCGATGATGGCCGCCATGATGTTCCCCTCGGTGGCACCGGTCGCGATCCTCTGGACCAAGACGATCGCTGCCAGGGCGGACGGGCACCGGCGGGCGCTCCGCATCGCGACGTTCGTGACCGGCTACCTACTCGCCTGGACCGGCTACGGGCTGCTCGCGTTCGCGGCCCTCCTCGGGACCGAGCGGCTCGTCGAAGCGTCGCCCGAGGCGGCGAAGTGGCTGGGCGTCGGCATCTTCGCGGTTGGCGGTCTCTACCAGCTCACGCCCCTCAAAGACGCCTGCCTACGTCACTGCCGATCCCCGATGATGGCGCTCCTTCACTACGCCAACTTCAAGGGGCGTGCGCGGGACCTCCGCGTGGGCGTTCATCACGGCCTGTACTGCGTCGGGTGCTGTTGGGGTCTCATGATCGTGCTCGTGGCAGTCGGCGTGATGAACGTCGCGGCCATGGCGGGGCTCGCAGCGGTCATCTTCCTCGAGAAGCTGTGGAGCCGCGGACCTTTGCTAACGCGCGCCGTCGGTGTCGCGTTCCTCGCTATCGCCGCGCTGGCCCCCTTCTATCCGTGGCTCCTGCCGGGACTGCGTGTCGGGGACGCTATGTCCGGGGGCATGTCCGGGGGGATGTGATGGCGAAGGTCGACGAGCGGCGAGTTCCGAGCTGGCACATGAAGGGCGAGATCCTGGGGACCTGCAACTGCGACTGGGGCTGTCCATGCAACTTCGACGCCCCGCCGACGTTCGGCTACTGCGACGGCGTTTACGGCCTGGTGATCCGCGAAGGTCGATTCGGCGGCGTCGACCTCGGTGGCGTCAGGTTCGCGTGGGGCGGGCACTCGCCGGGTCCGATCCACGAGGGCGGGCTGGTCGAGGTGCTGATGCTCGACGACGCGTCCACCCCCGAGCAGCGGGAAGCGATCCAGACGCTATGGAACGGAGGCGGCGTCGGCTCGCCGTTCGACGAGTTCGCCTCCCTTCGAGCCACGCCGCTCGGTCCGCTGGTGGCGCCCATAGAGGTCGAACTGGCCGGCATGGACTCGAGGTTCCGCGTCGCCGGCGGGGCGGTGTTCGACCTCGCGCTCACTCGCGTGAAGAACCCGGTCACCGGCGAGGAGGAGGAGCTCTACCTCGACAAACCGACCGGGTTCACCTCGACGAGGTCCGAGCTCGGCACCTCCGAGGTCTCCATGTTCGTTTCGCACGACATGTCCTTCGACCTGTCGGGCAAGTACGCGGAGTGGGCGGAGTTCTCCTACCGAGGCCCATAGGCGGATCGCCGCCACTGGCTAGCCGATGCGGTAGACGCCGCCGTCGCGAGTCGCCTTGCCCCTATCGGCGAGCCCGTCGAGCGCGGCCCGCGCCTCGGCCGCGGTCCAGCCGAAGGAGCTTGCGAGCTCCGCGGGGCGGGCCATGAGAATCGTGTCGAGGAACCTCCCGGCGGCCCGCAGGCGCGCGCGATCGCGCCCCGTGCGCCGAGGCAGCCGGAAAGCCCTCGCGGTGAGCTCCAGGATGCCGCTCGGCCATCCCGCGCCCTCGTCCTCGGTCCCGAAGTGCGTGACGACGAGCCCGCGTCCGAGCTCCGAGAGCGCCCGGTCGAACCGCTCCCCGCCCTTCGATCCCTCGGCGTCCAGCGCCTCGCGCAGGGCCGAGGTCGGTTGCGGGCCGCTCCGGAGGAGGATCCGCGCGATGCGGTAGGCGTCGGGCGACAGCTGCGCATCCTCGAAGTCGCCCGGCGCGCCCGACCGGGGGTAGAGGCAGGCGAGGAGGTCGGTCGCGAGGAACGACGGCCGGCCGCGGAGGAAGCGTCCGTACCAGGCGAGTCCCCGGCGGGGAAGCTCGTCCTTCCAGCCCCATACGCGCTCGGCGTCGGGGCCCCACTCGCGTCCGAGGTCGTGCATAGGACGGTCGCTCGCAGCCTCCCAGAGGGACGGCAGTGCCACTCCCGATTTGGGGAACAGGAAGGCGAAGCCCACGTCGTCCACGAACGCGGCGGCGCGCTCCAGGCTTCCGATCCTGCGCTTGGTACGCCACCAGCGCTTCGCGCGCTCGGTCTCGAGGTCCACGACGGGCCGAAGCTACTCCCGCAGCTTCGTTGCGACCAGGATCCCGTAGTTCGACACGCAGAACGGCACGACGTAGGTCAGGCCGATTTTGAACCAGACGAACGGCGTCGCGTCGCCGCGAATCACGACGTCCAGCTGGTTGATCACGAATAGGATCGTGCCGACGAGAAGCGCTATGCCTACCGTCCGCCGCAGGTTGTGGGGTGTCGCGCATACGCGGAGAGCCTCTCTCCACGTCGAGCAGGTCGCCGCCATCCTCAGACCTCGACCGGTTCCTCGCGACCGATGTGGGCCACCTCCCGCTGGGGCGCGCCGCTCGGGATCCAGGTGAACGCGACCGCGGCTCCCAAGAGCAGCACCGCCGAGGCGACGAGCAAGGCCAGATGGAAGCCGTCCAGGAACGCCGCCACGAACGCTCCCTGGACCGCCGCCGCCCGGGCGGGATCGAGCGCTGCGATCAGCACCGGATCGATCTGTCCGTGCCCTGCGGTCTCGCCGATCGCTCGAGCGATCGAGGGCGCTAGGCCGAGACCCGAGATCCCCGCGACGAGAGAGCTCTTTAGCCTGGCCGTGAGGAGCGTGCCGAGAAGCGCGATGCCGAAGACTCCGCCGACCTCCCGACTCGTGTTCGTCATCGCCGAACCGAGGCCGGCGCGCTCGTGCCCGACCGCGTTCATGACGGCGGCCGTCATGGGCGACATCGTGGAGGCCATGCCGTGTCCCATGACCACGAACAGCGGGAGCAGGAGAGCGTAGGGCGTCGTCTCGGTCACCCGGCTCATCAGGAACAGACCGATCCCTGTGAGGGCCAGCCCGTAGGTCATCGGCAGCCGCGAGCCGTGCCGGGACGCGAATCGTCCGGCGTTGGGCGCGGTGACGACGATCATCAGCGTCATCGGCAGGAAGCGGACGCCGGCCTGGAACGGCGAGTATCCCCGGATCACCTGCATGTAAAGGCTCATGAAGAAGAAGATCCCGAACATCCCGAAAGAGACCGCGAATGCCACCGTGTTCCCCGCCGAGAACGCGGGGATCCGGAAGAAAGAGAGCGGCATCATCGCCTGCGGCGACCGTCGCTCCCAGGCGAGGAACGCCAGTAGGAGAACCGCCGACACGGCGAGCGCCGAGACGATCAGCGGATCGCTCCAGCCCTTCTCGTTCGACTCGATCAGGCCGTACGTCACGCTGAACAGCGCTCCGGTGCCGAGCGCGAGCCCGACGAGGTCGAGGTGCCGGGTCTGCTCGGAGATCGACTCCCGCACGACGCGGGATGCGACGACCAGCCCGACGGCGCCGATCGGGACGTTCAGGAAGAACACCGACTCCCAGCCGAGGTGCTCCACCATCCAGCCGCCGAGGGTCGGGCCGAGCGCGAGCGCGAGGCCGGAGACCCCAGCCCACATACCTATCGCCTTCGCGCGCTCGTGCGGCGGGAACGTGACGGTGATTATCGAGAGCGTACCGGGCATCAGGAGGGCCGCTCCTACGCCCTGGAGCGCGCGGAAGAGGATCAGCTGCCCGCTCGAGCCGGCCAGGCCGCAACCGAGCGAGGCGACTGTGAACACGACGAGCCCCCCCAGGAACGTCTTCTTCCGCCCGTAGCGGTCGCCGAGTATCCCGCCGGTCAGAAGGAGCGAGGCGAACGCGAGCACGTAGCCGTCCACGATCCATTGGAGGTCGGACAGCCCGGCGCCGAGCTCGAGTCGGATCCTCGGGAGCGACACGTTCACGACAGTGTTGTCGAGCATCGCCATGAATAGGGCGAAGCACATCGTTAGAAGCACGAGAACCTTCTGGCGCTTGTCGCCCTCGAACGGCATGTCCCTCCCCCGAGCGGTTCCGGCAAGGGTACAACCCGCCTCTCGCGAAGCGGAATCCCCGCAGGTCGCCCGGTATCCTGGCCGCCCGGGATGCTTGAGCTGATAGCTCTGTACCGCCGATTCGACGGCGTCGTGGCGCTCGACGGCGTCTCCTTCCGCGTGGCCGAGGGGGAGCTGGTGGGGTTCGTCGGGCCGAACGGCGCGGGCAAGACGACGGCGATGCGGATCGCCCTGGGGGTGCTGGCGGCCGACGCGGGCGAGGTCCGCTGGCGAGGCAGCCCCGTCGATGCCGAGGCCCGTCGACTCTTCGGGTACATGCCGGAGGAACGAGGGCTCTATCCGAAGATGCGGGTCCTGGACCAGCTGGTGTACCTCGCCAGGCTCCACGGGATGGATGCGGAGGATGCTCGCGCCTCCGCGCTCCGGCAGCTCGAGGTCCTCGGCGTATCCGACCGGGCGCGGGACCGCGTGGAGCAGCTCTCGCTCGGCAACCAGCAGCGAGTGCAGCTCGCGGCTGCTCTCGCGCACCGGCCGGAGGCGCTCGTGCTCGACGAGCCGTTCTCGGGCCTCGACCCGGTCGGGGTCGACGTCCTCTCCGGAGTTCTCCGAGAGCAGGCGGCTGCGGGCGTGCCGGTGGTGTTCTCGAGTCACCAGCTCGACCTCGTCGAGCGGCTCTGCGAATCGGTGGTTCTGATCCACCAGGGCCGCGTGGTCGCGTCGGGAAGGATCGCCGAGCTCCGTGCTGCGGGCGGCCGTCGGCTCGTCCGCGTCGAGCTATCCGGCGCGCCGACGGGCTGGGTCGACGCCATAGCCGGAGCCGACGTGGTGGAGCGGCTGCAGTCCGGGGCCGTCATAGAGCTCCGCGACGGCACGAGCGAAGCAGAGGTGCTCGACGCCGCCCGGGCCGTGGGGGAGGTCCGGCATTTCAGCGTGGTGAGACCGAGCCTCGCCCAGATCTTCCGCGAGGCGGTGGGCGCATGAGCTCCGACCGCGGCAGCTACCGTCTGGTCGCGCGGCGAGAGTTCGTCGAACGCTTCAGAGACAAGAGCTTCGTCGTCTCGACGGTGCTCACGCTCGTGATCCTCGTCGGGGTGATCGTCGCCAACGCCGCCTTCGACGAGCCCCCCACCTTCGATCTCGGCCTCATAGGGCCCGGCTCAAGAGAGCCCGCCGCCCAAGTGGCAGCGGCTGGCCGCGCACAGGGGGTGACGATCCGCCTCGTCGAGCTCGAGGACAAGGCGGCCGAGGTCGCCCTCCGTTCCGGTGACGCGGACGCCGTCCTCGTCGAGGGTGAGCGCGTCCTCGTGCGTTCACAGCCGCCCGCCCAGCTGATCCAGCTGATCCAGGGTGTGTCGCAGCTCGGGAACATCCGTTCGGCGCTCGGGGACGCCGGGGTCGACTACGCGGAGATCGGGCGTCTCCTCGATCCGCAGCCGCTTCCAGTCGTCGCGCTCGAGCCGCCCGAAGCGCGCCGACAGGAGAACGCGGCGGTCGCCTTCGTGGCGGTCCTCGTCCTCTACGGCCAGCTGTTCGGCTACGGGGTCTGGGTGGCGACCGGCGTGGTCGAAGAGAAGGCGTCGCGCGTCGTCGAGCTGCTTCTGTCGGCGGTCCGGCCGATGCAGCTCCTTCGCGGCAAGATCCTTGGGCTCGGCGTGCTCGGGCTGTCCCAGCTCGTCCTGATCGGCGCGGTGGCGCTTCCCGTCGCCCTCGCGGTTGGGGTCGTCGCCGTCCCGGCCTCGGCGGCGACGACGCTGCTCCTCGTCCTGTTGTGGTTCCTGCTCGGTTTCGCCTTCTACAGCTCGTTGTTCGCCGTCGCGGGCGCTCTCGTCTCGCGCCAAGAAGAGCTACAGAACGGGCTGCTGCCGCTCCAGATGCTCGTCCTCGTCTCTTTCGTCGTCTCGCTGGGCGCGCTGCAGGACCCCTCGGGTCGCCTCGCCCGTGTCGCGTCCCTCGTTCCGTTCTCGTCCCCTCTCGCGATGCCGACGCGCCTCGCGCAGGGCGAGGCGGGATTCGTCGAGGCCCTGGCGTCTATCGCCATCAGCCTTGCGGCGACCGCCCTCGTGATCCCGCTCGCGGCGAGGCTATACTCGGGCGCCATCCTTCGCATAGGGGCGCGAGTGCGGATCCGGGACGCCTGGCGCGCGGATCAGAGCCTGCGGTAGCGCCGGATGGCGAGCGGGACGAACACCCCGAGGATCGCGGCCATCCAGGCGAACGCCTGCCACAGGTGGGTCGTGGTCGGTCCGCCGAGTGTGAGCGCGCGGAGCGCGTCGACCGTGACCGAGACCGGGTTGCGCTCTGCGAACCACCGCATCCAGTCCGGCATCGTCTCGATGGGCACGAACGCCGAGCTCGCGAACACGAGCGGAAAGATCCAGACGAATCCGGCCGCCTGGGTCGCCTCGACGTCCTGGACGGCTAGCCCTATCAGCGCCGAGATCCACTGGAACGCGTGCCCGAAGAGCAGGACGAGCCCTATCGCGCCGAGCGCGGGGCCGAGACCGGCGTGGAAGCGGAAGCCGAGAAGGAACCCAACGCCGATCATCAGCGAGACCACGAAGAGGTTCCGCACTGTGTCGCTCGTCGTCCGGCCGGCGAGCACCGCCGAGCGCGCCATCGGGAGCGACCGGAACCTGTCGATCAGGCCCTTCGAGAGGTCCTCGGCCAGCCCGATGCCGGTCTGGACCGAGCCGAACACCGCCGTCTGGACGAAGATCCCGGGCATCACGAAGTCTATGTACTCCAAGCCGGGCGGCAGCTTGATGGCCCCGCCGAACACGTAGGTGAACAGCAGCAGCAGCATCACCGGCTGGATGGTCGAGAACATGAGGAGGGTGGGGACGCGCAGGTAGCGGACCAGGTTACGCCGCGTGATCACGAGCGCGTCCCCGACCGCGGCGGTCGCGCTCACGGGCGCCTTCTCCTTCGCCCCCGGCCGGTGGACTGAGCCTCCTCGCGCGCGGCGCGCTCCTCGTCCTCGGCGTGGTGGCCGGTAAGGGCCATGAACACGTCGTCGAGGGTCGGGCGGCGGAGGGCGACGTCGGCGAGCTCGATGCCGGCCTCATCGAGCCTTCGGATCGCCTCGATCAGCACGGTAGCGCTCTCGTTGCCCAAGGGCACCACGACGGTTCCCGCTTCCTCGTCGACCTGCCTGCCGTCGCGGCCGAAGCCCTCCAACACCGCGGCGGCCTGCGCGGTTCGCCCACGGTCGGCCACGTGGAGCTCTATGAACTCCCCGCCCACCTTGGCCTTCAGGTCGTCGGGGGTTCCCTCGGCGATCACGCGGCCGAGGTCGATCACCGCGATCCGGTCGCACAGGTTGTCGGCCTCGTCTAGGTACTGAGTCGTTAGGAGAAGCGTTGTGCCCTCCCGCACGAGCCCTCGGATCACCTCCCAGAGCGCGAGGCGGCTCCTCGGGTCGAGGCCGGTCGTCGGCTCGTCCAGGAACAGGATGCGCGGCCGTCCCACCAGGCTCGCCGCCAGGTCGAGCCTGCGACGCATCCCACCCGAGTAGGTCTTCGCCGACCGATCGGCGGCGTCGGTGAGCTCGAATCGCCTGAGGAGGTCGTCGGCCCGCCGGCGGGCCTCGGCGGCGTCGAGATGGTAGAGCCGCCCGACCAGCATCAGGTTCTCCCTACCGGTCAGGACCTCGTCGATCGCGGCGTTCTGGCCGGCGAGACCGATGGACGCGCGCAGGTCGTCGGCCTGCCGCACGACGTCGAACCCCGCGACCTCGGCACGACCCGCGTCGGGCTGAAGGAGCGTCGTCAGGATCCTCACGGCGGTCGTCTTGCCGGCGCCGTTGGGCCCGAGCAAGCCGTAGACGATCCCGGGCTCGACCGCCAGGTCCACGCCGTCAAGTGCCTGGACCCGGCCGAAGGCCTTTCGCAGGCCTTCGGCGACTATGGCGCGACGATTGGACACGTACGTGCTCCTGGAAGATCCGGGTGTCTCCCGACTATACGGTCGGCAGCTCGGAACGTCCGTTCCGCCGATTGGCGACGACTTGCGCCCCGTATCCAAGCACGGCAACGTCGTTTCGCTGAGGGCGCAGAGCGGCGGTGGCACGCCTGAGGACATGATCGACGTCGACTACGTGCTCGAGGGTTACGAGCTCTGTGCGGACGGCGTCCTCTCGGGCTACGACGCGGCCTCGAGTGAGTTCGGCTTCAAACGAGCGACGATCCAGCAATCGAACGGCCCCGACACGACGCCCCTCATCATCACGAGGAAGACACAGGACGGGAAGTTCAGGCTGATCCAGCGGTTCGACTTCGACGGGCTGGAGCGCGACTTGATGATCACCTCGACCGTCGAGAACGGCTACGGCGGGCCGCTTGCCGACGTCGTCCTGTTCCGATACTTCGACGGGGACATGGAGGGCACGGTGGGGACAGGTACGACACCACCCCCGACACGGTCGTCGCGAGCGGCGGCTACGGCAGCCTGGGGCTCACGCTGACGAGCTACAACGTCTCGGGGTATCCAGATATCGCCACGTTCGACGACCTGGTCGCGGTGGTGAACTCGTCATCAGGACCCGGCGTTCGTGGGGACCCCGACCCCGACCGGCGACTACGGCGGGCTCGCGCGGTACAACCTCCAGACACTGCAAGCCGGCGCGAAGCGAGCCGTGAGGGCGACGTACCGCTTCTTCTAGCCCCCGACGAGTTCGGAGGTCATCTCCTCGAAGACCTCGGAGTGCAGGTCGACGTCCTCCTGCGTCGTCGAGGGCGACATGAGCGCCGCGTTGTGGAACGGCGTGAGCAGGACCCCGCGGTTCAGCGCGTACAGGTGGGTGAACGCCGCCAGCTCCCGATCGTCGGCGGCCGCCGCCTCACCGCCGTTCCGCGGCGGGGTGGGGGTGAACCAGTACTCGGCGCGTGCGCCCAGGCGCTGGACCTCCCAGGGGAGGCCGTTTCGCTCTATCGCGGCGTGCACCCCGTCGGTCCACCGCTCGGCGAGCGGGATCATGCGCGCGAACGCCTCCTCGGTTAGGACGTTCTCGAGCGTCGCCCGGATCGCGGCCATCGAGAGCGCGTTGCCGGCGAGCGTCCCGCCGATGCCTCCCACGTCGTAGTAGTCGGCGTCGGTGCTGTCGAACATCCGTCGGGCCACCTCCTCGCTCACACCGTAGGTGCCGGAGGGGATGCCGCTGCCGATCGGCTTGCCGATCGTGAACATGTCGGGATCGAGGCCCCACGCCCTCGTCGCGCCGCCCGGGCCCGTGCAGATCGTGTGTGTCTCGTCGATGATGAGGATCGTTCCGGTCTTCCGGGTGAGCTCGCGGAGCGCGTCGTGGTAGTCGGGCTCGGGGAGCACGATGCCGATGTTCGTGAGCGCAGGCTCGGCCAACACGCAAGCGACGTCCCCGGGTTCGAGCGCGCGCGCGAGCGCCTCGGCGTCGTTGAACTCGACAACGACCGTTGTGACCTCGACGGGTACCGGCGGGCCGACGTTCCCCTTCCGGGTGATCGTTCGGCCGTCCCCGATCGTGGCGAACGTCTCGTCGACCGTTCCGTGGTAGCAGTAGTTGTAGACCAGGATCTTCGGGCGCCCGGTGATCTGGCGCGCGATCCGGATCGCGAAGCGGTTCGCGTCGGTCGCCGTGAGTGTGAAGTTCCAGTACGGGAGCCCGAACCTTCGCTGGAGCTCCTCGCCGACCCAGACTGCGTCCTCCGAGGGAAGCATCGTCGTGATACCGCGGCGCAGCTGCTCGGCGATCACCCCGGTCGAGCCGGACGGCGCGTGGCCCGTCATCGCGCCGGTGTCCCCGAGGCACAGGTCGACGTAGGCGTTGCCGTCGACGTCGGTCACTCGGGCGGCCACCGCGCTCTCCATGAACACGGGGAAGGTCCCCGGCCACTCGACCATCCACGACATCGGGACCCCGCCCAGCAGGCTCTTCGTGGCCCGCTCGAATAGCTCCTTCGACCTCTTGTGGGCGTCGCGGAAGCGCTGTTCCTCTCGCTTCATGAGCCCCTGCATGCGGGCGCGGTCGACCTTCGACACGTTTCCCCTCCTCGTTCGCGGCCCATGAAGGATATCGGGCGGCCGGGGTACCGTGTGAGGCGATGGAGAGATCCACCTGGACGTGGGCGAACGCCCGCCACGTCGTTGCCCTCCTCCGGCAGGGCCGGAACCCCGCGGCCACCGTGTACGAGAGCATCGGGACCGACTTCTTCCTCGCGCTCGCGCCCGGCTGGCTGAACCTCGGGCTCTGGGAGGGGGACGGGGATCTCGAGGAGGCACCCGTCGCCGCCCAGCGTCTCGTCGAGACGCTCGCCGCGCAGCTCCCGAAGGGCGGCGTCGTGCTGGACGTCGGGAACGGGCTGGGGGTGCAGGACCCCGTGATCGCCGGGGTGGCCCGGCCGCGCAGGCTCGTCGCGCTCAACATCACGGAGTCGCAGCTTCGCACCGGTGGGCCCGAGCTGGAGCGAGCAGGGGCGGCCGGTGTCGTCGGCGACGCATGCCGTATCCCGCTGGCCGACGGGAGCGTGGACGGCGTGATCAGCGTCGAGGCCGCTTTCCACTTCCGATCCC